>Ga0209700_100653_pt1 | contig 67818 bp, 25 predicted proteins | sample SiratroredBW_FD_187528 | JGI IMG/M metagenome (GOLD analysis project Ga0209700, IMG submission 187528) | Root nodule microbial communities of legume samples collected from California, USA - Siratro red BW (SPAdes) (version 2) | ecosystem: Host-associated > Plants > Roots > Nodule | place: USA... | reverse complement strand
TTTTGCAGTGTGGTGAAATTCAAGCATTAGGGATGAGAATAAGTTTTTAACTTTCTGATGAGATTTCGATGCTCATATCTTAGACTACTTTTCTTCTCTCTATGCTTGCAGGTCATATCTCAGATAATGACCTGGTCTAAAATGTTATTCCTCATTGCATGCTCAATGAAGATAATCTCAAGTTCACCAAGCCTCCCTCCTTTGCTCTATCTCTGAATTCTTCTATTAGGCTTTGTTTGGTTGGGAGAGTGGATTTGAGGAGATGGATTTGAAGGGATTTGAGTGGATTGTGTGGGGATGAAAGGGTTGTTTAGATTAATGGATGGATGGTAAGATTTGAAGGGATTTGAAGAGATTGATTATGAAAGTTTGGGAATGATTTGACAGATGGTATAGATTTGTTTTTATTTTTTTAATTGATATATTTCTAAAATTACTAATTAACCCTTGTGAAATAAGATAGTAAAAAATTAAAATGAATTGGATTAAATTGATTTTAATATAAAAAACATTACTAAAATTATTTAAAACATATCTTCTAAATTATTTAAAATTAAACATAAATGCTAAATAATTCAATAAAATCACAAATTTATTATTCTATTAAAATATACAATTTAGTCTAAATTATAATTAACTGAAATCTGTAAAAAAAAAAATTCTACAATCTAAACTACTTTTTTTTATTGAAATTTACTGTTGTTTTTATAAGTATAAATTATTTTTACATTTTACTTAAATTGAAACTTTTAAAATTATTAGTCTAAATGAAAATAGTTTGCAATGTTTTTTAAATTTACTTTTTTATTAATTCTCTTACTTAAAAGGTTAAATGTTTTTTTACTATATTTTAAGAGATTAAATACGAATTTTTTGAATTCTTATTTTATTTCTATAAAAATATTAATAAGTTATAATAATATATAAACAGTCTACTTAAATTGATTAAAATAAATGAAAGGTGTACTTAAATTTAAAATAAAGAATATTAATAGATAACATTTAATTAAAAGTAATTATTCAAAATTAAATACTCTTACTAACATATATATGATATCATTAAATGTTATATATGTTTACAAGAGTATTTCATAATTTTCATCTCATTTATGAGGACTATTTGGTAATTTCAAGTTTCATCCCTTCAAATCTCTTCACATGAGCGAAGATGTCATCCTGCAAATCCCTCCTCATCCATCCTCTCAAATTAGGTCAACCAAACCGCTTTCATCCCCTTAAAACCATCCTCATAAACAGTAAATCAATTCAACCAAACAGGCACTTAGGATTACATTAACAATTTTTGGCCTATTGTTGTGATAGCTTTAAAATCATGACCAAAGATATACTTAATAGACCATATTTGATTGCCTCTAGGATCACTTCTCAACAAAGTTAAAGGTAGAAACATTTGTATGTTTCTTCTTAAGTAGTTAATATTAAAGGTAGAAACTTTTTTGATGGGATCAGAATTTACAAAGATGTGGTTGTCCAGTTGTATCCATGTGCAACCTCTATGAGGAAACCTCTCAACACCTCTTCTTCAGCTACAAGGTTGCTAGTAGGGTCTGGGGATGGCTTAAAGATTTTTTCCATTGGACAAATAATTCTTTCTCCCTTCATACACTCCTTTATGATTACACAACAGAATTCTTAACTCAAGAATGTGATCCTCTCTACTGTGGTGCATTCTGTTTTGTCTATTTGGTAAATGAACAACTCCTTAAGATTCTCTAATGTTACTGTCACTCTCTGTCCATGCTCTTTGTAGGATCAAAATGGAAGTGGTATAAACAGGAATGAGCTTCTTCCACAGTCTTTCATGGATTTTGACTAGTTCCCTCATGATTTCTCTAATACTACTCTTAATGTGCTGCACATAATAGGTGGATCTTGAGGTGTCATTGTTATGCCTTGCTTCCACATTGATACTTCAACACACCAACTCGTTCTATAAAATTCGTGTTTTGCTTAAAGCATAGTTAGCAAATGCAATTTGCAATGTCATGTTGTTGATATTTCTGTAATCAATTACATAAATTAATGGTAAAAAAATTAATGTGTGTCATTATTAGAAGATGTTAACATGACATCCAATTATAAATAAAAGATCATTTTTTATTATTAGAAGATATACATGACATTCATTTTAAGTTGTTTTAAAAAATAAAAGAAATTTTATGAGCTGAAATTAATTCATATATAAAGTTATGAAAGCTCTAATTTATAATTACTTCATTCTAATTTATAAAAATAATATTTTTTTTTAATCTTTTTTTGTAAAGATGTTATCTAAATAAAGTCATAATATAGATAATATAGTCTATTTAAAGTTAGTGAGTTGGTGATATCTTCATTTAAGTTTTAGTATAATAGCTCTTATATTATAATAAGAAAAAGATTTTAGTTTAATTTAACTTCATGAAACTAGTTTGTAAGATAATATTTATTTCTATTTATATTTTATAATTTAGTTTTAGTTTAAGTTGTTGAATTATTAGACGGTTTAAAATTTCTTTAGATAATCTAATTATCTAAGAAAGTTTTAATGATAATAATAATTCTAAATATATATTTATATTTGATGATCTTATGTTTATATCAGATTAATATTTACATGTATCTAAGTATAAGAAATATGTATAGATGAACTACATACCCATATATATCATATTAAAAAAAATTAAAATCTGTTCAAATTAAGATTTTTTTAATATTCATTTATACTATTGTACTATTTTTTAATCTTTATGGAAACTATGTTAACCAGCATTGTTTAAATAATTTTTAATTGTGATAAAATTAAATATCTATTAACAAAATTCACAATGTCAAAGTTTGAACATTAAAACAATTATTTAATTATATGAATTATAGAAATAATTGAGTCACACCTATCTTCAATATCAAATCATTCTCTGCTGGTTGGTCCATGGCTTTATCAAGCTTTCCTTACAGTAAAATTAATTTAATTTAGCATAATTTATTTACATATATATATTTGTAAAAACTTTTTGAAAAAACTTTTTGAAATCAAAATGTTTTATTGTTATTACACACAGGTTTCGATTTGATTTGTTTTTAAATGTGTAAAATAAATTAACTTCTCTTTATATAATGTTATGTTTCAAAGTTCAAGTTTGTTTCATAATGTAAATTATTTAAATTATTGAGGAATGTTTAATATAGAGAAATAATTTCAAGTCAAAGATAAAAGAAGTAAAAAAGACAAATACATTGTGCAATACATTGAAGAATTAGAGTATCTTCTGAGTGTCTCTTGTCAATCTACTAGTGAGAGTAGCTAGATTTTTGAGTTGTGTGAAACTATTGTGTAATTTTTCATCATTGTGAAGTAATCTTGTGAACTTCCTTTTGAGAGTGTTTTTTTCTTTAAAATCTTGAGTGGTCTTTGATATGAGGAGGATATTGGGACTTGTATAACCTAAAAAGGTTTATTTACTCTGTGATAACATTTAGAGAGGTTTATACTAGCTATAAACGTGAATCATCTTGAATAGTTTGTTTAAGTAAGCAAGAACTGAACATAGTCCAAGAATTTAGGGTGAACAAGTATAAAATTGTTTCATCTCTACTTATAAATTCTTGTTTTAGATAATCTTACTTAGTAGTTTTATTTACAACTAATTGAGTCCAGCCTCATTCAAATCTCCTTTTGAAGTCCGTTGTTCCTAAAAAAAGTTTTAATATAAATTTTGATATTATATGTAGAAAAAAAAATAAGTTTAATTTAATTTCATAAAACTAATATGTTAAGATAATATTTATATCTAGTTATATCCTATAATTTAGTTTTATTGCTAGTCGATCTAAATTCTCCAACTCATCTAGTTAAACCTCTTTCTTCGAAGAATTATGTGATTTGCCTAATAATAATGTTTAACCTTCATTGACTTATTTAATACATATTTTCTCTTGTCTAAAAATCTACTAAAAGGAGCAACCGAATATTCTTTTCCTTTTCTCAATCGATAATTGTTTTGAATTGAGAGATGTCACTTAAAAATAATCTCTATTCAGTCTTTGATACGAAAACGATGTTCCTAATGTGATAATTAGGAACCAAATATGAACTAAATTCTCCATAGATTCTTATGCAATGCGACAAATGGAAAAACTATGCAGTCCAATTGATGATTGAAACTGATGGATAGCTTCAGAAACTTAACGAGTTAGATAATTGTCTTACTTACCAACCATGCATACCATGCATTATTTTTTACATAAAAGAATAAAGATAATATAAATAATTGTCGCACAGTTATACCAAATTATAAACTGTTACGTATAATTTGTTCAATTTTATTTTAAAAACAATACTAATGATATTAATAGTGTACTTTATTTTTATATTGATGGCATATAAATATTAAATTATATTTATAATTGTGTAACTATCTTATAAATCATTTTAGTTTCATTGGTTATGTGGTTGTCCAAAAATATATGTGACATGAAGTTAAATTTAGTCATCTATAGTATGAGATAATCACTAACTGAAGAACTATAGATTAAATGGTAAATGACTAAAACTGATGTTTAAAATTTTTCAGTAGGATTGTATCTGAAAGGTTAATTTCAGAGGACATTATATGTGCCTAATTAGGAGGACTAATTTGCATGCTTGCTTATACTTTGAAATAGTCTTTAATAGGGTTAAATGTACAATGTTTTTGTTATTCATATTTCTATCTAATTTTATAGCTCACATTTCTCACATGCTATAAATTCATTAATGACTTAATACAAATATTGTTGTACTTTTTGGAAAACGAAATGGCCATTTCAAATTAATAAAATTTCGAAATGTGAATATATTAAATTGAAGGTGTTTGTATACTTTTTAATAACAATTACAAAAGTGTATTAGCTTAATGTTATTTCATTTATTTTTATTTGTATTGATTGATTCAAAAAGATAACAATAATGAAATATTATTTTCTCAAACTAAACACATTCAATGCTACCATTTCTATATCTTAAAATTAGTATATATATTTTTGTTACAGTTGTGATTTCCTTAAAGGGAAATAATTCTTTGATTTGTTATGTTTATTTGCTAAATTTGTACTTCAAAAGAATTAATATCCATTTTCCATCCCCTCAACAGGGAAAAAGACATTTTTTTTATTGGAAACAGCTAGGTTAGTAATTTGTGGACATAAATTATGTAAACTTTTGCATTTCATTTTCCTCTACCTGGAAAAAAAAAAATATTTTTAAAGTTTTTTGTTAAATTTCATCAAAGTCTCTATCTATGGCTATGATTTCATAAGGTTTACCAAGGTTAAAATGTATACACATATTTTGAGTTTCCTGAGACCCCTTCCCTTCACAAGTGGCCATTTCGGTTCCATATGTGTGTTCATAATTCAACTGTCCTACACTAAAACACTCCCATCCAAGGTCATCCACAAGTTCCTTTACCATAAAATTGGGACCAAATAAATTGGACAATCCCTTGTGAAGGGAACTTTCATTGATCCCTAAACCAACAGCAAAAACCAAACAAATCTGGTACATCTTATTATTCATCAGTTTCATTTTTAAAATAAATCAGAAAAACTTACCTATTTCATCACTTGTTTTGTCCCTGAATTAGCCTACTTTTCCCCATGTTGGTTATCTTTTTACATTCACTTTTTTAACTTTTTCTTGTGGAAATTCCCCCTTATGTCTCAAAATTGTCCATATCTATACCTTACACTAGGACTAAGAATTTGCATTGAATCATCATGGAAGGTTCATTTCATATGTGCTGTTAGGGAATGTGATTTTATAGTAAGCTGCATGCCTTATGTAATCCTTAGGGAAGGTGTCAAACAAGATCCAAACCTATCAAATGGGGCATATTCCTTTGGGAGTGTGACAAAATTGGTTTTTTGAGAGGGAAGAAGCTATTATTCTAAGTAATAAGTGTATTATCCTATATAATACATCTTTATAGAGAGCCAATAAACTTTAAGTATGATTAAGTTTCAGATAGAGGATTAGTATCTTAATCTGTCTAAATGATTTATAAAAATCTCTCAGAGAATCTAATGGTGGTGAAAATAAAATATTACTTAAACTCAGAAGTTAAGTTAGGACGGATTCTTTGTCAAGTTCATTTGCATATGTACTAGTCATTAATTTATGATGGTATATCATATATGATTGATTGGTACATGAAATCTTAGAAGAAGAAAAGAAAAAAGGGAAAATAATAAAGAAAGACAGGGATTAAGATTTAAGAGAAAGCTCAACCGAAACTTGCATGTGCCCCTAACATGGTAGGGTCAAGTATAATTTCATCAGCTACTGTGGCCTTTTCTTTCTCTACTTTATATAGTTAGATAAGAATACAAATCACAATTAGCATGGTTTTCTTCCCAATCCATTCTAAACCAGACTTCTAATAACAACATGACAAACTAATCCCTATCTGTTCTGTCACATAAAGCATATTTTAGAGGCTATTTTATGACTATTAATGATTATATGCCAGAAAATGGTGACATGCAAATTTATTTGATAAAGGGTCTAAAAGGAATTTAGAAAATAAAAGAACTAAAACACCTACATGGTTATGATTGAGAGGTAATTATGTGTTTTTAAGTGATTTTAAGGTTTAATCTTTAAGGTTTGACAATTGTATTTTCTTATGTGATTAAGAATCTTTATGCATGTAACAACAACAATACCAGAATTCTCATTGATAACAAGCATGGATCACTCAACTATGATTGTAAGAATGCAAAAAAACTTCTATGTTTTGATCAGCATATACCTTAAGTTCATTTAAAAGAAACTTGAGCCTTATTAATTGATTAATCACTTGGATTTAAGAGATGGAAATTGAAGTGGACCTTTTTATTTGATTCATTAGTGAATACTTAGATTATCACCTAGTTCTTATAATGGCATAATTATTATAACAAAAGTGAGAACACTTTATGTCAAAAATTCTGCAGAATTGAGCTTGCAGGTTCACATGAATGGAATTTGGTTTCTTATTATACTTTCTTTATACTAATTTCTGCAATTTAGAAGCTCATTAAAAGAAAAAGTAAAAAGAAGCACGAGATGAATAGACTTGTGCTACTTGCATCGTTGATGAGTGTAAGCATCCATGTGAGATTAATTCACTTCTCTTCTGTCCTTGTCAAGGGAAGTTGTTGCCAAGAAAATGATATGAAAATGAATAGACAAATATGTGAAAGGGTTCTCACATAGTCGGTCATAAGCTATTTTCTCTTTTATTTGATTTGAAAGGAAATATGACAGTCTCCAAAGCATTTTGTGCAATAATAGCCATTGATTGCACTGTCCTTGTCAATGTCATTTAGAGCAAGCAAGAAAGAATTATGCATTATACTTTATTTTCAAATATATCATGTGATCCTGTTCCCATGTTTATAATAAATTTTGTAGCAGTTGAAAGTTTAAGACTTTGATGATAATCAACATGGTTTTCAAAATGGTTACCTCATTATTATTAAAGTGATGCTAACTACTATTAGTAGCTTCTTTTAGTTATGAACAAAATAGAACAGTTTAACCAATAAAATAACCGAATAAATGGATCAAACAAAAGGGAAAAGAATAACCCTTTTGAAATAGACATGCATGCTGTTGTTTTGTATTCTCAAAGGAAATTTCTAAACATAGTTTTTGTTAAGAAAATTTACCCACAAGTACTTTGTCGGTCGTTTATTATATGTTATGAATTATTTTTTTAGTTCGGTGAAGAGTTATATGGTGTGAATACAAAGGAAGTACCTTGGAATGATCCTATTATTAACTCAAAATATCCTGTAGAATATAATTAACTGAACTACCTAACTAATAATTGAAGAAGATGCCTTTGAAAGGCAAAAGTTTACTTGTATAAGGTTATAGATTTAGATATTTAGTAGTTTTTTAACACTAAGGCAACAAAATCCATTTTTTGAATCATTTATTTTATCTTTGTTTGTGTCCTTTCTTTTGTCAGGCCAAAATAATCTTTTGATTTAAGCAACTTGAAATTTTAGTTAAACCAGCAGAAGCACAAGCTAGTTTTAATATAAACTAAAAGTGTGTATGTGTTATACAGGCCAGAGAAAATTGAAGAAGAGAGAGTAAAGGAAAAAGAAAAAGGATTGTGTTGAAAATTGATAAATAATGAAGAAAAGACAGTTTTTATATTGATAAGCTTGTATCTTTTGAAGCATGTTTCTAAGAAATTCTACAATGCACCTTTAAGGTGTGTCTATGCACTTTGAATGTGTGTTATGATTGAATATGAACAAAATATGCACACATGCACCAATGATAACATTCAAAGTTCATGGATGAACATGAGTGTACTTTTACAAGTAGAATTTTTTATTTTTCTAAACTCAAACACTCCTACTCAAAGACAATGAATGTGAATCTTCCACAGAAGAGAAGAAAATTTGTTAAGCTATCTTTAAGAAGAATATAAAAAGAAAAACAGATGATGAGAGTGATATAAAAAATGCCATGTTATCTTGTTTTGGTTTGATTCAACATAGCATTGGCAATGTATGCTTTCAAGTATCAACCATAGTCAATACTATAGTTTTCTGGCCATTGCATTGCATGTGATTAAAGCTCCCATAAAAGTCAGCAGAACATATCCACAATGTCTGCCTCATCCCATGTGTCAAATTATACATTTGATTCAGCACTTTAGTAAGAACCCTCTTAGAAAATAACAAAAATATACACACATCAGAAAACAAAAGAAAACAATTGTTGAGGATGAAAAACAAGAATGAAGATCCTTAAATATTCTTCATCTCCAGATTCCTATGTTAATTTAGTTTTCTTTCATTAAGAAATCACTGACACCAGATATGATGGTTGCATACTTGTGAAACAAGATCAAGAATACCTGGTCACAATATAATGATAAAATTTAGAAAGAGTCTAAATTCAATTTTCCTCATCTGGAAGCATATATTAATGTTAATTGTGTTAATTAATTAAACTTTGTGCCCCTCAGAAACCAAGGAACTAGAACTTGTCCCCAACAAGGGGGAAAGGGAAACAACTACATTAACTTTTAGAATATACTGTGGTTGTTAATACAGCTAGTAGTTTCATTTATCACTTCTAACTACCCTTCTTCTTTTTCTCTTAAGTCCATTGATTCCTATTTAGTAAATTCTCATAATGTATTTACACACATATATGACAATATTTTTGAAGAAATACCTGTAAGACTCCACATAATGGTTTTGTCCACATGTTTTGTGTGTCAAACACCAAATCAATTAGTGAGTGTAATGTATGCAGCACCTAATTTGGACATGATCTTCCACCAAATAGAAGCTCCTCCTTCAATGTAATTAAAAAACTCTCAGAGGGAAGGGTCAAGTAGTTAACTTACATTTGTGTGTGTGAAAGCATACCAATTACCATGCGCAGTTTGTCCAACTGGAAGCAAGGCTGTTTCTATTAAAGTATCAACCAACTCTTTTATTATATTCAAGAACTGAAAATACTAAACAAATCAATAAAATAAAATAAAATGACCACGCCCTTGAAATCCTTCTTATGTGGCACATTTTGAAGCACAGAGAAGATACTATACTATCCCCCTTTTGACCCTTGAAAAAAGGAGAGTTAGCTGCACCATAGAAATGTCCTAAGTAGCTTCTTCTTTTGATTTTGCCCAGTTAGACAGATACTTCTCCATGTGCCAAGATACTGTTCATCATTTCTTAAGACCCTACACATCTCAATTCAAATGCAATTTAGCCTTTGAGTCTTTTATCATTGGGACTCTTAACACCATGCAAGGGCTAATCATACCTCAGCTCTTATCCATTTATCCATTACATATAAGGCAAAAGAGAAAAGTGCTTAGCAACATCCTCTATCAAATATATACTTCATTATCAGTAAAATTCAATAAAACTACAAAATTTCACTGGTTGTGTTAAGTTGTATTTTCTAAATTTTAACTAATGACAAAAATTGCTAGAAAGAATGGTTTAAAATGTGGTTGCTAAGGGAAAAAAAGAAAAAGAATAAATTTTGATGATACTATTGGCCACAGAAAAATATTAATATTGGTCTATAAAGTTGGGAAGAAAAGATAGTTGGGGTTGCATGTGCAGGGGTGTGGCCCACAATATTAGCGGTTGGGAACCCCAACTAGAACCAGCGCATGTGCACTTCATTTGTCACTTGTTCAGTGGCTTTCGGGAAAAATAACACTTTTGTGGAAGTTAGTAATAAGAGAAAAGAAAAAAAGTGAAAAGATGTTACTTATAAATAGAGGCTCCCCTTTAAGCACTTGACCTCACAGCATAGCAAAGAAAGTGCACATTCCTCTGTTTTGCTCCCCTGTTTAGGCCTTATCATAAGCTCACAATGGCACACAAGGAACTTTCCATTGCTCTTCTCACCCTCATTGCTGTTCTCTTTGTTAACATGAATCTCCAAGGTGTCACTGCTGACTATGGTGGCTGGCAGGGTGCTCATGCCACTTTCTATGGTGGGGGTGATGCTTCTGGCACAATGGGTGAGTTTAGCCTTTCATTTCTTTACTTTTTCTTTTCCTTTGTGGATTAGCTTTCATAGTAATATTTTTTACAACTCAAATAGTGCAAATACTTCTTCATATTTGTATTTATCTTTGTTCTCTTTTTGTGACATCATAACATATACTATGTCTACAATTTTCACCTTTTATTTTTCTCTCTCAATGTCTACTACTAGTATGGATGTTCATGCATATTTTCTGTTTTGATATCAGATGATAAAGAGAATGAAATGAAAGGAAATCAAGTAGATGAAATGAAGTTATGATATTGCTATGATAAAATAAAATAGATAGTGGTTTTATCTTATACTTTTAAATATTGCATGAAAGTATTGCCTCAAATTCTATTCCATGCATCTTACTTTAAAAAGCCAAAAACACTGAAATCTATTGTCACTTTATTACATTTCACTCTATTATATTTCTTTTCATGAACCTAAATATTGGCTAGAAGTGGACTTTTAGCAGGAGAGAGAATAGAGGAATAGTGAAACTGTACACATATCTTGAGCTATGGCCGTTTTACTTAAGCTACTCCTTTAGCACTTTTTTCTGTGCCATGTTACCATTTACTCGTGCCGACATTAGCCATAGCACCACATGCATAACTAATACTATAATGTGATTTTGCATCATGTTTCAAAACATGAAAATATTGTCACTTGTCAAAGGTTTCAGTTATGTGAAATTCCTTGCAACACTACTCTTTTTAACATTATCAAAAAAACTCCTTTTAAGTATTATTATTATTATACTAAAAGTTGAGATTGGTGGGGTTGATCCTTTTGCTTTATACATGCAGGTGGAGCATGTGGCTATGGAAATTTGTATAGCCAGGGTTATGGAACAGACACTGTGGCTCTAAGCACTGCTTTGTTCAACAATGGCTTAAGCTGTGGTGCTTGCTATGAAATGAAATGTGATGATGACCCAAGATGGTGCAAACCTGGCTCTATTACTGTCACTGCTACTAACTTCTGCCCCCCAAATCCATCTTTGCCAAACAACAATGGTGGTTGGTGCAACCCTCCTTTGCAACACTTTGACATGGCTGAACCTGCCTTCCTTCAAATTGCTGAATATAGAGCTGGAATTGTGCCAGTTGCCTTCAGAAGGTAATTGAAGCCATAAATTTGGCAATGCTTTCAAGCTTAAAGGTCACATTTATTTCATCTACAACTATATTACCTAATTTATAAAGTGAAGTTATTAAATGTTGAAAATGAATTACTCTCTCATTGAAAAGTCACATAAAGGTATAACACTTATTCTCATTTAAGTAAATGACCCTTATTCATGAACATGTGAAAACTGGTGTAGCCTTTACCAAACCTCAACTTCTAGCTTTCATATCAAACTATTGAAAAGACTTGAATAACATAATTACCTTATCTATACTAACCATATTTCTTAAGCCTATAAAGTGAGTAAAAACAAAACAAGTAATCTCAGATGCTGATGAGAAACTCAAACAGCTGATATTCAAACACATTCATGATATTTTTATTACATGCAGTTAATTTCCTTATCTATGACTGATATTTCTCACTTTATTGATCATATGTTTAACTAAACTAAACTATACTATAATATTGGTGATGGCAGGGTTCCTTGTGTGAAGAAGGGAGGAATAAGGTTCACTATCAATGGTCACTCTTACTTCAATCTAGTTTTGATCACCAATGTGGCTGGTGCTGGTGATGTGCACTCAGTGTCCATCAAAGGGTCCAGAACTGGATGGCAACCAATGTCAAGGAACTGGGGCCAGAACTGGCAGAGCAACTCCTACCTCAATGGACAAGCCCTCTCTTTTCAAGTCACCACCAGTGATGGCAGAACTGTGGCAAGCTACAATGTGGCACCAGCCAATTGGCAATTTGGCCAGACCTTCCAAGGAGGCCAATTCTAGAGAGCTTAGTGCAATGAGAGTAGAAAATAGTACAAAAAAAAGTTTGTATACCTATTATTATTCACCTCATTTGAAGAGCCATAAACTGTGATAATAGGTATTGATCAATTCTTGTAACTGTGATTCTGAAAGGCCAGTGTTTTATTTTATTGGTCTAGAAAGTAGCTGAGGTGGTTATATGGCACCCGCTGGTCACTTCACATATAATATACATGTATGGAGAGTTTGTGTTATCTTGTGTGTTGTGCTACTTTTCTTCAATCAAAGTTAATAATTATATTCATCTTTGCATGAAATATTTGTTTCACCTATCTCATAATAATGAGTTGTTAAATCATTAAATCAATTTAATTAGTCTTACTCTGTTGATTATTGTTACATTCAAAACTTGCTTCTTACTCTTTTTTAAGTATAATATGACAGAACAATGCCTTTATAACATTATTTTCTCAGTCCTTCACTCATATCAATTATCTATTCAAATTCATGTGGTTTGTTAGTTTGAAAATGAAATTCAATTCATGGAGAATTAATAAAAAGAAAAAAAGTGTTGGATGATGTGTGATTAGCAGAAGTTGGTTTTGAGATGTTAAACCTTCAACAGAAGTGTTTGGTCAAATGATATCTTGAAGAACAGGAATGAAAGAAACATTATTTTCCAAGAAAAATCTTCCTATTGTGAAGTCTACATTGTTGATAGAAATTATAGGCATTAGCCAAGGACCTGCTCCTGGTGTTATGGGTTGTTTGTCTGGTGGTTTCATGGTTTGGAGTATGCAGAGACACATATCCTCATTTATGGAGGAAACTATGTGGAAAGCTCCTTCTCCTAAACTACCATAAACTATTCATTCATGTGAAGAATTTGTAGGGATGTTATGCCTCCAAAATCCTGCAATGTGTTGTTGTGATGGTCATGAAGATAATTTTTTTCCATATTTTATGTACATGGTTTCTGTTCATCACATCAAGCAATGTGTGTGTGATTTGGATTCCTACTATTTGTGGTAGCTTTGTGAAGAATGATCAAAGAGAATCAACAAATATTTAATTCAAGTATACTCCCTCTAATCACTATCATAAGGTATATTTTGAAAAAAAAATAATAATAATCTATATAAGATATTTTGTAATTTTAATACTTTAACTTTATTTTTTTATTTATCATTATTAAATATATGATTACTTATATTGCTATTAAATAATAAAAGACAAGTTAAGAATGAGGTTATTAATAAATTATTTTCATTTATTTATAATTTTTCATCTTTCAATTTGTTGATTTAAATTTATGCCCTTATTTTTTTAATGTTGTAATATTTTAACTATTTGTTTAAATTTACAGTGGCATTTTCATATTATAGGTACAGTTTGAGTAAAATGAAATTAATTATTTTTTTTAAAATAGATTTAAAAATTTATTATTTCTTCAATATTTGCAATTTGGTTGGACCCAATATTTCTATTCAGATTTTGAAACCAAATTTCAAGTTTTTTGTTAAAATATCTGGTTCAAAACTATTATACATATTTAAATTTCAATTTTTCTAGTTTTATAAAAAATAATAAAACATTTTGGTAGTTTCGTATTATAATTAATTATTTTAATAATAATTAATAAAAGTAGAAATATTAATATCATATAAGAAATTATAGGTAGAAGGAAAAATTAGATATTAACAAACTCTGAGTATTAATATGAACTTTAATTAATCAACACTCGTTTCTAAAAAATATTGTGGAAGACTTTTGTTAACATTTATTTTTCTTTGAATATGCTTTCAAACGCTCGATGAATTTAACTTTTTTCAATAAATTAAATTCAATTTACACATTTTGATATTTAGAAAAATTAAATTAAAGAACATAAAATTTATAAAATTATACTTATAAATTAATTTTAACTTATAAAATTTATACAAATATATAGAGAGATAAATTTATCGAAACAAAATTTTACTCCAACTCTTATAAATTATGTTCTAAGAAATTGGACTTCCATTGAGTTATTTAGAAAATTTGGTTGAACGAATTCAATTCGTGATTAGACAAGGATACTTAAATGGGAAAAAAATGCATTGTATTGATGATGAATGGAAAAAAAATTGCAACTACATATAATGTAAAAAAAAATGGACATGTGATTCTATTTTTCATTCAATTTTTGTTTTATCTATTTCATATCTACATAGCTAAAAAAGATATACCAAATTAAATAATACAAGTTTGTGTTGCAAAACATACTAAAGTTAAGTCTCCTAAACCAAACGTTTTGTCCTTCCACTTTGATGTTTATAAAACATTTAACTTTCCAAAAGGATGTCTTTCTTTTTCTATAAAAATGCATGGTTGGCCTCATGTATTTTGGTTAAATAAACTATTCAAGAGGAGGAATATGCTATTCCTAGGTGTGCATATATGTATGTAGTAGGAACTTATGATTATGTATAAATATTTAAACAATAAGACAATACAAAAATTAGACTAAATCCTTAATTTTTTTATCTTAGAAAAAAAATCAGCAAATTAGTTAATACAGATTGAATCAATTAAAAACTAGCTCATAAAAAATTAAAGTGGAAAACTAAAATAGTGACACAAATTTTAAAAAAATGGTTTGAAAGTAAAGTCCCAAGTTCATCTTTAATGATGTTTGGATTAAACATTTTGGTTTATGAGATTTTAAAAACTTTGTTAGTTCCTAGCTTTGCTATATTCGAGTTAGATTTTTCTTTTGTAAAATGACAATGAGAAATAAAATGGATAAAGTGAAATAAATGAACTTTTACCAAATTAGAGACTTCCTAAGATTTTTAAAAGGTTAGCGATTAAAATATTCTATTCATGTAATGTCAAGGACTCATAAGTTGATGAAATCGCAATAAGTTCTATTTAAAAAAAATTGAAAACTAAATTAAGTTTATAAAAGATTTTGACCAAATTACCTTCCACGTCTTTTCTCAATATGAGGCATGAGAGTACAAAAATGTTTAGAAACAAATTGAAAACATGAGAAATATGTTATAATATACTTTTTTAAAGCTATGCTGAAATATACTACATGTTACAAGAAGAATTTTAATAGTTTTTAATAATTTTATCTTATTGTGTTAGGTAATATTATATATATATATATATATTATATATATATATATATATATATATAATATACATATATATATTAGTTAAAATTAATTTAATGTTATCTTCTTTTCATATTTATATATTTATATCTTTATTATATTATATTTTATTATTATTAATTACAACATAATTATTTTCAGTAAAACTATTTATAGCCTATAATAGAATATCATAAAAAAAGAGTGAAGTCAAATATCTTATATATCATATTGTCTTTCTATATGTTCAGTTGTTACGAAAATATATAAATACTCTCGTCATTAACTCTCGAAAATACTTTTTGAAAAATTTTCAAAAAATATTTTTTGGAATATAAATTTATATTTTAGAAAAAATTTATGGAAATATATTTCAAAAAAAATTCAAAATATAAATTTTATGTTTTGAAAAAATATTTTCCAGAATTTCCAAAAAACATTTTTTAAAATATAAATTTTATGTTTTGAAAAATATTTTTCAAAAATAAATTCTAGAAAACGTTCTTCAAAATATAAATTTTATATTCTGAAAAAAGTTTTCTAAAACATATTTTAATTGAAAGGGTGCTTTTTGAGATTTTCAAAGAATATCGGGTGCAGGTAAAAGGGATGGGGTGTAGGAAGCTTTTGTCATCAATTTCACATTATATAAGATGGGCCAGAAGCAGAGGCTAGTTTTATAGTTGATTTGTGTTCATGAATTAATTTGCATGTGTGGATGTATTGATAATTTATTGAAGTATTTTATTTATTAGAAACTATTATTATCTTTTGTTTGTGTATTAAAAAATATAATTTTGTTATCAGATATTCTTTTAATATTTTACTTCAGCTTTTGCTTATTGAATTTTGTTAAGATGAGATTGTCTGAAAACAAAATAAGACAAGTATCCAATTGGCAATATTTCTAATGAAATTATTTTCTAAGAATTAATGATCATTAAATAATTAATTTTGCAAGTTTTGACAAGTGTCATGAACCCTTCAAAGCTGTTTGAAAATGGTGGTTGGAAAATGTCTAAAACTGTGTTTGAATAGTCAATGTTCATGGAACTTCAAGAAGATTAAAAAAGTAGGTACATTGACATTTAACAAAAGTACAAGCACCCACAGATTAATTCTGGGTTGTTCAATGAAAAATAGTTTAAGTGTTATGATGAAGCATTTGTTGTTAAAATTTCATTAATTATTATTAAATTGGGTTAATGTTAATTAATCATTTAAACTATGTTTAATTATTTTAATTGATATATTTTCTTTTATGGTAATGAAATATTATGAGACATAAATGTCTAAATACATCAGTAATGGGTTGGTTCATTCAATAAATAGTTATTGTCAAGAGGTCCTAACCACTATGGGAAATTTATGACAATAGCAATATTTGATAGTATTTATAGAAAGTAGGCAAAAAAAAAAAAAAACTCTGAATTAAGGATGAGAGGTTTTGCATCAAAATAATCTGTAATAGACATTAAAATGAATTCAAGTTAGTGAGATTATTATAGTGTTTAAAATTACATGTTATAATTTATTTCTAAATCCATGTTAGTGCAAAATAATTTTTTTCAGATTAGTTAAATTTGACCAATTTATGTAATACAAATGGATTAACATAAAAAAAATTAAATTAATTTTTAAATAATGTAATATATCATATTCTCCATTAAGTATAACATTAGCAAGGTAGAATATATTTATTTCTATTATTATAATCGACATAGAAATAAATATATTCTATATCCTATATAAAATATGATTTTTTTAGTTCAATTGTTTGTTTTTCAACTACGCTCAAAATTTATATAACAAACAGAATACTTCAGATATTTCAAACAAGGTTAACTATTAAAATGTTTACTCTAACTTGAAAGTATCTAATATTTCTAGCTAAAACAAAATACTAAATATTTATAGAAGATATATTATCATTGCTATGTAATATTCAATATATTATTATAAAAAGAAGGAGTTATATTTTAAAATAATTGAAATATTTAAAATAAGTTAATGTTTAATTATTATAAAAATTGAAATATTTTGACAAGACTGATATAATGATTACATTCAATTTAATAGAATTTTCTTACTTATTGCATTAAAATGAAAAATAGGCAGAATTAAATTATTACAAAGTTTATAAATTAATTCATTAATGTATCTATTAATATTTAGTAAATACAAATCACTTACCTTAAAAGAACATTGATTTACTTTATTAATTTCTCTAAAAGTATTATTGTGAGTTGACTTTAATCAAATTAAATATTATTTTCAGATAATAATATATACCTTAGAATAAAAGACGTGTAAAAATTTTAAACTTGTCTTTCTATAATAAGTTTTTTATAATTTTATTATTAATTTTTTATTTATCTAAGACAACCATATAATAACATACTATAGGTAACAGAACACGTATACCCGTAGCCCTATCTTATCCTTTTAAATATTAATTAAATAAATTAAATAAATTTTTATAAAAATAAAAACTAAAATAAAAATATGATATTATCAAATATTTAATATGAAATGAATATATATTTTCTTTTATCTAATATCAAATATAAAAAAATAAATTATAATTATATAAATATAAAAATATCAAATAATAATTAGATAAAGATAAAATAATTATATAAAAGAATAAAAATAATCAAATGTATAATTAATCTAAATATAAATAATGAAAATAAAGATAAAACGATTAATATAAATTTTTAAGTTACGTAATAAATTAAATTAAAGGTGTTGTAATTAAAATGAGGATAATAATAAGGACGGAAATGGATATTGAAATAGATATGAGTATCAAGACAAAATAAATATATACATATAATCTTTTAAAGAAGTATTATCTATATTCATATTTATATCTAATTAATACACGGATTTTTCATCAAAATTGAAACAAGTTTAGACAATATCTATAAAAATAAATTCATTTATCATTTTTATTTATGATGGATTTGATTAAAAAAAACGAACACACAAGCAATGATATTTTTTCTTAATAACTTTTACAAATTTGTTAAGGAAACTACATAGATTTCCCGTACTTTTCAATAACGCAAAATACATTAATCAAAATTTAATCCATTATTCTGTGTTTAAAACTTCGTCATCTTTATCAATATTATCTAGTATGATTTTCACTTTATAATTAAAGATAATTTTTATGAAAGAAAATATTTTTCATAATTCTTCAAAATATATATATATTAAGTTCCCTTTCTTAAATTTATTGAAAATTTTGACAATATTTCACGTTAATTTTCAAATTACACTAACAAAAAGTAATGACTATATAATACTACAATTACATATCCAGATAATTATGAAATATTTTTAAATCAAAATTCTATTAAATTTAAAATTAGACTTCATATTTACGTATTAATTAAATCTAAAAAATAATTTTGTTAAATTATTTAAATGCACTCTTCAAAATATTATTTGTAATAGATCTCAAAGGTAAAACTAATATTTTTTTTAAATGTGTATAAAAAATAAATTAATTTAAATTACTAAAATAAATACAAAATATCAATTAAATATACATATAGTTTGAATATTATTTAATTATTTTTGTCAAACTATTACACTTATACACATCACGAAGATGTCCTTAGGTTATTTTTCGTATCCTTGTGTGGTCTTCCAAAGTAACCAATCAGATATTTTAGAAGGAGATTACATTGAACATGTGCTGAGTGACGGACTAAAATCTTAAATATTTTTAAATAATTTAAAAGTTTTAATCATAAGAAATAAAATAATTTAATCTCTATAATTTTAAAACTTTATTTTTTTAAATAGGCAAAATCTCCTCTATATCTCTAACTTTTTTTTTTTTTAAATTTAGACAGTTAACAAAACAATTTTCAGACTGAACAACAACCATCAATATACAATTATAATATTTTTCACAAAAAAAAAATACCTAAACCACATATATGAAACATTCATATTCTTAATTGAACTCCACCAAAAGCAACCTATTCAACATTGTAACAACAATTTATTTTCCATCATGTTGCTTTATTGAAAGTTCTAATTTACTATGATAACCAGTTTTCCCATCATCTTTGAGAATGTTCAACAAATCCCACCACCCCACTACACTAGTACTATACTTAGAAGGATAAACCTCTTAACAAATGTTCATTTTTCTTTTTTCTAAAACTTTGTTAGGTTTTCTAAAATGATAAATGCCACTATCATCAACCAAGTTGAAATCCATTATTAACTAGTATTTAATCGGTTATCCGCTTAAATATAAAAGACCTAAAAAATTTGTAATGTTTATTTAACATATCTATTATTTTGGAGAATATAAGAAATACTAAAAATTTTAGAACATGAAAAATGTATATTTGTAATTATATTAAAACGAAAAATATATTTGATTACACATTTTATCACTCAAGTATTATCATTTTGTGATGAATACAAGTGGGTAAATGTGTAAAAATGAAAAACTGATGAACAAATACGTGAAAAAATTGGTGATAAGAAAATTGTAATAACTGAATGGTAAAATGTGTAATTAAGTTTAACCTATACTTAATTAAATAACTAAATAAGTGCTTATTTTACTTTAAAACCTTGGAATAAAAAAAAAACTCATAAATTCTTCAAAAAATATGCTCTTGTTGAAGCATTTGCAGGTTAATGGCTTTATTTAAAAAGATCATGCACTCCCAACAATACTTTAGACCATTTTACACACACAAAAAAAGCTGAGGGAATTGTAGAAATCATTTTGAAACAAATTATCTTTTCATGACAAAATTATAGAACCCTTTATACATTTATATATAAAGCAGATACTTGTCAAACTAAAAGAGTGCAGGAACTTGTTTATAGGTAGAAATAAATGAAATGAAGTGTGTTTAAATTTAAACACTTGTACAAGACATGTGTGTCTGAAAAGTCTGAATAGATATTTGAAAAAGATAGAATAGTATTTCATTTGACCATGGATGAAATAATCACCCATGAAAGCATATCTAGATACTGATGCTATAGACTCTTATTATGATAATAGTTGAAAACTCTTTTTGGCTACTAAACCATTTCATTAATCATTATCATCTTTTTCTCCATCTTTCACTGAAAACAACTGGCTGGCTCTCACCAGCCCTAGACTGTGGTTTCCTTTATGCTATAAAAAATACTGCAAGTCCACCATCCACAGAAAAAGAAGAAGAAAAAGAAGAAAATAGTATTCATAATATATAGAATATCTTTAATATCTATTATCTTTGTATCACAGTATTCTATATTCTATATCTATTATCTTTATTATTTCCCTTAGATGAAAAACTGTCTTAGTTGAAATGAGCACCAAATATGATCTATACATCTCAAACAAAAATTTCCAAACAGAAAGTAAGATTAGGATAAGCATTGAAAAATATCAAATATTATCCACCCCAAAAGAAGACAAAATGAAGAACAGTATCACAAAACAAGACAACCCAAAGTCAACCTCGTCATCCTTTAAATTCCAAAACACATGACACAATCAAGAAGCCTCAAACATTGCCACCTCATCTCAAAGTGGGGTCCCCACCCTGGCCCACACTATCAGCACCATCACCACCTGATATACATGTCTCCAAACACACACGTTCTAGTTTCACTCTATGTTCTGAATTCTCTTTCTCATATACCAAGTAATCTTCTACCCTTTTCCCAAGTTCAAATCTTTTTATCTCTCCGGAGGTTTTTCTTCTGCTTACCTTTCTGGGTTTAGTTTCTTTGCTTCGTTTGTCCACAAATGGTTACACCGAAGTGTTGCCTTAGATTCTTCCGTGTACTGTGTCTCGTAACCACTTCCACCACTCGTGAATGGTCCTTGTGAATGGCCTAAACTGACCCTTACCAAAAAGCCAAATTCTTGACACACGAGGGGCAGTGACAGGAACATGTCAGTTTCATAGGGAAATTATTATCCGTTTAATCCTTTCTTCTCACCTGTCTTATCTTGTCAAATCTTGGAGCTCCACTCCCTCTCTCTCTCTCTCTCTTTCTCTGCACTTTTCTGTTTTCAAAAAGAACAAGCAAAGCTTCGTCAAATGGTTGCTAAGGACTATGATCCCTTGACATGCGCGGTTGGTGTGAAAATGGGTAGGATAATGCAGTGTGTCGATCACTCAAGGCTTTTCTGGCTGTTTTTTGGGGTCTTCTCCCACGTTTACCACGAGGGGAAGCCTCGGATTTAGGATTCTGCTACTACCTTGGAGAATAGAACAAACCGCTTTTTTGTTTGTTTTTGTTATTTCCTTTCAACTTTCTCTGCACTGAAGTTGTTGTGTGCAGACAACATCTTTAGAAGTTTTGGTGATTGTTAGTTTAGTTACTAGTTGGAGTGAACATGTATTCCAGTAAAGGGTATAAAGAGGATCCCAAAGCTGAGCCTCGTTACATTGAGACCGACCCAAATGGTAGATATGCTCGGGTAAATTCTGAATCATATAATTTTGTGGCTTTTTATATTCAAATTTGTTGTGGATATTTAAATTTTGATCGAAATTGGATTAATTTTTTGTTACTTGAGTGTGAAAAATGTAGTTTTTTTGTGTGTGTAAAAGGGGAAACAACTTCTTAATATTTCTTTGTGTCTAGTGAGCTCACTGAGCTGTGATGCTGTGATACTGTGTTACTAGATTTTAGCTAAATCCTAGATAGTTGTTAGAAAGAACTGATTCAAAAATCACGTGGGTAATCAAATGCCAAATGATTAGACATCTCAGGACAGAACTTAGATGCTCTAATTTAGATGCTTTTTGCTATTGCTTTCTAAATAAAATTTAAGTTTCACCTATCTGTATAAAAACTTTTGCATTAAAAATCAACTTAAGTCATAAACTCTATAAATTCTGATGAGAAAATAGTATCAAAATCGTCTAAGGTCCAGCATATAAATTTGTCAAACTTATTATTTCTTATGATTTATTATTTTTGTCTCAATTTTCTAAGGAGAATCCTCTGGAGTAGAACGTCTATTACTTTGGGGCAATCTGTTTGGTTATAGGGAGTTGTTGGAAATCAAGTTTGCAAGAAAAGGAAACATATATTGAATGCTTTCACCATTTACAGTATGACTGAGTGGATTCACCAGGCTTCATGCTTAGTAATATGCTATTGTGAAGATCTTAGGGGTTAAATTAACCTTACATGGTATTTGTATGTGTGGTCTGAGGCTACTTTAAATAGCCACAGTTCACTGCTTGCTTACCCGTTTGCAGCAGATTTGTGGCATTTAAGGAAGGATTTTTGTGTGAATTCAGTATACAAATGATTGTGTTTGAATGTGTGCCAGTGAAAGCAGTCTTATCCTAATAAATTTGATTTCTCCAGCAAATATTCCCAGCTTAATTACTGTAAAAGGAAGTATTTCAATTTTCTTTTGATATTTGGAAGATTTATAAAACAGTGATGTCATGGACGAAATGCTCTAAAACTATGTGGTGTTGGCTGAGATCATCATGTCAACAATAATTCCTTTTCTCCCTTTCCTGGTTTGAGCCTAGTGTAAACAGTTTTTAATTTTCTATTTCAAGGAGCTATGCATAGAATTTTTCTGTTAATTCTTTACTTCAAGTATAATGGAAATTAGGATAGCATCACACAGATGATTTGATGTAAAAAAAAGGTGTGTTTATGTGATTAGGTTGGAGATATTTTAGGAAAAGGGGCAATGAAGACAGTGTATAAAGCAATTGATGAGGTCCTTGGAATAGAGGTTGCATGGAATCAGGTCAAACTCAATGAGGCATTTCGCAAACCAGATGACTTGGAGCGGCTTTATTTAGAGGTTCATCTCCTCAGCACCCTCAAGCACCAATCCATCATGAGATTCTACACCTCTTGGATTGATGTCAACAATAAGACCTTCAACTTCATCACAGAAATGTTTACTTCAGGGACTCTAAGAGAGTAACTTCCTTAACTTCCTTTCTGACTAAAATCACATTCCTCCATTCGTTTAATCTTGACATTTTAGTATGATGGTGTTCACATACCTTCTATGTTAATGTGGACAGCGATGGAATACTATATATTAAACTCCACAAGATAGGGATATGTAGTTTAATTTCATGGCCTGAACATTTGGTAATGTTAAATTACTAGATTTATTTCACCTTTATATGTATGATATACATGCATGATTGCAGAATTAACCTTTAAGTCACTATAAGAAGTACTTTAATTGATTAGTTTGTGACTTGTTTAGATACAGGAAGAAATATAAGCACATAGGTCTGAAAGCAATAAAGAGTTGGGCTCGCCAAATCTTACAGGGTCTTGTTTATCTGCATGAACATGATCCTCTAGTAATTCACAGGGACCTCAAATGTGATAATATATTTGTCAATGGCCATCTTGGACAAGTGAAAATTGGTGACCTGGGTCTAGCAGCAATTCTCCGTGGTTCACAACCAGCTCACAGTGTTATAGGTATTTATCTTTTTCCTGCCAATAAATGTTGAAAATCTTGACTGTTGAACCTCTTGAATTGTTGTGTTAAATTTTTTCCATTGTGCTAGGTACTCCCGAGTTCATGGCACCAGAATTGTACGAGGAAGAATACAATGAACTTGTTGATGTATACTCATTTGGCATGTGTGTTTTGGAAATGCTTACATCTGATTATCCATACAGTGAATGTACCAACCCTGCACAGATATACAAAAAAGTAACATCGGTAAGTTCTGATGTAGTTTAAGGTTTGAAAATATCAGTAGAGATACATAGGATTTTATATACAAGCAACTTTTCTGTCTTGTGTTCAGGGGAAGCTACCAGCAGCATTTTTCAGGATTGAAGACACAGAAGCACAGAATTTTATTGGCAAATGTCTAATAGATGCAGCAAAGAGACCATCTGCAAAAGAATTGTTGAATGATCCATTTCTTTCGTCTAATGATGCATCATCCATGGCAGAGATTGGAATTCAGAAGCCGTTTCTGAATTACAGCGAAATGGAAAAACTTCAATTGAGTGATGATTTACCTGTGACTAAAATGTCAATAACTGGGAAGCTGAATCCAGAAGATGACACTATCTTTCTCAAAGTGAAAATTTCTGAGAAGGATGGTATCAATATTTACTTGACTTTTGATGTCCTCTTTCATTCCTTAAGAGGAAAATTTTATTTTGAGCTTTCACCTCAACATTTACTTTTGTTTGGTAAATGAACTTGATCCTTTAATTGAAGTAACAATAACATTGTGTGCCATCTTTACAGGTTCTTGTAGGAATGTATACTTTCCCTTTGATATTTACACAGACACCCCTATTGATGTTGCAATTGAGATGGTGAAAGAGTTGGAAATCACAGATTTGAAGCCTTCTGATATTGCAAGTATGATTGAAGGAGAGATATCTGTGCTGCTGCCGAATTGGAGGAATAGTAATAATCCAGACACCTTCCATACATTCAGGTATAATGATGACATGGACAATGGAGATCCTCACCATCATTTCCACTCTATTTCTTCTTGTTCATCATCCCAAGAATCAACACGAGGCTCAGTCAGCAGAGTTGATGACTTATTAAATGGATATCATTGGCTCCATGGTATGTCTCCTTTGTCCCTACCCCCTACCACAATAGCTACTTGTGAAGTGTTCAAGTGTAAATAGAAGTCGCACATTGAATAGAAATAAGTAATTTAACCAACATAAAATTGAAAGAGACCTACAAATCTAATATTTAAAGGCTTGGAGTTGAATGTAGTGTGAAATTCATTCATAATGTACTTTATAGTTTTCACAATATTAATGGTAGAATTTAAGTGTGATTTTGGTCTCACATTAAGTAGGAATGAACAGAATATAAAAAAAAAGATTTGGTCTCTTTTATGTAATGTTTGTGGCTCAAGCTATATAACACAGATACTGACATAGAGACAGATACGATACAAGACAATACAGACATGTTTGATGTACTATTATTTGCAGGTGATGCACTTGATGATGCCAATTCAATATGCTCTTCACATGGGACATATTCCAACTCGAACTTTTGTTCAGTGGATGACCAAGAGGAACACAATAAGGCTTCTACAAGAAAAGATAAACACCCCATCATAAAGAGTCACATGTGTACTAGATTTTCCCGGAATGAAGACCCCATCACTTTGAGCCATTGCAAAATTCTAGCAGGACCACAAACACCTCCTACTGGCAAAAGTAACAGGATGATAGACAATCGTAGACTAACTAGGAACAAGTCATTAATTGATATGAGAAGCCAGCTACTGCACAGATCACTGGTTGAGGAGATAAACAAAAGAAGATTCAAGACAGTTGGAGCAGTGGAAAATATTGGATTTGTCACACCTTATGAGGTAACCAACAAAAAGTCAAATCCAGCATGTGGTGCTCTTGATGTGAACTCTTCAGGAAGTAGCAAGGGAAAAAACTTGAGGGACAAAAAAATTTGAAAGTGGCTGTGTCTTGAGCTTTGAAATCAAATGGGAAAAAAATGGATAAGAGCAAATGATATGGCTGAGGAGCTATGGAGTTTTTAGACTTTCAAGGAATAATGGTATGATTTGAAGAAAAAATGTCCATCTGGAAGGTTGGTCAAAAATATCATTCAAATTGATGTAAATATTTTTTAGATATTAGGAACTTGAAAGATTACTTGTTAAATTTTGACCAAAGAATGTTTTGATTTAAAGAATAGAAATATACATATGGAGTGTGTTCGACTATATGTTTCATGGCTAAGAACATCTTATTAAAAAGGTTAAATTTTGACTTTGTTAATATAACTTGTAAATAATATGTATGAACATAAAATATCTGTAAATTACTTTGTAATAAAAAATTAGTAACAAATTTGCATCTAACTATATGAATCAGTTGATAAAATAGAGAAATAAAAGTTAAACGTTTTCAGAGAAAAAATGTATTTGAGGAGGTGAGGTTTATTGATTTTTATATTGTATATTGGTTTTATTTATAGTTTATATGTAATCTCCAAGAAACAAAATTATGTTTTCTTTTTAGAATTTACTGTCTCTCTCTATCTATCTATCTCTATAATATTCTAATATTTTTATGAAGCTTGAAAGGATAAGAGTTGCAGCTTGAGTCTACCACTACCATTATGAATATAAAGAGAAGGGTGGCAGCAACGTATCTTTGAACACATTGCTTCTAGCATTTTTTACTAGAATAAATTTGCAGAAATAATTTATAAAAAAGTATCAATTTTTTCAACTTAACTTTATCTTATATCTTTTCATTTTTTTTAAAAAATTTCCACTAAAAAAACTGTTTTTATCTCTTTTGATAAGTATTAATCAGATAATCTTGTTACTTTGTTAACATATATGCAAAGAGAGACAAACAATTTCTAAATCATTTAAATATATAAAATTCTATTTATTATGAAAATATTCCTTTAACAATTAAATTGTTTTTATACATATTTTCCTAAATTATTTGTAAATGGGTTTATAAAGGATACTGTTTGGTCAAAAGGAGGAGCTGAGAGTGAGGCAAGCAAGGAGCTTCTTTTCAAAGTCAACAACACCATAAAGCATACCAATCCATTGTTGACTTATTGAATTTGGATGTGATATAATTGCTAATTCTGGCTAACCATCAAAACAATAACTCAAGGTGCACTCTCAACATTATGCCAATTACTAATTTATTCAATTTAAGAAAATATCATACAAATTCGACCCTTTTGTCTACTCCAAGAATTCACTAATAGTAAAATGAGATTTATAATAATGGGCCCATTTTTTAGGTGCACAATGAACACCATTTATACTGGTGAATCCTTATCATGAAAGGGTTAGAATGACTCATTTGCTACATGCAACAACATACTATTTAGGCTATAATTGATGTTCATATTAAACTGAAATTATGACACACACAAATCCCTTGTTCATGAAGTTTAATAATTTTGGTTCAATGTGGAATTATACTGTTCAAATGTCTGTTCAAACATGTTGGAGTAGGCTTGGAAGTGAACAAATTTTCTATTTGAGGTTGGGTTGAATGCAACTTTTTCTATGTTGACTAGTGATGAACTTGTCCCACAGTACTAAAATTTGGGGCCATTTAAAATCCAAACTTTCTGTCTCTACTAAATTTTTGAAAGAAACATGACCTGAAACATTAGGGTGTGTGTAAAGAGACTGATCAACTTTTAGCAAAGAAAAGTAAGTTATAGAGAGTGATGAAAAATGTGCAATTATGGGAGGTTTTTCACCATTTAACATAATGTCTAGTTGGCTAAGTGGACTTTTTTTGCTCACTCTAAGGTGGTCCACCCTAACCTTTGATTATTTCTTCTACAGCCTGTTTGTGATGATTTTGTGGTCCTCATGATGTGTGGTGCATCAACTTTTCTTCCTTTTTCCTTTATTTTCTTCAACACTGCCCATTTGCACACAACTCAAGCAATGTTAACAGTTTTTACATGTTCCTTTGCTCTGCATTGGCTCTGATTTTGATGACAAAGCTTATCAGTACAATGAATTTCAGGCGTCTAAAAAAGGTACTAATTTCAATGTAATGCAAAATGTAATTGATAATATGATCATGGTTCTAAATTGTGGTTACCTTTCTCACTGTGATTGAAACAATTGAAGTGAGTTGAGAAAGGTTCACCTAACAATCACAGTTGGGATTATAAACTACATTTTTTTTATAATGAACATGATTTACATAATCTTAAAGTTGACAGCTGAGAACTAATATATGCTTGTGAAACCTGATTTTTACTAACCAAACTTTTAATTATTAAAATTAATCTTAATTCAATTAAACATTTACAAAATCATTTCTCAATTACATTTGAACTTGTCTCTTAATAATATATATGATGAAACAGAGTCAAATCAACCAAATTAGTCTTAGATCGACAGGTTTTGTTTGATCCAACAAAATCTTTTAATATTGCACGAAGCCAATTTGATGTTTGAAATAATCACATAAATCAAAAGTCATAAATTAAAAGGCACTAAAATCACGATAGTTTATAACAATGTTTCAAAATAAATAATATTATCAATTGAGAGTGTACGTGATCTGCAACAATAATCAATTTCCTGTATCATAAAACATTCCAATATAATGTCTATGACTAAGATTACTTCAAGCACACTTAATCACAGTTGAAAGTTCGAAGATCAATTCTGCTAAAATTTGAAACAAACACATACTGAGTCAAAGTCTTATTATAATACATAATTTCAATGTTTATAAGACAATGTTTCACTTCTATTATGTTCAACTATTGTTGAACATTTATATGTAACTTTGCTTCTGAAGTTTTTTAAGATTGTGTGTGATTCATGTAATCCATTTTAGTTAGTGAAATGAGACTTTTGTTGTATATAAAGTAAATAATAATTTTCATTATTATTTTTATGTATAAAGGTATTATCCATCAATACTTGATAAATGAATAATAGATTTATAAACAAATGTAAATGTTACAGATTCATCTTTATCCACTGTCTGTTCCCCACCACAAACAATGCCATCAACAAGTCATATTCTTGCCCACATATTTATTCCAACTATCCCACAACATCTTTAAGTCTATGTATAGATTTTCTCTCAAAATTAATTTATATTGTTCAACAAATATATAATTTGCATTCCAAAAACTGAACCATGAGAAGAAGAAATTTACAATATGGGGCTCTATCAGACCAAAAAGAAAGAGGAGCTAACAAATTTGTAATGAATTAATGAGACCAATTCAGTTTTCCCAATATGGTAAAAATTTACCTCTTTTGGAACTACCTATTTGAGGTAAATATTTGAGTCTACCAAAGGGTTGACTAGGAAAAGAGTTATGGCTGCTGGTACCAAACCACCAATCTCAATAATTGGCATAGTGTTTTTAGTTGGCCAGGGGCTAGTAATGATATATTGTCCAAGCTTCACACCTTTGAGGATTATTATCAAGTTACTATAAAAGAAGCAATATGTTTGATGTTTTTATCTTGTGCTGCATTCTTAGAGGAACACTGGTGATAACAATATGTTTCTTAGGTTGTTAATTTCTTTATTTTCTGAAGCAAAACTTGGTCATGTTAATTTTATCCAAGTAAATTCTACTATTTATTTTGCTGAACTAACTTTTGTCTAATTGCACCAACCACTCCAAGGGATAACAAGAATGAGGACTGTTTTCTTTTCTATTTTCCTTTTAATATTTGTTTCTCCTTAAGTTTGTTGGAGTAGTATCATCAGAGTCAATTATTTCATATAAGGTATTGTCTATTTTAAAACTCAGAGTTTCATTTAATTTCTATTCTTAAAAGATGTTTGAAAGAGTTAAGAGAATAATTTCAACTTCTAAACAATATGTCAGATTAATTTTATTATTGCACAATTGTGGAGTCTGCTTGTTGCAGCTAGTAAACATAGATACAAACAACTAATTGTCATTTGACATAATAGATGAACGCAAGCAACTAGAACAACCAAAACCGCATAAGGAAGTGGCAGGGCCATTCATAAAGTATATTTATTTATTTATTTCTGTTAGCAGATTGTTGCTCATCATGGCATATAGGTAGAGAATGGATCATATACTGGTGCTTTTATGAGGTTATCAATCACAATTCATCAATAAACTATTTCTGAAGTAAGTGAGCTGATAGCTTACTCTTGAACTCAAATTCCTTTCCGCAACTACATTTTTTAATTTGTGAAAGATTGATACAGCATTGTATGAGAGTTCAGAGCAAAAGTTGGTCCAGAGAAGTGTTACTTACAAGACTATACACATGCATTGGATAATTCTAAAATCTTTACATTCCAAGTAGAGCCATGTCATACCAAATTTGCTCAAATGCTTTGACAATGAGATCATGGTATTCCCTTGAGTTCAGAGAAAGATAGCAGGCAAGCAAGTTCTCCAAATCTTTTGATGCTCGGATATTGTTCTCCACTATCATCTCCACCATTGACTTCCTGAAGTCTCTTTGTGGATCAAGTGAGGACTTAACAACTGCAAATCCCTCTGGAAAGCCTGTATCTGTATCCACTGAGGCCTTGCCTGCTTTGGATGACACACTCCTTCTGACATAGGCTTGAACTTTCTTGCTTGCAAGTTTTGGAGAATTTACTCTAAGTCTTATACCTGTAGAATTAGCAGAGGAAATTCTAGATACTGGACTGGTTTTTCTCTCCCTCTTACTTCTACTGCTTTCCTCTTTGCTAACTTTAGCAGCTAGAGATTGATGAGACTTTACCTCATCAAATTTAGTTGATCTCCTCAACTCAATGGCTTCAACCACCTTATCATCAAACTTCACTGGCTTTGTCAATATTGGAGGAAGGCCTAATTGTGAAATTGTGTCAAAGCCATCAAGATTTTCACAATTTCCAGTGAATGGTTCATTTTTCATGTCAATGATGATGTCATTGGTGGAAGAGCTAACTCTACAGCTGCATTCAGAGGCTACTCCATTAAGCAGGTCAGGAATAGTGAACTTGTCACACTCAGACTCAGATGAGACATATTCATGGAAGTTTGATTCAGAAGAAGACTCAGAGGAGGAGAGATAATAGTCAGGAGACTGAGGTTGATTTGGCTTAATCCAATTTGTGGTTTGACAGCTAAAACTTTCTATGGCTGGTGAAGAGACAACTGTGGGAGAAGGCTTGTAAATGGTTTTTCTCTTAGTTCTTCTTTTTGATGATCTTCTTGGTGAGTCAATGAATATGTTGTCTGAGTGCCTGGTGTAAATAGGAGAGTTGTATAACTTACCAGCAATGTTTGGTTCAATGGATAAACAATGAGAGTATCTTGACCTTTGAGAGGTTGTTGGTGAGGTAACTTTGTTCTTCATAACATGAGGGCCATTTTTCTTCCTTGATTTGCTCATATCTTTGAGCTTATAGAACCATGCATTTGGCATCATATCTGATAATCTGAACCTGTTATTGCCCATTTTCTCTCCTCTCTCAGTGTTTCTTTATTGTGAGACCTCAGAATTGTTCAACTTCATGAGAAATGAAAGATTAGAGAAGCAGAAAACACGGTTTATAATAGGAAAAAATAAAGTTGGTGGTCCACTGCATACATAAGAAAAGTTCCAAAATAAAAGCAAGGGACCAGGTATGTCCACCAAGTTACTTTTTCTCATCATTTCTTCCAGCAAACATGCACAGATCTGTGGCTGTGTAGGTCTGTAGATTACAACAGCATTTAGCTTTTGCTTTTTTTCTTCATATCTATGTTCATCTAAGTTACAAAATCCATGGTAACAAGTTGATAAAGTTCTGCCCGGAAGAAACCTTTCCTAAACTTTATTATTCATTTGATGCAAAGGTGACGTGAAAAAACATTTGGAAGCTTAAATTCCGCATAGAAATTTAGAAAAGAATGAAAAAGAAAAACAGCTCATTGTCTAAGAATCCTCAAGAATTAACTATCAATCTAACAGCTCATGTCTAATGTCTAAATGGATTCTCTTCCCTTAAGTGAAGGCACTGTACTTTAGAAAATAAAATATAGCTTTTAGTCATTATATTTGGTGATTAAAGATTTGGAATTTAATTTTAAATTTTTTTATCAATTTATAATTAAAAGTATTATTTATGTTTTGAGTATCATCTATTCAACACATTTCAACTCAAAATCTTAAAAATATTGAGTTTGTGAGATTTTTTTTCTATACATTTTACATATCAAGCAATTTACTCTTAAAATAAAATTTTGTAACAAAATTGATTTCACTGTGATCAATGGCATTATTGTGTTGATAATATAATGTAAAAAGTTGCATGCTAAAAGCTTACATGGATCATAGGCGTCTCCATGGTAGGGTAGCTTGTAGGTTGAGGTCACTTTAAACACCCTAAAAGCAAAATCATTACCGTCCATCACTACTTTTGCATTCTTTTTTTCATTTCCCTTAATTATAATTTTAAATCCCTATTATCATCATTTCACACATATTTGATTTTCCATTTTCGTTTCATCACTTTCATTTCTCATTATTCTAAAAAGTGAATTACATTACCCTTTTTAATATTTAATCCAATTACATTATATTCTAATTTTTTCAAATCTTAATAAATTTCCAGTTTATTGTTTTTTTATCGGAAAGATAACTACATATTTATATTCACATAATCTTCTAGCCTGTTAGTTTGATATTAGTTTTAAAATTAACAAATTAATAAAGTTAAATAGTCTTTTTTTATTATTATTAAGACAGTTTTTTTAATTTACTCATATATTCTTTTTAAATAAGCTAATGTAATATCTTCAATTGAATTCATAATGACATTGGTATTACAATGACATATTACACTTGTTGCTCATATTACATATCACTTTTGGCAATAATTTAACTTTAATTGATGAAATGTGATTTGCCAATAAATTAACTATCATTTCTTTTTTAAAAAACGTAAAACTAAATTGAAAAGTTTCAAAATAATCCAAACAAATTTTAAAAAATTTATAATAGTGAAAACAAATTATTTAACTAATTAATAAAAAATAAAGAACCTCAATCATAAGTAACAGTAAATGAATATTTTTCTTTTATACTGGCTCTTTTGATTACCAACATTTTGATGGTAGCTGAAAGATTTTAAGTCATAATCTGGTTCTCCACGCTTTGTTTGGACTATGCATGCATTCAACATTAAACAAGTAATCATGAATTTAGCAAACACTGGCCATTGCTGATTTCATTTATCCCCTAATTCCTGGCTTTAGGAATCATTACATAATTTGCCTTTTTATCCATAAACATCTCTTAAACACTTAGATTCCTTTTATTTGCTTTTTCTTTATTTTATGCTTTCTTATTTTATTTTTTTGTTTTGGATCATGACCTTCATGTCAATATTATAAGCAAAAGAATTATAGTGGATTTGATCTAACTAATATTGGGAACATTCTTTGTGTATTTTTTTTCTCAAACCTCATAGTTGCATGTTAAATATTCTTTTTCATTATTTAAATAAAAACCCTACTTAGTTCAGAACATATTAAAGACTTTTTGGATTATATGATCCAAATAGGTTCTCAAGAGTCTATCTAGAAATACATTTTGAAAATTTGTAATAATAGTTTTAGGCAGAGAGGATTTATAAATTATGTAAATCAGAACCGGTTTTGTGAAACTATATTTTAACTAAACAATCCAAAACACTTTTTAATTCTGCAAAAATTATGCAATTTTTTTTCTATGTAAGGAGTCTATTTAAAAATCTTGAAAAGGCTAGTTACAACAACATTGGTTTCAAGTTTCAACAAACACTCTTAAGGCCTAACACCTTTTTGCTTTTATATGGAAATTGCAAGAAGTAGGTAGCCTCTAGTGGAGGATGACATTCCAACATCATATTATCATCACACTCAACATTATCCAACACTAAAATCCAAAACTTTCTTTAGACACACTCCTTTCCTACTTTGGAAATGAACTTCAAACAACAAGGGATCTTTAAATCCAAGTTATTCAAGCCATGCAAAAGAAAAAAAAAACTACAGTTGTTGAACCATTTCTGTACTTATAAATTCTTTTATGTTATGTGCTTTGTAAGTCACAACCAAAACAATGTCTTCACTGTTATTATCAGCACTTTGTTCCCTAGAGAAATCTAAAGACAAAGATGTGCATGAAACTCCCCCCTTTCCATCATGTTCACCACTTGTAAGAGCAAGCAGGGTAGACAACAGGGAAGCTTCTCTACAAGTGGAAGACACATGCAGGAATTTTGAGAAATATTTGGTGGAGATGATTGTGGAAGAAGGGAAGATGGAGGACCTGATGGATGTGGAAGAACTTCTACACTGCTGGAAAAACCTCAAGTGCCCTGTCTTCATTGATTTAGTGTGTAGATTCTATGTTGAAATCTGCAAGGACTTGTTTTCTTTGGACAGTGAGGAAGCTAGTTCCTTTTCAACTAATGGCTGAGAATATGGTATTCTCCACAAGGCTTAAGTGGGAGAGAGTAAATGGATAATGTACTGATTTTTCTTATTTTAGTTTCAGTTTAGTGACTCTTCACACTCTAGCTGAATTATTCAAGGATTATCTTTGTATGAAAACTTCATATTGGACTTGCTTATCTCAAATTTTAAGAAGACACCAAACTGATCTAAGTCTTGACATTTATGGTTATGTGACCTTTATGGCTATGACCATAATTTGTCTAATTACATTCCTCCTTATATAGACCCCCTTGTAAATCTAAATTCCTCAGTTGGGTAATTTGAAATCTTCAATTGTTATTTTATTCCTTTTGGTCATTTGATCTTGTTAACACGATGAGAGATCACAATCAAGATTGTTATCGAGAATGATTCTATCAACCTTTCCCACAGCAACAAGAGAGGAAGTCACAACCTTAAGTAGCTGAAATTTTTTGAATTTTTCCGTTTAATTTCCACACTCAAATAACTCTTTTCTATTTGACCCTTCTAAGAAATTATCTAATTTTTAGTCAGATAAATCATGATCATTAATATAATAGAGAAATTTGAACACTAGAGACAGTTAAAAAACTAGTGGATAGATATATCAAGACTTTAATTTAATCAACAGGTACAAGACTACAACCACCAAGATGGTGGATTTAGGTTCCAAGTTCTATCATAAACTAGTAGTATTTGTCATCATGACTAGCTAAGCTACCAAAAGAAAAAGCTCATGCACAAAAAATTTCTAGTCCATAAACAGTATCACCAGTTAAAGGAATCACCATTTAGCTTTAAGCATGGTTTTGAGATATAAACTCTAGACTTCACCAATGTTTCTGCAACTTTGAAGCCAGGCATAACCATGAACTGAACTTTGTAGGTGGCTCTTTCTACATCTGACAAAACAGCATTCTTTCTTTCCTCCTCAACAGATTCCATATACAAACCAGAGAACATGCTTTCTCTGTTGACAGAAAACATGGTTGCATGGGCATCTATTGACACTGCAGAGCCTAATAAAACCCAAACCCATTTTGCCACTTTTGCAAATAACTGATAGAACTGTGTTCTAGGGTGCTTGCCACCCAATATCAAGGTTCGGTGATCCAAATTTCCAAAGAATGACTCTTCCATTGTGGGATGAACAACTAGAAGATACTTTGTTCCACAAAATTTTGAAAACTCTGAGTTTGGATTCTCCATCAGTGCATCAATTGGATCATCAAACTTCACAACATCGCTCACATCATAAGATGTTAACGAAACCCCATGAAACATTCTCCGTGCAATATAGGCCTCAAAAGCATATTTCTTGTCACACCCTTTGGAATATACAGCTGCATTCTCAATCCATTTTGCTGCCACATCTAAGTCCCAACCTGAAGCTTTCATCATGCTAATTAATGGTTTGGAAAAATCATGAATGGACTTTGAAGCAGCCTTGAAGAAATCCTCGAACTTAGCAACACTCAAAACACTTGCTTTTCTCTTCTTAGTTATCCTCTTGATCATCTCATGCAGATTTTTATTCCCCATTTCCAAATCCTGGAGCTCTTGCTGCAGCCTTAGAATCTGAGAGTCTTTAACATTGTTTAGAGACTTTAACTTCCTGAAAAATGCTTCTTTGCGACCAATTTCAGATTGCAAGAGGCCAAAACACGAAGCATTAGAATAGCACTTGGTTTTTCCATATTGCTTCTTCTTGTATGCAAGCTTGAACTTGCAAAGCTTCTCAAGTTCTGCATCTACTCTTTCGTAAGAGGCAACAATCTTTTGTGGACCATAAGGGATATGAGCTTGCTGAAGCTGAAGATAAGCCAATTTCAGAGCTGAAACAGTGTCAAATATCTTCATGATCTCCACACCGGCACGTGAACCCTCTCCTGTAAGCATTTCAATGCGGTGGGAATATATTTCCTGGCTGTAGTTTATGGTCTCCTTATTTGCAACATTTATGTTTTCACCCGGAAAAGCTCCAATGCAAGTTGGCTTGTGAGAGTGACGGAGATTGGGGACTTCGGAGGGTAACACCCCAATGGATTTCAATGCACAGAACTTGCAAACAACATCTGACATATTTAAATTGGATTTCAGGGTATTTGCACATTCCATCCTAAACAAACATCAACCTTCTATTCACGTATATGATCAATCTTCTGACAGTGATCCTTGCTTCAGCAAACAACTACGCCATTCACAAAATCACGAAATAGACAAAAAAGGCAACTGAAAGACATTTGATTTATGGAAATTGGATTGTTAAACACAAAAAAGCAACAATTTTTTTTCTCTAAAAGGGACTAATCAGTTACTTGCTAAAGTAGCTGTCACAGTTAATGTCCAAGAAAGACACATAGTGAGATTCAAACTAAGGAATATTAAAGCATTTGGGAAAAACAATATGTAACGTTGAGAACAAAAGCAACATAGTTAGACAAAATCTCACCAGTAAATGAAAGTGTGATGTAGAATGCATTGGTAGTTCGTATTGATTGGCACTATATCCTGAGTTCTGACATTTAAAAGACTGAAACTTGTGAATGTGTTTCTCTATTTTGAGAACAGAAACTTGTGAATGCGTGACTGTCTTGTACTGTAACAGTGTGAGATGAGACAAAAATTATTAAATGTTGTTATTACTTTGTTGCTGTTCTTGGAAAGAAGAGCTGAACTGGGGAATCTCTCGTGTTTCAAAAACTAGACATTTTCTCCTTTTGTTTTGTACTCTTTCATTTTTGTTTTGCAGGAGCCACCTTATTATTTAGATATTGGGCCCCTATGAATGTATTTAGGGCAATTGCTTCCAGCACCCCCACAATTGCTTCCTGCACCCATCATTTTTATGTAATACCAAAAGTACCCTTAGCAGAATATACTAAAGGGCAAAGTGGTTCACTGAATGGTGGTGACGGTAGATTTTCCGGTGGTGAACACGGTGGTAGAGGGTGCTACAACAATCTTTTCTTGCAACCTTCTCTTGCAGTGTTGAATGTAGGTAAGTTATTTTATTTTGCTTGGTTTAGGCATGGTGTAGAGGTGCAGGATTCGATTTTTCATTTAACGATTATGGAAAATGAAATCCATAATAAAATGTAGGTGGGTTAAATACGTTATGGAAAACATTTTCCCGTAGAAAATTATTATGTTACGGAAACTATTTTTCGTAAGTAAGGAGGTGTGAGATGAGTACCTACGAAAACTGTTTTTCGTAAAAGGAGAAAATAATTACGGAAAAAAATTTTCATAAGAGAAATTGTTTGTTACGAAAACGTTTTTCACAAGAGGACATTCAATTTATGAAAAACCTTTTCCATAGAAGGAGAAGTGCATTATGGAAAACAATTTCCATAAGAGGAACAAAAAGTCTCTTACGGAAATCATTTTCCATAATGCACTTCTCCTTCTATGGAGAAGGTTTTCCATAAACTGAATGAAAACATCTTCCGTAACAACAAATTTCTCTTATGAAATTTTTTTTCCTTAATTACTTTATCTTTTTACGGAAAATAGTTTTTGTAGGCACTCATCTCACACCCCCACTTAAGGAAAAGAGTTTTCATAACACAATAACCTTCTACGGAAAACGTTTTTTATAATGTATTTAACTCACCCACATTCTATTACGGATTTTGTTTTCCGTAATCGTCAAGTGAAAAATCAAATCCTACACCTCTACATCATGTCTAAACCAAGCAAAATAAAATAACTTACCTACGTTCAACGCTGCAGGAGGTTATAGAAGAAGTTTGTTGCAGCACCCTCTACCACCGTGTTCGCCAGAAAATCTATCATTGCCACCACTCAATGAACCACTTTGCCCTTTAATATATTCTGCCAAGGACACTTTTGGCATTACATAAAAGTGATGGGGTGCAGAAAGCAATTGTGGGGCTGCAGGAAGCAATTGCCTGTATTTAAGGAGCATTTTCATGGGCCAAAAACACGCAAGATGTGACAAACTGAAGATTGTTTTTACACTCCCTGAATTCTATATATACTACCTTTCCTTATTTTAACTTTTATTACCAAATATACCCTTTTATCTAAAACAAAGGATAAAGCTTAAACCCTGTTCTTCACAACCTAGTCTGGCTGAACTCTCAATCCTATCTACAAGTTTTCTATTTTCTTTCTATATGTAAACTTTACCTTAATGTTCCTTATAATTTAAACATAATTAAGTTTCAAGTTCTTTATAAATTTGGATATTTTTAATTGAATTTTTATTAATTTTTTTTAGAGTATTTAAAATTTTTATATTTTTCAATTTAGTATTTATTGTTTAATTTTTTTAGGACTTAGGGTACAAAATTTTAGTTAAGTGGGTGGATGTGGTTGATTGGTTAATATAACTGTAATGTTGATAAGGTTGGAATCGTGGCCATTCATAATTTGAAAGAGAAGAGTGAAAATGAGAAAAAGGAAAATATGTGAACATAACTATTTGAAGAGTAACAAATTAAGAATAATGAGGCAATTTCACAGAGGAAAGAAAGAAGAAAAAAGGAGTGAATTTAGCAAGTAAAGATAATACAAATAGCAAAAGCCCAAAATATTTCTTGGGCAACTCCTATCAGTTTCTTCAGATTGCTGAAAGAGGTTTTTTTTTTTTTTTTCTTGTGAACTAAATTCATGTACGGATAGTAATGATTAGACATGCCTCAGCAAATTTATATTAGCACTGCTGCTAATTTTCATCATTGGTATCATTAATCTTTTTGCAACCATGCAAAAGTTATTTTTATGACAGATGCTTTGCAAGGTACAAATTTTTGCTTTTCACTGTGTTCCCGTTTGGTTGTATGGTTTGATTAAGGAAAATGCAAAGAAAGTGATTGACCATGATGTGTGATAACAAAAACTTTATTTGTGTGCCATTGTAAATATTTTTAGGATTGAAACGTTCTAGTAAGTTATAATTAATTCACATATAGTTTTATTCTTTATAAGATTAGCTAAAAGAGTTTACTTACAACAAGTGGCTGCAAAAGATAATACAGGAATGCAAAAAGTCCGAAAACAAAGAGAAGATAGCAATGCATTCTCTGCAATTAGGCAAACATAAAATATACTTCCAGAATGTGACATGAACCAAAACAAGGGGCAATTTGTGACTAGCCTCATCTATTCTTAGGATCTAAAATCTTTACAAACAATGGTCAAGCAGAACTCAACTCACACCAGTGTTAATAAACTCAACTACCAAGAAAAATCTATGAGACCACATGCTTCTTTGTCATTCAAAAACTGCTATGCTAACCCCATTTCCTCATTGTTTGTATAACCACCTAACATTGAATTACAAGAAACCAAACCTTTACTGGCATCTGCTCAAGCACTTCTTTCAGCATCTCTGAACCAACCCTTCTTCTCATAACTAGCTATTGTTGTGTTTCAACAAGCAGTGTCCAACATATCTTTTGTCTGGCATTTGTATTTTAATAAACTAAGAAACTTTGTTCCCTTGTGTCTAAGATATGTCACTAAACAATACCCTTGAGTGTTTAGTCCTGGATCAGCACTGTTTCAATGAGAGCAAAATGTCACATTTTAAGTTCATAAACATTTGAATCAAAGTTTTTACCTCCTTAATTTGTTTTACTTCATTCATCTAAAAGAACTTATTATAAGTTTATCCAAACAATGCACATTCCCTCTCAGTCTATTTTTCCTTTTTCCATTTTATGCAAGTTTAGAGGAAAGATAATTTTCTTGTATCAGTATCAATTAGTCTATGCATACTTGAAGTGACAGTTACCAAAGTTATATCAATAATGAACCATCAACTAATGTAAGCATTAAAATTTTGAGTTAATGCTATTAGATGCTCCAAAGATGAACCAACCTGAAACAGAACAATTATATTCAGATTTTATTTTGATATATTAAGAAAACAGAAATAAGAGTCACTTCTTTTTGATAGTTAGTGACAAAAAAAATTCACACTATATAATACACGTGTAAAGCACAACAATCAATCACTATCTTGGGGATTATATTTTTCCTCCAATATGGAAATTCCTAGCACAAGAGATCAGGTAAAGATATATTCATCTACCAAATTCAAATGAGTTAAGGAAAAAGGTAAGGGAAAAAACAAAGAAAGAATAAAAGTGTCAGCCAGCATTTATTCCAAGGTGAATAATTGAGAGAATGAGAACCTCATTTGGACACAGTTGCCTGCACATGTCACCATCACATTTCCACCATCGTGTGGTGGGGCAAGGAAGGATCAGTGAGCTTGCATTTGCATGCAAAGTTGGTGATTCGAAGGAAGCTGCTGGAGACATCATATCTTGGATATTATGACAGACATTGAAGAAGCATGCGTGAAAACAAGAGGGTGTGAACAACCTAAGGTACTGAGTTTCCTTTTCACCAAATCCTGTGATTCCATCATCTGTCAACCTTCATTGCTTGCTCAAGCTCTCACCAAGGTCCATCATGCACATCATGCACAACAGTGCACACGCAAGAACAAAAGAAGTTACATATATAAAGCCTGCAGTATGTATTATTATGCTTCTGTAGTGCTAAAAGTGCTCTACTTGTCCATTCACCACCACCATAACATGCGGGTCATGTTCTAGATTTTCCTCCTTTGCTTGTTTGTCTCCATATTCAATTCCATGGAACTAGGCGAGGCTTTGGTACACTGTCAACCTGACATGAAATAAAATGCTTCATAAGAGCTTTGTCAGTGTCATAGAGCTAGCTAATTTTATGTATATGATAATATGAACCTAAAGCACTCTCAATTTCCTTTAACCGAAAAGACAGAAAGTATAAGAGAAGAGAGAGAAGTGTAAAATAAGAAGTGTTGTACTATACAACTTGTGTTAAAATTATATAACTCTTATTGATGTAATCATTCATAGGTACTATTGCAATTTTAGCATAACTTTAGTATCTTTAGTAAGCTATGATACTGAAAAACTATACATGCTTTGGAGTTATATTAGGTTTTCGTATTTGGATACCTGATTAGGGCATGGATATTGAATATATTGCAGCTTTTGCCTAACATGTTTTAAGTGGAGTTGACTAAGTTTGTAGTCAGTGAATGTTATGCTAATTGTTAGCCAAAAAGTTAAAAGAAGAAAGAAAGAAAAAAAGAGGACCCTAGTTTTCAAAGAGTTTTAGCTTTCAAATTGTTACCAAAAGAAAGTTAAGGTGATCTCTCAAAGGCTGTGTAGTAAATAGACATATAAATTTGGTTCAACTCAAAGGGCTTGTCGTGATCCACATAAGTCTGAGACCAAAAGGTCTACATAAGGAAAAACTCAGAATCAAAAAATTCATGGGTGAGGACTAACTCATGGGTCAATTTTTAAAATAAAAAACTTATTTAAAAAGATTAAAAAGAAACACTTAACAAAAATCTTTATACACATAAAAAAAATATTTACTCAATTCAAATCCAAACAAATCCAAACTATATGGACAAAGATTGTATTTAGATAAGTTAAGCTAGACTAACATCATCTTAAGTTGGTCAACATGGGTTCAAGTTAGGTTAGGCCGAGACTAATAAGGTTCACACAAGGTCAAGGTAGGGTAGGTTTGTTCAAAGTTATATTGAGTCAGGCCAAGCCCAGGTCAAGACAAGTTAAGTTAGACTGGAGTCAGTTTAGGTTGAGTCCAATTTCGGGCAAGTTATAGTAGACTAAGATGACTCATCGGGCCAATTTGGTTGGACCTATGTTTACCAAGTTAGGTTAGGTTGTGCCTATAGGTCAAGCTGAGTTGGGCAAAAACCAGGTCTATTCGAGTCTTCTTAAGTCAAGATGGACAGGGTTAGGTCGGGCTTAAGTCAAGTAGGTCAATTGAGTTAGGCACAAGTTAGGTTGAATCCAGGTCAAGCTAAGGTTATAGTTGAATCAAACCACTTCGGATTCAGTCAAATTAGGCCCACTTTGGATTGAGTTGAGTCAGGCCCACCATCAAGTTGGGTCCATGTTGGGCCAAGTCAAATTGGTTTCATATTAGACCAAGTCAACTCGAACTCACATTAAGCTTATTCGAGTTGGGTCCACATTGGACACATGTTAAGTCTAGTCAAGTTTGGTCCACGTTGGGTTGAATCATTTTGGATCCACCTCGAGCCCACCTCAGGCTCAATCAAGTTAGGCGCACCTCGGGTGGAGTTAGGCCCATCTCAAGTCAAGTAAAGTCAATTTCATGTTAGGTCGGATTGAGTAAGACATGGGTCAAGACAATTTATATAAACTAAATCAAGTCACTTAAATATGTATTATCATTTTTGACTGAATAATGAATATTATGTTCTAACAATTGATTTAATTTTAAAATAAAAATGACTTAAATTGTAATTTATGATCGGTGGTTTCAATTTTTTTTGTTTTTTTAACTTTTAAAAGTAGAAAAAAAAAGTTATAATTTTAATCAAATTTTTAATTTTACACACGTTTATTTTTATATTTATTTTTAACTATTTTTTTTATGATACCTTGAATAAATATGTTAATTTTAGGGTTGAAATAGATTAAAATAAAATAAAACATGTTTATTGAAACAAAACTGTATATGATTATCTTTTAAATTTGAAAACTAAGATTACATGAAAAAAATAGAAGACCAAAACTACAACTTGTTTTGACAAAAATATTTCATTATAATTCATATTTTTTCAAATATTTGAAAATTAGAGTTCTTAAATATTGCATAGGGAAAAGGGAAAAAAAAGAAAGTAAAAGTAAGGAAAAGGATTGTTGCAGTGAGAGCAGACAGCAGCAAGAGAATTGAATGGTTCTCCCTTTCTGTGTGTTGGAAAAATGGTTGGAAGAAACATAGTAAAGAGCAAGCAAGAAAATCCTGTTCCAAAAATCTCCCACTGGGCAACTGGGCTTGTATTTGCAAAGTCATTTTATAATTTTTCATAAAAAAGAAAAAAACTAATAGATGAAATCATCCACAAATGATTAGTTGCCTCTTCCAAATTTCATCACTACTAAGGAAAGTAGATAATTTAATCCATAAAAGTAAATATGTTTAATTTTTTTAATTATAAAAATATCACCTTTATTGTTCTTAATTTGTTTCTTGTTTTTAAATATTTCTACCGGAAACAAAGAAAAAAAAATTGATGCTTCCCGTACAAATATTCCACAACAAACACATTCAACATATTGGTAATTGAAAAACAAAAACCCAAGTGAAGACTTCCTTACTTTTTTTCATTTTACTCTAATAATAAAATTTATACAACTGTTTGAGAATTTGAAGCTAATTTCATCATCTTACATATATTCCAATCACCTACAACATTTCCTATAACATGTAAATACACATTTCTAGAATTTTTTTAAATCTTGAAAATCCTTTAACAATTTTTGTAATTCATAAAATACAAAATATTCATCTTTAAGAAAACAACAATTAACTTCATTTTAGAGACCTTAAATGTAAAGAATATATGAATATTTTCAGCACATCCAAATTATGTGACAAGATTCAAACTTTAGAGCATTATTTACTTATGTAACATGTGTGATTATAGGGTGTGTTAATTTAGTAAGATGAGTGATGATAGGGTATGTGAATTATAATCTTTGGTACAATATTTGAGTCTCTGGTTTGCCAAACATGGTATATAGCCTATGAAGCTATGATTGGCATAGATTGGGATGTTTTCTTACTAGTTTGCTTTTAATCTGTCATGTCCTGTGTAACGCAAACACCTCTGCCACAACCCACACCACCTCATTGCATAACCCTTGTCACATTCGATCAATCCACTCTTTTTCATCTTCTACCACTCTCTCTCTTTAATACCATGTGTCTTTATCACACTCACAATAACAAGATATGTTCAAGTGAGAGAGTGAGAAGGAAAATGTACGTGTGATGTCTACACTTCAACATTGTACCTATATCACCCTAATTCAGTAATTGAGTAGGGTCCAATTAGCATATATATATATATATATTTGAATTCAATATTCTTGGTCCAAATGTTATATTTCACTTCCAATATTTCATAACTAATAAATTCACAACTTAATCTCTACATCTATTTTCTTAAGAAAATGTTAATACTAGTATATCTGGCACTGTTATCTCTTCAAAGCTTTAATTAATTTAAGCATTTAATGATAATGTTTAATAGAGAATAGAACTTGAATAGTTTTGTCTTTACATTGGTGTTATGTGTTAAATTACATGATGGCATGATATGCTTTTTAAGTGCTAGACAAATCAGACAAATGGGTTAAAGTGTTAGGTACTTGGGTGTTTATTTAGCTTCACATTTGCATGGTACGTACAAGTCCCTGGTGTTGTAAACCCTACAACTGGCTTGCAGCTTATTGAGAGTGGAGAGAGATTCTTTAAAGGTCAGAGAGAGAGTGTCAGGCATATTTTGCAACCACCAAGGAACTCTTGTTCATCTACAAGCCTTTCTCAAGGCTCTTTCTTCTTCTTCTAATGGAGAGGAAGATATCAAATGCCAACAACAACTTCATTAACAAAACAAACTTCTTTTTCTTCATCCTATCACTCATCTTCACCACCACCACTAATGCCACTACCATTGCATGTTTAGGTATCTCTCTACTTTTCCATCACTTTCTTTACTCTCTACTTTTCCTCAAAAACTATCAAATCAAACTAATTCCATCCCTTCTCCAATGCAGATGCAAGCAAGTGCCCCATGTTGGCCAAAACTCATGCAGATCATCAGGTAGAAATCATCATATTTTTTAGCATTAACGTTAACTCATGTTGTCATAAAAAAAGTTATGTTCCTTAATTGTTACTTTTTTTTCTAGGAACTCCAACTACTTAATGTGCCATCTAACTATAGAAATCACCACATTAGAGTTTTTTAATGGTGTGATTAAGCCAGAATAGTGTAAGTCTAATTCTGGAATTGAAACTTAACAGCATTTTTTAAAGTCTCCAACATTTTACCCTCCCAAACACAGAACATGTAATTAATGCGCCAAAAAAATAGTTGCAGGGTGCAGGAACCTTTGCAAAATGTGAGCCGTCTGATTCATGAGTCAACTATGATTGAGTAACACAAAGGGTCAGTGGACCATGTGCTTCCTTGTTGGGTCCACAGTACACTGAATTGATCACTGACTATTCAGTATTCATGCATGCTAATAAGGATCATGCATCCTTCTGGTCCCACTTGCCACATCCACTAGAGATTAGAGAAAACATACGTTACACTCAATTTTCTGTTTGTATGGTCCATGGTGTTTGTGTCCTTATTTGTTGCATTTTTATTAATTCAACACCAAGTAATTATTCAGTAATTAACTATGTTTTTTACCAGAAATATGAGGGAAGAATTGGCCATGGCATGGTGTTTGAAGCCAAAGCAAAAGTTTCCTTGGATTGGTCAAGGAGGTTTCTGGTTGGACCTGGCTCATCACCACCACTGTGCACCTCCAAGTGTGGCAACTGCACACCCTGCAGACCGGTGCATGTGACGGTGCCGCCCGGTACTCCGGTGACTGCAGAGTACTACCCAGAAGCATGGAGGTGCAAGTGTGGTAACAAGTTGAACATGCCTTGAATTTTCCATGATTTTAAGTAGAGTGAGTAATTGTACGTTGATAAAGAAAATAATAGTTCATGTTCATGAATTATCATGCATAATATTGACTACTAGCATTGCCATCCAAATTTGAATTTACTTTTTTTTTTCACTCTTTCAATGATTGTTTACTTATGTAATTCTGTGTAGGTTCTATTGACTTTAACTTAATGCATAGGATATCAAAAACAAAGAGTATGATATATATATATATATATATGAGACAACACAAGTTAGTATAGCAGTAGAATTATGTTGTTAGATTTGGCTAAGCCGTTTGGATTTTTCCTCCATTGTCTCTTTCTCTGTTATATTGAAGTGGTTGATGGATAAAGGGGTGGCCACAATTTCATTTAATAGATCCAAAGCCAATGTCAGTTAATCTGTGTGGTTGATAGAGTAGTTCTTGCTGAAAAATGAAAATTGAAAATGTTGCGTCTTTGCAGATTCTTTAAGATTTGTACTTCTTTATATTTATTACCTCAAGCAAAACAATCAAGAATTTATTTTGTATCAATAAATAGTAGTTGTTAATTAGTTGATTTTTTTTTTTCAGTTCTAAAAATGAACGAAAAAACTTTACTACTTTCCTTCTTTATCATCCATTATTCTGAAATCATCTCGTTAAATTTTGTGAGTTTTATGATAATTATTTTAAGTGTCATGTAAGAGATTCTGGTCTGAATAGAAACCAGAGGTCTTCCTGCACCAGAACTCTGAAGATATTTATGACAGGTGGCGTTGCCATATAAATATACATATGTATATATATATATATATATATATATATATATATATATATATATATATATATATATATATATATATATATATATTATAGGCATAATATCTACAAAGCTCAAAAAAAAGTTAGTATTACTCATATTCAATATTAAAAATTTAAAATTTTTGGTTTCTTATTGTCCTATTTGCACTTTTAGATTTGATATGCCCACGCCAAGAACTTTTTGTTAGAACAAAATTATATATATATATATAAACTCACCTCAAAGTTGACTCAGCTACCTAACTTTTTCTATGTATTATCTTATTTTCGTCTTTATCTTACACCATAATTAAATAAAAAATATATATGTGTGTATATATTATACATACCGCAAATATAAATAAAATACATATTAACTTAAATTCTTACACTTTTATTAAGCTTTCTTTTGTCCTTTGCTAATTTTTATCTGTTTTCTTCTTTTAATTTTCTCTTTTTTCTTGTTTAACACATTTTGGGTTTGGATTCTTTGCGGTGGAATTGACATGTACTATATCCTTACCAAACCAGAATCTTAATATGATTAACTCGAACTCAATTCAAATCCAAAAATATTTGGAATAAGACAAGGTGACCTTGACTTATCGACCTAATATAACTTTTAAGATTATATATAATTAAATTATAAAATTAAAAAAAATATTATGATAGACCCCTAGAGACAAAAAATAAGATAAATAATAATTATATAGGAATTAATCTTATTTAAATATCCCAATAATTAATGCAAACACTTTATTAATACTCAAGTATGTTACCTATTGTAATTACAAGTCTCTTGTTCATTTCTTTAAGGGGACATTTGGTAGAACTTTTCTCATGTTCGTGATAAATTTTGAAAATAATAAATCCTGATAATTATGATTCTTGAGAAATAGCTAAAATCTGTTTGTTTTGTTGTAAACATTGTTGGAAATTTTACATGGTTTTCTTGAAAAGTAAAAAAATAATGTGAGTCTTTTATCAAAATCTTAATTATTTACAACGTTAAATATGGATTTCTTTTTATTATTATAAAATATTTTTCAACTCGCTCGTAAGAATGATGTTGTGGAAACACAAAAGAAAAAAAAAGAAAAAAAAAATTACCGGCAAACATAATATTTTGCAAATGTTATCTTTTAAAACGAATAAATTTGATTCACATTCCAATTTTCTTTTAATTTTACGTAATTTTTTTTTGTTTAAAATATTACTTTTTCTTATATTGTACATATATCTCTTTAAATTTAAAAACTTTACAAGAAGACTAATATATATATATATATATATATATATATATATATATATATATATATATAAGTCAAGTATAGAATAATACCATAATAAATTGTATGTATTATTTTTATTTAAAAATATACTAAATTTTAATTATATCTTAATTATTTAAAGTAAAATTTTGAAATTAATGCTTTTTTAAAGACTCGTATTAATCATATTCTATTCAACGTTAATTTATGCTTAATAATTTTTTATGCCAAGGTGATTTTATTTAAATTTCATCAATTGGATGTACAAATTATCTTCCATTTCTCATTATATAATGTTTATATGATTTGAGTCATAATTGGAACTAAGATATTTTTTTTCCATAATAAGTTTTATGTTTAATAATAATATTGTTTTCTTAGGTATTCTTTCACCACATATTCATGAATGAACACAATATAATATATACACAAAAGAATCATATATTATATACAAAACTTATATATGGATAAAAATTTATATTACGTACAATATGTAAAATCAACATTACATTTAAAATTAATATAAATATATAAAATCAACATTATATTTAAAATTAATATAATTAATATAAATATATAAAATCAACATTATATTTAAAATTAATATAATTAATATAAATATATAAAATCAACATTATATTTAAAATTAATATGAATTGGTATTTGTATGTACAATTAACATTACATATAAATTTACATCTAAAATATTAAATACAAATTTAATCCGTATATAATACAATTTGTATGTAATATAAATCTTTATGTTATTATGTAATATTCTTAATATTATTAATATTATTATATCATTATTATTAATATTTTTATTAATACTTGTATTATTAATATATTGATATTATTATAAATATTATTATTAATACTAATAATATTATTATTAATATTACTAATAATAATAATATTATTATTACTATTAGTCATAAAAATTATAATTATAATAATAATAATACTAATAATATTATTATAATAATAAAGTTGAGCTCATCAGGTGATAAAATAAGTTTGTTAAAACTTAGGTTTAATCTTTACTTCAAACATATTTGTCAATAATATTAATAACTAATAATAGTTAAAGTAGGATTAAAAGTAATCTTTAAAATGATAAAAATAATAATAATAAAGTTAGTATAAAATATAATAATATTAATATATTAATAATAATCAATTGAGCATTTTCCTATTTCAACAACTTTCGATTCCTTAGTAAAACCAAATATACTATGTTTTAACATCTCAAAACATAAATATTTAACATTGAATAATTACTTTAACTCAAAGTAGTGCTGATAAAAAAAACTTTAACCCAAAGTAGTCATTAGTTATAAATTATGTTAATTCAAGTCACATCATCTTTCTCAAACTATTACTTAGTCTCACCTACCTACGTGCTTACTAGTAATACAACTTCAAAATTCAATAGATCTCAGAATAAATAAATAAAAATCCCCTGTCCCCTATAGATCCAACGTAGAAGAAAAAAATATTGCAGCCTTTGTGGCGTTTGACCTATAATTAAGGGTTTTGTCAAACAGTATTGCACATGACCAGTCCATATATGGTTTACATTTGAGTCCATTTTTTCTTGTATATTCTAAAATTATATGAAGACACATAATCTATTTTTATCTCACTATCAGATATATTCGCATTAGTCTAATTGTTACATTTCTCTTTCTCTTTTTCTTCTTTTAAAATAATAATAATAATTTCTCTGACCGTCAATATAAATATTTTTGTTTTGTGAGGGTATGCACGTTCTACACAAAAACTATTAAAATAAGTAATCAATTTTGTGAACCATGCAATCATCCCGCTAATTATTTTTTCATAATATTTTCTCACTAATCAATCGTTTAGGAGCATACTTCATTCTTTTATTTTTTTAAAATAAGTAATGTTGTTTATGGTGGGTTGTTTATCTCCTTATAATATTCAAACCCATTATATTTTGGTGTGTCTATAACATATGACAGACATAATATAATGGATCATTATAATTAGAATAAAAGGTTAATCCTGGATCATTATAATTAGGATAAAAGGTTAATCCTAAGTGTGTGCAACTGCGTGTGCAGCTGTGAGAGTATTGGTGTGTGTGGAGAAGTATGTGAATAACCCCTATGAAGAAAAGAGAGGAAAAGACAAATATAGTTCCCAGTTACTTCCTATAGTAACCTGTGTTGGTTGTTTTGACGATCCAACAATGAAACCTTATCTGATCGAACATGTAATTTTGTGAAGAGTTGTTGCCTTCAGGAAGTTCCTGCCGTCAGTCTTGGTTGTTTCCTAGTCTGTTTACGAATTAGTCTTGGTTGTTTCCTAGTCTGTTTCCGAAAAAATTCGTGAACGTCATCTATTTTTCTGGTGACGAGATTTGAGCCAACCCATATAAGGGAATGACACCACCTTCAACCCAAAACCTTAAGGCAGTAGGTTTGTGGGTCTTCTTTCTTATATGTTGCTCAACTTTCTCATTCCTACTCAATGTGGGACTTAAACTCACACTTGGATACCTAACAAATTTCAATTTGTTGATGTTTTTTGGGGCATGGTTGGTGACCTTTTGAGGATTAGGAAGAGTTATATTGATATACTCTGTGATTAATTTTGTGAGACTTATTATATCTTTATTTTGGTATTAGTGAAGTATTTACAGTTCTGTAGATTTTTTCATCTGTGTTGAGAGGTTTTTCACATGTTAATTACTGGTGTTGATTTATTCTTATGCTTTCGACTGCATATTGGTTTTTCATATTGGTTTTGTTTAAATTGATTGATTGTGTTCAAGACTTTTTTATATTGTTATGATAAAAGTGAATCTTATTGCTTTCATTCCATTATTACTCCCATCAATTCCATAAGTTTATATAAACAATGTTACGTTATTTGTTTCATTAAAAGACGTAAACAAGACATTAAATCTCACCTTAATAAGAAAATAGGTTTAAGTATCAACTTTTACCTAATTACTATAAAAACTAACAACTTTACCATAACAGATTTTAAAAAGCCATGCACAAACACACTTTTTTTCCTTCTTTTTTTCCTTCTTTCAACAGTAAATGGTCATGATCATGCATGCTCATGGGAAGCTTCTGAGTTCAGTCTTCTTCGTTGAGAGAGACATAATGTTTTGGACTAAGACAAATGCAACTATATAAAACAAATAGTGTGTGTTTGTGTCGGTGTTTCACTTTTTTTGAGTTACATGCAACACGTGTACGATAGCATGTGTAGATTCTCTTTTCTTTTCAATTATGTCATCACTAATTGCTTAAGGATTCATCACTTTAACTCACTATCATATATCTATCACTATAACTATATTGTTCATCCAATTGATTCGTGTATGAAGATAACGTTGATTTGAGGTGCATTCTAGGTTAGGTTTTACTAGTGGACCTTATTGTTTCAGGAGTTGATTGTTAGGGGAGACTTAAATTATTGGTACGAAAACTTTATCCGTAATTCATTCAACATTTTAGTGGATAGAATTAGAATCTTTGCAATGATAAGAAAGTGAATAAAGTGAAAGTAAAAATGATGTGGATATCAATTAAAATAAAATTAATTTATATCTTAGTTTAAGAATTTGAGCCTTATATATGTTATGTTAGTCCATGAATAAGTTCTCCAAGCAATAAAAATGAAACTATTTTCACAAAACGAAAATAAAAATAGAACTTATTTTAAAACAAATGGCCTCTACTTTTCTTTTCTCTTATTCATTTTGGGATAAAATTTTCTCTTCTCATTTAGTTATGAAAAAAAGTAAAACTCGGTAAAAAAAAATACATTTAAAACTTAGAAAGTATGAGATTAATCTCATACTTATCGTAGTTTACCAAAAAATTAGAAAAAAATATATATGTGGTTCTCTTGTGATCGCAAACTACTTGTTATCGTTGATTGTTATACCTTTTTCTTTGTAGCATCATGCAATTAGTATTGTAATATTAACATAATATTAAATATGTTGTTTATCTCCTTGAGTTAAATAATAAGGTTAATTATGAAAGTTATTAGAATTATTTAGCTCATATAGTTACATAAATATGGTAATTTCTCTCTTTGAAATTTTACTCCACATTGTTGTTGCTACTTTTAAGAATCTTTCTATTGTGTTATGAAATATAATTATAAGCAAAATAATACTAGGAAAATTTTTAAATTATCCATTCCTGTTATCTCATCATGGGTCTCTTATATTGGGTTTTCTTTTTCATTTTGGATTGCCAATTTTACGTGACATGCGTGTTTTTGTTAGTTTTATTGTCTTAAATATATATATATATATATATATATATATATATATATATATATATATATATATATATATATATATATATATATATATTTATTTATTTATTTATTTTTTGCATCAAGGTCTCTGTTCTTCTTTTCTTCTTTTCTTTTTTTATGCGAATATACTGTGTATAAAAAGGATTGATGGAGTGTTTTCATATGTATTGTTATCTGCTGCAATGTATTTATGGGGTGGATTATCTTTCAATTGGGGCTCTCAGGTCTTGTGTTTAATGGATTGTAGTTTTTGACGGACTCATAGCTATGTTCTCTTGATTGAGAAGGTTTAGTAGCTCTACACATTTAGTAGGGCAGTGACTCTTGTTTATTTTTTCGCAGACTTAAGAGTTTATATATACGTTAGGATAACCTATTTTATCCCTCTTTAATTTAATTTCGAAAAAAAAAATAATATATAGTACAAGAAAGGTTGTATTTTTTGTTATTATGAAACTTTTTTTTACATTTTTAAATTTAAGTCTTCTTTAAGCAAAGACAATCACAATTATCCTTATATTTTTATCTTTATTGGTGGATATAAAGCTTTTCTATCGACAATCAAAGAACTACAATTTCATCATCCATATTCACTTCTTTTATGTTTTTTCTTTTTTAATTTCTTATCATAGATAGTCGTTTAGTATATAGACTTTTATTTAATATTTGAACAACTTTTAAAACTATTTCTTCATAATGTACAACTCAAAACAAAAGTTTATCTTAGATACATATTGTTTTTGTTGAAAAAAAAAAAAAACTTTCATTTCATAGTAAATTCAGAAATCAATTGTATATTTGGTAAATAAGTTCTTTTTCTTAGGATTCTAAGTATGAATTTAAATCTTACATTGAATAAAAATGAGAAAGTTAAACAACATATAAGAAAGAAGATTCAAAGATTCACAAATCTAATGTCTTAAGATCTTGGATTGAAGATTTTGTCATTCCTTTATGTGAGTCTCGCTCATGTCTCATTCTTATTTAATCTCTCTGGTGTTTGTAAAAAGAAAGATTGTACCGATGTGGAAGAGAAACTCTCACTTGAAGGGAAGATTGTTAGGTATCTAAATATAAATTTAAGTCTCACATTAAATAAAAATGATAAAGTTGAGTAACATATAAAAAAAACCTACAAAGTTAAGTTTTAGGTTGAATGTGATATTATTTTTTTATATGAGTCTCCCTCAATTTCTATTATTTTAAATCTTTAATGTTTTAACATTCTCCTTTTTATACTAATTCTCTAATAAAAATAGTAACAATAAAAATAAAAATAGTAACAATATATATATATACGATGAGTTACTTGCATTTACTAATTTTGAAACCAATTATATTGTTGGTTTGAATATATAAATATCTTATGTATATTAAAACCATTTAATTCGTTTTATAAAACTAAATCCACTTATTGATAAAACTCAAAATTCTAAATTTTGTGAATACATGCATGTTCTCCAAATTATTTGACATTATTAATGAGTAGCTGTATGTTGCTCATATTCATTTCATTGATTTACGCCAATTGCATTTGCATGCACTGTGCTGCTTCATGCGTGTCTGCTAATTAGCAAGCACCATGTATTCATGCATCTACCTTTCATTCTTATTTCTTAGGGTAACATAAACAACAATTATTGTGCCAAATAAAAAACTAAAATCATTAGCTATATATGCAAGTGGGTGGCACATAAAACAAAGTGAAATCAAATTATAAATGTTTTATAATATTGTGTCGTTCGATTATTAATTAATCTCAAACACCAAACCAAATTCTATAACCCTAAAACCCAGTAATACGAGCAGAAATTATTGTGTATTTTTTTACAGTTTTATTCTCTAGAATATATATCATTGTTGAAATATAAGATATATATCAACATAGTTGAGATGTCATATTTTTATAGTGATACTTTTTTGAATGATTTTTTTCATAGTAATTAACTTCATATATATTTGTACTTAAAGTGACTAAAACGGAATAAATTAATAAAATAAAATTACTATTTTATTATTTACATACTTTTATTATGGAATAAAAAGTTTGGAAATTAAGGTTGTCTTAAAGTCTCGTTTGGAAATCAAAGAAAAAACTTACATAATTACATCAGATTTATTATATAAATGAAATTTATGTTTTAAAACAAAAATATTATTATGAATTATAATTTTAATTTTTTTAAAATAATTAATTTCACTATTTATTTTATTTATTTTTTAAATTTATATATTTTTATTGGACAAGTAATTTTATTTAAATTAGTTTATCTGATGAGTATTTCTTAAATTTATTTTTTACTATTTTTTCACAAATTTATTTTTTATTTTTCAATTTAAATTATTTTTATATTGAATTTTTTTACAAATTTTGATTGTGTAAAAATTTCACATAATATCATGTAATGAAATATTTGTTGCTTTAATTTACAATGTTAAATCAATTTTAGTTTGAATTGTGTAAACAAATTTAAAAACAATTCAACAAACACTAAGTTTAATAATTAACTATGTTATTAAAATTGAAATAAATAATAATAAGAGGAAAGATTATGATTAATAAAAAAATATATAAAAATATTAATTAAAGAAAGTTAAATATGTTACATGTTACTTGGAATAACTTATAGTTTATGAGTTAAAAAAATTCTAAAATAAACTGGTAAGTAATTAAGTTATTGGCTTTACTAGACACATTAAATTACTATTATTCGTTTTTTAAATAAATTAAATAAACATTGTTACAGATATATCAAGATGCACATCTTCCAGTTAAGATCTGATTGTCTGTGGTAGACGACATCTGATTACTTGTTAATAATTACAATATGAGTCATTAATAATTAAATTAGATAATTTAAATATTAATGAAAATATGGATAGGAGTTGCAAAGTTTGATATTATATATGATAAGTATTTTTTTCTCTTTCTATAATCACATTAATAAACATAAAAAATATTGCAATAAAAATAATTTATTTTGATAAAAATATTTTATAAATTATTAAATCAATAAAAATATATATTTAAATCAATTTTATTCATTAATTAATATTAAAATATGTACATATGTCAAGAAGTAAAACAAAATATCTGAAAATCGAAAACATGGACATAAAAGCAAAACAAATTATGAGAAAAGTGGAGATTATAATAATCCAAATTATGAAGTGTACAAAAGTCACTGTTTTATTTAATTGCCTTTAATGGTACCACATTATTAGGTTTAAAGCAATTTGTTTCCCATTTTGTGGACAATACATTTGAAGACCCATTGTTGCTCTAGATTTGGTTTGAATATTTTCGTTGTTCATTGCATTATTGATTAAGTTACGCGTTTGAAACATAATTGATTAGATTCTCAACATTTTAATAAAATGTGTATAACATAAGAGCAAGGAATAATGTCATATTTCTTAACCGAATAAAACAGCAATAAGAGAGAGATAATTAGCTTAATTATTAAAAAATATAATTTGGAAACATGTTAATGATATAGAAATAATTAATTAAAATAAATAAATTTGAGAGATAAACATGTTATGATTATTTTTTTAGTAAAATATCCTGATTTAATTAGACTCTTAAATAAATATAAAGTAAAGAGATATTAGTTATCTAATAATTTTATTATAAAATTAATTTAATATTTATTATTATTTTGACTTGTTAAAATAATATTGTCAAGATTAATATCTATATTTAAAATATTATTATAGAGTTTGAAATTTTGATATAATTTTTTGTCATCGAAACATCTTAAAGAATTAGAGAGAAATATATATTTGAATTGTATTTAACCTCCATTTTTAAGCAATGTAAAATTATTAATCATGGTAAGACATTTTTTTTAATCCACCATGTACTTAAAAATTTATAAATATAAATTAATCATAAAAGGAGTATTTTTTTTTAATGATGGAGATCTGACATCGATTAGAGATGAGGTCTTTCAATAGTTTATAAGTGGGTGCAAACCTTATCTTACAAGTCAGTTTTGTAAGATTAAGTTAGGCTTAAAGTCCATTCTTAATATCGTATCAGAGTCTATTTTACAAAGTTGTTGGGCTTAGTGAATCATCCTTTATTAGGCCACTATCGAACTACTCTTACATATAAGTTTTACGCTTGGACGAATTCTTACTCCAGCCCAATACCCTCGTCCTGCACCTCCATAGTTTAGTGAAAAATACAAACATGTCCTTAAATGATAAATGGTAAAAGACCAAAATATCCTCTACCCCCCATTACCTCCTTAACCACTCTTATCCACTTCATTCGCTTCATTCTCCCTTTGCTTTGTATCCGATTCACTGCTTTAATGTAGCATCTGGTTCAGTCATTGTATCTATTTTTCACCTTCACCGTCAAGAAAAGTGATTTGTGCGTGTAGGTGAGAGTCTGCGATGTTTGCATCGCAGACCTGAATGGAGAAGCTGCGTATTTGTTTCAATCTGAATTAAAGTTTTAAACAAGTGAAAAGTAAAAAAAAAATATGTTTATTAGCAATTTGTGAGTGGTATTGATGATTAGGATAATTAATTTGATGATTGGGTTGCCATCAACGGTGAATCTGCATCGAAAAATATGAACTTCGTATGAACCGGATGGCATCCCGTCCGGTTCAGTATTTTTTTTAAAAAAATAAAAGGTCATTTTGGTCATTTTTATAGGGAGAATTTCAATATTTTTAAAACTTATGGAGGTGTAGGACGAGGGCATTGAGGTGTAGAAAGAATCCATCTTACACTTGAGTTGATAAGTCTCAGCGTGAGAAACATGTATTAAAGATCTCACATCAACTAAAAACAAAAATATTTCAATAATTTATATAAATAAGAAAAAATCTTACTATATAAACTGATTTTATAAAATTGAATAAGACTTAAAAATTTAATTCTAATACCTTAAGTCTCTTATCGAGTTAATACATATTATAATTTTTCTACTTCTTACTAACGTTAGTGTCAAAAAAAATCTGCCGTTGATATATTTTCCATCAAACTTGAACTTCATCATCAAATTCTAACTTTATCAACAATTTGACAATCACCCATCAAGGATATAAATATGAGTTCTAAAAAATATCACTTTTCTCAATATGCTCCTTTGAATAAGAACAACTATATAAATATTATAAATATTGTTAATTTTTTTATAATCATTAAGAAATATTATACATCAAATTTTGTTATTAAGAAATATTTAAAGTGTTTTTTAAACAAAATTATTGAACATAATGATTCCACCAAGTATAACTAGGTCATTTTGGATTGAATTACTAAAAGAAAGAAAATAAACACAACTAGTAAACATTAGGTTAAAGAAGATCCAGAGCAGTTATATTTGAAACGCATGACAATTTCTTTTCGTGCTAATTGGAAAACCAAAGAAAAGAAGACAAGCTGTGCCAAAAGTTAGCAGTAATCCAAATTATGTTTTGTGAAAGCAACTTGTGTCCCTGTTTTTCAATCACTGTCACCACATTCAAGCAAAAACTTTCTTGTCGGCAATGTATTTGGAACCAAATTTTGTGGTTTGGAAAATTTCAGGGTTCATTGCATTAATGACCTAGCTGCACATTCAAAACGTAGAATTCACTAGACTCTCAACATGTGCACCTTCTTTTGACTGTGCCAATTTTGAAATAAAATGTGAATGCAAAGAGTATACACATTACAAAAGAGTGAAAAATACTAAGATGCTCAATTCTAAAATAAAAACATGAAAAAAAAGCAAAAAGCATATTATTTTATTTATGCCTTTTTCTATTTTTCAAAACTCAAAAGCAACCTCAAACAGCATTCAACAACGAACATAAATCAGCACATCACACACGGAGGGTAGTGGTGGAGACACGTGTCAAAAACCCATTACACTGTGCTGAAGCACGTGTGAGCCACAACGCCTCACAATCCTCCTTCTTCTCGGAGCTCGTCCTAACCCACAATCAACAAACTAAAAATACCTCATATTTTCCCAAAAAAACGCTCCATTTCCAAACACTCACCAAAATCCAATTCTGCGATCGACCCATTTCAATTCCTCCCTCAAATCGTCTAAAGCGTCCTTCAATTTCGCTTCGAGCGGCTCCTCCCGTGATTCAGAGCTAGGGTTCGATCTCTGGTACAGCACCGCCGGCGCAACCATGCCGGAGATCGACCAGGCGGCGGCGGAGGACACTGCCTTATTCGGAAAGTACGAGCTCGGGCGCGTTCTCGGGTGCGGCGCCTTCGCGAAGGTGCAGTACGCGCGCAACGTGCAGACGGGGCAGAGCGTGGCCGTGAAAATCATCAACAAGAAGAAGCTCAACGGAACGGGCCTCGCCGGAAACGTGAAGCGTGAAATCACCATCATGAGCAGGCTCCACCACCCCAACATCGTGCGTCTCCACGAGGTTCTCGCCACCAAAAGCAAAATCTTCTTCGTCATGGACTTCGTCCGCGGCGGAGAGCTCTTCGGGAAGATCTCCAAGGGTCGCTTCGTGGAGGATCTCAGCCGGAGGTACTTCCACCAGCTCATCTCCGCCGTCGGCTACTGCCACTCGCGCGGCGTCTTCCACCGCGACCTCAAGCCGGAGAATCTCCTCCTCGACGAGAACGGCGATTTACGGGTCACCGATTTCGGACTGAGTGCCGTCAGGGACCAGATCCGACCCGACGGGTTGCTCCACACGCTTTGCGGAACCCCTGCCTACGTGGCACCCGAGATTTTAAGCAAAAAAGGTTACATGCATAAAAAATTTTATATAAACAACTCATTCAAAATAAAAAATTTATGTCAAGATTTTGTCATGATTTCGTGATTTTTCCCCAAACTGGTCCTATTACATAATTAATTTGGGTTTTGAATTAGAATTATTTTTCAAAAGTGTTTTCTTATAATAATTATATCATATATTATACTATTGATAAAAAAAATTTAAGTACAACATTTTATTTCTGAGATTTTTATCAACGACTTTCTAGTTAAAAAGTTTTTTTTCCAAGAATTTCAGCCTAGATTTTTTTTTTCTTTTTGTATTAAGGTTTTAAACAATTGAAACAACCTTTATTTTTTTTACTCACCAAAATCACTATAACAAAGTTTGGTCACCATATTTTTTAAATGTTTTCTACCAACATTTTGAATTAGTCACAGTTTAAGTTTGTTGCAATGGCTAATGTTATGGCACGATTTTAGAGCACATGGTTGTAGTTTTGTTGAAATCCTTAATGTGTTCCAAATTTGCTACTACAATCCCAATTCATCTTGAATGTTTTTTAAAATAATAATCAACAAAAGAAATATACAATATTAGAAGGTCAAGAAAATTGTGTGCATTACATTCTCTCTATTGTCAAAAATCAACAAAATTATATTATAAGTACTTTGCAACATTGATTTAAACAGTATTATTTTCTATTTTTAATTTTTCACTTCATTTATTATATTATGTATATTTTCTCCGATTTTTTTTCGTAATTCTAAAATTCCTTTTGTTCAAAATGACAATTTTTCAGGTTATGATGGTGCCAAGGTTGATGTTTGGTCATGCGGGGTCGTTTTGTTCGTCCTTGCCGCGGGTTACTTACCGTTTAACGATCCGAATTTGATGGTAATGTATAAGAAGATTTACAAGGGAGAGTTCCGGTGCCCGCGGTGGATGTCGCCGGAGCTCCGGCGTTTTTTAGCGAAGCTGCTAGATACTAACCCGGAAACGAGGATCACGTTAGACGGAATGCTCCGTGACCCGTGGTTCAAAAAAGGGTACAAAGAGATAAAATTTCACGAGGAGGATTACATGTCCGGGTCGGGTATCGGGTTCGGGCCGAAAGACGAGCGGATCATTAACTTGAATGCTTTTGACATAATATGTCTCTCTTCGGGTTTGAATTTGTCGGGGCTGTTCGGGGACGCCGGCGAGGGGGACCGGCTGGTGACGTGGGAGTCGCCGGAGAAGGTGCTGGAGATGGCGGAGGAGGCGGCGGCGGCGGTGGATATGGCGGTGCAGTGGAAGAAGGAGTGCGGGGTGGAGTTAGAAGGGCTCAATGGGCAGTTCGGGTTTGAGGTGGAGGTTTACCGGCTCACGGCGGAGCTCACGCTTGTGGAAGTCCGGAAGAAGGGCAGCGACGCCGTGAAGTTTAGAAGCGTGTGGGAGGAGAAGTTGAAGCCTTTCTTGCTCGGAGGTGCGACGACGTCGTATAATAACGAAGAGCAAAATCAACAACAACACCAATCTGAGTCGCAGCAGGTTGCCGGTGACTGAAGAAAATAAAATGGAATTTCTTGGGTTAAATAAATTCAAAAGAAAATGAAAATGTACAAAAGTGAAGAAAAAAACATGTTGGGGTGTGTTATGTTGCGAAATAGAGAAGATGTAGTTGGATGATGGAACTATGCCAACTCGGAAGTAGTGATTATGCATTATTTTATTTTTTTTCTGTTTTGTATATTATCATTATTATCAATAATGAATAAAAAGGAGTATATTGATTTTTTAATTTATTTTGGGGTAGTTGAAGTGGAATGAACTGGAATAATGTTAAGTGAATCCACTCCTTATTTTATTTTATGTGTATATTGAATTGAATTTAAGTGATGGAAAAGCATTCTCCAGACTGGGAGTGTACTTGAACTTTGTTGTTTTCTTTCTGCAATTTAGTTGTTGGTTTTTGTCATGCCAACTTTAGTTCCCACTTTTATGCTCAAATCATAATTCTATAACTTACATGGGATCCACCTGTTTAATTGAGTAAATTATTTCACAAATATTTTTAAAATAAAACAAGTTCCCTTTACAAATTAAACTACTTTATATTATAAGTTTAAAATCATCTTTTGAAAATTAATATCTTTTATAAAGTAATTTATACATATGCTTGATTTTAATTTATAACGTTTTTCTTTTGAAAATTTCTAAAAGAGTTTATCCAAAAAAACTTTTAATTCAAATTTGACCTTTGTTAATTTTAAAGAACAAACTTTAATTTTTTTTCTTCGGTATAAATATAAATAACTTTATTTACATGTTAAGTTTGGCACCCATAATTTGTCATTTTAAAACTAATAAAATATAAAAATTATATATATATATATATATATATATATATTAATAATTCAGTTATATATTTACTATATGATTATATGTATTAAAACATATATACATATTTTTTTTCTTGAGTGTTCAAGTTTCTAAATCTAAGTCAATATTCAATTATTTGAGCAATTATCTTTGTTACCACACATATCCAAAATTTCATCATAAATTCTATCTATACATTGCTTGAGTGATTAACCATAATTTTGAAATAAGGAAGTTACCAAAGAGAAAAATTGTTTCATAATCTTTTATTCAAAAGCTTGCACTAACATTCTCTTGTATCCATTTCAACCATTTCTCCATATTTTAATAGGTATTATAACTCATATATAATATGTTGGTACAACTAAAACCCCACTTTTATTCATAATTCAAAATAACATAATCAAAACTCTCAAATCCCATCATCAACAATCTAACAATTGGAATTAAACTCAAATTAACAAATACTTGTCCAACATTCAATAAAGAAATCCATATCATTTTAAACAATTTAAACCAACTTATAAATGCAGTTCATCTCCTTTTTTCTAATAGTTGTCTGTTTTCCTAAAGACAACAACTGAAAGGAAAAACTACAAACCCTCAAAATGTCCAAAATCCCAAGCTATAATACTTAACCAAAAAAATAGACCAGTTGAAATAAAACATTCTCAACCAATTAAACTACAAAGAACCAAATAAAAAAAATAGAAAATATTTGAAATAAATAAGGAGCTTACTCCAAAACAATTTATAATCAAATATGATCCTTTAATGCATATAGAAGTAAGATCCATGGCTAATCATTAAATTTTATTTTCTTATTAAACTTCTTAATCCCACCCCACCCCGCAGTAGAAACAATAGTTTTTTTAGTATCCATCAAAACATTACCAGTCTTTTATTATTTGTGTTTTATTTTCTATTTTCACTCTTTAATTACATAACCGATATTATTTTTAATATGTTTCCTGTTTTCAAACATTCATGTAAGAATTATAAAAAATATTTTTTTTCAATTTCTATACAATATTTGAAAATATAAATATATTAATACGGTGGTAATTTTATAATAAAAAAATAGGGTATGAAAAAACAGAACTAAATGGGCAGGAAGGCCCAAAATCTAAGAGAAAGCCCATATTTATACGGCAATTACTTCCTCCACCCCACAATTGCTTCCTACACCCCATCAGTTATTTGTAATGTCAAAAGTACCCTTAGCCTAATATACAAAGAGGGAAAGTGGTTTAGTGAGTGGGTGGTGACAGTAGGTTTTTTGGTGAGCGAAGGTGGTAAAGGGTGCTGCAATGAAACTTGTCTGACAACATTCGTACGTAAGTTGTTTTCATTTTGTATGGTTTAGGTGTGGTGTAGGGGTGCAGAGTTGGTGTGATTTGATTTTTCGTTTAACGATAACCTTTTATAGAAAACAAAATCCATAATAGAATGTGGGTGGCTGAAATACGTTATGGAAAATGTATTCCGTAGAAGGTTATTGTGTTACAGAAATCGTTCTCCGTAAGTGAGGGTGTAAGGATGAGTGCCTACGGGAAATGTTTTCCGTAAGAGGACAAGGTAATTACGGAAAACGTTTTCAATAAATAAAATTTGTTATTAGTGGTGAGGACGAAAGCTTATGAAAAACGTTTTCTGTAAAATGAGGAGTTGCTTACGGAAAACACGTTCTTTGTAAGAAGACATTCAGGTTATGACGCAGAAGGAGAACTGCATTATGAAAAACGATTTTCGTAAACAACTTCTCCTATTGTGAAAAAAGTTTTTCATGAGAGGAAAGTCCTCTTATGAAAAACGTTCTAAGTCTTATTACGGAAAATGTTTTCCATAAGAGACTTTTCACACTACGAAAAAGATTTTTTGTTGTTTTTCAAAAGAAAATTAATTATGAAAAACATTTTCCAAAAATCTTGTGGAAAATGATTTCTGCAGTTCAAGAAAAAACTCATCCCCTCCGTCAAATGCTGCTTTAAACTTTTCAGTTACTTTTTCACCGCACCTCTATCGTCGCCATGCTCCTTCGCGTCGCCCAGCTGCTCCACCTTACCCTTTATCGCCATTAGCCTTCAATGTCGTCACCTTGTAGCTCCTCCATCATCACCCACCACCATTCTTCTCCGTTTTCACAAATCCAAAAAAAGCCTAACTTTCCCTTTATATATATTCTGACAATGGCAATTGTGAAATTACAAAAAATTATGGGTGTAGGAAGCAATTGTGGTGGTGCAGGAAGCAATTGCCTATTTATACGGAGGTGCAGGAAGCCCATTACCACTAGGCCCATGACATTTGCAATTCTCAACCCAAGTTAACCTTACGCGCCTCCTCCGATGTCCGAAGTTTACTGCCTCCGCATTCCACCGCAACATTGGAAGCTCCTCTCTCAAATACCCACCAAAAGTTCTCAACTTTCGAACATTACATGACAAGGTTACGGTTCTAAACCTTATTTTCAGGGAATTTACACTGTTTCTAACCTGTTGTTTGCTTTGAAGAACATAAAATTCACGTGGGGCTTGAATTTATGTGTTTGTTGAGAAGAGTATAAGTGAGTGTAGCACTGTTCAACATGCCTTCTGAAGATAGTTTAAGGCAGAAGCTAAAAAAGAGGACTAAACATGTAGTAAGCATCTCTAGAAACTCTATGAGAACTAAGGACGATGGAAATTCTTTTCAGAAAAATGGGGTTTATGGTAGAGGAAATGAGTCTGAGGGAAAGTTGAAGAAAAAAGTGAACTTTAAAGGAAAGCAATTAAGTGAAGAGAATGAGGAGAGAGGGAAGTTGAGGGCTTTGGATTCTTCTGGGAAGAAGAAGAGGGTATATGCGAAGGAGGGGAGGGATAACAGTGGGAAGTTAGAAAATGGGGTGGCAACATCCAAGAAGAGAACTTTGTTTAAAAAAGGTGAGAAGAAAGTGAAAGCTGATCCTGTTGAAGGGAGTTCTGGCCACCGTACCATGTGGGTTCCTGGTAAGTTAAGGAGTGTTGGTTCCAAGGTGAAGCGTTTGACTCCCATGGTGAAGGAAAGGGAGGAAAATGTTGTTTTGGCTACTGCTAAACAGAAAGGCAGGGGAAAGGAGGAGGGTAAAATGAAATTTGTTGGGGAAGACGATCAAGGAAGTGGTTTGGCGAAGAGAAGTAGAGAGAAGAAATCTGAATTGGGGAAAAGGAAAAGTCATGAAGTTGTAAATCCTTCAAGTTTTGTCAAGAAAAAAGCCAGAGATAAAATGGGATTGGACGAGGATGATGCTGAGACACTAGATGATCGCCCAAAGAAGAAGAAAAGGGTGATAAAAATTGACCCTTATGATATCTCAAACAAGAGGCTAGATGATGGCATTGGTGCTAATGGTAGGTAGTTTATCTTCCTATCTTTGCTTTTTTCATAGGCGCTGCTTGAAAAATCCCCTGTCTTTGTTTTTATGCTAATATCTGCTTTGGGATCTTTCAAATGTATTGTGAAATCATACTTGTGATAGGAAAAACTTTATTAATGATGATATGTTTTAATAAGTGGTAACTATATATGTTTCAATTTTGAATAATAAAATAGTATTACCAATCATTCACCAATATCTGTGTGTTTAAGATGTGCAAATGATGGTGGCTGTGAGGTGAGTTTAGAGCTGTACTGAGATAATGAATTGCATTTATGTAATGAAGACAAAAACAACTATGAACTTTTGATTTGTCGTATAATTCCAATATTGCTTGGCACAATATGAGAATGGGTTAACTGATGAGTCTTATGAACAGATTACAGTGATCTAAACTTCTTTTTTGTCAATAAGCTGTGAAGATTTATGTTGTTTCTACTACCTTTTTGCCTCTCTCTTGAGCACAAACAATAAGATTAGAATTCCACTTGAACACTTTAACTTTTCATGCAGTTTGCTCGTCTTGATATTATATACCTTTGTGCATCTAATCTATTGTTTTTCTGTTGAGAAAATATCAGTATCAAGTATATATTACACTGAATTACATTTGCATACTTCTACGAATACTATTTAGGAATTTGCTGGTCCCTAAAACTGATTATATACAAAATTGGATGAAGCTGCAGGTTGAGGTCACATGTTTAACATGTTTTTACCTATTTTGTGTAATTTCCATTTAGAAGTTAATAAAAAAAATAGGAGCTGTTCATTTATGGGATAGAATCACTGGATAACTGTCCTCCCCTGAACATTCAAGTTTTCTCTTTAAAGTTCAAATGCTGACTTTCTTTCTGTACTGTTTGTCTGTGACATACCAAATGTTTGTGGTTTATTTTGAATGTGATTGGATGTGATGTGATGTTTTTACTGTTTACACCATTACCTTGTGATCTTCTTCCCTTTGATTCCCAAACTTTATTTCAGGAAGTAAAGAGGAGAAGGAGAAGGAGCCTGAGAAAGAGCCTAAAATGTCCAAGAATGCCCAGTTTCGTGCAATACAGCCTGACCCTTCAATACTTTCCTTTGTGGAAAAAAATGTAATTTGTATGAGTGGGGACTTTTGATTGTGTTGATTATGTTGTCCATTGTTATTGTAAATGCAAAGGTATGTTGACTGCCACTGTACTATGGTTATTATTCGCAGCTTTTGGGTAGGAGACGCACGATTGACCTAAGGAGGGCAGGTTACAATATAGATCTTTCTGCACCCTTAGATAATATTCCCTTCTCCAGCAGTTCAGAAAGAGAGAAAATCGAAGAAAATGTACGTGCTTGTTTTAGGCTATAAAGAAACAATAATATATAGCAATGGTTTTCTGTTTAAGTATTGTTACTAAGCTTCTGTTAATGTTGGCATTCTGGTCTGATTAACTGTGACAGGTTTTTAGGAATAAATTGGAATTTTTTGCTGCGGCAAAGGTCTCATCATCATTTCCACCTCCTAGTCTTCCAGAGATTGCATTTGCTGGTAAGGTTTTAAGCCACCTCTGTCTAATGTCTCTTTGTCATTTTGTTTACTTGGTTTATGTTAATTATATTATGGCATTGTTTCATTTATTTGGTAAGAGGTTTATATTTGATCATTTTTAACTTGCTCTTTAGCTGTTTCCTTTGCTGTTATCTAAAAATTAGCATTAAACTTCCGAGAAGAACTTTGACTATTAATGTTGAGCCCTTGATATCACAAATGTGAGGAATGATGATACATTTAGGACATAAGCTGTAGATAGTAAGCTTAAGAACTGATGGGAATTCAGACAAACATATAGCAGAAGGGTTTAGGTTCTATGATGATATTTCTGATCGTCTTTTGGCTTTCAGGTAGGTCAAATGTCGGGAAGTCATCGCTTCTTAATGCACTCACTAGACAGTGGGGGGTTGTGCGGACATCAGATAAGCCTGGCCTTACACAGGTATCTTTATTCCTTAAAAGTTTGTAGATGTAGATATTTTAAATATAAAGTGTTGATAGATGAAATGTTATTTGGTAACATTAACATATTACAAATACTCTGCAGACAATTAACTTCTTCAATCTGGGAACAAAACTTTGCTTAGTTGATTTGCCAGGATACGGATTTGCTTATGCAAAAGAAGAAGTGAAAGAATCTTGGGAGGAGCTTGTAAGTATGCTAATTATATTCAATTCTCAATGGTGAGGTTGTTCTTGAATGTTTGGTTTAGCATCTGAAGTATTATCATATTATACCATAGGTGGTAGTCTTCCCATGCTTGAATGTTTGATTTTTGACATGTTGTGTTCTACCAATTCAGAAAGATTGTACTAGTGGGGCAAGAAAGAGGCCCTGGAGCTGCAGGGGCATTAATTCAGTTCTGGACTGTTTTGTTAACCTGTCAAGATGAAAATAATTATGTTAGCTGATTTTCTGTTTACTAAACTAGTTGAGTTGTCTCCTGGAATTCAATTTTTTGTTTCAGTGGTTTGTTGCTTCCAGTTTTTCACTTAAAGGCGCCATGAGTATGACTGAAATCATGTTGGAAAATTTTCTGTTTTTTGCAAAATATAATAAATTTCATTTAGATAGAGAGATTAACAATAAGTTTTGAGGACAATCTATCATCTCTGTCGCAACCGGGGTCACGACGGGACGGCGAACAAAGATAAAATTATTTTTAGATAAAACAGAGGAGTCGCCACTACAGTTAATTATGGAAAACCATAGAAAAACCAAAAAAGATCAGATAAGGCAAGTTCATGAAACCAGACTCAAAGTCCGGGAGTCGGTTACGCGTGGGGAAGGTATTAGCACCCCCACGACGCCCGCCTTAAGGCGGTACCTTTAATTAAATAAGTAAAACATAATAGT
>Ga0209700_100652_pt1 | contig 67912 bp, 24 predicted proteins | sample SiratroredBW_FD_187528 | JGI IMG/M metagenome (GOLD analysis project Ga0209700, IMG submission 187528) | Root nodule microbial communities of legume samples collected from California, USA - Siratro red BW (SPAdes) (version 2) | ecosystem: Host-associated > Plants > Roots > Nodule | place: USA... | reverse complement strand
TATATATATATATATATATATATATATATATATATATATATATATATATATATATATATATATATATATATATATATATATATATATATATATATATATATAAATAAGGAAATGCAAACAACCTGATTCTGGATCAAACTGTATTTGCCTAAGCCGCAAATCATCGGTTCTGATATTACTTGTTGGTAGTATCCAAGGGAGAAAACACCGGAAAGATCTCAAACAATGAGAACTGAGCCAAAATTCATATAAAAGAATGACACCATCGTTAACCCAGAACCTCAAAATATTGGGTTTGTGGGTCTTCTTTCTTTCTTACATGTTACACAAAATCTCATTTATTTCTACTTAATGTGACACTTAGACTCACACTTGCATATCTAACCAACAATAAAGACGGTGAAACAATATTTTAAAAACTTATGATTGTGTACTGACTATTTACCTTCTTAAATGAGTAAATTAAGTTCAAACTTAATTTTAATTAAAGATGAATGCAAATGCAATTAAAATCTTACATTGCTATGTGTTATTAACACTACACTATTAAAATTAATATAATTAAATTCAAAATAAAACTGAAATCTAAATAATAATTAATAGTCTTTTCTTATACACTACTCACTTTTTTCTATTAAATATCAGCTTCAATCTTAATTAAAATAAAATCATTACCCAATTAACATTCAAAACAAATCCCAAACACAATTAATAATTAAAAGTGTTTTTTCTACACTCTTCATATTCTTGATTGAATTGAAAGAGTTTCAATCTCAATTAAAATAAAACTAAATAAATATTTATTTTCTTATTTTTTTATAATATTTTTCAAATATTTTCATTTTATTTCTATAAAAGAATGTGTTATATATATATATATATATATATATATATATATATATATATATATATATAATCTACTATTTGTGTTAAGATTTTAGGGTTTAAAATTTGATGAACTCATTATCATTTTATTTATAATTTTAATTTTAACTACTAATTTAACCACATTATTAATTTATTATTATATTTTTAAGGATTACATTTTTTTCTTCTTTTTTAATACTAATCTTTTAAAAAATGTTTGTTTCAATTATATTCTCTAATTGTATATACTTGAGTGTAAAATCTACATATAGATCTTAAATATTTTGAAATGGATTACATAGTTTCTTAATTTGATAATACAATTATATAGATGTGAGTTATGAATTAATTTAGTATTTTTACTGTTATAATTGTACTTTTTTTTTTTTTTTTTTTATAAAATATATATATATATATAAATAATATAATATATTTTTTAATATATATATATATATATATATATATATATATATATATATATTGAGTTAAATAATGAATATTTAAGTTTTATTGAATTTTATTAAAAAAGTTAATGATTTTAAGCTTGAGAACACATTTAAGAATGAAATAAGGATTTGAGAAATTAAAGTACATAATATATGCATTCTAAAAAATGGACAAAATGTTGTACATATTTTTTTAAATCTTATTTTAAAACTAATAATTATATATTAAAACAGAACCTTAAGAAGTTACTGAATATTGTGAATGAACTAAGATCTAATAAATAGATGGTTAGTAAATGATAATTATAAAGGAGATAATATTTTTTTTTTGTATATGCATAATGTGAATATTAAGTTATGGATATAAATGAAATAAGATGAGATATTCAAATTTTATCAATTAACTCAAGTTATGTAAACTTAGATATTGAGTGGAGAAAATTTGATAAAGGTTGCTGCAGGTCATTTTGTAGAATGAGTATGCAAAAAATGTGACATTTTGATATTGAATTTTTAATAATAATATTCAAGTTTATACAGGTAAAATTAAGATATAAAAAAAGTCAAATACATTTCTGAAAAGAGTTGCCATAATATAAACTGAAAGGCTGAACAAATTATGATTTAAGGAGATGGAGGTATGTATCTAGAAGAACAAAGATAGACTGGGTTTTGTATGAGCAAGATTGAGTTGTGCACGAGCTCTTTTATTAGTCTGTTGCTCCTTAAGCCTCCTCAAGGTCCTGTGTACACATATGAACTTGTAATACTATTTGCATGGCAACAATGTCAAAAGATTAGAGAAATCATCAATTCAATTCACAGAACACTCAGAGAATACATGATGCATAATTATTATTGAAATGAGTTGCTTATTCTAATCTATTCATTATAATGCTAGTTAAATTTAAATCTCTTATATTTATTTTAATACTATGATAAGATCAGTAACATAAGTGTTTCACTTATTTTATAAATACTACAATTAACTTAAATATTAATATTCAAAATGTTTTTTCTATTAATGTCTCCCTTACAACATACAAACTTTAAAGCAACAGTTATTTATTTATACAAACAACTGTGTTTGTATAAAGATTGTACCAAGTGAGATACATTTTATTAAGTTGATTAATGTGAAAAAATATACATTATTAAATATTTTATTATTAAACGTTACAAAATTAAAAAAAATTATATTCTTTTTTATAAACTTTAATTAATAAGTCCAGCCCTCTTCCAAAGGGACCATTAGTACTAATGGATTCTGTGTCTTCTGCACTAATTTAGCAGCTCCGTTATGTTGACCTGGTGATTTTTTAAAATTAAAAATCAAAAAGTTAACTTTTTATATTATATTATTTAAAATATATAAATATACAATAATCTTATAACTTACATAATGAATACTTATAATAATATTTTTACTTATCTAATTAAAATATTAATTAAATAATTATACATATACTAAAATAGTTGGAACAAACTCATTTAACATGATAGAATTATTTAATAAATATATATATATATATATATATATATGCAAATTTTGAACATGACAACAAGCATTTTAACTAGATAAATATAGTGAAAATATATGCATTCTAAAAAATGGACAAATGTTGTATATATATTTTTAAATCTTATTTTAAAACTAATAATTATATATTAAAAGAGAACCCTTAAGGAGTTACTGAATATTGTGAAATGAATGGTTAATAAATGATAATTAAAGATGAGATAATAATTTTTATATATGTATAATATAAATATTAAGTTATGAATATAAATGAAATAAAATGAGATATTCAAAATGTACCAATAATTAAAGTTATGTAAATAGGAGAAAATTTGATAAAGGTTGCTGCAAGTCATTTTGCAGGACTGAGTATGAAAAAAGAGTGACATTTTGATATTTAATTTTTAATAATAATATTCAAGTTTATACAGGAAAGATCAAGATATAAAAAAAGAGAGTCAAATACATCTGTGAATGGAAGAGTTGCCATAATATAAAAATTGAAAGACCGAACGTGAGCTCTTCTAATAGCCTGTTGCTCTTTTGAGAGAGTGTCTTCAAGGTCCGTCCTGTGTACACATGTGCGTTTATAATGCTATTTGCATGACAACAATATCACAACATAAGAGAAACCATCAATTCAATCCACAGAACACTCAGAGAATCCATAATGCATAATTATTGAGATGGGTTGCTTATTTTAATTTTATTCAGTATAATGTTTGTTAAATTTAAATCTCTGATATTTATTTTAATACTATGATAAGATCAGTAATATAAGTGCTTCATTTATTTTATAAATGCTATAATTAACTTAAATAATAATATTTAATTTTTTTTTCTATTGATCTCTCTCCCTTACAACATATAAACTTTAAAATTAACAGTTATTTATACAGACAACTGTGTTTGTATAAAGATTGCACCACAAGCTGATACATTTTATTCAGTTGATTAATGTGAAAAAAAAATACATTATTATATACTTTATTAAAAGTTACAAAATTAAAGAAAAAAAATTATTATATAAGTTATAAAAAAGAATTATAATTTTTTTTATAAACTTTAATTAACAAAAGTCCAGCCCTCTTCGGAAGGAACCATTAGTACTAATGCATTTTGTGTGTTCTGCACTAATTTAGCAGATCACAGATGGGTTATGTTGACCTAGTGATTTTTTAAAATTAAAAATTGAAAAATTAATTTTTTTATATTATATTATTTAAAAGATATAAATGTACAATAATAGTATAACTTAAATAATGAATACTTATAATAATATTTTTATTTATTTAATTAAATATTAATTAAATAATTATATATATACATATATTTAAAATTTTGGACTAAAATAGTTGGAACAAACTCATTTTAACATGATAGAATATATAGTAAAAATAGGGCATTTGTATTTACCTTCAGTTTGTGGAAGCGTTTTCATTCTTGAGTATCATGTGAATTGATTTGGACTTGTCCTCTTCAACCATTTCCCTCAGTATATCATCTTCAATCATCTTTGCTTGGGAATGTGAAGTGTTTTCATGGAAGGCCTCACTGAAAATCATGCTAGAAACCCACTCTTTCCAAGTGGTTCTTCTGTACTTATCTTCCTCTATTGTGCCTGTTGCCAAGAGCTGGTACGCATAAACCATCTTTTGCTGACCAGGACGAAAGGCCCTTGCAATAGCCTGCTTTGTCTTCGATGGATTCCACTCTGAGTCCAGAAAAATCACTCTAGAAGCTGCTGTCAAACTAATACCTTCAGCACAAGCTGTAATTGAAGCAAAGAGCACCTTTGATGCTCCTCTAGCTTCTTCAAACCTATCTATCACTTTTCCACGTTCAAAGAGGTCTTGTTCCCCATTAAGCAACAAAATTTCTCTACCCTTTTCCCATTTGAAGACCATCTCAAATAACTCTACCAATAACTTCACAGGTGCATGATTGTGGCAGAATATAAGCACTTTCTCCCTCTCCATAACACGTAGAACAAGGCTCATAACAAATTTAACTTTTGACCCTACTTTCAAATCTAACTTGCATTTCTCTAGCTGCTGCAGCTGGTCCAAGGCTATAAACCTATCTGCATATGAGGCTGTTTTAACCAACCATGGATGTATTGATCCAAGGGTTATCAAATGCTCTAACTCCAGAGGATACCCTGTGCACTCAGCCATTTTCGTGTGCAATTTCAGCAAGATTTCACTCTGTATGTCAGCTGTATTCATTAGCAAACTATACATTTGCAAACCAGGAAGACTGTCAAAACTCGAGTTCTCATAAATATCTACAAAACCATTTGTGATTTCTCTCAACATGTTTAGACCTTGCTTCCTCTCATCTCCATTACTTGAGTCAATCTTCTTTGCAATGTTGTCTAAGAACAATTTTCTAGCTTGAGACTCTAGCAAATGCCGTGCCTTCTCTTCCATTTTGCTCTTCCTTCTGTCATTCGGGTCGAACTCTTTCAGCACTTCGTAGATAAACTTTGGTCTTGCCAAACAAAGTGTGTTAAAATATTCACAGAAGTTGTTTTGAAATAATGTACCAGAAAGTAGTATTCTTATATCTGTTTGCACTTTCATCAACTCTTTCCTCAACCTTGATTTAGTGCTTCTAGGATTGTGACCTTCATCAAGTATCAGGATCCCAGTTCTTTCCCTCAATGCTTTAGCCATATACTTTCTGGGTGTAAACTCTGAGCCCTCTCTCATTAATGCTAAAAATGAGGTATAACTCATGACCAGAACAGCTGGGTGTGCTTGCCACTTTTTTATCTTGTCCAGGCAATTCAAAATATGATTGACATCTTTATTTGGAGTTCGAGAATGAGGAAGAACAATTGAATTTTGCATATAATCTTTCTGAGGTCCACTGCTTCCATGAATCAGATACACTGGCATAGAAATATCCCATTTGATGAATTCTTTGTGCCAAGTGTGAAGAGTGGTTGTTGGAGCAAGGACAAGAGGCTTCATCCCTGGGAATAGCTTTAAATAGCTAATGAGAAATGCAATGATAAGAAAAGTTTTACCAGATCCAGGAGAATGAGATATGACACAGCCCCCTCTTCTTTTGAATTCTGCATCCATTAGTGTTGGCTCCAAAGACCCACCAATATTTTGCCATAGAAATTTGAAAGCTTTCTTTTGGTGGACATGCATCTTGTCTCTAAGTTCAGGGATCAACTTCCAAACATTGTCATGTTCCATAGAAATAAGTTCATCACAAGTTGACAACTGATGAAATTCATCATCTTCATCAGTCTCTTTTTCACTGCATTGCTTCTCCCCGTGCCTCCCTCGATAATGCATTTTTATCTGTAAATGTTTTGAACAAATCAGGAGGTTATAATTGCATAAACTTTTTGTGATAACAAGACTAAAACAAAGAAAAAGAAAATTAACTGTAATATTAAACAATACTGGTTTGACTATATATGTCTTACATCACAAACTACAACAAAAGAATAACTGTTGCCACATAACAGTACTCCTATATTCAGTTTAGACCAATTCAGTTTCAGAACATATTCCTAAAATTTTCCTAAGCTTCGAGAAGACATCATCATGTCACATAAAGCAACTGTATACTTAACTTCCTAAAATAAACCACTTAAAATAAACGGACATTTTGAAATCATCATTAAGGAAATCAAACCATACATTTCAAGTTTTGAACTTTGACTTACAAAGGGTGGCATGACATATTTGATCTCGGTTTCCACAAAGCCACATTTGATGCAATAAATTCCAATTTCTTCATACAATCTGTAGTCATGTTGACAAGTGTGATTAGATTCTTCCGAATTCTCAGCAAAATTGGCACCATTTGAACCCTGATGTGATTGTTAAACCGATCAACCTTAGAATATAAGATAAAAACCCAGAATATACAGAGACAAATCAAAAGACTAAATTCAGTTGCAATATCTTAACTATTATTGGTGATGTTTTCTTATTAGAAACAAAATTTATAATGTGTTGACATTTAATGAAAACTTTTATTACACAAATTAGTAGGTGAATTCAAACTCTGATTATAGAACGACATTAATAGTACTCCTTCAGAAACTGCATTTAAGTTTTGTGTTAAAAAAATGCAACATAGAAAAGGGAATCAATTGTTAAAAATTACTTCTTCAATATGATATGATGTCAATGCCATTTCCATTTCTCTCCACAGCATGTCCATCTCAGAGATTTGTTCCTCTTCCTCTCTTTGAGGTATTTCTGCTTCCTTCTTTTTCTCCGATTTGCTTATTTCTTTCCACAGGTCCATTACAGTTGGTTCTTCTTTTGTAGGAATTCTATTCATATCCTTCAAGTATGAATCAATTATTTCCTTGTAGGAAGTTGCATTTAAGCTTCTATAATTTCCGTTTGAGTTTAAATTGGAATTTAAGTCTTCCCATCCAGGATCAGAACCTTCATCGTCTTCCAAATCTAAAAATCTCTTCCTCTTAGGCTCAGGGTTGCTGTAATTTGCTTTACTACTAGTACCCTTGTCATTGAAGGCATTGTGCTCAAGGACTAATGAATCTCCTTCAAGAAGAGGAACACTAGCAAGTTGAGTTTGATGTTCATTTTGATTGGCCTCACCAGACTTTAATTTCTTTGTGCTATTCCTCCTACTGTACATTACAATCTGCCGGGAAGAACACACATCATCATCATCTTTCCTTTTCTTGATCTTGTATGGCCAGGTTCGAACATTTCCAACCTTTATTTCAGAAACATTACCACAACCAAGGTAACGTTCAGGTTGTAAGGTCATTCGTTTGGATCGTCTTAAACCCTGAACATCATAAGATGGTGACACTTCATCATAATGGGAATCATGTGCATGACCACTTGTATTGGTGTTAGATACATCAACTTGAGTAACAATGGGCTTTAACGTGCCATCGCTGTTCACTTCAAAATTAACAACACTGATACGAGAATGCATGTTTAATGAAGAGCTGGTGGCATCACTACCTAAAATTTGATACACAATCTTGTTTTCCACAGATCTTGCATAAAATGAAACCTTCTTTAGGGCAGATGCAACTACTAACCATGAAAGGTCAGATAAAAATTTTCCCAGGATCAATTTAGTATGTGATAATTTGGAGCAATCTTCAGATGATTCCCATCGATAGTGTTGGTCTTCACAAGTATTCCGTTCAAGCTTTTGGAGGATGGCAATTTCATTTATTCCAATTACCTTAACCTCCTTACTAAGAGTTCTTATCTCTCTACCAAGTGAACCTTGTTTAACATAGAAGTTTACATAATACAGACATGAGCATCCTGAATTATGCGATTCTCTCTGTATAGAATTTATTTTAGCATCAAGCCACACCTACAATTAAATAAAGAGAAACTTGATTAGACTTTTAATGTCGTCAAGACTATATTGAAATTCTTAAATTAAAGAAGAGAATCAACTCAGTTATACTGGTGCTAAAACCATCCCCTAATAACTGCATACAAAATCCAATTTAAGAGATATCCAAAACTAAAAAACCTTAACTTACATTGTCAGCACAAAATCCATCTGAATTAGTATCACCACTCTGAGAGGCTGAGAGAACACAAATGTCAATCCCAGGCCTTAAAAAGTTGGAGCAATCAGATAAAGTGGCTTTTCTTGATCTTATTCTAAGGTCTGAAAAGAGGTCCTTCTCCGTGGTCCTGTGGTGATTATCTATGGATTGTAGAGTCGTAGTTCCTGCCTCAATTTTTATGAACTCTACAGCTTGCCATGAACCAGACAACAATGTCTCAAAAGCTGTTAAAAACAAAATTGCGGTGGCGTTAATATTGGGGAAAAACTAATGATATGTGAAAATATAAGACTATGAAAAAAAAATTGTAGCCAATTGGTACAAATAACAGGAAAGAACTAGTAATAAAAAAATTCACTGTGAATTAAAGATGTTCTTCACTTGGATCAGAGAATTTACGACCTCTATTTTATCATAAAATCTATTCTCTAATAATCTGCTGATCCTTATTTTTCCTGGATTATTTGTCATGCATGATGATGAATTAAAAGTATAAGGAAATACTTACGATAAGCATGGAATGGATGCTTTAATTGCTGAGAATGTCTTTTTGTATGCATCATTCAGTTTAACTTGACAGACTTGCCTATCTTGTATTGTGTGCACCTGCAGTACTAGGTTTTTTTTTATCAGCACCTGCAGTACTAGGTACCATTAGGAAGAAGTGTAACATCCAAACTTCCATTCAAGAACAAGGTTTAATTAATTTTGCATAATAAACTGACTAATTCTTGACATAGAAGGATGGATATAAATTATTACTATTTTTGAAAGTTACAGTACAATATCCCTATCAAGAAGACAAAATAAAATTTTAAGATTTAATCATTTAAACATGCTCCTGCAAACTCTGAAAACTTGGTGACTATATTATATATTGGTTTGTTTTTAGTAAATCACTAATTTCATGGTGACTGTTATGTTTTTAGTGTGTGTCAGTAACAAAAAATAAAAACCTTTACAGTCGTCATCAAATAAGTGTGTCTTTGAACAGAAATGAAACACATTAACTCTGATTTTAAGAAAATAAGTTTCTTAACAGTACATGAAATAACATTGATAAGAAGAAAAAATATTGTTTCTAAAAACTTGTGTTCACGGTGAATTCAAAATCCATAAGTATGTTCTACAACATGTGAAAAAATTGCTAAAACTTCAAATGCATAATTTAACATTATCTACCATGTAGCCTACCAGATTATTCCACCATACTCCTATAAACATTTTGCACACACTAAACTGGAGTTAAACATACCTGAAATAAGATTTTGAGAGATACTGGTGAAACTAAAGCTGCAACAAACAATGCTCCCCAAAGAGAAAGAGAGCTGAAAACACAGAAAGGGTAAGTCTGTATTCATTTGATAGAGATTGTGCATTATTTCCATTTGCAATTAAAGTCCAAAATCAGAAACTCCCACAAAATTAAATTAATTGATAAGATACAATCATATAATTAATGCTGAAAATACACTAATATTACCGGTCATATCAATTTCATAACTGCTATTATAAAAATTATATGACAATATTAATCTCTGACACTGATTGTAGCTTTTTTTTTTCTCCTTTAAAGTATTAATATTTTAAACAATTAGTCCCTAATTCTTTCTAATGAGAATATTAGTCTCTTAATACTAAGTAAAAATATGATGTACAAACCCTAAAGATATGATCAGATTGGCGATAAAGATATTCAACATGACTCTTAGATAAAGATGTAAAAATTCATTTTTAATGTTGTATATGATCAATTATAAGGATGTAAAAAGAAACAAACGTATCATTAAGGTAAAATCATCATGAATTTAGAATGTATACATACTCAAATCACAAATCACGTTACTGGTACTTTATAATTATTTAAATATCCTTATTTGAAAACAAAATTAGTGTATCTAAGGTGACTCGGGTGATTCCTTAGAATATTAGGATGATTAATCACATAAAAATGTGTAGTATTATGAATTTTATAATCTCTTATTTTTATGATGAATAAAATGAATATGCCAATATGTTAGTAAAGTTTGGTCTTTCCAAACACATGAAAAGTTTGTAGTTTTATGAATTTTATAATCTCTCATTCTTATAACGAATAAATAAATGTGCCAATATGTACATTAGTAAACTTTGGTCTTTCCAAAGACACGATTTTGACTGGTTTGATTATCTTTCTGACTATATTTAAAAATATTTCTTTAAAAATAAATTTGAGTAACTAGAATATATGTTTGGTTTGTATTTCATGAGTTTAATCATGGTTCATATTTTTTTTCTCTTTTATGATCCGTTAATATATTACACATGATAGATAAATGGTAATATAACAACTTAGTTATAATGTTTGAAATTCATGATGCCAATATGTTATCTTTAAAAAAAAATATATATATATATATATATATATATATAAGTTTTGGAAGTACTATATCATACAGTATAGAACCTTATCCACAGATCTAAGTTCATAACTCGGAGATCAACATCTTCTATAGGGAATATTGATTTTTTTTTTTAAATCAGTAAACAGTAAATTCAAAAAATGAATAAAATAAAGGTTAACGAGTCTGCAATTATTTTACAGATATTTAGTAAATATTTGATAAATTCTTTCTTAATATATATTAATATAATTCTAAAAAGATTTATTACTTAAGAAAATACATCTTTTATTGATATTAAACTAAAAAATAAAATAGCGTAAAAGTTAACAAAAATAAATATTGTACCAAAGTACAAACAAAATATAATAATATTATATTATTATATATCATATATTTCAAACTTATTTTTCACTTTTTTCCTTATACCTTTTTTAATCTTTGGAAAAAAAAATCTAAGTCCTTTGATATAGTATCGTACCGACAATACATAACTTTAAAATGTTAGAGATGATGATTAAAATATAAGAATAACATCAAATTTAAGAGAAAAATTATATTTAAGCCAATATAATATCAAAATTAGTGTCAGTTTTTTATTATGTTAAAACAAAAATCTGTTTTTTCTTTTCCTGGCAGATATAGATTATCAAATTAGGTAAGAGTGGTGATATTTTATACCAGTATTCATTTTTCACACTCCTTTAACACTTATTTATATATATATATATATATATATATATATATATATATATATTATTTTATTTATATATAATATTTTATTAATAAAAATTAGTGTCAAAGGGAAACTAACATTTTACTTACTGCAATTTGATGTTGATGGTAACCCCACATTTCCCAGACAAGAGGTTCTACTTGGAATTCATGCATACAAGTGTAGACATTAATTAAGTAGTGATCAAATATGTAGTCAAAAATTGACTTGGGTTAACCTTTGATTGTTACCACATCCTTTAATTGGTTACATTAAAAACAAGAAATTGTTGATTTTGTAGGAGATTAATTTAGTGGTAGGTAACAGGAAACTCTCAATCCATATATAGATATTATATTTTGCTAAAACAGCAATTTTTAAAGAAACATTCGTGGCTATGATATCTATGAGTTTAGTTTCGCCATGCATATGCCTAGAATTAATCACACTAGCAAAAATATCAACATGCAATGCTATTATTATACTTTAGTGTTCAAGAATGAGTACGGCTATTTCCAATCGCAAGTCTCGAGCCAGATTTTACGGCATCTCCATTTCCCTATCCCATCTGCATTGGTTTTTTCTCTGCTGCAGTAATTGTTCTTCATATATATATTATTACTATCAGTTGCATTTTCTGCCCTCCTCTACGTACGTGTTTGGGTTGCCTCATCATGGAAACTCGAACACATGAATCAGGAAATACTAATTGATTGGCTGCATATGTATATAGACATAGATAATGGAGACTCCAGGCAATGGAACCACCGCAGATTATTGGGATCCGAATGGGCAGTCGCAAGTTTGTGTCCAAAACGATAGAAATGTGGGCTCTTATGGCGTTTTCATTGGAGATCATCCATTCGCGTTTGTACTTCCTGTGACGTTGTGTCAACTCTTCACCTTCAACTTAATCTCTAGAACGCTGCACTTTCTTCTCAAGCCTATAAGAACACCCAAATTCATCTGCAACCTTCTGGTAAGCTTCAACAATTTCCCTTCCAAATGAATAATAACATTACTAAAAAAAACACATGCATATAGAAATAAGATTGTGCCTTTCTATAACTATCATGGTGTTTTTGGAGGTGATGTGTGTTAAAATCATATATAGTGTAAACATGCAGGGTGGGATTATTTTGGGTCCCACAGTTCTGGGGCGTAACAAGGTGTATTGGAATGCTTTATTCCCAGCAAGACAAGCAGGGTTATTGGCGTTTTTATCGTTAGCCGGAGCCGTATATTTCCTGTTCTTGGTATCGCTGAAAATGGACGTGCTCATGACTATTAGGGCTGCAAAAAGCACGTGGCCACTCGGAGTAATACCCTTCCTCGCTTCATTTGGAATCATGACAGCACTATTACACGCCTTCTATGCCCCTGCAAACTTGTCTCCTTCGTACCAACCCATTTCACGCGTCTCAATAAGTTGTTCAATGGCCCTCAGCAACTTCCCCGTCATCTCTGATGCAATGATCGAACTCAATCTCATAGCCACGGAGCTCGGCCAGATCGCTCTCTCTTCCTCCATGATCAACGACAACATACAATTTCTTTTGGTCGTCGTCCACAGCTTCGCCTACGGATCTGACCTCGAAATTTCAATCAACCTGTTGGGAAACTGGTCCCTATTCATGTCTTTCACGTATTTCGTCTTGCGACCCACCATGAAGCTCATTGCAAGGATAACCCCGGTGGGGAAACCGGTGAAGGAGGCCTACGTTGTGTGCATTCTTCTCATGGTTATGGTGATGGCGGCTGTGGGAGACGTGATGGGAGTAACGTGTCTGATGGGGCCGTTGCTTTTGGGGTTGGTGATACCGAGTGGACCACCCTTGGGCACAACACTTGTGGAGAAGAGTGAGCTTCTGATCACCCAGTTTCTGCTACCGTTCTTCTTCCTGTACGTGGGATTGAACACGGATTTGTCTGCGCTCATGGATTGGCGCTTGTTTTTGACTCTGCAGAGTGTGTTCTTCGCGGGAGACTTGGTCAAGTTGGTGGCGTGTATTTTGGTTTCCCTATCCTACAACATTAAGCCCAGATATGGCACATTGCTTGGCCTCACCTTGAACATCAAGGGAATAACTCAACTCATAGTTTTCTCTAGACTCAAGAGACTCGAGGTATATTCATATTCAAATTCATACATACACACTTTTTCTTGAAAATCTTACAAATAAGTAAATTTGAATCACCTTTTGTAGTTATTGGATAAAGAAACATTCAGTCAACTGGTGTTCTGTGTGGTGGTTATCACCGCGATCGTTACACCCTTGATCGACTTACTGTACAAGCATCGGCCTCGAGTTCTACAGACAGCAAGCTTATACGAAGGCCATGTCAGAACCATCCAAAGCATTCCAAGAAACACAGAGTTTCGCATCATTTGTTGCGTACACAACGAAGAAAATGTTCGTGGGGTAACTGCTTTGATAGAGGCGTGCAACCCCGTGATACAGAGCCCCATATGCGTTTACGCCATACACCTCATCGAGCTCCTAGGAAAAAGCACACCCATTCTCGTTCCCATAAACAATAGATTAAAATCCTTGTCCGTTAATTACCCCAACACCAACCACATCATGCGAGCCTTCGAAAACTACTCTACCAACTCAAGTGGCCCCATCACTGTTATCCCCTACGTCAACGTGGCACCCTACAAGAGCATGCACGATGCCATTTGTAACCTCGCGCAAGACAAGCTCGTGCCTTTCATCATCATCCCCTACCCCGAAAACGACAACGTTCATCTTGTGGGCCACACGGCAGCATCCATCCGCAAAATGAACGCGAGCTTTCAAGCGCATGTTCCATGCACGTTGGGGATTCTGGTGGATAAGCACTCGCGGCTGGGCGCGTCCGCCAACGTGTTTTTCAACGTGGGGATATTCTTCATAGGTGGGCCCGACGACAGGGAAGCGTTGGCGTTGGGGATTCGAATGTCGGAGCGTGCGAAAACGAGGGTGTCGCTGTTCCGGTTCGTGGTGAACAATAGAGAGTACGGAAGTAAAATTGTTTTGACGAAAGAGGAACGTGAACAGGAAGAGGAGGATATGATGATGGATGAAGGGTTAATTGATGAGTTCAAGAGCATGAAATACGGGAATGGTAACGTTTCTTGGTTCGAGATAGTGGTGGAGGATGGGGTGGAGGTGTTGGACGCAGTGCATAGTTTGGAGGGAAACTATGACCTTGTGATGGTGGGAAGAAGGCACAATGACGGGTCTCTGGATTCAGAGGAAATGGGAACATTCATAGAGAATGCTGCCATATTGGGAATATTGGGGGATATGCTTTCGTCAACGGAGTTTTGCATAGGGATGATTCCGGTTCTGGTCACACAGTGTGGAGGGGTGAGGCTAAATAGCAAGCTCGATAAAGTACCTTCAACTAATTTATCTCAAAGAAGTTTAACGGTCGGTAAATAAGACCATTTTGTATTGCTGCATGAATAATTTTAGGTGTTAGAACTAGCAAGTCCATTTTTTTCTGGAAAACTGTAAATATGTATCTTCTTTTTTGTATTTAGCAGAAGGAATGATTGTTTATATTTTTTAGAGGAGATTGATCTTTTAGTTACCCCTATGGTTTTCAACCTTTAAAAGTACGCTAGTACTATTTGCTCATATATACGTAAATATTTTGTTTCTAATTTGAAGAATTTAATTGATATTTTTATTAATAGTTACATCACTACAAAGATAGATTTTTTTAAAAAGTGAGAAACTTGATTAGAGATTTTATTAAAAGAGGATATAAATTGAATAAAATAAACAAATAATATAAAAACGATATTAAAAATAGTTAACATAATTACCAACTCTCTAGCTTTTTTTTTCATTGTTTTTCTTAATGGTTGTCTTGTATAATGGACAAATTTTTTAAACTGATGTAATTTTTATCTAAATTTTTTAAAATGGTGTATTTTTTTTTATTTATTTCTGGATATAGGTAAATTATGCCTGTTAGACAAGATATCAATATGAAAAAATAAATAAAATCATGAAAAGATAACACTATTTTAGTTTACTAGAGTAAATGGTACAGTTAAGATTTGAATTAATGAGTTAATTAAAATATGTCATAATAGTGCACGATTTGATGGTGGTTAATATTCTCCACTCATTCCTTTTTTTCTATTTTTGCTTTGACAGGTGTGTTGTATTACTATTGGGTAACTAAAATAAATAAATCTAAAGTTACAAAACTATTTTATTTATTGATAAATATATAATGGTTGAAATAAAAATGATGTTACTATGAGATTTATATATTTAATGAAATTAAGAGTAAGTTTGATATTGAAAAGAAAAATAAAATAAAATTAAAATTTAATAATAAAACATATTTAGCAAAATTAAGTATAAGTTGGATATTTAAATTTAGTTACTAATATAGAAATAATTTAAAATAAAATTGAAATTTAGCCATAAATTTAGAAAGAAAAATTTGAAAATATTATATAATTTTTTAAATAAATTTATTGTTAGTTTTTAAATTATATTTATTCTTCTATTCAAATTAACTTCACATTTATTCAATTACTTAATCATAATTAATTTCAACCATTACATATTTGTCAATAAATAAAATGACTTTGTAATTGTCCATTTATTTTGCACAGTAACAACACACCACAAGTGCAAAAAAAAAATAAGTAGAGAATATTAACCATCCTAAAATGGTACAGTATTCTCACAATTTTAATTAACTCATTAATTGAAATATTAGTTGCACAATTTCATCTAGTAAACTAAGATTATGTTCTCTTCTCATGATTTCATTTAATGTTAAATTAACTCATGTAATAGGGTCCAGGTTTCTTTACAATGATATGGTGTCTCCTCCTATACACGATTATCCTATACACGGTTTATCCATATCAGGAAATAAATAAAAAAATACATCATTTTGAGAATTTCAGATAAAAATTACACCACTTTAAAAAATTTACCTTCATAATCATATATCTTGACATAGAAAGGACAAAAGAACTTAAGGATTTTTTCTTTTGAAATTTATCTATAATCCGGCATATTTACCTTAACCTGATTACATTTTGAAGACTTCAGTTTAATACTATTAGAGCTAGTTTGAGTTAACAAATAAATCAAAAACTCGTTAAATAAGTGTTTATCATAAACTGTTTCTATACATATATATATATATATATATATATATATATATATATATATATATATATATATATATATATATATATATATATTCTAGACAGCTTATTGACATAAACTAAAAAGAACACTCTTTATAGATATATGAGGAATGCTATCATCACATTATATATTTTTAATATTTTTTTTATCAACAAAAGAAATTTATAAATATGAAGCATAAAAGGATACTTTAATCCTAACATTTGTTAAAACCTGAAAAATACATTAGATTTATTAAATAAGAATTCATTGATCCAAAAAATTACGTGATTTTTAATAAATTTCGGTTAATATTAAAGATAATGTTGGATAATTTTCTGACTACATTTCTCATACACTTAACAATTTGATAAATTTAAATAAGTTGTAAATAATTTTAAATATAGTTAATAAACAACAACTCTTTCTAATGACATCTATGATATATACTAAAGAACTTTTGAGTTTGCTAAAATATTTATTTCCATTTTCTATTTTAAATGCTTTTGACTTCATTTTATTCTAATTTTAAACTATACTATACAAACATAGTAAATTAATAAAATATTATTTCCTTTATTTTCATGCAAGTATTTAAAAATAAGAGTAATTGTTTCAATTAATGTTAAATGTAATTAGATATTCATAAGTCGCAAAAGAAGGAAATATTATATTAATCAAACATTTATTTTTGAGAAATTACAAGACTAAATTTTAATGCTTGGATTTTCATATTTTAATTTATATTTGTCATCAAAATAATTCTCCATTAATAAGTCTTGAAAACTTGCCATTAACCATTAGCTGTTTACCATGTGGTTCATATGGATCCTCACAACCGCAATTCCTTACGCGAAGCTAGGTTGTAACGGTTAGTTTTTATTTTCGTTGACAACACCTGTCGTTGAACCATTTGTGCTACACAACCCTTTTGTTCTGTGATATTTGTAGCAGGGTTGTCAAAAATTATACCATACAATACCAAACAGAAATTTACTTTTCTTGGATTCTACTGACCTGTGACAGCACAATAACTTTCTTATCAATCTAAAATGTCTTGAAACTCTTATTTGACTAACCTGGTCATAATACATTTTTTATAAACTCAAAAAACAATAACAACATCATTCTAATAATATAATAACATTTTAAGTTAAAATATTAAAATAATTGATTGTGAAGTGATTGTCTTTTCTCATTAATAGGTGTCCACTTATCAAATGTTTTGCAGTTTCAATAACTAACACCATACCCGCAGCTCATATATTTCCCTAAATTTTCCAAGTTATAGCTAAATATAAATGTTTCATCTGCCAATCTAATTAGAAACATTTTGAAAACTTATATATATGTTTTTGTCCTCTCTACTCCGCCTCTCCCGTGTTTGCGCAAACACAAACACATGAAAAAAAATCTTTGTTTTTCTTGTCAACCAATTGGATGGTATAAGCGTATCATATATAATGAACCACACTTCCATAACCAGTGTGTATAATGACACTAGCACTGGTCATTTGGTGGTTTGCGTCAAGAATGATAGAACTATAGGCTCTTTTGGCGTGTGGGTTGGCGATAATCCATTGGAATTTGTGATTCCTATCACATTGTGTCAAATCATCCTACTCGTTTCACTCTCAAAAGCGTTGCATTATATCCTCAGGAATATATATACACCCAAATTCATCTGCTCTATCATCGTAAGTTTTTCCTCTCTCTTCCCCTTTTCTCCTACTTTTGAATATAATGCACATGCATGAATGTTTGCGTTGTTGATTCATAGAGATTGACAAGAAATAAAAGTTTACAGGCGGGAGTTCTGTTGGGGCCAACATGCTTAGGGCGCAACGAAGCATTACTGGGGGCTTTGTTCCCGCTAAGACAATCTTTGATCATGAATACGTTGGCCAAAATAGGCACAATTTATTGTGTTTTTCTCACAAGTCTGAAAATGGATGTAAAGACAACATTAAAAGCAGCGAAACGATGTTGGCGATTCGGCGTGTTTCCCTTCTTCGCTTCCTTCTTCGTCACAGCGACCCTGTTGTTTTTGTATTCGCCCCATGGCGCTGACCCGAACAAAAAACAAATGTCGTTATTCGATTTCCCCAACGTCTTCACCCTAAGCAGTTTCGCTGTTATATCAGAAACCCTCATGGAACTCAACCTATTGGCCACGGAATTGGGCCAAATCGCTTTGTCTTCGGCCATGATCAGCGAGATATTGCAATGGTTTACGATGGAGCTCCAGTTCAACACAGACCTGAGCATAGAATTTATACTTGTGTTCTTGACAGGTGCATGCGGGTTCGGTGTGTTGTTACTTTTTATTGTGAAACCACTGGTGAACATTGTTGTTGAAAAAACACTACCCGGGAAACCGATGAGGGAAGCATACGTTGTGATGCTACTTGTGGGACCACTTATTATGGCAGCTATTAGTGACACCTTGGGGGTATTCTTCATTGTTGGACCTCTTCTCTATGGTTTTGTTCTGCCCAATGGACCCCCAGTGGCTACAACAATCATAGAGAGGAGTGAATTGATAGTCTACGAGTTTTTTATGCCTTTCTTCTACATGTTTGTGGGAAAAAGAACAGATTTGACTGGAATTCATGACCATTGGGAGGTGGCTATAACAGTTCAGGCAATCTTATTTTTGGGATGCGTGGTCAAGGTGGTTGTATGTGCACTTATTTCTCCCTCCTATAAAATTAAGCCCAAACATGGCGTCGTGCTTGGCCTCATATTGAACGTCAAGGGTATAGTGGAACTCATCTTTTACAGTAGAATGAACAAGCTCGGGGTAATATATTTTCTCTTGTTATTTCCTTCCTTTTTCTTTCTGTCCATCGATTAAAACAGCATATGATACTACAAGATAGTGATTTATCTAACAGAACTTCTTAAAGGCAATTGCAATTTCAATCTTATCATGGCTTTAATTTGGTGGTAATGTAATGCATGTTATGATGATCTTTTTGTAGATAATTGATTCAGAAGTATACAGTGTAGCGGTGTTATATGTGGTGTTAGTCACAGTACTTTGCGTACCCTCGATCAAATTCTTGTACAGGCACTGTCGCGTGTGCATAACGCCAACCGTACAAGACGGGCGTGTGAGAACAATCCAAAACTTGAAACCAAACACAGACTTCAATATCGTTTCGTGCGTACACACGGATCAACACGTGCACAGCATGATTGCCCTAACAGAGGCATGCAACCCTACCAGAGAAAGCCCCATCTACGTCTACGTGATCCATCTCATTGAGCTCTCCGGCAAAAGCACACCCATTCTTCTTCCCATGAACAAGAACAACAGAAAATCTGTGTCTGTCAACTACCCCAACACCAACCGCATTTTTCGTGCGTACGAGAACTACTCCGACAACTCAAGTGGTCCCGTAAACGTTCTTTCGTACGTCAACGTTGCCCCGTACAAAAGCATGCACGAAGCAGTTTGTAACCTCGCGGAAGATAACTCGGTGCATCTCCTCGTTATTCCATTTCACCAAAACGATCAGAGTGTGGGAACCCACTTGACCAGCACCTTCCGCGTGCTCAACGCAAATTTTGCTGCTAACTCAAAGGGCACGTTGGGGATTCTTGTGGATAGATTCTCTGCGCTAAGTAGGAGTATCTCGAAGTTTTATTTTCATGTGGGTATCTTCTTCATCGGTGGAAAAGACGATAGAGAAGCATTGGCGTTGGGAATTCGAATGCTGGAACGCGGCAACACGCGCGTGACCTTGTTCCGGTTTGCTTTGCCTGGCAAAGGAGATTCGGGGTTTTTGATATTTGGAGGTGTGGAAAACGAAGAGGATAGGTTAGAGAGCACGTTGGACGAGAGTTTAATAGATGAGTTTTTGGCGAAGAATGATCATAGTATTGATGTAGTTAACGTTGTTTACCATGAGATTGTGGTGGAAGATTGCATAAAAGTGTTGGAAGCTATTAGGGAAATGCAGAACGAGAACGAGTATGACCTAGTGATGGTGGGGAAGAGACATAGCATGGGGGATTTTAGGGAAGAAGAAATGTCGAATTTCATGGACAATTCGGATCAGTTGGGAATTTTGGGGGATATGTTAGCATCCAATGAGTTTTGTGAAGGAAAAACTCCTGTGTTGGTGATGCAATGTGGTGAGAAAAGGGTAAAAAAAGTACAAAAGCTAGGTCGTAACATCTTCAGTTAATCAATCGTTTTAGTTTATTCTCTATTATATTTATTAATTGATTTTTTTTCATGTAATTTTCTTTCTCTTGGTTCAGAGAAATAATTCATCCATAGAAGGACTTTGGATCTCTATCCTTTCCTCTTCCCTATCCCCTGTAAATTACTTCCTCTTGGAGAAATTTCTTAATTAAAATTTTACGACTTGTATATTTTCAATTGTAATAGTTTCATTTTTAAAAATAACGTTTAGATATTTAATTGTTTTTAAGATGTACTTGGTTGTTTTCTAAATGATAAATTTTGAATAGTTCTTTTAATTTGAACTTGTTATGTAATTTAACAAAGCAATATCAAAATTCAAATAAATTATAGTAAGTATGTTAAATTATATATTTTTTCCTAAAATAATGATAAAGGGTAAATAATCTATAACATAATTACTGCTTGCCATTATATATTCTTTTTTACCTTAGAAAGATCCATAACACTCCAACGATCATATTAATAATCAAAATGAAGAATGTTTGGCAACACAGCCTGTAATTCATTCCTAATTTGTTGTTGCAACACTTAGAGAACACAGCTGCATATAGTTTTTTTTAACAAAACGGGCTAAAGGCCCAAAACAAAATCCAGCATGGACTGATTCTTCCTGCACCTCCATATTGACTTCCTGCACCTCCATAATTTTTAAAATTCTCATTTTAAGCATGATGAAAAGACTAAAATGTCATTGTTGTTAAAAGGGAAAGTTAAATGCAGAGGAGACATGGAGGTGTTGCGTTCGTGCACAGTTGAAACGTTTATGGAGGTGGGATTTGAGAGCAATCAAAGTAGATATAGAGGACTTGGAGAGGTGGAAGAAGATTGTGGTGGAGATTGTAGGGAGGATTTGAGAGTTGCTCCCTTCATTGTCGATGGTAACTTTGTTTCAATTTTTCTCAATTCGCATATTCTTCAACTTGCAATGTTAATATTTTCAAAAATAATTTACGGATTGCACGATCCACAATTATGTTTACTACACCTTCATTATTGCGAGTTGTACAAACCGCAACACATAAATTTTTAAAACTAATTGCGGGTTGTACAACCCGCAAGTAAGATATTATGATTTTTCACTTGCGAGTTGTATAACCCGATTTTGAAAAAATTTTATATAGCGGGTTGTACAACCCGCAATTAAGTAGTGAAAGTTTTTATTATTGAGATTTGTACAACCCGCAAATCAATTTTGAAAATTTTTACTATTGTGAGTTGTACAACCCGTAATTCATTTTAAATATTTTTAGCATTGCAGATTGTACAACCCGCAATTCATTTTAAATATTTTTAGCATTGCAGGTTCTACAACCCGTAATAACATTAATTGTATATTTGTTTTGATTTGGTTGTCTGATTGTTTTGAATGAATTATTTAGTCTACGATGGAAGGAGACTTTTGCAGTAAATTTTCCAAAGAAGTAGATAAAATATCAAAAATGGAAGAATCACATCAAAGTGTTGTTATGGTTAACGAACATGAATGTGGTTTTCATTTTTCAATAAATGAGGTAAATAAATTTGGTTATATTAAATTTTATTACTGGGTAAATTGTGATAGTTTCCCTAAAATTTTTATGAATGTTATATTTAGGTATTTCTTACAAGAGATCATTTACTTGAATGAGTTTGAAAGGTTGCTTTTTCTTTTGGATTTGTGGTTATCATATTTAGATCTGATAAAGCAACGAGTCAACAAGGAAGGAAGACATTTGTATCGTTGGATTGTGAAAGGAGTGAAAAATATAGAAAATACATGAATGATTTGGAGGTTATCATTACAGGGATAAGAAAGTGTGATTGTCCATTTAGATTGCGGGGTAAACCTATTCTAAATGGAAAAGGTTGGGTGTTGAAAGTCATATGTGACTTATATAATCATGATCTTGCTGAGCATTAGTTAGACATTCTTATGCCGAGAGATTAAAATCTGATGAACATGCCTTGGTTGTTGACATGACAAAAAGTCAAGTGAAGCCTTGGTAATAACAATCATTTTTAGAGGAAAATAGAATTTTAAAAGAAATATAATAAAGTGTAAATTCAAAGTTGAAAAAAAATATATATATAAAAGTGTATTGTTTGGAAAAGTTAAAATTATCCTTATAAACAATAGAAAATTATAATATTTCTAAAAAATCATTTAAATATGTAAAAATAATGTTTAAAAAAATAAAATGTTGACAAGTATAAAAAAATCTTCAAAAACGTAGAAGTAAAAAGAGTAATGCTACGAGAACAGGATAAAGTCTAAAAAAAATTTATGATATTGAATAAAATAAGTAAAATGCATGTAAATAAATGCCTATAAATATATGAAAAAATTTAGAATGATATATACATTACAAGAAAAAGATTGTTTAAAGACCAATTTTTAGCTATCAAATGAAATAGTTATTAATTGTGACCAAAATAGTTACCAAATTAGATTTTGGTTGCTAAATAATTACAAAATAGAAGTAATGATTGAATTTAGTGACCAATTAAGTCAAATCATTAGTATCTAACATTAGCTACCAAGGTTTTAGTAACCTATATCATTAGATTCTAAATTAGTCTCTAACTTAATTAGATATCAATTTAGAATCTAATGGCATAGGTCACTAAAACTTTGATATCTAATATTAGATACCAATTATTTGACTTAATTGGTCACTAAATTTAATTATTACTTCTATTTTATAGTTATTTAACAACCAAAATTTAATTTGGTGACTATTTTGGTCACAATTAGCAACCATTTCATTTGGTAGCTAAATATTGGTCTCTAAATAGTTTTTTTCTTATAGTGATAGTTTTGTCACAACCTAGATCATGACAGGCGACGATCCCAACAAAAATAAATTTTAAAAAACGGTTTGATTTGAAAATTGGAGAAAAGGAGTCGCCACCATAGTTTTTACGAAAAACCATGAAAAAATCGGAATCGGATAAAACAGGTCTACAAAACCCGATCTAAGATTTGGGAGTCGGTTATGTGTGGGGAAGGTGTTTGCATCCCCACAACACCCGTCATAAGACTGTATCTTTAATCGAATGAGTAAAACGAGTGTGGTTTAATAAAATGCTTATTTTTTCCTAAAATATAAATAAAATGCAAATAAAAACAAAATAATAATTTTTAAATTAAAGGATCTGACAAATATTGACCTTGCTCATAAGTATTTCTATCATTAATACAAAAATCAAGGACTCACGTAGTTCTAAAAGAAAGTTGAGTTATTTTGAAAAATGAATATCTTTAGTTTTGAAATTTTATATTTACTTTTGAAAATTAAACTTTATTTTAGAATACCGTTAGACGACGGAAACGACATGTAGATATTCCAAACAAAGTCAAAACCTCCTATAACGCAAATCGTCATCTAGAAACTTAAAAAGAAATTTATTTTCAAAAGAACCTCACATTATACATAAGTTTATTTAGAAATTTAATTGAAATTTATTTAAAAGAAAGTATATATAAAAAAATGTTTTCAAAATTTATATTAAAAAGAAAATTCTGTTGGGCCTAAACCCAACACCAACAAACATAGAGGAAGCTTAACTTCCTGCAGGCGAACTGGGCAGGATGACGTCAACTGGGCAGGATGACGTCCAATGCATAAATTATAAGCCAGACGCCGCCCACTAACCATCTGGTTTCCAAATTTTGTCAGGTTTACAAAAAATTAATATCTTAAAGGAACACCAAAAAGACGAAAGAACCACCAATGAATTTGGCGCGGTGCTAACAACTCCCTCGTAAATTGCTTTCCCCGAAATACCCTTGAGATCGTAGTTGGAAGAGGGGTAATCCTTGTCCGGTTCTTCCGAAGGAAGTGAGTCAAAATTGGAAAGCATGGTGTAGAACCAGTTGGAGATGTCATAGGGGTTGTAGTGTACAGCGTCATCTAATAGTTCCTTGAGACTGTCTTGTACGCTCCAACTTCTGCGCCACCTCCTCCATGTCAGAAGGTCTGACCTTGTAACCCACCACCACCAGAAGCTCGTCCATGCCTTCTTCATCCTCTCAAAGGTTCGATTTTCCGCTGGAGAAGCAAAGACATTGGTGTGAATTTTGAAAAAAATATACCGGATGAAGCCATCCGGTATACATGAAGGGGTGAAAGACGTTTTGGGTTATATAATTTCAGATTGAGGGTAAAATAGATTTTTTAAATTTAGTATGGAGGTGGAGGACGAGGTCATGGAGGTGGAGGGAGAGTCCGTCCTTCCTTCCTGCACCGTGGCTCACCTCCTCTCATATTCTTTTTCTACTCTCATCATTTTCTTTTAGCATGCTCAAGAGATTGGGCCAACCCAAAACCGTGCCTCCCTCATTTATCATTTTTTCAGGCTTTCTGTCAAAGGTCATACAAATACCAACTCCTATTCACTTCTTTTATCATAAAACAAAACCACAAAACAATGGTTCAAAAAAAAAATAAAAATAAAAATAAAACAGAGACACGCCAATGAATACACCCAATGTAGGTAAAAACACTACAGCTTCAATGTTTCTGGGAAATTATCTCTAGATATGGGTGCAGTTTTCTAGATATGGGTGCAGTTTTGAATGCATGGGCTTATTACAATGCAGTCTTGGTGCACTGGTTGCTACTGTGAATGGAGGTTCATGAAGATGAGTTTTTGGGCAGTTTCAAATGGTTTTAAGGTGCATGGATATTAAGTGCTGTATTCATACATTTTTATGGTGAAAGAAAGTTCATGGAGATGGTTTTTAAGTACTGTTTTCGGATGAGTTTAAGGGACAGTTTTTAGGTGAAAGAAGGTTCATGAAGATGAGTTTTTATGCTGTTTTCGGATGGGTTTAAGGTGCAGTTTTCATGAGATTTTTATAGTGAAAAGAGGTTCGTGGTGATGATTTTAGATGCAGTTTTCGAATGAGTTTAAGGTGCAGTTTTCATGGGATTTTTATGGTGAAAAAAGGTTTATTGTGATGGTTTTAGGGGCTGCCACGGGAGGAGATAGGCGTGGGCTTGGGCAGAGGATGACGGTGCAGCAAAAACAATGTTTGTGGTGACTTGGGATTTGGTTTGCAGAAGCAAGAAGGCTCACGATAGTTGGAGTGGGTTTCGATAGCGAGGCCCAGGGTTTTCCATGGCTTCAAGGTGTAAAGTGGGTTTTTAAGGTTTGCATGGTTCACATAGACATGGTTTTCTAGTTTCTTAACATGGCTACAATTTTCTAATGAATAATTTATGGAGACATGATTCTCTAGGTTGACAATTGTAAGTGTGCCAATGAATATGACTTTACTTACAAAGAATTCATTTGTGTCGGGTTTCATATATATGGGTTTGAGATTACGACATTTCTGGGTTTCCTAAAAAAAAAAACTATGTGAAAACAGATTTAAACCATACACATTATTCATGCTTCAAACAAAACGAAATAAAAGAGAAGATGAACAGTGCATTTACAACAGCCGTGAACAGTACCATCCTCAATTCAGAAACCTTTACACATGTATATCTCAATCCATCTGCATACAAGAAACCATTATAAAACTTAAATTGCCACTCACCTGTCAAAGAACCAATCCAAAAGAACCTTAAATCCTTGCTTTCTTCACTGTACCAAGTTCTTCCTCCACTGCTGCTTTTACTTTTTTTTACGTTTCTTAGTTTCGGTTCTTGTAGGTGAGAACGTGCAATCAAGCAGCTAACTCCAAAAGGCATAAAGATTGAGACTATGCCAAAGGCAGCAATCTCAGGTAAAATTTATCCTATTTTATTCAAATTTATATTATTATTCAATACATGACATAATCTAACACTTTTTATTTATATAACAGATTGATAGAACAGCTACAAAGCAAACATAAACGTAGACATAACCCACTGATATGTATATCAAAAACCAAAAGATTCACTTATCTGTTGAAGATCAACTCCAGAAATGTTTTCTTCTTCCTTATTTATCACTCTTTCAATTCCTTGTATGCTGTACCTCACTGATATGTATCTTTTGAAATGACCCTGTATGTTGTACCTCACTGATATGTATCTATGAAAATGACGAACCCTTAAATGTTCAAAACTGTTCAAGATTTTCTTTTATATTGAATCAAAATGACTATTAGATAGTAGAAGAAAACCATCCCCTATTCAGTTACTGATTTCTCTATTTAACTAAATTCAAGAGTTTGAAATAATGCTTAACCAATTCAATTTAATGCATAACCATATCAACTAACTTAAAATGAAAATAGTTTAAGCCAATCATTACAAAGCTTTTTCCAATGTTTATTTATATTCTATTATTTTTCTCTCTTCATATGCAATGGCAACAAAAAATAAAAAGCACAATGTAATAATAAGAAAAAACAATTAACGGCCTAAAAAAATAATAGAGAAATAATAATAATAATAATAATAATTTTAATTTGGTTTTAAGATCTTATACATAAAATTTGATTTTAAGATCTTATATTAAAAAAGACCCGATAGTTTAAAGCACGCTTTTGAAAATAAAAAGTCATACAGAAAAACTTAAATTGTTAAAAATGAAATTATTTTTTAAAAAATAAGCTAACATATGTTTGAATATCTCTATATGTAGTCAAATTAAATATCAGTTATCGTGATTTATATCAGTCAGAAAATTTTGATACTGACATGTTAGGTTTCTTAAACTCGAATCTTCCTAACCCTACTCATGTTATTATTACGATTATTTATTGAAAATATGTGAAATTCAATGTAAAGAAGAATATTAGAGTATGTTTTCTTCAATTATGATTTATAATTTTTTTATCTAATTAGTATCTTTTTAGTTTTTATTTTCTTCAATATAGTTTTTATTTTCTTCAATAGCACTTTTTATTTTTATTTTCCTCAATAGCATTTTTTATTTTTTAATTCCTAAAATAGCACTTTTTAATTTTTTTTATTCTTTAATTAATATATAGTCCGTACATTAATTATTATTATTATTATTTTTTTTTATTTTTTTATGATTTTGTGATTGTATTTTATTATAATAATTTACTGATTGTATTTTTGTATTAAAAATTCATATTGGAAGAAAAAATTATAATAAATTATAAAATTTTTATTTGAATCAAAATTTGTATTTTCCATTAAATAATTAAGACCAAAAATAAAATAAAATTGTTAAAGTATTTTTGCAAATAAATATTAATTAAATGGTTTAAAAATTTTAAATAAAATTTAATTTATTTATGAATTGTTTTTAAATGTTATGTTTATTACTTAAAAATTGTTAGTTATTGAAATGATGCAATAGTTGCACATAAAGAGAAAAATAAATTCCAATCATATATTCACTAAATAGTTTAGTTAATGGTACAAGAAATATTTTGTGTAAAATGAAACATAAAATTTATGTTTATCAAAACTCAAATTTTATCTTTATCAAAAAATCATATCTGTAATAAAAAAATCAATTTTATCTCTATAAAAAACCAAATTCTATCTTTATCAAAAATCAAAATTTATTTTTATCAAAAATCAAATTTTATCTTTATCAAATTTTTATTTGATTTTTGCCATTAATTATTTAGATATGTTTCAAATAAACTAAAAATACAAATTTTAATTAAAATAACAATTTTATAATTTATTATAATTTTTTCTTCCAATATCAATTTTAATATAAAAATACAATCAAAAAATTATTATAATTTATTTTAATATAATTTATTATGCCAAATTTAAATTTATTATAAAATATAAAATAAGTAATTTATCATTTTTCCTATTATAATTAATTAGTTTAAAAACCTATAAAATATTTAATTTTATTTTCTTTGTATTATTTTTTAAAATTTGAATTTAATTATTTTTACATTCTTTTTTATCTTAATTTTAATAAACTAATAATCACAATTTTTAATAACTATTAAAAAAAAGTGTTATTTCAAGAATTAAAGAATAAAGAGTGCTATTGAGAAAAATAAAAAAATAAAAGGTTTTATTGAAGAAAATAAAAACTAAAAAGGTATTAGTTAAATAAAAAAAGTCTTAAATCATTGTGACATATAATAAATGATATGTAAGAAAGAGATAAACACCATATATATTGTTATATAAATGATACTTATAAAGTTGTGTCTTAATATTCACTTATTATATATAATATACATTGTCACATTTGTGAACAAATTCAATGAATTTAGGATGAGAGAATAATTACGTTAGTGTTTAGAAAAAGCATGATAACCATCTAAATCTAAGTTTAATTAAGAATAAAAGAAACTAAAATATGCTTTGTTCTTGAATATTGTTTATTTTATTTACGACTTTATTATGCTAAAATAAAATGACCATGTAATATTTCAATTGAAAGAAAAATAATTATGACACAAAAACGAGGTTAAATGGAATAATGAGTAGTTTAATCTGTTAAGAGAAGTTAATGAAAAACTTAAAGTTGAGTTCATATTTAGTAAAGAGAGGTGGGATAAAGAGGTATTTATTTTAGTTTGGATTTTCTAACCATCAATAATAATGACAAAGTTGTCAAAATGTCCAGCTTGATAAATCAACCAAAACAATCTATAAAATGGGATTACAAAATTTATTAACAAATTTATAACCTTAATGAATTTAACTCATTTTTATCCTTTTCTTTTGATCCGAGTTTAATTCATTTAGGTTGATTTGTCTTTGAATTATAGGTCAACTCGTTTTTTAAAAACAAATTATAATTTTTTTTCAAATTGAAAGTGATATTAATTTATCAAAACATATATGTGTTTTTGTTTTATATATATATATATATATATATATATATATATATATATATATATATATCCAATTATTATATTTAAAATTAAAATTGATTTAATGTGTGAACTTAAATTTAAAGAATATTGTCCTTTAGAACTTAAAAAAAATCACTACATTTTAAAAATTAAAGGCAAAATGCAAAAAAATATTAAGAATGATTTATTAAAAAATGCAATTATATATAATATTAATTGGTTGCCTTTACATGCTGAATAATTACTTGAATGGATTTAGTTGTTGGAAGTCTTATTTGTTTCCCAAAGTTGAATCATTACTCAATTGAACTTAATTGTTGAAGACCTTTTGTACTTCTAAGTTATTTTGTACTTATATGTGTTTTGAAATTATTAATGATTTTTGAATTGACTTAGTTTATGGAAGTATTCGTTTTATTTATTTGTTTATAGTTTTTTTAATATAATTGGATTGAGATAATTTCATGAAAATAATGTTTATGTTAAACTTAATGGTTGCTTAGTAGAGAACTTTTGCGTGAGGTATAAAACAGTTTTCGCTTTTTTTATTCTTTTTCGTTTTTTAAAACAGGTCAATATACTATTTAAGAATCAAATTTAAAGTTTATTAAATTAAAAATGTGTATTTGAAGTGATTAAAAATAGTGTAGGTATAAGAGACATATGTGTGCAAATACAGATAATTTTTTAGTATTATTTTCAAATTAAATTTGTCAAAATATATGGAAATTATATATTTATATCTTGGAATATTAAAATGTTTAATTTACCTATATAAACTAAAAGTTATAATCTCATTGAATGATGCAATTACAGTTTTATCCTTTATCCACATAACTTTTTAATATATTACTTATGTTTCAAACATTGTTTCTATTCTTCACTGGAAGTTCAAACAACTTTATTTATGTAAACATAAGATATGCATAAATAAAATACTTATATGTTGTGGAATTAAAAAACAAATCAAAAGTCATTTTAATTGAAAAGACTTTAGTTACCCCCAGACTCTGTATTAAAAGTGTATTCTCAAAAAGTTATTAAAGGATTTTTTAGATGGTAACAATTTGAAAGACTTAATTTTGTGAAATAATTAATTCTGAAAATGGTAACTATTTAATTGTTAATTCTTTAAAAAGATATTCAAAACTCACCCTTTAAAACAATATTCAAAATTTACACTTTAATTCTTAGTACATAAAAATATAATTAATAAAATTTCATCTAATTATACCTTTAGTTAGGAAAGAACCTGATATTATTTACACATAAAAGTAAATAATATCAAAAAATATAAAATATAAATCAATTAATATTAATAAATTTTATAATTCTTAATCCATTAGATATTTGAAAAAAAAAACTCAGTTTTAGAATATAACTTTTATGATTAGCGATTATTTACGTATAAGTAATTAGTATTTAAATTAAATAAATAATTAATATTAATAAAAAGAATTATATTTTTTTCCTATTCTGTAACATTTAAAAAGATTCAACATAACAAAAGGAATTTTTAAGATTGTATCCCACCAAGTCTTTTATACATGTATAAGAAAAATAATTAATTCGAAAAATGGAAAATCTTAATTAACTAATATTAATAAAAATAAATTTTTGATATTAAAACTTTAAACAAAATTATCTAAGAAATATAAATCTTATTAGATTATGCCTCGCTAATATCATTTACATGTACAAGGAAGGTAATTAATATTTTAAAAATTAAATTACTCTTTACACCTATTATGAAAGGATGTTTCAATTAATAAAGGAATACTTTAAAAGCTATAATCAACTAGAGATTTGAAAATACTTAACTTAGAATTAAAAAATTTTCAAGATTATGTGCCGCGGATTTTGATAAGTATCATGAAAGGATATTTTAATTAATAAATGAATACTTTAAAAACTAGAATCCACTAAATATTTGAAAAGACTTAACTTGAAATTAAAAAGTTTCAAAATTACGTCCCTTTAATTTTAATAAGTATTGTGAAATCTAAGGTTGTTATCTGAATTAATAAATTTTTTAACATTTTTAAATATCATATGATGTGTATAAAGATATTTCATACATATATCAACGAATAAGTTATGTATGTCATGATAAAAAAGTATAGGTATTTTTTATTTTCTTCAATTTCATTGAATAACAAATTATTTATTTTTATTTTTATACATTTCTTTAAATTATAAGAAAATGACATTTAAAATCATATAAAATAAAACAAAAATAAAAATCTCAACAGTAACTTTAAATAAATAATTAAATATCATTAATGTATCACATAAAAATAAAATAACAAAATGATAAATTAATTAATAAAAAATCAAAGTTTAATTAAATGAAATAAATATAAGCAAATAAGTAAAAATTATAAAGAAATATTAAATAAATAATTATAAATTAATAAACAGAATCAGTATATAATTGTAGACAAATGAAAGGAAATAAATATAAATAATTAACCATAATTAAAGATTAAATAACATAATTATAAAATAATAAACATGATCAAGGCTTAAATATTAAATATCATAATTATAAATTAATAAACGTACATATAAATAAAATAACATAAATATAAATAAAATTATAAATCAATAAACAAAATATGATTTGAAATCAATTAAATAATAAAAATATAAAAAAAACAAAGAAAGGAAACTAACATGTAATTCAAATAAATAAAAAAGTTAACAAACTAAATATAAATTTACCAATATTAATATAAAAAATTAATCTATCTTATTAATTAGAATGACATTAAAATTAGAGTTACGAGTATTTTTTAAAAGTTTTAAAACTTCTTATTATCTTTTTTCTATTCGTTTTTGTCTCTTACATGACAAGGTTTCCTTACATAATTCTTTTAATAGATTTTTTTTTAAATTAATGTTTTTATTATTACTTTTATTTTAGTTATGTATTATATGGTCACCAAATAGCAAAGTTGATAACATTGCTATATGGACACCAAAGAGTAGCGCTGACAATACTATTTATAAAGCTCTTCATAGTTCAACAATTACTTAAACTTGAGAGACTTGTGTACTATAGGGCCACCAAAGCTCATGGCCGACAACATTCACTCACAAAGCTCATTGCAGTAAATGCTTAAGCCGACAAGTATCCAACCTTCTCCACCAAACCAATATTCTCACTTCCCTTGTATTGGAAACAAGCACCTCACATCTGACAAAGAAACAAATCTCAATAAACGGCACCCCCTACCACCATCTGATAAAGAAAAGACTGTATACCAACAAACCAACATTCTCACTTCCCTTGTATTGGAAACAAGCACCTCACATCTGACAAAGAAACAAATCTCAATAAACGGCGCCCTCCACCACCATCTGATAAAGAAAAGACTGCATACATTCCCTTTTACATATAGTGCAAAACAACAATCATACCATATGCAGGAGAGCCTGCACATTTTTTCTCTGACACATAGGGCAGATCAACTATCATATCTCTGAAAGAAGAGGTTGTACGCTCTTCCTCATTGCATAAGGCAAATGAATAGTGAACCGTGAGCAAAATTAAAGGTACGTTTTAATCAACTCCAATTTACATTATAAACCTCTAATAACTAAATACTGACCTGAGTGTAAGAATGTCTTCCTTTTACAGATACTTCTCTCATTATTCCAATCATCGAAATGAGGATTAACGAAAAAATCGACTAGTTAACACTTTAAAGGACTATTCTCAGTCTCAAGACTCTCTAAAAATAAATATTGTTCACGAACTCAAGAGGATGTAAGAACAAGTTATTTTCAATATTTTTAGAAAAATATCTGATTTGTTTTCAGTGTTAATACTTTTAGGATAAAAGATACCAAAAATGAGAATTTAATATACGAGTTGACAGTAATAAAATAAATAATATAATTATTTAAAAACAATACATTATAAAAAAAATAATATAATTAAGTAAATTATTTAATATTTAGTTATCATACTAGATTAAGAAAAAAAAATTAAAAACTTTCACCAAAAGCAATTCGAGATTAAGTTATAAAATGGTTTACGGATTAGACTGTTCACTTTATATTTTAAAATTTTGTAAAATACCTTTTATTAATTAAATAAGATCGTGAGACAAAAGTTAAAGTTATATATGAATGACATTTAATGTATGTTATTGTCCCAGTATTTATATATGTAACTTTTTTTCTATCACATGTATTAGTACATTAGTGGTATAAGTAGTTATGAAAGTTGTCCACCCATTATTATTTTTATTTTATTGAATAAATTTGTCAACATCTTATAAAATAGATATTAATTGTTTTCGCATTTATAATCAATTTGGTTGAATCAAAAGTAATTAACAATTAAAAGTCTGAATTTTTCCATCCAATTAAAATATTTTTTAAAAATATAAAAGAAAAACATAAAAATATAATTTATTTAATGCCTTTTATTGCGGTTATAAAGAGGAGTTATGATAACATAACTAATTAGGTTCATTGTATTTATGATAATTATGATAACATATTTTCGATCAAGAATAATAATTTGAAATATTAATGAACTAAAAAAAAAGAAAAAACTCAAATCAACAACCTTGACAAAAACCAACACTTCTTCTAAAATAATTTGTACTATGAACATAAACATAGAACAAATAGAGATTAATGCATCCACATAAACACAGAACAAATAGAAATTAATGAAGGTGAAAAAATTCAACAAATTTGTACTATAGACATATACATAGAACAAATAGTGATTAAAATTTTGAACAAATAGAAATTAGACTCATTCTTCGTGCACCTCTATACTGACTTCATGCACCTGTGTTTTTACGATTTTATCGTTTTAAAACTTTTTTAAACCCAATCCTATCTTTCACTCAGCACCTCTATATCTCCCACCTTCAGCCGTCGCACCTCCATCTACGTTCCTGCAGCTCCGGCGTTCTTCCATCTCCGTCATTGACAGAGATAAACAAAATATAAGTTTTTACTTTATTCTACTTTTGGTGATTGAAAGAAGTTGGGAAGTAATTAATAGCATAGAGAATTTTACCAAGGAAGTCAACTAGGGTTCGTCCATTGCTAAATCTTCTAGAAGGGTCTGTTGGGAAGTCGATGCCCTATGGATTATAATGGGCTTTCGCAGTTGTTTGAAGGTTGTTGTTATTGGAAAGTAGATGTCATATGGATTATAATTGGCTTTCGCAGCTGTTCAAAGGTTGTTGTTATTTCCATTGTCAGATATGGAGTCCCCAAAGACGAAAGAACACAAGACACTATGCATTGAGGATTTATAATCTGAATAGAAAAAAATTTCAAAAATGAATTGCGGGTTAAATCCTTCCTCCTCAGCAGCAACAATCTCCACCACATTTTTCTTCCACCAATGCAATCCCTCTACATTTATCTTTGATTGCTCTCAAATTCCATCTTCATAAACGTTTGAAATGTGCACGAACGCAATACCTCCATATCTCCTTTGTCTTTAACTTTCTCTTTCAACAGCAGGGGCATTTTAATTTTTTCGTTATGTCTAAAATGAGAATTTTCAAAATTATGGAGGTTCAGGAAGTGAGTATAGAGGTGCAGGAAGAATCAGTCTCCAGCAAGATCAGCCCGAGGTCACATAAAAACGAAGGACCAGGATAGGTTGACAAATACCATATGTATTACCATCATTTAATAATCATAAATATTATATTTCATTTTAAAAATTTACTTATATTTACTTTTATTGTTTAATATATATATTTATTTTTACTGTTTAATATATAATAGTTTATTATTAAAAGGTGTTGTAAAAAAAAAGTGAGTGTCAAATTATAATTTCCCAAATAAAAAAACAAAGAGAAAAATGAAAAAAAAGGATGGCGGAAACTATTTCACTCATCTTTCTCGTGCCACTCTATATATACTAGCTCGGACACCATTGTTAAATGTGGCAGAGCATCAACGCAAATGAAAAATAATTAAAATGGTCAGCAGTAAGCCTTTTAAATAGGCATATACATCATAACAAAACAAAAAATGAACATAGCAAATTACAATCAATGAACAATAAAAAAAAAAAATACCCTTGTGAGAATTGGTTTGGTAGGCATAACAACTAGTAGTACCCTGCAAAAACATGATATCCAACAAAGCTTAGAATTTATGAAACGGGTCTAGAGTTTCATTTGATGAGATTATTGAGCTAAAACTCAGGAGGACTACTTGACCAGCCATTGCCACCTCTATGAGCAAGGATGTTATACATATGTTGCGTTTGATGAGAGATTTTAATGACCGATATATGTGATATGCATCCCCTGTATACACTATACTGTGTTAGTTGATGTGAAAATTTATGAGTTTATGATGACAAATGGTTAGTGGACCTTGAAGCTTAATCATTAAAATATTCAATAGCTGGGTAGCTTTTTTCAACTGAGTACTTTCACTAAAGAGCAAACGACAAAGACTTGTAACAAAGAAAATCCAGGGTTTATATATTATCTTCAAAACTAGCAATCTGCTTGTAACATGATAATAACATCAATTTAACTATAGTGGGGCTCGTGACTATTCAGATGGTATATTTGCGTTGAAACCGCATCACCATCTCTCCCTAAGTTCCAAACCCAATTTATCTCTATATAAAAAGAACCTTCAATTAAAGCAAAACAAAGCAACGAAAACAAAACAAAAAAAAGCCTCCCCAAATTCAGGGAAACAATAACCAAACTTTGAAACTAACAAAAACTGGTATCACTCGGTTCTTTAGTGGATGATTATTGAAATGATCCTAACAAAGAGGCAGATCCACTGGAGGAGGCTCTATGGATTGCAATTTCCCAACGCCGTTCTCCACTAACAACACCGTGGCCAAACCCCACCCTATGTGGACGTCCAAGTGACAATGCATAAGCCACGCACCTACAAATATAGTAAATACACACATTATTAGAGTATGCCAAAATGATTGCTCTTTTTTTTTTAGTACTAAATATACTATTTTGTCGTGTTTATGTACCTGGATTATCAGCAACAAATCGAATAACTGCCCATCCATTTACAGGCACAGCCACTGTGTTCCTCAAAGGAGGATCAACAAGGTTGAATTTCGCCCTATCTTTCTTGGGGTCGAAGTTGCCGAACCCCTCTGCAACAATGTAGAAATCGTAGCCATGAAGATGGATAGGGTGGTTCTCAGGAGTAACAATGCTAGTATCCTGCAACACAATCTCAACCCTCGACCCGAACTTCAACTTGTGAGCCTTAGTCCCAGGAATAGGTTGCCACAATGAACGGCTCACGTTGCCGGTGTAGTCGAACTTCACCAGCGGCTTCCCCGGAAAATCGGTGGTGAACACTCCCGGGATTCCGAGGTAGTGAGCCTGCAAGATGGAAACGTTGTTGGGGAGCACGAAAGACACGTTGTTCATGCTTGCAGTGAACCTCGTCCCATTGGGTCCCTGGCATAGGAAGTGGTACAAAAATTAATAGCATGTTTATATTTCAGTTAAATTCATGTTTAAGGTGAAACACTTTCCAAAATATGAAACACCAATGTTCTTACTTTTAAAAAAAATGGTTGTTACGTTTTCCAAACATGCTAAGAATCTCTGATTCTAGTTGTTCAAAAGATATATATGAATTTTAACATAAGTGAATTAGGTTAATAGTGCAATACCTGACACCTATTTGATTTGAAGTTTTTGGGGCACTTGTTGAGTCCTAAGCCCACAGCGAAGAAAAGGCTTTGATCGATTTCAGTGGGGACCTCGACTTTTCTGGGGCTTCTGAAGCTTCTGCTGAAAGTAGTGACGGTGTTTGTGTCGTTGTAAGCAGGGAGTGGAGGCATTATAGGTTTCGTTTTGCTCTTCACACCTTTAGAATGATGATGTTGAGAATGGTTACCATGGTGAACTGATTTGTATTCCAATATTGCGGTGGTGGTGGTGTTGTCAAACGGAGCGTTTTGAGCAGATTGGTAAGCACGCGCCGCCATGTAGTAGCGAGATGGTGGCTGGTCGCCGGTGATGAGGACATCAGTGGTTTGGCCGGGTCCCAACATGAGGACTTTGGTGGTGAAGGGTTTGAGGTAGGAGGCATCGGCGCCAACCACCGTAAGTTTGTGGTTTGCCACGGTAAAGAAGAGAGGTTGATTCAGTGCGGCATTTATGACACGTAGAAGGTTTCTTTCTCCGGCATGAATTGGAACAATGGTAGTATCTACATTTCCAGTCATATAAGAAGAAAAAAAAAGTCATATTCATAAAATCAAATAATGAAACAATGTAATGGATTGTATTTGAGATTCTTATGCATAAAATCTCTTCAACTTTAAGGCGTTTCCATGGGCTTGTTTAAAAGATATAAATTGCGAGTTATGTTTCTCTAATTTATGAAAAAGAATCATCTTATCTTTTAAAATTTGGTTAATGAAAATATAATTTTTCTTGTCTATAAACGAGAACAAAAAGTAAAAAGGCCATGAAGTAGACGCTGTACCAAAGACAACCCTTTTGTTGACTTGTTTCTTAAATAATTGGCATCTTTAATAATTTCATATCATACGTCTTTGTCCTAAAAGGCTTATCTTTTTTACGACTACTTCCTATTTTAATTGTTAAATATTTTGCAAAAGTCAAATTATTAAACAATACATGTGACATGTCGAATGTAATGTAATGAAAATTAAGAAGTGAATGAAACCTTTGGTAGAGCACTTGTAAAGATCACCAGGTTGACCATTAATGGTGTATGCATCAGACACGTTAGGAGCTCCTCCAGTTCGTGTGGCCTGCCTCACCACATCAATAGGGTTTGCGTCCCACCATTCCCCTGATCACCATCATCACTTTCACCGTTCAATCTTTGCCTCAAAGCAAAACAACAAAAAACACCACAATCTCTATATATTGTCTATTTGCTTGTATATATTACATAATTCCACCTATCACTTTTTACTAGTTCTTAATCTTCTTACTCCGTGTTTTCAGCAATGTTATAATTACTGTAAATTTAAAAGGGAGAATTAATTACCAAGAAGAATGGGGGTCTCGTGGTTTGGCTTGGGGAAAGGGTAGGGTTCTCCTTCCCTAGGACGAATGATTAAAGCACCATAAACGGTGGCTCTTAGCCATGAGCTATGAGCGTGCCACCAAAGTGTGCCTTCTTGTCCTTGAACAGTGAAACGGTAGGTGTAACTTCCTCCAGGACGAATGGGGCACTGAGTCACAAATTCTGGTCCATCTGCCCATCCTGTTCTCATTTGCCTAACACCGTGCCTGAAAACACAACCACCAACAAAAACAAATGAGTATATATATGGTCTTGTTCAAATTCTAAAGTGAAAAGAAAATGGTAGCCTGATATGATACCAATGAATTGTGACATTGTAACGAGCTTTGTTGGTGACTTTGACCACTAAAGTGTCTCCATTGTTGATTTCCAACGTTGGGCCGGGGAATTGGCCGTTCACAGTGATGGCATTATGTGTTTTGCACAGCCTCTTCACTGGAGTTGCTTCAACCTATTCCATGAAAACCAGCAAGGCAATTATTATCTTACGAGAGTAAAAAGAAAGGAAAAGTTAGCCCCCAGAGAAAGATAGCAAGAGAACACATACAACAAACTCATGCGAGTGAATTTTGGCATTTGCTGAAGAGAATGCTGAAGTTAAGAGAAGGAAAATGGCTAAGAAGATGGAGGGAATGGCCTTGGAAGGTTCCATCTTTGGGCGAGTAGTGAAGAGCTTAGAGTAAATATGAATGGTGGAAGCTAAGGTTGCATGGAAGTAAGAGTGGGAGAGGCGGTTTTATAGGGTGGATTAGAGGGGAGAGAAAGAGATAAAGTTGAATGAGGTTGGGTGATTAGGTTAATTTAGTGGAGGTCAGAATCCAAAGGGAAACTTAACTTGGTTCAAACCTATAGGAGTTGTTGCACCAGCTAGTTCATTATGCTTACTTCAGAAGTTTTCAGTCAGAGGTTGAACATGGATTTTTCTGAAACATAATTATGTCCAGATCTTTGTTCACTTAATAAATAAGATGGGTTAACCACAACATTCTCTAACTCCCATTCTCAAAGCAAAATCCATATAACTGTTTTCAAAAATGTGTGACCATGATGTAATTGGCTATATTTTCCCAATTCCTTGCACAACTCGCTCAAGTTGCCAATTTTGTCATATATATTTGACTTATTACAAAAACAGGCATTTTAACAAGATTAACAAACTCCATTTTACTGAAAAATTATTACATATGATTAGATTCTATTACATACTTATTATCGCAATCGATTTTTACATTATAAATAATCAAAATTTGTAATCTATAAAAAATTAATAAGACTCACTAATTGGTAAAGACTATAGATCTTAAACTATATAATAGTTTCTCCCTTTTACCATCCATCCATTCCATTTTTCGTAAAAGTATAACCTTTCAAAAAGGCCAAAACAAAAAGCATTTTAGCCTTTTTCTTTGCTCTGCTGGTCAATTAAATTCTTGCAAATTACCTTCAGATAACTACATATACTTTAGTGTAAAACTGCCTAAAGTGCACTTTCTTTTCATCTAAGAAATGCTTGTGATTTGTGGAAAAGATTATTTTTTATTGCTCAAGAAATTAGTTAAGTAACAACTACGCAATTACATATGTGCCACTTCTCTATCAGTCCAAATTTACATTATTATTATTATTATTATTATTATTATTATTATTATTATTATTATTATTATTTTGCAATTGTAGGACAAAACACCTAATAAGATTTATTATATTTTAAACACTCTTAAATGTATATAAATAAACTTATCAATTTTAAAATATTTGACAACATATTAATAAATTTATATTAACATTAAAAAAGATTATTAATATAATTTTTATTTAAACACATATTATTTTTAAAATTTAAAATCTGCTTAGATATATTATGATTAGTTTTTCCCCAAGTCATATTAATGATGATGTACCTATAGAAAAGTAGGGATTAACATTACTTAATATTTTATTAAAATACATTTATATTTTCTAAATTTATAATAAATATTTTCTAATGTATTTTTTAAATTAAATTTAGTTTAAAGTTAGTAGTATATTTTTTGCAAATAGATATTCATTAAAAAAATTCAATAGTTTAAGGATTTCTTTTTAATTATATGATATAATTAAAACTTCTGATTATTTAATTCCATTACAATATTAACTTTTGTAAATTATTGTTATTACTATGATAATAACATAAATGTAATGTTTTCCAAGTGACCTGATATAAACTTATAGTTGAAGAATAATTTATGTTAATATATACAATATAAAATGCTATAGGGAGGAATTTAAAAATAAGATAACGTTATACTTATTTAAAATGATTAATTTATTAATTATGCCGAAACATATTTTGAGCTAATCTTATATAAATTTTGTAAATTATGTTCAGATTAAAAAAAATGGTTAAATATTTAAAAAATAAAAACATCTTATATTTATTACATTTATATTTGCGTCTATAATAGAAATTTAAATTTAGAAAAATTTTAATAGTATTAATGTATTTATTGATTTATATATTTTATAAGGATTATATTATTATATTAATTAAGGAGTAGTAATTTGATATATTAAGAGACATGTTAAGTATTTTAAAACTTTTAGAGTCTTATTTTAGTTGAAAAAATTAGGATTTTTACAAATAAGAAAATAATATATATATATATATATATATATATATATATATATATATATATATATATATATATATACACTCAAAAACTTTTTATATGAAAAAGGAAGCAAGACCGGTCGTGAAGTGGTGTTATAAACAAATTGACAAAATGATGTATTTCTAATTATTTGAAATTTTTTTATTGGTAAAAAAATTATTATAACAATTTTAATATCGAAAAGTTCTTTTTTTTAATAGAAATAGGTAATTTTATTCTATAAGTTATACATGTATTTGGGAAACAACTAAATATCCTTAAACAACTGAACAGAGTGCCTTTTGTTTAATATATAAATGACCTACTTTACAATTTTATTATTTCTTCTTTAATAATGTTATTTTAGCCTAGTTTGAAGTTAAAGATGCTCTCTAACACGTTATAGGTCACCCTCTTTTTTTCTGTCTGGTAAAACTATTCACCAATTTTTATACCTTTAGGCCAATAGTTTTGATGGGTATATTCGTAGACTACATAATGAGTGCAGCAAATAAAATAAAAGAACTAACTAAAGTGATGTGACTGCCTCTAACAAGAACTTAGTTACAAATACTTATGAAAAATGTATCTCAAGCCTTAATTCATAATTAGGTGACCAGTCACCCAACATGATTTAACTAATTTTATTTTTATGAGTGGATGAGATCTGCGAAAATTACACTTACAGGAATGTCATACTCAAAAAGATATGCACTTGTGTGCACCAGGTACACATCATTTTGATTTTTGAGGAACATTGGGTCACCGTATTACTGCCACATGTTCAACTAATCTCGTAGCTCACAGTTTTTGACAATACGTAGGAGAATTTGGTTCGTCATAGTTAATGATCTGTTTGTTGTTTGACTCCCTCAATTGATTGATGCATATGGATAAGATCAATTCATATTATAGATGTCAATCTTTCACACTCATAATACTTTAATATATTAATTTTCTGAAGAATATACAAGCTTAGTATCTTAACGCATCAACTAAACTTATATAAGGGATAAAAAATAAGTATTTTGACCTACATTTGAGTGTCAGAAAATAATATCAGAAAAAGATCACGATTTTTTACAATGTTTCTGCATATTGTTGTATAAGTAGATAATGTGAAGCAAAAAAGTGGTTGGGGTGATAAAGTTGGTTTTAAATTGTTATAAACAGAATTAAACTATAGAATTGATCTTAATTACATGTTATAAATACAGAGAACATGACTTTTGAATTTGCCTAAACATTAATCAGAAGCTAATTGAGGTAGTGTGTGTGGAGGGTGGTGAGTGTGTGAGTAAAAGGGACAAACTTGGAGGGGTGAATATTTAGTGTCCCTATCGCATGATGTAGTATAAAATGTATAAATCTTAAATGGGAAGGAATGATGCAATGGTTTGAGTCTGACCTAATCTATGTAAGAGGGTATATAGTGTGAATGTTGTGTGTAAATTGGCATAAAATGGGTTGATTGATGAATGATGGCAACAGGTAGAAGTCACTAAAAGCTATTAGTTTTGGTTGGTTGTCAGACAAACCGTTAGACTCTGAGAACGAAAGCGTGTCAAAGAAAATATGAGGCTGATTCTTAGACTTTTCAAGATGGAGAAAACCAAATTCAGATTTGATAGGTGAACAACAAATAATCACACTGCATTATACAAGTTGGTAGAGTTTGTTACTGACTCGTCACATTCTTATAAGAAAGGCAAAAATAGGAACTACACCATGTGTCCTTAGCGATAACGTACCTACGTCCATATAGGCCTTGTGTATAATTTGTGGGTTCCTTTTCATGCTTACTTATAAAATGGGTGCCAAATTTGTTGATTGTCTGGGAAGGTACACCACATTTTGAGAATATTAGAAACTAAATTTCAATACAAATTCATCATGTGTACATAATATTTTTAACTTTTGGGTCTTGATCCATCATGATCTTCTGTTTGAAAGTGGGACCTTCTTAAACACTAGGCTCAATGATATGCAGTTTAATTTTTTGGTGAAATGCATGTTACCCTCATGAAGGTATGATAGCTAGCTAGGTTTTAGTGATAGTGTTTGCTTACAGGGTCAACAGAGGAGGTGGTGTGTCGCTATAATGGTGTAGAAACTTTTGGGGAGCATTTTGGGCTTCCACAGTGGGTTTCAGTTGGGGTCGAAAGTCACTATAATGGTTTACAAAGTTTGACCTTCTTTCGGCACCCTATAACCCTAGAGATGATGGTACAAGGAGCAAAAGGTACCTAATTAACTGGTACCACAAAGGATTGCAAAGTGGACTGGGCCTTAGGCAGGCCCACCAGCTTGCCAAAACTTTATAAGCTGCATTATAGAGGACTAACCCACCTTTTTTAAAATTAAAAATAATTTTAAAAGATTGTATTATTCAAAGATACAAACATATAATATGCTTCTAATGTAATAATATCAATAATTAATCTCAACTATGAAATTAATATGGAACACATATTAAAATACTTGAAAATTTCTTAAAATCTCACAATCCATAGTACATTGCCTAAAACTGGAAATAAAAAAGAAAATAAATAAATGTTAATTGAAACGAGCCTAGGTTAGATAGATTAGATTGACTCGTGGATTTATAAGTACTTTCATTTTATAAAAAAATAATTATATTTTTAGAAAATATTTTTTTAAAACGTGTGCATGTATTATAATTTAAACAATTATCATATAATTTATATTTATATATGAATAAAAAATAGGGTTGAGATTTGACTTACTAGTACGAAAGAGAAATAAACAATCATAATCTCATAATTATTTTATCACATTATATTTTTTTATCTTCGCAATATCGATGGCATCTCTTTAGAAGTGTTTGTAAGTGATTTTGATTGATACTAGGTTGTTAGGAGTGGTGGCAAGTCAGGCTTTGAGGTTTTTATTTTATTTTGCTAAAATTATTCTCTATTTTAAAGTGTGATTATTAGACTTATCAATTCGGTTCACTCCACAAGATTTGGTCTTAGCCTACATGGATCAGGATAAAAAACATCCACAAGACCAACAAGTCTATGTAAGGAAAAGTCCATAGCACAATATCATCAAAAGCTCCATGAACCAAGATCAACCTATAGGCCGAATTTTAAAGTAGAAAACTTATTTAAAAACTAAAATTAAAAATATTTTAAAAAATCTTTATACATATGAAAAACGATTATCCAATCAAAATTCAAACATAGTATAATAACTAAAGGCAGGTTGGACTTTGGTCAAGTTCTCTGAGGCCATGTGCCCGACATCAAAGCCACTTGGGCCATTCTCAGCTTGTAAACTCACCTCTACTACTTTTTTTTTTAAGGGTGTTGCATTCTCCACCCCCATTTTTTCAAACCTGCACCCCGTCCTCATTGGATATGTTATAAGGTGTAACTCCAATCACTTACTCCAGTTTTAAAACATGTTGGTATGTAGATAAAAACACCAAGTAAGCTAAAGCAAGCAATAAAAGAAATTAACATTTTGAAATATTCGAAAAGACAGCATTTATAAAACGAACGCATTTATGGATAGAAAATAGCAGCTGAGAGAATCCTGCAGAAGAAACAATGATGCTCCTGAGAGAGCATAATTCAACTATTACGTGCCTTGGGAGGAAACAGAATTACACACAACTTGGGGCAGAGGGAATCCACCTTATTGTAGTATGTAGTATGTACAAACTCGAGCATTCAAACGGGCAAAATTAATATAAGAATGAAAGAATTGTAGAACATTTAATATTCGAGGCAAAATTTGTCCTATATTAAAGAATCATCCCCAGGACTGGCTGTGACTGATCTCTCTGGTCTAATCTCTTCCAGCTGCTGTAGCACTTGATGAAGTTCTGGTCGTGCTGATGGAGAAGGATCAACACAGTGCAAAGCGAGCTTCAGTGTATTTAGCAACTCATCGCCAACATTTGAAGCATCTCTCATTAAGTCCGCATCAAAAACCTCATTTGTCCACTCCTCTTTGACAATAGAGGCAACCCACTGAGGTAAATCTACTCCATTCGTAGACACCCCAGGTGACTTCCTCGTTAGGAGTTCTAACATGATAACACCAAGACTATAGATATCAGTTTTGGAGTTGGCTTTCTTCAGCTTTGAGAGTTCAGGTGCACGGTATCCCAATGCTCCAGCAGTAGCCATCACGTTCGTATTAGCAGCAGTTGTCATCAGCCTAGAAAGACCAAAATCTGCAATTTTAGCATTTGTATTCTCGTCAAGCAATACATTGCTGGATGTCAGGTTTCCATGTATTATGTTCTCCTGGGAATGGAGGTACAACAAACCACGAGCCATGTCCTGTGCTATTTTCATCCTTGTTTGCCAATCAATGGATGTTTCAGTTCCACTACCTGCATCAAGATCAAAAAGAAAATATTTGACTTGTTGTAAGCTATATCAATAAAACAAATATGGTCATAACTTAGATATAGACCTTAGGAGTTATTTGTGTTATTCTACTACCAGAATTAGGTTCATTTTAATAATCTGCAATTTTGCTAATAGAGTTTGAATTAAAGGATTATGCAGAATAGCAAGATGAATAACGAATTCTAATAAGAGAAAAAGACAAAAAGGGCTTAAAGAACTATATAAGTTTTCCCCTATTTGCAATATCAAACTTACCATGTAGGAAAGAAGCAACACTTCCTTTAGGCATGTAATCAAAAACCAGAAGCTTCTCCCCTTTGGGTCCCAAGTAATAAGCCCTCAGAGCCAGCAAATTGGGGTGTCTAACTTTTCCTAGAACACCCACTTCTGATTCAAATTCTCTCTGACCTTTAGCGATCTTTTCCCTCAATCTCTTCACTGCAACTTGACTTCCATCCTCCAATATAGCCTTATACACAGTTCCATAGGTGCTCTTTCCCATTATCTCAGCTGTTGCACACAATAGATCATCAGCTGTAAAAGCTATCGGTCCATCAAAATGGACTAGTTTCCCTCCAGCCTCCCCACCTGCTTCAACATCACCAGCAGCAACAGGAGGGATACCTTTTTCTGTCCTCATAGTGCCAGTTCTCCCTGCACCTCGGCCATTCTCGTTCTTTGATGTTGATCTCTTTCTGATCAGACAGAAGAGAAGGATGCAACAAAGTATGATCAGGACTATGAGAAGAACTCCTGCTACAATGAGAATAATGTCTTTGGTACTTAGCTTCCTATGATGGTGGTTTTTTGACATTTCATGAGGTGGGGCAATGACTCCTTCTGATGGAGCTTGTGAAGGACATGGTGTTGAGGGGCTGTATCCACATAGTTCAATATTTCCCACAAATGAGCTTGAGTTGAATTTCCTGGCAAGTAGAAGGGGAACAGAACCTGATAGGCTATTGTAAGAAACATTGAAGAGATCAAGACTACGTTGACTGTTAAAGGAGACTGGAATTTCTCCACTGAGATTATTCAGTGACAAATCAAGCTGCGTAAGAGTGGATATGTTTGCAATACTTGAAGGAATAGGCCCTGTAAATTGGTTTCTACTTAAAATTAGAACAGAAAGATTGTGCAAACTCCCTAAAGTTTCAGGGATTTGATTTTCAATGAGGTTGTTCTCAACATTCAGAAGTGCAAGCGAGGATAAATTAGAGAGTGTAGCAGGAAAGCTCCCATTCAAGGCATTATTAGATATGTCTAGAGTCTTAAGCCGAGAAAGAGTTCCTATTTCATTTGGTATAGCTCCACTAAACCTATTATTACTAAGGGAAATTTCATTGAGTTCTCTTAAGCTACCCAAAGAAGAAGGAACATTTCCAGTGAAAAAGTTATGATCTAGGATCAAATTTTGAAGCCTAAAGAACTCATCATTCTTGGAACTCCCACCCCAAGAGTTTGGAAGGGGACCAGATAGATTATTATGTTGAAGAGAAAGGAATGTGAGGGAACGTGAATGAGTTAGGCTAGCTGGTAAAGGACCAGAGAAGGAGTTAAAACTCAAGTTAAGCCAATAAAGTTTGGTGGAATTGGCAAGACTATAAGGGATTGCTCCTGTGAGCAAGTTGTTGCTGAGGTCAAGAGACTGAAGCAAAGGGCAGTAACCTAAGGAAGAAGGGATGGAACCTGTTAGTCTATTGTTGAATAACTGAACTCCTCTAAGGTTAGGAAGAAGTCCAAAAGTGGAAGGGATTGAACCACCAATTTGATTATCATGAAGACTGAGCTTCCTAAGACCTTGAAGCTGGCCAATTTTATCAGTGATACGCCCCCTCAATCCCTTCCACGGAAGCTGGATTACTATAACCTCTCCCTTAGCACACTTGATACCAACCCAACCTCCTGAACAAGCTCCATAGCCACTATCATTCCAGCTCCGCAAGAAGCCTTCAGGATCAACCAACTCTTGCTTGAACGCTTGAAGTGCTAAGAAGTTTGATGCTGTCACGATCACTCCATCCCAACCCTCATCTTCACAGAAAACTGATTTGAAACACGTGGAGAGAACCAGAGTCCACACACAGAAGAGAAACAAAAAACAAGACGGGTTGTTGTGCGTCTTGGACGGAGGCTTCTTCCATCTTTCTTTCTTCTTGTCAGAAACATGGTCTGCATTTCTTACTTCATGTTGCGAAAACTGAGAAGAGTTAAGGTCCGCTTTCTCCACTACCATAACGAAAAGAGATGTTTTTGAATTAGTGGATCAGAAAGAGAGAGTGTGTGTTGGAAGTGATGTGAGATAAACAGGAACAGTTGAAGGATGGTTTTTGTAGTGAGGAGAGAGAGAAAGAGAGAGAAGGATCACGTGATGACATAAAGAAGTGTAGGTGCGCGCGGGGTTGAGAGCGTAACAGAGAGAGAGAGAGAATGAATGCAGAGTTCAGAGGTGGTCTTTGTTTGAGAGTAACAGTGAGTAACGGCTAGTTTTCCTTGTAAGTTGTACTATTGAGAAGCATTAGTATTAGTAAAGTGGTGTTTGCATTTGTTGCTAGGGTTAAGTTAAGATGATGGCGCGCTATTCTTTTATTGCAGAAGCCGCGCCCCTCCACCCCCAACGGCTCCATTCTCTCCTCTTCTGCCTCTCCCTCCCATGCTTTCATGTTTCCACCTCTGCACATTTAAAATATTGGGTAATTCAGACCAAAACCTGCTCTTAATTCTGACATATTTATATCTCATTTATATTTAATTTTTTATTAATGCTCACATTTTCACAATTTTTTTTTCAAAAATAATATTTTTTTAAAATAAAAACCCTAAAGGACCGTTTCACTATATACTGTTGAGATTCTGTTCTTTAAGAAGAGTCAAACTCCCCCCCCCCACCTCTATTTACCGTAACCAAAAGCTCACTGGAATTTGATTTTTGGATTTAAGAATTTTTTTGTTTTTTTAGTTTAAAGAGGAGGAGAAAAAAATAAAAAATAAAATAAAATTGACATTAAGGAAAAGTAAATTAAAATAGTTAATTAAAATTATGACAAATAAATTTTATTTGGATCATATGTTTTTCACTTTTATCAAAAATTTATTAATAATGTATGTATCCAACACAATTCAATAACTAATTGATAAATCTTATCATCTCATCCAAATGATTCAATAATCAACACCCAATTGCAAGTAATCACATTTACCACTATGCAATTACAGAAACTAACATCTTGTAATGATATTTTAAAAGATGGTCTCAGACCAATTACTTCATGAAAAGGATAACAACACATTTTAAAATAGATATTAATTTATTATAAATCATAAAATATAAGAGTGATAATATTTTATAAATATTTAATAAATTGAAGCCGGTAATAAAAAATGTTAAAAATAATATATTAAAAGGCATATAGTTATTTATCTTCATACAATAAACATTATCTTATATTCATTTTAATACACTGTTTAACTTATTTTATGAATTTTATAATTTATAATAATTAATTATTGTGATCATTATATTATAGTAATATTAATTATAAAGATTTAATATAGAGAAAGTGGTATGAAAAACCAGTCACTAGTAGGAGATATACATTGAAATTTGAGATATAATTACTATTATACTTTATATAAATTAGTAATAATTCAGATTTGCTTCATTTTGAAAAAAAAAAAGGTAATCTAGTAAAAAAAAATCATAAAATCAACAAATTCACTATATTTGTCTTATCCATTTATATGGATCGAAGTATTCCTTAAACTATTTTCATAATTTATCATATTAACACACATGTGTACAAGGTGAAATTAAACTATCAACTTAAATATAAAAAACCTACTTGTAGTAAAAATAATATATTAAAATAATTTTTTTGGAAATATTAAAAGAAATTATAATAATTCAGTTGTGTCACTAAATATATGCTCCTATATTTCATTTATTAGATATCATTCTCAAAAAAACTATAAGATGGATTATGTTAAGAGTGGGTTGGTAACCCTGTTTGTGCATTAATAGATATCTATAAAAGACATTATTATTATTATTATTATTATTATTATTATTATTATTATTATTTTATTACTGAATCTGAAACCTTGGCTGGCATGAACCTGCCCGTGGCATCTCCGAATTTGACTGAAGTGTCACGTGATGAGGAGGGATGAGCTAACTGGAGAATAGAAAATATCAGAAAAAGAGGAAACATAAACAGTGACTGATTCAGGATATAAGAAACAATGAAGCTGGGTGCATTAGCTTCCAAAAAGAGAGGTAAGTGTTTTATAATGATGAGGTGGATGTACAGTCGCAATTCATACCATTGATGGGGTCCCAAGACTCAGTAGAGTCGTCTTGTTCATCATGTTCATGGTACTTATAGGTCCACCATGTTCATTTCAATCAGGTTAATATCTATCTCTTTTTGTTTTTTTTCACACTTTCTTCACCTCCTCTTCTGTAAAAGAAAACTATTATAAAGAGAGTCACAAATATAATGCCTCTATTATAATCAATATAGTCTGAGATAATACCATAAAATAACAACTCATATTTTATGTTCCAATTTAGAAGATTGATAATAGGTATATGTCTGTGTGGATCCCTTGTTACCACCACGAGTTCATCCATTATTACTCACTGCAACTCACCTTTATACTTTATTTTATATATTGCAATTATAATATTAGTAAGCTGTAGCACTTTTTACATTTTTAAATTGATATTTTTAACCCATTTTATTTCTACAATAAATAAATAAAATACAGAATAATTTTATTTGAAAAAAATCAACGAAAATTTTGTAATTACTCAAAAATTGAAAATCTTGTAAGTTTTGATAGAAAATTATAAAAGATGGTTATCTTGTTTTTATTATAGTTCAAAAAAATTAAAATGGTGTGAATTTGGATACTCAACATAAGAAAAATTGCATTCTATACAAGATTTTTTTTTTCATATTTATTGAGCTACTTTTTCTACATTTTTTTAAAATTTATTGACATTTTTTCTAATTTTTTATGATTTGTTTGATTTTTTTTACTACAAATTTTTACAATTATACAAATAAATCTTAAATTAAATAATATTATTTGTATAAAAAATAAATTGCAACTTTTACATTGGTTGTTAATCAAAATTAATTTAGAAAATGAAGTGTGTAAACAAAATTTCTTAATAAATTAGTGGTCATTTTGTAAATTTTAACAACTGAAATAACTTCTGATTTGACAATAACAACTCTCTTGTTTTTATGTTTCTAAACTTTATATCATCATTAGCAAATGTGAGATTATTATGGTTGGTATAATAAATTCAAAAACTGTTTTAAGAATTTAATATTTTAAGAATATTTTAGAAATACAGTTTCTATTAAAGAAATGTTACTGACATACATACTAACATAGTAATAATATAAAGACTAAATTTCACTTCAAGTTTTTATATTCAGTCTATAAATTTTAAAAATTTAGTTTGGTACTTTTAAATTTTCATCATAATACTATTAGAAAATGTTCAAGAAGAAATCTTATAGGTATGTTAAAGTTAAGTATACTCGTACGAGTAAGAGTTGTGTTAAAAGGAAGATAGTCATTAGAATTAGTTGGATTGGATTTCAAATAATTTTAAGTTATTTTCGTAGTTTTGAATCTTCTATGCTATAAACATTAATTCTTTTTCAAATAATTTAAATTAATTGAGTTTATAAAAACTATTTTCCATTCCTCAAATGATGAACCGCTATTCTATATTTCAAAACATAGAAAGAAAATAGAAAATTTTATCTGTGCAAAATAATTCTGAGGCAAATCCAACACATCCATCATCTCTCCTTTCCCAATTGAGTATTTTCTTTTCCTCAAAGACAAGTCTCCAAAAGTTGTAGAGTCCATAGGCAATGGCTATAGACTACTGTTGAAGCTGAATGTTTGTTGTACTTTGAAACAATTTTTCTTTTCCGATTTATCTTTATCTTCCTAAACAACCATTTTTGTTGTGTCAGATCAAGGATGGTAGCTGTGAGTTATGGCCACAAGGTCAATGAAACAGAGATATAGTTATAACTCCAACGACTTCAAATGACAGTGGACAAGGACATGGTAAAACTTGTAAAGGTTGTCACTAGAGAAGGTTGAGGTGTATACACTACAAATAACCCAAATGGGAAGACTGATAATTGGGGACGCAATGACTATTACACTATATAATGGTTACTATCATCATGATTTTAATCACTAGAACAAAAATCAAATTTCATTTGCTTGAAATGAATGATCTTCACTTTGCCATTTTAAAACACTGTTAATGTGGTAGAACAATGGTAGCATCTACTTACTTGTATGCCCACGGCTTACCCAAATGAGGAAAGAAGACTAATATAGAAGGGTGAGGAAAATGTCCTGAAGATAACATCACAAGTTAATCAAAGTAGGAACTCTGTTTTTTATGCCAAGGTTTATGTAGGCGTAACTAATTTAATAATTGGAAATGGGTATGTAAATGAAATTAACCTTCAATTGGAAACATTTGTTTCAAATGACAACAAACTTTAATTGGAAACATTTGGTTCAACTGTTTTAGACAGGGCTAGCTTTCCTAAAGCAGTTGTCTTGCTTATTAGAGAAGACATGCAGTTTAATATCTCGAAAACATGATTTTTTTTAGTTAGATGTTTTTATAAATTTAATATATGTCACTTATTTATAAAAATGTTTCAAACCTTCAAATATATCATTTTGTTACATTCGATTAGGATGGATATACGAATCCAAGTTCGCAAACCGACCCATTATATATATATATATATATTAATCTCTCTAGACTAAAAAGTTAAGTATTAAGCTGAAGATAAAAGAAATTGTAATTAAGACCAAATTCACAGGGTGCCTAATTCGATCTTAGATATATATACTCATGACTACAATTAAACCTTTCACGTAACTCAAATTAAACTCTCACATTGCATCTTGCATGAACTCATATTCAACCTCTCTCTTAGTCTTCTCAAGATCCCAAACTCTTCTTACCAAGAAAATGAGACCGGGATAATATTCACAGAAATTTCTTTGAAAGAGACGACCATAAATTACTTTTAAACGTTAACAACTAAATATTCGGTGGCGTAAACATTAGACTAACTCGCAATGGGACTCATTGGCTTATAATTGACACTTGTATTTTTCAATGCTAAAAACAAGTTTTCTTACATAACTTTTTTTTTTTAAAAGAAGTTTTCTTTTCCTTTGCAAGATTCTGTTTGTAATATTGAATAGTTAATTATATATAATTTAACAAGGACTCGTGTATATATATTTTTCTCTTTGTTTTATTTAATTAGTATCCTATTTTCAATAAGAGAGGGGTTTATGTACAAAGGCACGTGATTAGTGTAATATTACTGCTACTTAAAAGAGTACCAAAATCTACACTTTTTTTTTTAACGATAATTAACGAAGCGAGATAAGACTTCAGCTGTTCAAATTAATCAAATTTCTAGCTATCCCAGTTTTAGTAATTTCAGAAATTTGTCTTTACGTGCATGTAATTATCTTTTCCTAAACAACGACAATGTGATTTGATATTTTTCTTAATCATAATTGCCTGTGTAAATAGCTTTTCTCAATCTGTTAGGACTATCCTGAGGGTCGTCACTCTCAATGCCGTCAAACGTGTGAAAATAAGGTAAAATATGATATAATGATCAAGTTACAGTAGCTCTAATAATAACAAACATTTTATCATACACGAATCTTTATCTGTAACAGACTACCTTATTCATGAAGCATTACCCTTCTAAGATTTTTCTATGTATATAGATACTGTATATACATAGAAAAATTACAAATAAAAAGATGACGGTGACAAATACCAATGAATCAACGGGCGCTGTAGCGATAACTATTTGCTAAATTGAAATTTAAATTACATCAGCTAGATACAAATTATACTGTATATGAGTTGTTTTCATAATTGAAAAGAAAATAATTTTAAATTACTTTCATATATAAGTCATTCTGAAAAAAAAATATTAACATAAATTGAAAATAAGTTATGATAGATTACGAACTATTTTTATAAGCTCTCTTAAATAAATGTTTATACCATGAAATAAGTTCAAACAAACTATGAATAAATTCCTCCAGTACAAACTTTCATAGTTAAAAGCATAAATAATAATAATAACATTCTTTATAAGTAAGTATTTTGTATTATAGATGATATTTAGCACATGACAAATCACCTTATTGTAATGCTATTTTTCAAAATGATAAAACAGATATGATGTACAAAATTATCTATAACGTACAGAATGTTTGAGATTTGATAGGTGATCTAAGTATTTTATAACTTGTCCAATTAGCCATCTTGTTAATCTTGTTTTTTTTCCAAGGAGCTAATTAACGATCACGATCCTTTCTCTTTCAAGGTAAATTCCTTCTCTTCAGTATTTGAGTTGCCCACAATCATGGAAGAGTCTACAAATACATGAAGATAGCCCCCACCTGCATGCACCCGAATTAGAGAGAAAGTTATTACAAGTTGCTTCATTCATGGCTTGCAGTTTTCCTGATGTGTTTTGCTGGATTCAGAAGCTTCCACCAATCTCAGAATGGGAAACAAATTCCATTTCACTAAACATATGTTCTTCAAGCTCTTGCCAACCATGTCTCAGTCTTACCATACCCAAAAACCATCATTCCTCAAAACTCTACTTTGTCATCACAGCAGATTGTAACACTCCTATCCATCTTTGGTCCTCAAAACCTTTCAAGCATACAAGCTTCAGAACCGCTAAGTTAATAGATGACGAAATCATTTCCAATCTCTTTGTTAATTTCAACCAGGCCATCCTTCTTTATGGCTCCAACAAGAACACTTCCTTCCTCAGATTTCCAAAACTTGATTCAACTCCCAACCTTTCAGACGTTTTCAATCTCTCTTTCTTCACCCTCTTGTTCCTAGTTTGTATATACGAAGCTCCTGCTGCAGATTTTCGTTCTAGGTGTATTAGTAACCTGAAAGACCACTTGACAGGTTTTCAGTCAAGAAAAGCATCAAACATGCTAATGAAACTCTTGGGGTCCAACGTAGAAGAGTTGTGGATGCGTTCTGTGAACCTTGCAGTTACCAACTGGGTCGGGGAACAAGAAGCACATAACAACCCTTTCAGAACACCTTGTCCTTTATTTTCTTATGCATTTTCGGCAACTGGGTTGTGGAAAGTGCAGTTGTATTGTCCCCTCATAGTCATGGATGTTGAGAATTCAAAAAGTAATCCAGCTAGTGAGAGACTTCAATTCTCCCTCAAATATCACCATGTGGAAGCTGTTCTTCAGTTCAATCACAAAGTCTTAATAAAAAAGGAGTGGGTTGAAATCATGGTGGACATTGACAACATAAGGTATGGCAATTAATCACCAAAATATTAACTCATCAAGAGATAATGTATAGCCAATACATAACCATTTTAACAATTAACCATTAATTAGTTTATGTTTATGTAGTTATTGGAAATTTAGGGAATAACTAGAGTCACCGTTTGTCTCATTAGCTTTAATTATTTAAAAGGTGTGGTTTTTTTTCAGTTTTGATATGTGTGAAAGTGACTTAAATTTTATAGTATAAAAGAATTCCATTGTTTCTTTTCTTTTTAAGATTAAGATGGTCAAAATTATAAGATTCACTTAATTTCTTTCATATCTTTATATAATTATTTCTAGTGTTGTATCAAGAAATGGTTTTAATGCGAGAAAAAATATTTTATACTGTTTATAAAAATATAGCAAGCCTTTATAAAAATATATCTTTATAAAAAATATTAAATATGTAATTTTGGATTGTCTTTGACATAAAATATCGCATACATCTTTACTGTATCAAAATTATTTTAAAAAGTAAATATATAATTAAATAAATATACCAGTTTAAAAAGTCAATAGATTTATACTGCTGATGATAGGATGATGCCTTACTTTTTTAGAAAAAAAAAATCGGATTAAAAAATCAAAATTATAGTGGGAAATATTGCACCCACACGTATTAAAATAAATCTATCACTATTTATTCCAATAGATTAAAAACAGGTTTAATTGCACTTTATCACTTATTTGTATAATACTTACAAATTTATTAATTAAGTTTTTTCTTACATACTTTATTATTTTAATAGTTTGTAAGATGTGTAACAAAGTCCCAGCATATTTTTAAAATAAAACACAGGTAGTAAAATATGCAAAAAAAAAAAAAAAAAAAAAAAAAAAAAAAAAAAAAAAAAAAAACCTAGGTAACAAATTTTAAAATAACAATATTTAAATAACAAAACATGCAATTAAATTATGAAAAAAAAAAGTGATTTTGATACAAAATACTACATTGTTTAAAAGAGATTTAAAAAAATGTGTTTATTTACTATAATGCTAAGTAATATATGAAAAAAAAAAAGACTGATTGTATGGGAAGTTATTTAAAATAAGTTATACTTATGATAAGATTTTATATTTTTCAAGTTTTCAGTTATTTGAAGTGTTAAAAAAATGCAAATAAATTTTTTTAAAAATGAATCTTTTATAAAGAAAGTTATAACACAGGGTACTTATATTTTGCGTTTTTCTTATAATATATTCTTTGTGGGCAGGTGTGATGTTATCAAATTGGTGAATGAATCTCTTATGAGGGAACGAGGGGCTGATGCAGCTGAAAAACATTTTCCTTCCAGAATATCTTTACAACTTACACCCATTGTCCAAGACCAAGTGTTGAGCCTATCCGTTGGGAAATCCTCGGAGAACCCACGAAAAGAATTCGGAGTTGACAAAAGTGTAGAAGCTTCGATCGAGCCATCATCCATTCCTGTGGGACTCAAGGTGTCAGCTGGAGAGTCCACAACAGTGACTTTGAAGCCTTGGAAATTTGAAGAATCTGTATATGGGTACAGTGCAAATCTGAATTGGTTTCTTCATGATAGTATGGATGGCAAAGAAGTTTTCTCATCAAAGCCTTCAAAGTTTGCTATGATTAACCCAAAGTCATGGTTCAAAAATCGATACTCAAGTGTTTTGCGACCTTTCACCAGGCAAGGAGGAGTTATTTTTGCAGGTGATGAATATGGAGAAAAAGTGTGGTGGAAAGTGGACAAAGCAGCCATTGGAAAAACAATTGAATGGGAGATTAGGGGTTGGATATGGTTAACGTATTGGCCTAACAAGCGCATAACATTCTACAATGAAACTAGGAGGTTAGAGTTTCGAGAATTAGTATATGTTGATGTTGCTTAGGCTTCTGTTTAAGAAGAATATGGAGGGATGTGCAAATTACTGTTTAAAGGTGTAATTCCTTATTATAAGGTCAAAGTCAACCTTTTCTATTATTTTCATGATTTTTTTACACTTTATTTTACTGTCTTTATCATTCATTTTGTTTAATTAATTCCACATTGTCCAATGGAATATAGTACCCTTTCAATTTAGAAACAAGAAAAAAAAATTTGGAGGCTAAATATAGTTAATCACTAAAAGAAATATAAAGTTTTACAATGAGGGGATTAGACTTTTAACAAATTTTGTAACAAAAGATAAAAGTTTGGGATATATGTGAGTTATTATAAGAATGATTTAGTAATGAATATTTAAATTATACTTACAGTGAAAAAATAAATACAATAAAATCAATTACAACAACCATTTGCATCATAACAAAAGCATCGGCAAAGTTGTTAAAAAAATGTGACTTAAGTATGATAATTTTTACTTCTAACAACCCAAAATATAGTATTGCTTAATATTGTGGTATTGTTCAAAGTAAAATATTTGAAGGACATTTATATCATTTTAAGTATTTTCACCTAAACAAAGTGCTTTTAGTGTCAGTCTCTCTGATAAAATAATATTATCTCAACAATTTTGAAACGTCTCTTTTTATCATTACTTCATGTTTTGTCAAAATAAAATTATCTAAAAAATGTTTAAACACCTCTTCTTATCAGTACTTCATATTTTATAAAAAATAATTAAGACAATTTTTTATATTTTGTAAGAAATTGTTTTGATGTGTTTTTTTATAATAAAAATACACAATTATATCATGAGAAATTATTTAAAATAGTTTCTAATTTTAATCAAATTTTATATATTTTTAATATTTAATTAGTTTGAAGATTTGAAACAAATAGATAAAAAAATTAAAAGAATATAAGTATTGAGTTCTTAATTTCCTATTTAATTTAAAATATTCCGTGTGAATAAGTTTGATGCTATAAGGAGTTCTTGTGGGGACGATAGGGTAATATTGTTTTGTTCGGGAACATCTTTGCAAACCACTGTCGAAGAGCTCAGTGTAAAAATTTCATAGAAGTAGATTTTATTAAATAGGTTTATAAACTTAAACATTTGTATAGGTTAGTAGATTATAACTTGGAAAAACGTTATAGTAAAAGTTAATATTTTTGTGTTACTTTAAGTGTTTTAATCTATTTCAAAATATATATATATATATATATATATTATTTTTCATGACATGTTTTATTTATTTATATCTCACCTAATATATTTAATGATCCATAATTATCTTTTTACTCTTTTAATGAAGATATTTTAAGTTAAAAATTTATAATAGTAAGTTATGTTATTTATTAGTTTGCCAGTATATGTCCTCTTAAAAGATAAATAATATAGATATACGAATTGTTATTATCATTATTATTACTATTTTTAGTCATTGAATTTTTTAATTAGGTTATTTTGTATGACCTTATATAAACTTTTAAGCCATAAAAAAGTTTTAAAAATTTTAGATATATTTAATATATCATTCAGCTTTTTTTTTGGAAAATGTTTAATTAGGTTATTAAATTAAAAAGGTAATTAAGTTATCAATTTATAATATTTTCGTAAGTAGATTCCTGAATTATTTCATTAGTCAGGAAAACAATAGTTTTAAATTATTTAATTAAGAAACATAAAAAAGAATATCCAAATATATAGTTTTGAATTTAAAGACTTCAATTAGAAAAGTTTAAATAATATATAGAATTTATGTATTAAGCCCATTAAGGAGGTTGTCCAAGACACCAACTACCACACTAAGATGGGAGTGTCCACGTATGAGGGACGAGAGAGGCACTAGTCACACCCCAGCGCACATTAGCTAGGAGACTTTCCTAGATTGGAACGGAGAGGGTGATTAGGGGGCGGAAATCTCAGAGAGACACACATTGCAACTAGTTTATCCACCTCTTTCCTTGTTCGCTTAACTTCACTCACCTCTCTATTCTCTAGAAGTTTCTCCTCTCCATCGTTTTTCCCTCCCATTACTCCATTTTCCTGTTCTTTCGTCCCTCTCGAGCTCTCTCTCCCATGGAATCCTCCTCTGCCATTCGATCCTTTCACTGTATCTCTCTCTCTCTCTCTCTCTCTCTCTCTCAATCTGTATCTGCATTTCTGTTATGAACTTGCCTTTCCGAATGCGATCTCTGGTTTTGTCTTTAGGATTTTCTGCTTTATTTACTTTTATGCGACGTGTGACGGAAATTGGAAACGATTCACATGCGCAGTTTGATTTTGGACAACGAATTATATACATCTGGATTAGGTTTATGATTTTCTAGCTAGAAAGAAACGTAACTGCGAAGGAGCTCGCTAGATTTGCATTGTGTTGCAAACATTTGACGGTTACGGTTAGGCACATTGAGCATTGCGTGCTTTCTTTAAATATCGTTATCTATATCAAATGTTATTTTCGTTTTGAATTAAATGCTGAACATAGGACGGAGTTTCCGCTTCTGTGATTTATTTATTCAATTTTAGTGCTAGGAAATCAAAACACGGTTAGGCCGAGGATCGTAGAAACTTTTTTTCTTTTTTTAAATTTGCAACGAACCTTTGAAACGTTTCATCCCGAAGTAACTAGTCGTATTAGCTTGCGGGACTTGTTCCTTATTGCTGTGATATGCGAGGCTTAATTTAACCTTAGAAATGAACTTGAAAGTTAGGTTGCAGCGATAAAGTTATTTTATGCTATTGATTAGTATCGTTTGTTTACAAGAATCATGGCACGAGAATAACATTTTTCATTAAGTTAGATGAATGTCATTGATTAGGTGATTAGTATTATTTTTTGCTACTGATTAGTTTAGTTTTTCATGTTTCTACAAATAACCAAAGTATGGTCTGCAATCACCTTAGAGCCTGTAATTGACCATCTATTAGGTCCTATAGGAGAACACAAGATGACCAGTGACTGTGTGTTTTTTTAATAACTTTAGTGGCACCCATATGTTGTGTACTATTTACTGTCAGAAAGTGTTCTGTTGCTTATTTTATTGTTTTGTTGATCTATTCTGTTAAATAGAACAATGTTTTCCTTTTTTTCCCATGGCTTTTTGAAATAGGCTTAATACCTTTTGGAAAGGGTCTCAATGCCTTCTTAAATGGTTGAATTTCAATATACAATATTATTTTAGCACTTCAATGTTTTTAATATGATTTTATTACAGTCAGATGCTTAATCATGACTCTTGGATTTCAGATCCCATGGGCACTATGTCCCATATGCGGCCTTCCCGTGATAAACAAGTTGTAGTTCCCATCCACAATGTCCAATGGAACTCTAAAAGTAGGCTTTTCATCCAGCATTTGGCATATGATCGGAAGCATATTAATTCCCACATGAAGGGGAACACCACTCTGGTTTCATGTGCGAAAACAGCTGAGCCTATCAACACATCCAAGTCTGGTGATGGTGGGTTATATTGATTGTGAAATGAATTATCACTTTATTCTTTGTTCTTATTGACTTTTGTTTGAATGAGAAAAGTCTGATACTCTAATTTGATCTTAGTGTAATTATCTTCTTAGTTATATATTTTAAGTTGTTGTTTCTATTTGTTAAAGAGTCCACATCCACTTCTAATATGATCAAATTATAAGTTATACGTGGGTGCAAATCTTATCTTATGAAACCGATTTTGTGAGGTCAAGTTAAACTTAAATTCTACTTTTTTTTTTAAGATGGTATCAAGGTCATTCAAGAGCCTATCCTAGTTAAGTTTGTTGGGTTTATTGTGTCAATCACTATCAGGTTCCCTTTAGTGCCATGCTAGATGTCCAGTTCTCAACATGAGAGTTTATATTGAAAATTCCATTGACTAAAAATATGACCAAATTATATTATATAGGTGGGTGCACACCTTCGATTTGGTGGGGTTAATTTAGTTTTAAATTCATTTTCTTAAGATGATATCAGAGTTTATCCTAGTTAAGTTTGTTGGGGCTTCTGTCACCTGCTGTCGGGTTCCCTTTTAGTTCTAGGATGTCCACTCCTTGGCCTAAAATGGTGTATTAAAGAGTCCACATCAATTAGAGATATGACCAAATTATAGTATATAGGCGAATGCAAATCTTGCTTTACTAAGCTAGTTTTGTGAGGTTGAATGAGATTTAAATTTCACTTTTTTAAGATGGTATCAGAGTCATTTAAGAGTTTATTCTAGTTAAGCTTGATATGTTCAACCTCTGGCATAAAGAGGTGTGTTGTAAATCCCACATCGATTAGAAACATGATCAAGTTATATTATTTAGGTGACCTCGATTAGAAACATGATCAAGTTATATTATTTAGGTGACCTCACCTTATAAGCTGCTTTTGTAGTGTGAGGTAGACTTAAATTCACTTTCTTAAGATTTTGAGATACATTAATCAGTTGCAAAATTTTTGGGCTGCAATTTTATATTTTTGTGTGATACAAGATAATCTTCCGGAACTCTTCTATATCCATTGGAAAGAGAGAAGACAGAAAAAATACTCTTACAAACTACAAACAAAAGAAGTGATTTTTATTTATTTATTTATTTGTAAGATAAAGTTATAAGGTTATTCACATAGATAAGTAATAGTAGGAAATCTTCTACTTCTGTTGCTCAATATTATTGTGGTAATTGAGAAAGTCTGTTTGACGGTTATTACATATATATATATATATATATATATATATACACACACACACATATATACGTACACACACATACATATACATATAAATACATACATATATAGTATAATTGTGTTATAGTTGGCCGTTAGAATAGGTTCCCTTTAACATTTTTTTTTTATATTCAAACTCCTTGACCTCGCAATTATTTAAGATGCTGCAGCTTCTTCGGATAGTACTCCACAAGGCTCATTGGAGAAAAAGTCTTTGCAAGCTGCTACTTTTCCTAATGGATTTGAGGTATATAGCTATTCTTTCCTTATTTACCTGTTAAGGATATTTTTATTAGTGAAAAATGATAATTTGGTGGGAATTAGCCCTAGTATGCTGGCTTTTTTCCAAGACTGCATGATTGCATTACTAATTTCCCTGTTTGAATGAGAATCTGATAAAATTGCTCATTATGTCGTGTTTGCTTATGATCAGGCTTTGGTATTAGAGGTGTGTGATGAGACTGAAATTGCTGAACTCAAAGTAAAGGTGATCTTCTTCCGTCTTGTTTATGTTTTTTGTAAAATTGGAAGTTCAATGTTTTAAATTTAATAGCGAGGATGAAAAGAAACTTCAGTGAATGTTATATGGTTTGTTCATTTGTCTATAGCTCTGTCATATACTGTGTGTTGAACTTCTCTCAAAGGATGCTTTTAATTTACTCAAGGTATAACACTTTTAGAAAATTAGGTAATGGTATTGATATTTTTCTAATCAAAATTGCAGCATGTTGTAATTGCAACTTGAGATTGTGGTGCCTTTGTGCCTAGTGTCCTATCTCATTATAATTCTCTTTTTGTAATTCAAATTCGATCATAAAAATTAGTATCATCTCAGCTTTGTTTTTGTACAACGTTGTCTCTTATCTGTCTAGTTCATTAAAAGAAGCATGCTTTTAGCTGGATGACCTTTTACACGACCTTATTTGACTAGTATTGTTATAGGTTGGAGGTTTTGAAATGCATATCAAGCGAAACATTGGAGAAACAAAGGTTCCTTTGTCTAACATTTCACCAACGACTCCTCCACATATTCCATCTAAACCTATGGATGAATCAGCACCTCTTACCTTGCCACCATCACCTCCAAAATCATCTCCAGAAAAGAAAAAGCCATTTATAGATTCTTTCAGAGAGAAATCACCAAAATTGGCAGCATTGGAGGCTTCTGGTATCGGTACTTATGTCTTGGTACCATCTCCCGCGGTATATCAGCCATCAATAATATAAGTTTTAACTTCTGCTTTCACTAGTTATATTTGGCTTGAGCTATGTAGAGTTTGCTATCACTAATCTTTCTTTCTCATTAGGTTGGCTTCTTCAGTAGAGGTAGAACAGTGAAAGGGAAGAGACATCCTCCTGTCTGTAATGAGGTACGTGTGATGTGCTTGTGAATATCCATCAATTTGTTATGACCTAGATCACATAATTCACTTGATACTGCGTCGGGCTTTCTCGTTGTGAACTCCATCATTGAATGTTGGTCCATGTGTTTGTTATTCATTAAGATTTGCAGTGATGAAACTAATTCTTTCTGTTTTAGGGCCCCAACTGCTAGCACTGGGAGCTGCCCCACGTTACACTGCAGACGTAATAGTTGTAGTCTATCTATTAGCCTGTTTGCTTGTCAGCCTAGTCTCCTGATGTGACCTTGTTAACATGGATATGTTGGCTTTCGGAATAAGTTTAAAGTCTTTTACTAAAAAAAACTTAAAAAGGAAAAAAACTGATTATAATCAACAGTGATAGTTTTTATACAAATAAATATTCTTTGGTACTCACTTATTGTTATTAGTGTACTTTGTATTGTACAGTTACTTAATCAAGTTCTTTGAGAAACTCATTTTCATTGACCTGACTACAATGATTTTCAATATATTTATTTCCTAATTGAATTTTAGGGGGATTTAGTCAAAGAAGAGCAAATCATTGGGTATGTGGATCAGTTTGGCAGTGGAGTTCCGGTTCAGGTGATCTGTCTCAGTTTTTGTAATTGTGGTTCCTTAATATCTACTACTTCTAACTAGTTTTATTTTTTAAATCTTGCAGACTGATGTGGCTGGGCAAGTGGTGAAGCTACTTTTTGAGGATGGAGGTATAAAGATGTCTATGACCCTACTATAAAAAAATGCATAGATTTATTGACATGTGATTAATGCAATACAGGGCTTTTGAGGAAAGAGAGCAGTGCTAATTGCATAGTTAAAACAATAGTGTACCTCCAGTAATAAAATATGGTCAAAATGATTTGGCAATCCTAATAATTCTGAATTCTATTAGTCTCGATTTCAAGTATTTTTGAAACTTAGTTGCTAGGAAGAAACAAATTACTGTCAAGAGATAAGCATTGAATTTTTTTTTTTGGGGAAGGGGCTGGCGGAGATACTTGTGAGTCAATTGTATCAAGACATATTTTAAGAGTGAATTTAACCAATTTGGACACCTAGGGTATGTTTGGATAAACTTCTCCATGAATACTCATAGAAGAGAAAAGTTGGGAGAAAAGCTTGAATTAGCTTTTTGATAAGTTAAAATTAGTTTATGCATAAGGTAATTTGTAGAAGACATTTCAAATAACTTCTCTAAATTCTTTGTTTTTTAATTTTTGCATAAGTTAATTTTAGCGAAGAAGATTATTTCATTTCTTCTTCTTATGGAGAAGTTTGTCCAAATATATCTGTAGTACCTAGCATTTTATAACCTATTTGTAGGGAGGAAAATAGGCTAGGCAACTAGTCAGGGGCCTTTGACATGTCAAAGGCCTGGCGTAAGCTTTTAGGCTTTAAAAGAAGCCTGACAAGTGTAACGAGCTGGCCTGTTTATATAATAATTTGATATATTTATATATAAATATTAATATTAAAAGCAAGTTTAATAATAAAAAAATAATGTTATTTTACTTTTAAAAGCCACTGGTTCATTTTACACCTCTACTTTTAAATAATAAAAAATTTACTAGTTTATTCAATATAAATATTATAGTTACTAGCGGAAACATAAATGCAATAGTGCATGTGTGTTCGCATTTTATTTAATTGGTTAAAATTTACTATTTATATTAATTTTAATTTTATATGTTATTATGTTTTATATTTTATGTGTAATCATTAATTTGAATGTAAACAATGTTGAAGAAACAGTACATTGTAGATTTGCATGAAAGAGGAAAAAAAAACGTAATTGTATTGGGGAGTAATGGTGTGTACCACTTATTCTAAGTGGATGAGTAGTTTATCTCCACTATTTTTCTTTTTCTTTATTGTTGTAAAGGTAATAATAATAGTTGAGGTTTAAAATATCGAAATTTCAAAATATTAAAATTTTAAAATATAATTAAGGGAAAAATAGAAACATAAATATGAATATAATAATATATTTGTATAGATACACCACAAGAGGAGAAAGAATAAGATTACAAAAGTTAAAATAAGGTAAAATGAAAAGACAAAATCTATGTTAAACACAGATCCGTATAGTTTTACACTATTATTTATTTTTAATTTATTATTGGTATAATTTTTAAGATAATTATTATAAAAAATAATAATATATCATGAACAATTTTGGGCTTGAAGACGTCATTAGGTTTATTGACTTGTTTAGTCATGTAAAAAGGTCTTGAGGCCGGACCAGACTACAGGTCAGAATAAGACTTATAATAAATAAATAGGCCAAACTTGAACTCAATAATAATGATATAGGTCAAGCTCAAGCACACAAAAGCCTGAACTATCTGACCTCACCCGTTTCCACCCCTAGTATGATTCAATAGTATCATGGATGCCTAATCGTTTTTATGGCTGGCATGCTGTTATCATACTAAAACATGGGCATGTTGGGCTTGGTTTGTTTATTTTGACCTATGAAACCTTGATACTCCAAAAATGACAAAGAATGTATGGTGTACTATACTATATATCGTCGAAGCTCTTGTAAACACTACTAGGCAATCACAGAGCCAATACTATTGAGTTGGACAAATGATTCTGTTTATGGCATGTTCATACGGAAAATAGTATATTAGTTTGTAACTATGTTTTTCTTTCGTGATCATATATACAAATTAGTGAAAAAAAGAATCAATGTCACTTAGCAAATACTGTGCATGTAAAAGTATGTATGTCTCTGTTGTGTTTGTCTTAATGTATCTAAGCTGCATTGTATATTGAATTTTTGGGATTTCCTGTGTACCTGTAATTTGGGTCGTATAGAGTATCTAGTTTAATAGAGTTTGAGAACATTTTTTTTTGCTTTCACTTATTGTTTTCTCTAATAATTACAAAGATATCTTAAAACAAAAATAAAGTGAAAAAATCATGTGATACTTTTAATTATTAGTGTTTGCAAGAAATGAAAATGGAAAATGTTTTGTCAAGCTATTAGATCTAGGACCATAGTCTTATTTAATTATCACACCAAACTGTGGAGATCTTGAATCTTGTATATTTTTTCTCAGTTACTGCATATACTTGATAGGTTACTTTAATTCATTTAATTCATTGTAATTTATAGTGTATAACTAGTTGTGCTGTTAGTTTTCATAGGTGTTAGTGTTGACTATTGACAGAATGAAAATATTGTTTAGCTCCTAAAGGTATTGATTTCTGCTATGGCCTTTTGTATTTATTGAAGGCCTAGTACGTTGTTTTGCAATATTTAGAGATTACTGTCGATGCACAGCCAAATTATGCATATTTAAACCTGTTTTGCTACTTATACTCACTGTGATGAGTTTCTTACTGCTTTTGTTTATGATTTACAGAGGCTGTTGGTTATGGAGACCCCGTTATTGCTGTCATGCCATTTTTTCATGACATCAAGTGAGCTAGCATTTTCCTGCTATTCTGATTAATCATGAGGCATTTTTTCTTAATTAGGGAGCTCTTCGCATATTGGCAAAAGCTTTAATAGGTTACGAATAATTGAAATCATACTTTGTACACCAATTGCTTAAATTGTACTGGATAAAAGTTATTCTGAGACGACCTTCTTTATGTATCTTAGTTGCTGGAGTTTGGTCGCTAGCTACCCGTTTCTATTTAGTTTCTCCCGAAATAATTGTGCAGAACTTGTTTTTTAGATTCTGGACCAGAAATAGAAATACCGTAGTGCGATATATAGAAATGTTGCATTCACAGCAAAATTCTGACCTAACAATAGCTGAAACGCGTTTTCTATGAGATTGGCTATGTTGAGATTATTGTTCAAGGTGATGGTAGCATAGCATCCAGAGCCTAACAATAACATTCATCCAATATGCCAACTACTCAATGTGAAATTATTGGGAAGTAGAGTATTTGTATACTGGATTGGATTGATTTAGAGGGGGAAATTACTCAATCTAATTTTGTCGATCTTATTTACCCTTGAATAATCTTGTTTTATATTAAAATTTCTTTAATTAAAGTTAATCTAAAGAATTTCTGATTGGATCAGTTTTTACTAGAGATGGTAAATAAATCATAAAATAAAAAAATAGGCTAGATATTAGCTCGTGGATAGAAAATTGTATTTTGAAGAAATTATAATTATGTTAAAAAATACCTTTGAATTATTATATATATAATAAATGTGAAAAACTGTTAGAAATATAAAATGAGCGATGTCGCATGCATATATCCGTAACAAGATGTCGCATGCATATATCCGTAACAAATTACGAAAGGAGGATTGTCAAAAGTTGTTAATGAGGCTGGCATAATTATTTTAATAGTAATTTAGTAATAAGGATAAACAATACGCAAATTTGGGGTAACAAAATTAAAATTAAAATAACATACGAGATAAAGATTTAACATATTTTAGAAAAGTTAATAATGTAGTTATACAATAGGTCTAGCAAAATGTGATTAAAAGAAGTTATGTTTATTGAAGGTTTACAATTACAGCATTATGTATGTATATCGTCTGAAGTATATTAGTTTCTATCTAATAAGTGTGTAATTCTGAAAATACAAATTCGCAATCACATATTTGCATAGTAAACTTCCACTCATGTATAACAAGATATATAAAGAGGCCAACAAATATGGAATGAATGTTATAGGAAAAAGTTATAGTATCAATAAATCAATACAATACGCTAAGAAAAAAAAAAATTACTGCAAACAAAGCACAAAGAAAAGAGTAAACCATTGTGATTTAGTTTATTATTCAAAAGATTTTCTGTCTTTTATTGGCACATATTTGTGTATCGTTTCAAAAGCCTATATTCTTCGATGTTATTGATTTTTTTTTTTTTTTTTTTTTTTTTTTTTTTCTTTGTTTTTT
>Ga0209700_100651_pt1 | contig 67918 bp, 63 predicted proteins | sample SiratroredBW_FD_187528 | JGI IMG/M metagenome (GOLD analysis project Ga0209700, IMG submission 187528) | Root nodule microbial communities of legume samples collected from California, USA - Siratro red BW (SPAdes) (version 2) | ecosystem: Host-associated > Plants > Roots > Nodule | place: USA... | reverse complement strand
CAAAGCCCAGTGGGCTTTCGCGGATAAGCAGGCCCAATAACTTGTTTCGCGCCAAAACCAATTTAACGGACTCAGCTACATGGACCCCATCACAACAGAAACTAACCCTGTGCATACAAACAGTTGAAGACGCCATTCTCACTGTCACTATAGTTTGATGCAATCTTGATTTCCTTTTCTTTTCTTTTTCCCTTAAAATCTTAAGTTCTGTTCCGAATTCCATTAACCAGAAACAAATTGTATGCATGTTTGGAAACTTCGAAAGAAAGAGAAAACTCAGAAAATATTTTCTTGATATTTCTGTGGTTGTTTTCCGATACTCAGGAAAATGAATCGCCACTTTCTCGACGTGCACCTTAGTCTCTTTGTATTTTCAATTTTGATTTCTCAGAGCTTGGCGTTCACGCATCCACGCGAAGGTAACTCAGATAAGTAACTAGTAACTGTTTGTTCACTCCTTTTTCTGTCCTAGATTCTTTTTTTCTTGGAAACACATTTGAAAAATTGATCCTTTACCATCATTTTAAGCGTTTGGTTTCCACTAAAATCTTTAGACTATGTTATAGACTTATTTTTGTTGTGACTGAATCCAGTTTGATATTCTAGATTTGTAATTCTGTCATCCTTAATGAATTCTAAAACCTAGTTTCAATCTTTTAAACTTACATATTCAGATTTTACTATTATTATTATTATTATTATTAAATGTTAATATAGTTTTTGACAGCTATCTTTCTTCTTGTTCTCTAAACTATATATTCTACTTTTTTTTTTTTTTTTTGGATAAACAGTGTCAGCTTTGAAGGATCTATACAGGACCTTTAACTACCCACCGATGCTCCAAGGATGGAATGGTAGCGATCCTTGTGGAGAGTCTTGGACAGGAGTTGCTTGTTCTGGGCCATCAGTTATACAGCTGTAGTGCACAAATTCCACTGATTATATTTCCTATTTTTGTCATAGTTAATGTCACTAATAAGTGTCAGTAATTCACTCTGTCTAACATACAGAAAACTTCAAGGATTAAACCTCACTGGGTATATTGGAAGCCTGCTACATAATCTACCTAACTTGAAGCAACTGTGAGTGTTTGTATGGTATTAGGCTCTTATCAGGACAATTTATTGTCAAATCTGCTATTTATTTATTTCCAGGTTTTGGTTTCTTTAGTGATGTCAGTTCAAATAACATAGAGGGCGAAATACCATTCGGTTTACCCCCCAATGTCTCCTATATGTAAGTCAGCTTCTGTTCTTCACCTTGTTCCTGCAAAATTAAATTCTACGCCAGTGATAAGCATGCCAGTATATATGTAGCAGAGTTGTTCTTATGATTAGGTATTGTAGAAATAAAATAAAGCTTACACTATAGCAACTATTTGAACCAAATATCTCAGCTGTAAAAATCTATGACATCTGAGCTACATTGGAGTAAAATGGAATTTCGTTCGTTGGAAAGTTACCACGTTTGCAATTTAGTCTTGAGGAAAATTATGTGTTTGATTCAGTCTTTAAATTCTCTAAACCTTTTCTTCAAGTTACTGGTCATCAGAAACAATAAAAGGAGAGACACGAAACGGGTTTGAACGATTTACCTACTGAATCATACAAAAAATTTAAATTCAGAACTAAACTGTGAACAAGTATACTAGTTTACTTGCTACATTATTGATGCTTTATGACCAAGCTTGACAGAGATGGTAATACAAGGAAATATGCTTAACCAGAACATTAATTAAAGTTTATTCTTCACATTTTCTCTTCTCTATGGTAAAGTGATCGACCTTTACTAATGACTGAAATTATTGTTATGGGTATCTTGTCATGCAGGAATTTAAGCCACAATTTACTGCATGGACCAATTGGTGATGTATTTACTGGTTTAGATAATCTCAAAGAAATGTATGTCTTTTTCTCCTGGTCTTTTTACCTGCCTTTGAATATGTATAAAATGAATAAGCAATTCAACCTCAGAAGCCTTCAAGAGTAATGCAAAAAAACCTTGAGTACGATATAAACTTTCCCAATATTTTAATATTCGTGATACATCAATTTCTATGCGTAAAACTATAACTTAATAAAATAAGTAAAAGTAAATCATTCAAACCAAAAGTAAATAAATAAAACCAAAATATAGATTGCGAATTCTCTTTACTGCTTTCTTTTGTTGAATGAAGACAAATGATAGTTCAGAAGCGCCAGAGAAAGGCGGCTGCTCGAAAACACAATATTTTCTTAGGGTAACTGAAGTCAAGCATTATGAATGGTAATACTATATAATGAGAATTAACCTGATTGAGCTGTGAGAAAGTGAGACAACCAAATTGAAACACTTTGATTCTCATGCTTTCAGAGAGAAATGCAAGAAAAATTTCAATACACTTTTAGGTTAGACCTCTAAATAGGATGTGGAACCTATTAAATACGGAGTAGGACTCATGGATTTCACTCACTAAAAAGGTGTAACGATAACATTCTTCCTTGTTCAAATTTCATTTATGGATCCTCGTAAAGGATGATTTCCTTTCTTCAGGGACCTTTCATACAATAATTTCTCAGGAGACCTACCGTATTCATTTGGTTCCTTAAGAAACCTTGCCAGATTGTAAGAAACCTTGGCTTGTTCATTTTTCTAAATTTGATTTTTGTTTCATCATATACTCAAAGTCAGAACTATACTTCATTGGGGTCTGTTTTTTATCTATAGAAGGGTTCTTATGTGCAGGTTCCTGCAGAATAACAAATTCACTGGATCAGTTGCCTACTTGGCTGAACTTCCACTGACAGATTTGTAGGGTTATCATTCACATTTTCCCAACGTATATTTTCATTTCTATTACGTGCTCATTTGCCTAAAATTGCCAGGAACATTCAAGATAATCTGTTTAGTGGCATTCTACCGCAGCATTTTCAATCCATACTGAATTTATGGTCAGTGACAACTATTTCAAGTGTGGATCACCTCTAGTTTCTTGCATCAAATTGAAATTAGGAACGCAAAACATTGAGTAATCACCTCTATACCTTCAATTAGGATTGGAGAGAATAAATTTCATGTGGCCGCCAATTCTCCTCCCTGGACTTTTCCGCTGGATACCGTGTCAGTTAAGCAGAACACTAGTAGCCCACCCACGACTCAGGCAAATGCCATAAAGAATTATTCCCCTCCCAGAGTAAGTGTGGCTCCTCCCAGAGTAAATGAGGTTCGTCCCAGGGTAAATGAGGCTCCCCCAAGAGCAAGTGACGTTCTTCCCCAAGTACACGAGGCTCCTCTCAGAGTAATTAAGCACAAGAAAAATCATTTAGGTCCAGGAGGAATAGCATTTATGATTGGTGGAGGAACCCTGATGGCCACAGGGGTGGCTCTCTTTGTTGCAATCCGTTGGAATAAACTCCGTCTAGAGAGCCCGAACTTCAAGAGCTCAGAAAGCAACCATGGCTCATTTCATTCTCATCCGACCAGTGCGACCATAGGTAATTCACACAGAAATACATACGGACTGAGACACTTTATATGCCATTTGTCATGGTTGCGAACTGAGGCGATCTCAAGAAACACTAGAACTAATAATACAATAAAATTTTGATCTTATTGAAAATTCACTTCTTGTAGCAAATACCTCTCAGGGTTACTATACCATTCCATTTAGTATTTCTATGAATTCGTTTATATCGTTAATCATGCTTATTTTCCCCCCTTGGGTGATAGGGGTATCTTCTACCGCACTCGAGGAGAGCCCACGCATTCCGCCCTTCAATTCTGCATCCTTTCCGGGTCCTGTGAGATTACTTTCCATGAACCATAACAATACCGAGGAACCATTCAGAAAAAGTTTTAATAAAAGAGGCAGATCCACTGGAAAAACGAAAATTTACACGGTAGCAGAGCTCGAGTCAGCTACTAATTGCTTCACTGAAGCCAACATTCTGGGAGAGGGATCTCTTGGCCCTGTTTATAGAGCTAAATTTCCGGATGACAAAGTACAATCTTAATCTGTATAATCTTTTTATCACGTTCAGGTCTCAAATTGCTGCTTTCAAACTGTATTACAAGTTTTTTCCTTTTCTTTTTTGTTGAAGATTTTGGCCGTGAAGAAGATAAACATCGCGGGCCTGTCTTTCAAAGAAGAGGAAAAGCTCTTGGATGTCATTTGCACGGTTTCCCGATTGAATCACCCCAACATCGTATCACTCAATGGTTACTGTTTGGATAGCGGAAAGGGTCTATTTGTTTACGATTATGTTGGAAATGTCACTCTAAACGACGCCCTTCACAACGAGGCATGCAAACCTCTGTCATGGGTTCAGCGTCTTCGGATTGCTGTAGGTGTTGCTCAGGCTCTACAGTAAGTTCACTGTTGCCACCCAAATTTCTTACTCGTTATTATGAGATTAGGTTCTTGGTATTGGGTCTCTGGGCATTATGTGTCTCAACTCTTAAACCCGACGCAAATGTTTCCAGCTATTTGCACTCAGCGTTCTGCCCTCCCGTGGCTCACGGCAATTTGAAGGCTGCCAATGTTCTACTGGATGAAAATTTGACGCCTCATGTTTCTGACTGTAGCTTGGTTACTTTGAGACCACTGAATATCAATCAAGTTGAAATTCCGGTTAGTCATTGCTAAGGTTCTGAAGTTTTTCCTAAAAATGAGCAATAGTTCATAACTCATTGGTATATGATAGTTACATTTGCTAATTCTCACACTCTCACCTTACAGCTGCTTTATCTTTTGGGTGGTTTTAAGTTCTCACGGAATACATTCTGTTTCAAAATCAAAACCAAACATACAGCAAATGTTTGATAAGAAGAGGATGCGCCCTTATTCTTGTTCGACTGTTACTGTAATTTTTTGAGGAATAATGATGGTATTTTTACAAGTTATAGTAGCTAATAACAACTTAAACTTTCTAAACCAGCTATTGGAAGTGAATCAGAAGTTTGTTTACAATCTCAATCTTCCCAAGTATGCCCATTGCAGGCATAGGTTCACTGATCGCTTTGGTGACTATTGGAAACAGGCTAATGAGATTAATATTGAAGAGATGGGCTACGTTGCGCCAGATCATGGCCAACCAGGAACCAGCAGCAGAAAGAGAGACGTTTTTGCCTTCGGGGTGTTGCTTCTGGAACTGTTAACAGGACAGAAAGCTTTCGATAGGTACGGTAACGTTTTGTTTTCTATATTTCGCCAGTGATCCTTTTGTTTTATCTTTCCGCCCACTCACCTAGCACATAGGTAGTTTAATTGAATGATGGACCCTTTTTCCATTTTGTTTTAACACAGAGCCAGGTCAGGGGAGGAGCAATATCTGGTTAAATGGGCTCCGCCCATGCTTCCTTATGGAGCGAGTTTGGAACAACTGGTGGATCCCCGCATGAAAAGAACATTTTCATCCAAGGCTCTTTCTCGTTATGCTGATATCATCTCCCTCTGTATACAGGTATTAACAAATCAATTTTTAAGCTAAACTTGAATTTCCTCAATGGTTACATGTTTGCCATTTTGGTTCTTGCATGGCAGCCTGTAAGACAACTCCGTCCTGCAATGACCGAAGTTATGGAGTCTCTTGAATCTTTATACCAAAAGTTCGACATTGAAACGAGCGATGTAGCAGATGGTACTGAACTTGATCCATTTTAGAGGTCTTTCCAACGTTGCTTTCTGGTTTCTCCCGCCGCAGTGAGCCATGCATCAAGCAGTGTGTGAGTGTGATTTCTGTTGCGGCATACGTTCAATTCCAACTAGGTGAAATTAACAGGGCAAGAAATCTTAGGTTGATTTCTGTCGTGGAATTTTTCTCTTGTAAATATGAGGAACATGTTTTTGGTCCGTTTGTACGTACCACCTACATGAATTAATCCCCCTGTTTTTTCATCTTGCTTGGTTTACCATAACATGCATCAGCCTGCTAAATCTTAAAATAAACACGGACAAAATTAAAATAAAAAACAAGAAATATGACATTTTTATGGCTTTTAAGTAACGAAAAAAAAATCTTTAAAATACAGTTTGGATTTTCAGTAAACAATTTGAATTGTAATATATATATTGATATTTAATGTGATATCTTTTTAGTGAATTTTCTAATATATTGGTTGAGAAATCTTTTAGTTATAAGAGAGTTGTCTGAATTCTGACTGTGTGTGGGATAACATATCTAATTCTTCACTCTACCCAATTGAAATAAAATGAATTAAAGTTTATTGAAATTGAGAGAAATCGAACCAAACCTTACTTGATCTATTTTTTTGAGTTAAGAGGCAGATTACGTATGTTTAGTTCAAGACCTCAATCAAAATTGTTATAAAAAAAGGTTTATTGGTTGATAATTTAATTAATTTTTGTTTCTAAATTTTAAAACTTTTAATATTTAATTCGTAGTTTTTTAAATTTTACTTATAATAATTATATAGTCTATTTTTAAAATATTTGAAAATTATGAAAAAAATATTTGACAATTACAAATTTTCACACTTTTATTTTTAGAACTTGTGATCAATTACTTTAACCTAATCCAACTCAACGATAAAATAAGTAGGATGAATCTGAAAAAAAAAAGGAATTGATTATAAAAAAAAAAAAAAAAAAAAAAAAATAAAAAAAAAAAAAAAAAGAAATTAATAAAAAAAAAAAAAGAAAAATAAGTAGGATGAATCTGAAAAAAAAAAAGGAATTGATTATAAAAAAAAAGAAAAATAAGTAGGATAATTATAACAATAATTGATTATACAAAATAATATTATTGAAATAATTTCATTTTTTGTAACTAGCTCGAATACGCTCGTACTCCTTGATTACATGTAGATTCTCAATTTAGTCTAATCTTATAAAGTTTATCATTATGTATGCAAATGTTATTGATGGATTCACACTACTAATCTCTTTAATCTCTTTGCATATTTTAATTTATTTAACGTGTTCTTAATATAGTTCCCATATGAAATGTTTGAAAAAGAAAACGATGTATCAAATGGTATTTGACTTGATCCATTTGAGTTTTAATATCTACAAATCAATTTAATCCAAACATCAGAAGTCTCTTCGCGCTTCACAATAACAATTGTAAATCAAACTTTTATTTTTATTCAATTGGGTGCCTTTACAAACATTTTTATTTAATTTTTGTAAAGATAATAGACATAATGACCTAATTAAAAAAAAATAAACTCAAGTTTGAGAACTTACTTTAAAAAATAGTTTACAGAACTAACTAAAAAAGAATAGTTACCAAGATTATATTTGAAGATATACTATCTTTTCCACGGATTATTAATTTCAACTACTTCTATTTAATGACTATTGTTCTTTTTTTTTTTTATGATAATTGTTATTATTTTCGTTCATTTGGAAGACTTTGTTTGGATGACCAAGCATTTTTAGTTAGATCAACAAGTAATTTGAGTATATTAAAAAAAAAATAAAGTGCTGCACATAAATTAAAGTAAATATAAAAAATAAATTGAAAATCCTGGTGTAATATCGCAGTTGAAGGTGTTCACAGTTTACAGTGACGAGTACCCATCTTCTCCCTTCTCAATTTCTCGGAGGTACCTATTTATCTTCTCACCGCTAGCCCTTTCTTTTTTCTCTTCATCAATATCGCATTTGTGCCTCAATTTCTCTTCTCTAACTCCATTCCTACCTTCTCCACTCATCTGTTTAGGGTTTCCATTTGATTTACTTTCTTAAGTAGCGCACGTCCTCGATCTGAATGTATGTGTGATCTTCATACTCGTTTTTTATGATTGTTAATATTTCTATGCGTCGTTCTCTGTTGCCGATGTTTCCAATGTTATTTTCCGGTTTGGAATTCATTTTGGATCGGTTATCACCGGGTCTTACCGTAGAATTGGTTCGGCGTTTTCTACTGTTTGTTGATTCCACCACTGTTTCTGTTTCTTGTAATTATGTTTTCTTGTCGGTGGAAAAATGGTCAGTAATTTATATGCTGCGTGTGTATTCTGAAAGCATTATGATACTTGGATTAGGTTTCTGTCAGAATATTCTTGATAGGAGAGATTGCAACTGTCTTTCCTGTTCTGTTTAGTGGTAATTGGTTGTAGTATGAAATGTTGTGTTTTAGCTTTTATCTTCTGACATGATTAATGAGTACTGTTAATTTTTTGATAGTGTCTACAGAAAATCATGGTAGACGCAGCAGAACGTAGGTACTTGGAGGATGAGGATACACCACTCATGAAAACTATTAAGGGTGCAACAACTGGTTTAGTTGCTGGCACTATCTGGGGTACTGTGGTTGCCACCTGGTATGATGTCCCTCGGGTTGAGAGAAGTGTTGCCCTTCCAGGTCTGCTTAGGACTTTCAAGATGATGGGAAACTACGGTATGACCTTTGCTGCCATAGGAGGAGTCTACATAGGTGTAGAGCAGTTGATGCAGCACTATAGGATGAAGAGGGATCTATTCAATGGAGCTGTTGGCGGATTTGTTGCTGGGGCAACTATTCTGGGTTACAAAGGTATCCCTTTTTCTGTAATAAGTATTTATCTTTGGGGATTTATATATTTAATATCTGGATTCTGAAATGTTTGTTATTGAGCTATTGATTTGTCATTGATTTTGGAGAAGCATCACACAGACAATAACTTGATCCATTTCACACTGAAATTAGTATATTTCAACATTGTGTTTTCTTGTCTTTTTGGCATGGTTATGTCATTGTGCTTGATGCCTTTTGGCACTTTTGATGTCCGGCTTAGGAAGCCAATCTATCATCTGTTGGCTTTCAAGAATTAATCATTTGTGGTTGTATGTGTGTTTCTACATGTATGGGAGGGTTATCTATGGCCAACCCTTTCTTCTTTAACCCCTTTGTTTGGTCTTGCGTCATATTAGGTTTTCATTGAAAGCTTGGTCTTTTTTTTGCTGTCACTGAGAAATCCTTATATTGGGCACATTTTTGTCCCAAAAAAGAAGCTACAAGTTTTTTTGCTTTCATTAATGGTGCATTATTCATTGATTGGTTGTAGCATTATGTGTTTGGAGAGCATAAAATAGATTTCTGTTGGACCTAGGAGGGTTTCTATGTCATAATCATGTTATATTTTGTTGATGCTAACTTTTCATTGTACCTGTATGTTATATTAGGAACTGAATGCTGGGTAGGAAAAAACTGACAAATGAATAAAACTCAATGTAATAAAGTTGAGCATGCTGCAATATTAGTTGACAAGATAGAATTAGGAATGAAGATGCATCAAACAAAGGGTTGGGGTAGCACCTATTGTAGAAAAGATGATGGAATGTTTGAAGCCCTATAAGGAGAGTAGATCAGATGGAGGGTAATCCAGTGGCTAGGGGCAAAGGTAGACCTAGAAATGCTACAGGTGAAGCAATTAAGGACTGGGGGTAAATAATATGTCTATATATATAACTTGTGATAGAACATTTTGGCATCATGTGGTTTATGTAGTGTAGCCAATCCCACTTAGTGGGAAAAAAGGCTTGATTGTTGTAGTCTATGTAGCACGGATTCGAACATAAGACACTGCAAAATATAAAAAAAAAAAAAAAAAAAAAAAAAAAAAAACACACACAAGACACGGGGCTACAGTGTAATATAACTCCTTTAAAATAGTAAAAGAAAAATTGTAAAATTATGGAGCAGTGAAAATTCAGTTATGTATGGGAGGCCGAGGAACCGAATAAAATAATTGAATTGGAGTAGCAGTAGAAAGAGAAAAAAAAAAAAACATGGTTACAAGAGTGGGGAGAAAAGGGAACTGGGCTACGGGTAATTGCAATTGATAGTGGCAGTCAGAGTCTTCACTAATCCTACGCATTTCTTCTCTTCTGTGCATACTGCTTGACATTTCTTGGTTCATTCTTAGAATTGTTCTGGTTTCTTGTGAAGGTAAGGGAAAAGAGAACATTTCTCTTTCTTTATCTCTTAAGATGGTTTTATTTTTATCTTAAAAACAAAACCCAAATGAGGGGTCGTGTCCAGTTGGAGATTGGATGGTGCATTGTTGGTGTGTCTGGTAATTGGGAGATTGGATGGTGCATTGTTGGTGTGTCTGGTAATTGGGCCGAGTCTTCATTGGCGTAACTGGTGACTGGACTGTGTGGTCACTGGCGTGTGTGGTGACTGGGCCATGTCTGGTTTTGGTGGGCTGTGTCCAACACCACTTCCATGGCTTGTCCCACCATTTCTGCTTTCAAACTGGTTCTGACACGTGGAATGTGTTGTGCATCATGGGTTGTTGTATAGAATTGTTGAAAAATGGTAATTATTGTGGTTAATTTCTTTTCCATGTTTTAAGCAATACTTTGAGTTTGTTTGGAGTAACCTCTCCACAAGACTTTCGAGGAGAAAAAAATGATTTTCTCCAAAAGTTAAAATTAGCATATGCATACACTACTTTGTAAAAATTCTCAAATATGACTTTCGAAAACTTTTATTTTTCATCTTGTGCATGAGTTAATTTTTACTTATGAAGAAACTCATTTTATTTTTATTTATATTACTAGTATGCATTCATGGATGCTTAATTTCTACCGCTTCTGTGTTTATCTGTCTTTCTTTATACCCTGTTATTGGTTTCTTCAGTCGTTGGTGTAAAGCAGCTCCATTTTGTGTATGAAGTTTATGCATTGTATTTGCTCACCTATTGAATTATTTAGCTAAACATGTGCCTGAAATTTTTACAAGGAAATCTTAGTGATTGTTGGTTCTGGCTACTATACTACACGTTGTTTCTTCCTGACTACTGACTTTGTAAGGAGTTATTAATAATTGTATAATGTAACTATTTTTGTTGGTTGCCGTTCCATTTACTCTCTGCAAACTGCAAAGTATGGTATATTGGGGTGATATTGGTCTTCAGATTTTTGTCGAAATCCTTTACTTCAAGTTCTGACTTATTTATTACTTGTGTTGGATTATTGGTTCCATTGTTCTGAGGGTTTTTGTAGAGAAAGGAAAGGATGGTGGTATTTTCGAATTAATAAAGTTTTGTAGTGTATAAAATATTGTAGTGTATAAAATCGGATAAGGAATGAGTGGGAGATTTTGTGAGGATTTACTATTTTATTTCTTTCATTCTAAAAGTTTCTTATATTGGAAAATATTTACTTGAGATGAATGATTTATCCTCCATTTCCTTTCACTTCAAAACTCTCCATCCAACACCCTAGCATACCTATTTCTTAGTTTCATGTCATATCACTGTTGGCTTATACTGCAAACTTTTTAGTCTCTCCATTTGCCTGCCTACACAGTTCATTATAAGTTCATCCTGGTTGACCATTTTGATATTTTGTACATGGAAGAGCCCATGATTTGCATCCTTACGCATATTTGCTTGTTGTCAGCTACAATGGTCTAACATATTTCTCATCATGAGGTTGTTGGTTAACAGTTCGGCCTTCCTTTATAACTTTCTTAAGAAGTGTTTTAAGTTACCTTTCTGAATCTGATATTAATTACAAAACCAGGATTGCCGAAGTTATAATCTAATTAAGTCACCCTGAATCTGCTGTTTTCGTAGCAAGTTTTATGTTCTGTTCGTTCTATTGCAGGAAGGAGCATCAAAACTGCACTTTCTGCTGGATCAGCCTTGGCATTCACATCTGCATATATTGATTTCGGTGGTCAGACATTAAAACATGACGAGGGGAAGGAGTATGCCGCTTACACAACGAAGAAAAGAACCAGTTCTGATGAATGATTATTAATTTATGCACTTTTATGACCGAAGACATTTCAAATTGACAGGAAAGAGTGGATCACTCTTTTGTAGACCCCTCAGTTTGTTTTGAGTTGGAATTTCATACTTCGCAGTTTTTCCATATTGTTTCTTTTGTAAGTTGATGATGCTGAACTGGTTGAATTCCAATAAATGTGCTATTGTGGGTTAATCTATGATACACATTACTCATAAAACCACTAATTATCCAATAGTCGACGTTCTTCCTTGGAGATAGTTTTGAGAATCTCAGTACCATGACTTTGGGTTATGATATTTTGGAAATTGTATATAATAGTATTTTAAAGGTAAATACTCAATTCACTACGGCAACAATTAATATATTTTATTTTTAGAATTATAAAAAATATAGTATAAAAATTTTAATTCTGTTAATTTTGTTTGAATTTTGTTAATGACTAAGATAATTAAATACGTATTTAGTCTTTAATAATTATGTATTTATTCAAATTATTCAAACTAAGTAATGGTAAAACATGTCCAATTTATATATTATGATACTTTTGTTAGACAATTTTTCTTAATCAAATTTTACTTATTTTATAGGATTAGTATGAAACGAAGTCTTGATAATATATTACGAAATATTGTAGTAAATATGAATATATTCTGGAATTTATATCTCATAAAGATATTTTAAATGTGTTAAAGAAAATATATTTTAGAATACATTGTTAGTAGGTGATGTTTTCTCATAATGCTTACTTTGTACACGAAACATTATATTATATTTTTAGAATGTCTATTTCGTATTATGTTTAAGAATAACTATGGACGAGATGGAAATATCTAAATATTTCATTAACTATTAATAGTATTTATAGAAATATCCTATATATTTATTTGCTTACTCTTTTTGTATGGCTGTCGCATAATGTGGCTGAAATTCATATAGTTCAGTTTCCACTTTGGCATATTGTACTATAATTATTTCTATTTGATTCAGCTTAATTAGAAACAAAATTGTTTTTTATTTTATTTTGAAAACTAGATCTACAAAAAATAATATTTTTAGAAATTTAAGGAATATGAAAAAAAAAATACACAAAATATCACACATGTTGAGCTAAACAAACAGCTATCACTGTTAGGCAGCACCAGCAAGGGCACCGGTGATGAGGTTATAGAATCTTCAAGGCTTTAAGATTTTGTAGATATTTGACACGTGGCAGAAAACCATTGCTGATTTCAAATTTCATGGCCCACTAAATTTAACAGGTGGCATGAATGAGTTCCACTTTGAAAGACAGCTTCAGCGGATAGATATGAGCGAGAAACAATTTTCATACGATGGCAGGAACCGGTTTCTCTGCCTCCTGTCTTTCCTCTTCCAGGTAACTTCTGTCTTTCTTTAACATGTTCAAATGGTTATTTATAGTGGTAGCATAACAAATCCTCAAAAAAAGTATCTTTATTTTATTTGGGGTTTTCTTTCCTAGATTCTCAGCATGTAAAAATTTTATATTCTGCATTTCAAATTAACCATGTTGGTGAAAACAGTAGTGAAGGGAAAGTTTAGTTAACGTTTGAAAAATCTATGTGGACATGGTTGTGAGGGATTAAGGTTGTTTTTTCAGCAACTTAGGGACATGTTGGTTGGTATTAAAAACTCACAATGCAAGGGCCCTGCCAGGGAAACTACCTGGAAGTGGAATGAGAAGATTGACAATAAAAGCAGAAGTGAAGTTTGTGAACGCTGACAAGGCGAAGGAACTTGTAGAAGTGGATGGATATGCCGTTCTTGATGTGAGAGACAAAAATCAATTTGAGCGAGCTCACATAAAATCTTGTAGTCATGTGCCTCTTTTTATTGAAAACAAAGACAATGATCCCGGTATGGCGTTTCTCCTTCCTTAAAATTTCATCTGGGCATTTTGTTCTGCTTCAATTTTGTTACTCTGTCACTTTGGCTTTGTGTAGGTACTATTATAAAAAGGCAGCTGCACAATAATTTTTCTGGGTTGTTCTTTGGGTTACCATTCACTAAGCCAAATCCTGATTTTATACAATCTGTTAAGAGCCAGTTTCCACCTGAAAGTAAACTCTTGGTTGTGTGCCAGGAAGGACTGAGGTTTGTTTATGATTTCCTACCCAATTTGACTGCAAATTATTTACACCTTCTGGGGCTTGCATTGATATGTTCAGGTCCTTAACTTCACCTTCGTAGAACACAGACCCCAACTCTCATGTTTGTTTCAAGTTATATATGATTGGTTTCCAACATTACATACTCAGAATATGGCTGTGTAATGTAATAACTACGTATAGTTTAATATCTAAATGTTAGATGAAAAAGAACCAGGAGGAGATGAAGCTTTGGTTTGATTATTCAAGGCTGATTGGTCACTTAATAGTAAAAGAAGAGATGGCAGTGAGGTTGTATGAGAGTACGAGGAAGAAGTTCTGGTTTCATCAATTAGAGAGTATTTTTTGTTTGTACTCTAGCTTTGAAATAAAAGCTCATTGAAAAGAGTACTGAACTGTTGATGATATAACATGTCTTTTAGGATGTAAAAGATTCCTTTTATATATGGGATAAAAAGTTGTTGAAATTAATTCTTTAGTCTGATATAGTTTGTTTGTGTGTAAAAAATATATAATCTTTTTACGATATCCTTGTGTCAAGCTTCTCAGTTATGTTAGCCAGAGAACAGTACAATAATTTATTCTTTAAGCTTATACAGCTATATATTATAACCTATATCTAAAGCCACAAACTACAAAGTATTTGCTTCTAGATGTTGTGGGGACGAAAAGATACATCAAATTCCTATAAATTGGCTTGAATTTACACTGTACTTGCATTGAGTTTTAATAGTCTAATGTAAGAATTTGGGATTTTCTTTGTTCTTTGTCAAGGTCTGCTGCAGCAGCAGATAAGTTAGAGGAAGCTGGTTTCGAGAACATAGCATGCATAACATCTGGTCTTCAAACTGTAAAACCAGGTTTAGTAATTGTTTGACTTATATTTAGAAGTTAACTTATCTTTTAGGATAATCAATTAAATTATTTCTATTCTATAGGGACATTTGATTCTGTTGGGTCCACAGAGTTGGAGAATGCAGGCAAAGCTGGGTTGGTGACAATCCAAGGAAAAATATCAACTGTGTTGGGAACTATTCTTGTTTGTGAGTTTTATTTTTTAACATATTTCTATTACTACTTTTTATGCTGGTATTGATTTGTTTAAGTGAAATTTTCAGGTGCATATATATTCGTTACATTCTTCCCTGAGCAAGCAGAGAAGCTATTCCAATTGGCCCCTACAGGATAAGCCTAAAAAATCCATCAGGATCTTTCTTGATTTTGTTCTTTCCCAATCTTTATGCATGTAGAGTAGTTAAGGAACGTGTGATTAGAATTGAGGAACAAGAAAAAAGATGAAATAGGAATAAAGTGATGGAAGATTTAGTAATGTGAGTATGGCTATAATGGTCAAGTAATCAAATTGTTTAGTTCTTTTTTTTCCTGGTTGTCTTATAAAAGAAAGGTTAATAGTGTGATTCTAATGCTTTATCTGTGCTTCATGTCTAAAAGATATTGTAACGAGTGTTGGGTGTTAGTAAAAATTGTTTATGAGAGGATTAAACTTCCAATTATGTATGTGACTTTCAGTTAGTTCGCATTGAATACCATTCCATGTGAGAGGTCAATTGAATTGAAGGAGAAAACCAGGGGTGTTCATGGGTTACTCTTTAATCCAATTGAATCCACTTTTTAATTCAATTATAAATTCACTATAAATTCAACTTTATCTATTTGTATTTTTCCTGTAAAAATAAAGATAATTCTTTGTTTGCAAGAGTTTGTTCTTACAAGTAAATGATTTTTATGCAATGATCGTAAACCTCATGAAAACCAAGTTTGTATTTTTCAAATTGAATTTTGAATGTAAGAGACTTTCTTCTCAATTTTGCATTACATTTTGCTTTAAGTTATTATTTAATTTGTTCAAATGTTTTATTTAATCAAAATACATATATAATATAAATATTTGAAAATTATATTTTTGAAAATCATAAAATAATTTTTATTCTTGAATATTTAATTACTTTATTCAGCTTAATTCATTATTTATTTAACACACATGTGGTTTGGATTTAGATTGGATTTGATAGGGAAATGACACATATTGAATTAAATTAAATTTAAATTAATGTAATGGATGAAATCCCATTTAATTCTAGTACTGGCTTTATTGTTGTGTATATTCTAATAGTTATATAATTTAATAATAACATTACTTTTTTAACTATTTTTTATTATTATTTTGAATTGAATATTACTGAAAAAAACATCATTATGGGAATATAAAATCCTAATTAACTTGACATCTCATATCTCACTAATCACCTAGTCTTACAATGATATGTATATAAAAGAGAAAAATTAATAATAATATTCAGCATTTTCTCAAATCCTTTTGAGCAGTGGCCAAAATAGCAAAAGAATTGGCTTCTACAATTAAATCAACTATCAAGGAATGATGTGTGCAACGGTCAGATTCCTACCTCTGTTGGTCAGATTGTGCGAACTATGAAATTTACTTTTGGCAGCAACGTCATGCTCCTTGTTAAGTTCTTCTAAATTGCCTTTTCAAGCATTATTTGCATTGACAAATCAGTTCTAAATCTAAATATTCCAAATTGCTAAAGTGCGATTCAATACTAAGTTAATTATATTATCTGTACTATACGGTTTACTGTATACATTACCCAAACCACATTTGCATCCATCTATAATAAATTAATAAATACTAACTGACTACCAAATCATAACAGATTGGGTCAAACACCCTAAGTTCAATGCAAGGGGTTCAATTACTATAAATAATGTACTTCTAAACTTTGACCTAAACTACCTGCATACCCTAATCTAAAACCGACTTGAGCGTCAGAGTGTCTACATGACCCCTTCTCGGGACTGGTAGACTTTGGAGCGATTGGAGTAGCATCAGACAAGGAGCGACTGAGGAGCCATTGTAGAGTGACAGAGGAGCTATGGTAGAAGACTTTGTTGTTGTTGGAGCTAATCGGTTTTTTGCAAGAACATTATCTATTAAGACTTATACTATTACTATAAATACAAGCTCATTCTACAAAAACTGGATAAAAAAGAACTCATTATCCCACTTCACCTTAAACATTTTTTTATTGTGCTTTTATTAACTTAAGTATTGGAAAATCTTCTGTAGTGGACCTTCTCTCCTCTGATCGATTACAAATCATTTCCAGAAGATTTAGTCTCACTCATCTCGGAATATTCAACACAACTCGGATAAGAACATTGAGCGCTCATCATAAGGTCCTAGTAAAACTCTTCCTACCCCATTACAATAACAGACAATCAATACCAATAATCATGGATCCAGTAGTCTTGGAGATGCTAAAAGCCCACATGGAAACAATTATTCATAAGAGTAAGACAAACATCCAGAATGTCGTTCAGAACGCACTTGAAAATATTATCAACACAATCCACGATGAGATGACTAATACATTGCAAGCCCAACGTCAAGTATATGAGAACGAGCTGAAGACCCTACATGCACAAGAAGATCCTTTACACCAAGAGCAGTACGTTTGGCACCCAACCAAGCCTTCATCGGCACGACCCTCTACTGATGAACGAACAGTCGCGTCAAACTCAGCTGGTAGAAAATATAGACGTCCTTCGCACCTGAACTTCAAGATATATTAGTATTAAGAAAACTATAGAGGCGAGGAAGAGAAAGGCTCCCCAATGCAACCGGTGAGGAAGAAACACCTCAACAAATTCGAAGCTACACACCTCTTAATGCTAGTAGAGACATTATTTTAGAGGAGGCTTGTAATTTTGAGTTGGTCCAACTACTACCACTAGCGCCTTATCTTCCACATGCAGATCCAACAAGTTGGTGCAGTTGTCACCAAAATTTTGGTCACACCATTGAAGATTGCCATAGGGTGGGTGACATCATTGAAGAGTTTATTCGTGTTGAGGCCTTAGGACGCAGAGTATTTAGTCTGGCCGAGGACGTCGCAGCCGAGGATGGGGTAAGGGTTCCAAGGTCGTCTTGCTCAAACTCCTCCACCGTAAAATGATGACAGAGAGCAACCTCAGCAAGATCCTAATGAACCAAGGGGGTTGGCTAACATCATAACTGGAGTGTTTGCTGGAGGAGGATGCCCAAGCTCGGCTAGAAAGAGACACATTAGAAGCGTTAACTTCATCCAATTTGTCTCGTCCTGTTCCTAGCCAACCATCTTCTTCTCTAACGAAGATTTCTCTATGCTTATTCTGGTCAAGATGACCCCATGGTTATCACTTCAACTATTGCAAAATGGAGGGTTCACGAGGTCTTAATCGATTAGGAAAGCTCCGCCGACGTCCTATTTTGGTCCACGTTCCTGAAATTGCAACTACCATCAACATTCATCAAGTTATATCTTGAGTCATTGTTAGGATTTGCTGGTAATTGTGTTCACACTAGGGGTTATGTGGATTTATTGACAACCTTCGGCACGGGCAAGTCATATCAAAGGCTCATAGTTCAATACAATTTGGTAGAGGCAGAAACATCATATAATGTCATCATTGGCCGAAGAACATTGAATTATTTGCATGAGAGCCCAACTAACATGTCTGGAATAGATCAATGAGTGTTAAGAGTTCCTAGGTCTCTAAATACAAGCCTACCCCTCACTCTTGTAATCACTTTGAAATTGAATAATCATTTGACTATGCATTTTGTTTGTCTTCTTATTCTTTTAAAGTCATTTAATTTGGGAGTATTTTTCTCCTAGGTTCACCACCAAGGAACTTTCTTTGGCATTGAGCACCATTCTTGAGTTTCTATCTAGAAACTTGAGAAAAATTTTAAACTTTAACTAGAGTCTTCCGATGCCTCCAAAGGGTTTCCATTAGGATGTTTATGAATGGAGTAATGACTGTAAAGCAATGTTCACAAACATAAAAAGAGAAATCTCCTCTCTACCTGTGTTGGTCAGTCCTCCACCTCATTCCACTCTAGCTTTATATTTGGTCTCAAGCTCAACCATAAGCTCGGTCCTAGTATACGAAGATGGTAAGAAGCAATCACCAGTCTAACTAGAACCTTCCAACCCATTGAGGAGAGATATCAAGTTATCGAGAAACTTGCATTGACTCTCATCTTCTTGGCCCGCAAATTTTGACACTATTTCAGGAGTTTCAAGATAATGGTACGTACAAAATGCTTACATCATAGAGGCCAAAAAGTTACATCGTCAGACGTCCTTCTATATAATGTGTAATGGAGAGTTTTTGTTGAGGATTCTCCCTCCCACTTCTAAAATGCTTAGACGAAGATCAAGCTCAATATATCTTGGCCAAGCTTCATAAAAGAATATGTGGAGTACATTATAGAGCTCGATGTATGGTTGCCCGAGTGTTGAGAGCAAGATATATTTTGTCAAACATAAAAAAGGACACTTTTGCTGGAGGAACTTCACCAAATTACCTAACCTTGGTCGTTTTGGGGAATGGACATTCTCGATTATTTTCCCTTAACTAAAGGCCAAGTAAAGTTCTTGATAGTGGCAATTGACTACTTTACAAAATGGATAGAGGTTGAACTACTTGCAACCATCATTGCCAAACAAGTGTAGAACTTTTTTTGGAAGAATATGATAAGAAGGCATGACAAACCATGTTGTTTGGTAATTTGACAATGGAAGACAGTTCATTGACAAAGATTTTGTCCAATTCTTGCAAGAACTCCACATTCAACATCGAACTTTGTCAGTTGAACACCCACAAACGAACAACAAGTTGAGGCTACCAACAAAGTAAAATTTAGTGAGTTGAAGAAGAAATTAGGCCAGGCCAAAGGATTGTGGGCCGAGGAAATCCCTGGAAGTTTATGTGGATACCATTATACTCCACAATTGTAGCTGGAGAGACACCATATAACCCACATACGGGTCTGATGCAATGATACTGGTGCAACTCGAGGAAGTGTTTTGGAGAAGGAAACACTTTCATTAGTAGAGCAATGATACAAATTGTTACATATCCTGAGAAGAATGCTGAGTCAGCAACGAAGGTAGAGAAAAAATGAAGAAAATAATCTCTTTTCCTTATCATTATTCTAGAAGAAATAGTAAAGGAGAGAGGAATATTAGGACAAAAAAATGCATAACCGTTTAGGACAGAGAATGCATAATCGTAAAGGGAATAATTGAGGATTGAATCCGTTAGAACAAATCAGGACATGCTTGGACATAGGAGTGAAATACATGATTGGAGAGAGGGTGAGGCTATATAAGAGGAAGGAGAATGGGTATTAGAAGGAGAAGAATAGGAAGATATAGGCTAGGAGAGAGGAGGACTCTCAAAATTCCTCTATTATTAAATTACTATTCTATTGTAATTTCTGCAATTTCATTCAGTTCATTTCAGCTGAGAATATTTGTCATTTATTTGCCTCAAGTGTGCTTTGTTGGGTTCTATCTTGTGGTGTGTGTTTGTGTGCATCTATCTGTACCAGTGTAACAACTGGTATTAGAGCACCCGGTCTTGGGTGTTTTGTGCATGGTATCTATGCGAGCTGCCATGAAGTCAAGGTTGGAGGTCATGGAGAAACAGATTGAGGAGTTACATGAAGCTCAATGTTGAAGACATTCTCAACAAATTTGTTGAGGCAGGTCAGGGACTAACTACCTCAACTAAACCAAGGTAGAGGAGATGAAGGACAAGAAGGGTAAGGCGGAGGCTACAACGTCGGGGAATGGAATGATGGTGGAGAAAACGAGCGGAATGATGATAGATTTAAAGGGGATGATGAAGGAGGCCACGGACAGAGGAGATTTGAACCGGTGTTCTCGGGAGAAGACGCGAACGACTGGTTGGTAAGAATGGAACACTACTTCAAGGTGATTGGGGTAGTTCAAGCTCAGAGGTTGCATTTTGCAACCATGGCTTTGGAGGGAGAGGCCCTTACATGGTTTGAATGGTGGGAGGAGCACACTCCTTTTTACACCTGGATGAGGTTCAAGCAAGACCTCATGAAGCGGTTCCAACCCGACGCAACTCTTAACCCAACGGTGCCGCTGTTAGAGGTACGTCAAGTAGGAAACGTCGCACAATATCGTAGAGCTTTTGAAGCTGCAGCTAGGACACAACGAAACCTAGGGACGGAAACTCTCATATGTATTTTTGAGAATGGCCTTCGAAAGGAGATTCAGGCAGAACTAGACGTGGTAAGCTTTGATAATCTGTCTGCATTGATGGATAAAGCCATGGCGATTGAATGGAGGAACTGTGCCTGACGAGAGTCTGAAGTGAACCCGTTGGGTAAAAGAGAAGAAGGGGTTTCCAAAGGAAGCGGGTCGGGTGGACCCAGATCCATAGGAGTCGGATTAGGGTTTCACAAAAATCCTAATTAGGTTCGACCCAACTTACATAGGTCTAAAAGCGGAGTGAGAGTGGAATCGGGACCCACCACCAACCGAGGCCCTTCAGTTACACACATTAGATCTAGCTCGAGCTCAGTTGGGGGAGGTGGTGCAGCGTCGTCATCGGGGCCCAAAAGCAATGGAACACGATGACTCTCCGACGAGGAGTGGGCAGAACGACAACAAAAGGGCTTATGCTTCCGTTGTGGAGAGAAATTGGGATCGATCATATCTGCCCTAAGAAACACTACAAGATTCTATTGATAGAAGAGGAAGAAGAAGACCACGAAGCAGAGCAGGAGGATGGGAGGTCTGAATTGTAGTTAAGGAATCCAAAGGAGCTGAACTACAATTGTCTTCGTACAGTTTTTGGGGGTTGACAACTCACAATACTTTCAAGGTGAGAGAGACGATTTTGTGATGGGAAGTGGTAGTGCTCATAGACCCAAAAGCGTTGACAAACTTCATAGCCACCGAAGTGGTTCAACGGTTGTCCTTGCCGGTGAAAGAAGGTACGACAATTCCGAGTAGAGGTGGGGAATGAAGCCATAGAAAGAGGACATGAGGGCTGTGAGGAAGTGAAGATGATTATTCAAGGGATTTCAATCATTTAGAGTTTTTTGGTCATGCAACTAGGTTGTTCAGAAGTTGTTTTGGGAGCTGGGTGGTTGGCTAGCTTGGGAAAATTCGTGGGGGAATATGGTGGATTGACGTTGAGCTAGAAGCGTAAAGATGAGGAATTCCATTTGCAGGGAGATCCATCACTAAGCAGAAGTAACGCCTCTTGGAAGACCACCTTGCAAGCGCTAAGGAATCAAGAGGAAGGGTTTGTCATCACCCCTATCGTGGCAGCCACTGAACCTTGAGTTATAGAACCCTTTTTCGAAAAAGTTGAGCAATTTCTGCAATTATTTGAGGACCTATTTAGCACCCCGAAGGGACTACCTCCCAAGAGAGCACAAGATTACATGATAATTTTGAAGGAGGGATCATCAATTCCTTGCATCAGGCCATACCGTTATCCCTATTATCAAAAGATCGAGATTGAGAAAATAATAGAGATGTTGAGCTCGAAAATAATTAGGCCTAGCACTAGCCCGTTCTCGAGCTCGTTTATTTTAGTCAAAAAGAAATATGGAGGTTGCAGGTTTTGCATTGACTATTGTGCCTTGAACCAAATCACGGTGGCTGATAAGTTTCCCATTCCAATCATAGAAGACCTGTTAGATGAGGTGGGAGGAGCGAGGGTGTTTTCGAAGCTTGACCTTAAGTTAGGATACCATCAGATCCGCATGCGGGAGGAGGACATTCTCAAGACAGCATTACGAGTTCATGGTGATGCCCTTTGGTCTTACCAACGCGCCCTCCACCTCTCAGGCACTCATGAACCACGTATTAAGGCCCTTCTTACGAAAATTTATTCTGGTGTTTTTTGACGATATTCTTATTTATAGTAGCAGTATCGAAGATCATTGGGATCACTTACGACAAATATTTAAGATCCTTCGGAGCCATAACCTTGTTCTCAATAAGAAGTGAAAATTCGCCCAAGAAAAGATTGATTACTTGGGGCATATGATTTCCAAGGAAAGGGTGGTTGCAGACCCTCAGAAAATACAAGACATGGTGGACTGACCCATTCCGAAGAATTTGAAAGGGCTGCAGGGGTTCTTAGGGTGGACTGGTTACTACCGTCGGTTCATGAAAAACTATGGAACTGTAGTCTGGCCACTAACACAACTTTTAAAGAAAGATTGTTTCCAATGGGGAAGTGACGTGCAGACAACTATTGAATGATTGAAGAAGGCCATGGTGACCGTGCTGGTATTGGTGCGGTGCTGCTACAAGAGGGTAAACCCATAACATTTATGAGTCAGAAATTCTCAGAGAGAGCCCAAGCCAAATCTGTTTATGAGAGAGAGTTGATGACCATCGTTTTGGCCATCCAAAGGTGGAGACCACCTCTTGGGATAACGATTCACACTCTATACGGATTAAAACAGCCTTAAATTTCTGCTTGATCAAATGATTGGTGGAGAGAAACAATAGAAATGGGTAACTAAACTACTAGGGTATGACTTTGAGATCAAATACAAGGCGGGAAGTGATAACCGAGTAGCGGATGCACTCTTTAGGAAATTTCAGTTTGCAACAATTTCTATAATATCTACAACAGATTGGGAAAGCATAGAGGAAGAAGTCCAACAAGATCTCAAGCTCAAAGGGATTATCCAAGATTTGATTCAAGGGAGAGAAACAATGATAGGGTATGAATGGCATAATGGGAGGCTTTTATACCATGGCCGGTTAGTCATTTCAAAGCATTCCTAGTGGATTCTGAAATTCCTTCAAGAGTTCCACGATTCTAAGATACCAAGGCATTTTGAGTTTTTCAAAACTTACAAGAGGATCTCCGAAGTTCTGTTTTGGGAAGGAAAAAAGCGAACTGTCATGGAATATGTGAGTCATGGAATATGTGAGGCAATGTGAGGTGTGCTAGAGGAACAAACACTCTACTTTATCTCCGGTCGGTCTGCTGCAACCACTTTCTATATCGACCAACGTCTGTTTCGGTATTTCCATGGATTTCATCAAGGGACTTCCGAAGGCTGTCAGGAAAGACACCATCTTTGTGGTGATAGATAGGATGACTAAATATGCACATTTTTCCCCCTTTCTCACCCGTACACAGTCAAAGAAGTGGTTGAGTTGTTTGTGAAAGAGGTTGTGAGTCTTCATGGGTTCCCCTGTTCCATTGTTTTCGATCGAGATAGACTCTTCATGAGTGCTTTCTAGTATGAAATTTTTAAGGCAGTAGGAACAACATTAAAGATGAGTTCAACCTATCACCTACAGACGGATGGTCAAAGCGAAGCGGTGAACAAGTGTGTGGAGACCTATCTTAGATGCTTCACGGGATCTAAACCAAAGCAGTGGCCCCGTTGGTTGAGTTGGGCTGACTATTGGTATAATACCAATTATCACGGCTCGATAAAGATGACTCCATTTAAGGCACTCTACGGGTGCGAACCTCCCGTGCTGTTGCGAGGAGGAGGAGAGGCTGCGGTTGAAGAGGGTCGAGTCCTAATGGGAAAACGTAATCAGATGCTAGACGAGTTGAGGTTTCAACTACAAAGGGTGCAAAACCGGATGAAAACATATGCAGATCATAAAAGGCGGGAAGAGTTTTATGAAGGGGAACATGTGTATCTCAAGCTGCAGCCTTACCGGATGAAGACACTTGCCCGAAGAATAAATCAGAAGTTGAGTGCTAGATTCTATAGTCCCTACGAAGTTCTCGAGAAAATTGGTCAAGTTGTCTACAAGTTGAAGCTTCCTCAAAACACAAGAGTACACCCAGTTTTCCATGTTTCCTTGTTGAAGAAATGTGTCAACCCCAGCACTCAGGCTCAACCCCTACTTACAGCATTGACTGAAGAGTATGAACTACAAGTGGAACCTGAAGATGTCTTAGCTGTTCAAAAGAATGGTAATGGGGACAAGGAGGTTTTGATCAAGTGGAAGGACCTCCCTACATTTGAAAATTCGTGAGAGGCGGCAGGGGAGATCCAAACAGCTTTTCCCTCCTTTCACCTTGAGGACAAGGTGATGCTTCACAGGGAGGGTATTGTTACATACCGTTAGGAGAATGCTGAGTCAGCAGCGAAGGCAGAGAAAAAATGAAGAAAATAATCCCTTTTCCTTATCATTATTTTAGAAGAAATAGTAAAGGAGGGAGAGAAATATTAGGACAAAAAAATACATAACCGTTTAGGACAGAGAATGCATAACCGTAAAGGAAATAATTTAGGATTGAATCCGTTAGAGCAAATCAGGACATGCTTGGACATAGGAGTGGAATACATGATTGGAGAGAGAGGGTAAGGCTATATAAGAGGGAGGAGAATGGGTAATAGAAAGAGGAGACTGGGAAGATATAGGCTAGGAGAGAGGAGGACTCTTAAAATTCCTCTGTTACTAAATTACTATTCTACTGTAATTTCTGCAATTTCATTCAGTTTATTTCAGTAAGAATATTTGTCATTTATTTGCCTCAAGTGTGCTTTGTTGGGTTCTATCTTGTGGTGTGTGTGTGCATCTATTTGTATCAGTGTAACACAAATCTAAGAGCATATCTCGATTTGGTCCATAAAATTCGAGAGGATGCTCAGATTAGAGATGAAGCAGCAAAACAAAGTGACTCGGCGATACAATACCCGAGTATGAGAGCATGCCTTCCAAAAAAGTGATTTAGTGACAGAAAGTAGGAGAAACACGAAGAGACTTAAAAGATGGCAAACTCAAACCTAATTGAGATGATTAATTTAGAATTACAAATTCATTTCAAAATGGAACCCATAAACTTGAAGAGCTCAATGGTAAACTCTTATCGAGAACATGAAATTTTACTCATTTAAAGACGTAATATAGTTAATAATGTATTCAAAATAGAAAATGATGTACTCTTTCCTTGACTTGAATTTCTTTCTAAGGAGGATTTTGCCGAACAAGGTTTTAATAAGGCATATCTTTGAATACAAATTATTGTTCATTCTATTCATTTATCCCTCTCATTCTCTTACACAAACTTATTCTTGACAATCTAGTCAAAGTTGAGCTTGGATGAATAACAAAAACTCAATCCTAAAAGATCTCAGATGAGTAAAAAAGGCTCAATCCAATCAAAGTTGAGCTCGGATGAGTAATAAAGACTCAATCCTAAAAGAGTTCGGATGAGTAAAAAAGACTCAATTCAATCAATTGAGCTCGTATAAGTAAAAAATACTTAATCCAATCAAGTTGAGCTCGGATCAATAATGATGACTATTTAAAAGAGCTTAAATACAGGTAATATACTTCAAAACACAAGTTGGAAAACATGCTAACAGTGTTCCATTTCAATAGCCATCAAACAGGTACATCATATGACTAATCATTAACCAAATCCTTTTCTAAATCAAATTCATTCACATCCAAATTTATATAACTGTCTTTATTGATACTGGGACTTCTATAAGGAAACCTCACAAGTTACCCCAAGTCTCCTATTGGGACACCTGTGTTGATGTTTTGGCAACCCAACTTACATGGTCTGGATAAGCATGAATTCATCAAATAAGCTTCTTTTTGTTACATTGTTCCTGCAACAAGGCTAACCGAGGTTTCACTCACATTAAAAGAAGTTCATTTGATGAATTCATGTTCATCCAGACCATGTGACTTGGGTTGTCAAAAATTCAACCCATATGTCTTAGTAGGATACCTGGGATAACCTCTGAGGTTTTCTACTGAAATCGTGTCACATTAGTACGATTTAAGTTCATCAAAATTACAATTGAAATCATGTTAATGTGGCATGATTTTAGTTAAGCTTAATTACTCTCTTTGTTAAAATTAAGTGATATCGTGCGAAAGTGATATGATTTCACCATTTATGCTAAAATTGTGTCACCTTAACAAGATTTCATCCTCAGTTAAATAAAATTGTGTCATCATGGCACGGTTTCTTTGTAGATTTCTTCGTAGATGAATATCAATCGTGGGAATAAAAATAAAATTACCCATTATGAGAATTTTCATAAAAAATTGCACCAGAATGAGAAAAAGAAGCTGAAAAGAAACTCATTATCCCATTTCACCTTAAACATATATTTCCTTTTATGTTCTTACTAACTTAAGCGTCGGAGAATTTTCTGCAAGTTGACATTTCCTCGTCTAATCGATTATAGATTGCCTCATGAGATCCAATCTCACCCACCTCGAAAAATTCAATACAACTAGGGTAAGAACATCTCAAATAAGAAAGAACACCTTTAGATCTTGAAAGCATACACTCATCCAAGGATAAAGGGTGTTTATCCCTCGGACAATAGAGACCATGTGTGCTTTCTGATACTCAAAAAATTTAACAGAGCTCGAATAAAAACATCTTGAATAAGAATACCCTTAGATCTTGAGAGCATACACTCATCCAAGGATAAAGGGTGTTTATCCCTCAGGCAACAGAGTAATGTGTGTGATTTTCGATACTCGAGAAAATTCAACACAACTCGAATAAGAACACCCTTAGATCTTGAGAGCATATAATCATCCAAAGATAAAGGGTGTTTATCCCTCAAGCAACAGAGAACAACATGTGTGATTTTCGATACTCAAAAAATTTAATATAGCTCGAATAAGAACACCCTTAGATCTTGAGAGCATATACTCATCCAAGGATAAAGGGTGTTTATCCCTCAGGCAACAGAGAACAACGTGTGTGATTTTTGATACTCGAAAAATTCAACACAGCTCGAATAACACACTTAGATCTTGAGAGCATACACTCAACCAAGGATAAAAGGTGTTTATCCCTCAGGCAACAGAGAACGACGTGTGTGATTTCTAATACTCGAAAAATTCAACACAACTCAAATAAGAACATCTCGAATAAGAACACCCTTAGATCTTGAGAGCATACACTCATCCAAGGATAAAGGGTGTTTATTCCTCAGGCAACATAGAACAACTTGTATGATTTTCAATACTCAAAAAATTCAACACAGCTCGAATAAGAACATCTCAAATAAGAACACCCTTAGATCTTGAGAGCATACACTCATCCAAGGATAAAGGGTGTTTATCTCTAAGGCAACAAAGAACAACGTGTGTAATTTTCGATACTCGAAAAATTCAACACATCTCGAATAAGAACACTCTTAGATCTTGAGAGCATACATTTATCCAAGAATAAAGAGTGTTTATCTCTCAGGCAACAGAGAGCGACGTGTGTAATATTCGATACTCGAAAAATTCAACACATCTCGAACATCTCAAACAAGAATACCCTTATAACTTGAGAGCATATACTCATACAAGAATAAAGGGTGTGTATCGTTCAAGGAACAAGGATAAAGGGTGTTTATTGCTCAAGCAAAAAAAAAACAAGGATAAAGGGTGTTTATTGCTCAAGCAAAAAAAAAACAATGTGTGTGATTTCCATTACTCCATGGGTAAACTTACTTTTCAACTACCCAACACTAGGCTTTTGTAATTTTTTACCATGGCTGACACAAAGTCACGAGTCCAAGCAAAAACCAGTAAATTCCCGGATCAAGATTCCAAGAACTAAGCTAGTATCCTACACGTCTTCCAAAACACTAAAAAATTAATTCGTATAATCCCTTTCCCTTCCAAGAACCAAAGACCGTCCTGGATTTCAAGATTTTGGAACGCAACTCCAAATGTGTCGAAGACTTGTCTCCTTTGTTGAAAACAATTCTGCCATGCAAGTGAAGCTTGCAATTTTCTAGACCCGTTTCATAATCATCATTCATTTGAACAGCGATCATATCCCCTTTCAATCAAGGCATCGGTAACTGATTCAACGAAACAGTACAAGTGTTGGACCAAACTTGGGCAAAAGTTTTCTTGGGGTCATTCCAAACATTTTTCAGAGCTGATGAACATGAACCACAATAGCTATAACTTCATCATTATTCAGACATCCCCAAGGTATGGCAAAACCCATGTTAGTCGCAATCAAGAACCTGCTTTCTTGGAGACAAAACATCAAACACCACACAAAGGTAACTGAGAAAAGAAAAATAAGAAAGTGAAGAAAATTAACCTTATTATGATTTGTTTACCCCATGGAAGGTTGCCAGAGCCCCAAGAAAAGATTCAAACTGAGATCCACTGATCCGCAGAAAAACCGAAGTAAGAGAACGATTTGTCACGATAGCGTCCTAGCAATATTTCGTAACATCTACAATTTTTCCTAAGCCCAAACTTTTTCTATTGATTTAAGATTCAAATTCTATGTGTATCAAAGTCATATTCACACATTATATTTGATCTAACTTTTCTTTATACTTCCTTAAATTTAATTTTAGCATAAGATTTTAAAATGTTTAATAATTTTAATTTTTTTAACTTTAAAGGATTATTCAAGTGAAAGAAAAAAGAGAAGTCAACTATTTTTTTCTTTTAAATATTCCTTTATACTTAAGAAAAGTTAGTTTTTTTTTTTCCTTTTTCTTTCCTCTTAAAAGAACTAAGTTGCTTATTTTATTTAAATTTTATATAAAAAAACATGTTCGACAAAATTAAAAACTAAGAATTGAATCAAACATGATAAAATATAGTAGAGAAATGACACAATTACAAATGTGCACTTTAAGGTCGGAACTATAAGATCTTGGATGAGAGCTAAGTATCTTGTTCTTTCGTATATCACAAATAGGTATTTGTAATAAAAACATACTTAACCACGTATTCAAGGTGTAAATGTGATTTATCCTCCTTTAATACAATATTATTCATTACTATCATCAAGATCTAAATTGAAAATTATAATTAAGAGTTAATCTAAAGGACATCTAAACTACTAAATTAAAAAAAAAAAAAAATAGGTGTTCACCTATGATATATATATGATTTTATTTATGAATATTTAACGCTCACAACTACCATCACTTTTATTGTCATGAACGTTGTAGTATCTCTTATAAGCACTCCCTATTCGATTATAAGGATAAGAATACCACAACATATAAAACACACAAAATAGAAATGGGGATAAAATACTTCAAAACAAGTACAAGAAACAAATAAATATTAATTATATTATGTCAATACTGGGAGCCACTTGAATCTACTCCCATGCAAGATTGTAGAAAAACTTTGTCAAACATAAATAAAGAAATGAACAATTTATCATCATATTGTTCGAACATCTCCAGCTTTTAAAAGAAATAATTTTAAATATATTCAATGACTTTGTTAACACAATTGAATTTTGACTCCATTTAATGTAAACTATAACAATTGAATTTTGACTCCATTTAATGTAAAACTATAACAATTGTGAAAGACAGAATTTAAGAAGAGATTAACGAGGTGCATGATTCGTATTAAATTATAAAATTAATACATGTGTGTATGATTATTTAATGAGGTCATATGAGATGGTGAAACCATAACAAAATTTTATATATTGAATGTCACGTTTCAGATATATGTGATGAACTATTTTGGTTGAAACTGTAGAGATGGTGAACGATATTTGGCATTATAAACTCTAGTATCCTTTTTGGTCAAGTAACTGATATTCAATGATGATGAAGAAATATACAATTAGTATCTTTAGTAAATAATAATAATACTTGTCACTTTAAAGCATACACAATTGAATTAATCATGTCTATAATCTATTTTCCCCTCTGTTTAACGTGTGCACTTATTTTACATTTGTATACATGAAGGGAAAAAGAATAACAACAGGGATTGGAAGGGGGAGGTTGGTTATGTAGAAGTTTCCAACCATTGGTCGCCATCTATAAAAGTAGTGTTGAGGAAAGCAAAAGCTTGCGTTTCATTTAATTTCTGTACATAAGGAGCCCTCAAGTTCATGTTAGCCCCTGGCCCCGAGCAATTATATTCTCCATAGAAGATAGTCCTGCATGCATGCATGCATGTGTTAAAAAATATGAATAGTTAGCAACTAATACACACACACCTTCCTACTTGTTTGATCATATAACTAGTAATAGTTCAGCGTTTCATTAGAAAATGCAAGAGTGTTTCAAAGTTGTGTGAAGAGAAGAGACTCACTGGTCTCTAGAAGGGTCGTTGAAATCATTCCAACCTTCAGGAGCAATGATATCTGACATTAATGTGAAGGCAAACACAACACGAGAATAAGGTCTCCATGCTCGACCCAACCATATTCTACCGTTTCCTCCAATACTACTGTTCACAAATGCAAACCCTGTGTTTTCATCACCCGAAACTCTACCATGTGCTGTAACAGCACCATTTATGCTCTTTTGTCCCACTGGTACGGGGTTTGCTATAGAAACTATTTCACAATTCTGTATTTGTAAATTGTAACAATATCACTAAAACAAGTAAATTACAGGGTATAAGAGTAGTAATTGAGATGAAGATAGCCTACCTCGTAGAGGGACCTTGCATTGCCGAATATGAAGTCAATGGAGCCTTGAATATAGCAATCTTTGAAGTAATGGCGACCCTTATCATCATGAAGGGTGTCTTGTGCTCCAAAGAATCCACAACCCCTAAACTCAGATTGATCTCCGGATACTCTAATAGCTACTGCTTGTGCCCCAACAGCCCCAGGACTTGGCATTGGTGCTAAATTCTATTTGGAGTACAAAGTTTCTGGTGTCAGTGACATTGTAATATGTTATTTATATTTTGTTTCTTCTAGACATGCAAGTAAAAATCATTCACCATGAAGCTTATGTTCTTAGCAATGAAATTGGAGGCGAAAACTTGTACGGAGCCACTGTAAAATGTTCCATTCGCGGATAATGCGGTGTCATTCCATGCAATTGCAGTTGAAGTATAGCCTTGTCCTTGAAATGTAATATTGGCTTTTGTTTTGGGCACCATAACCTTCTCACTGTCCAAAAATAAATGGCATCATAGATGAAGTTAAGATTAATTATTTTCAAGGAAATAGTCTATGTTCTACTTGCATATGATTACATAACGAGATAGATGGTGAGTTTTTTATGCTGTCATCATAATTCGTATAAATTAAGCACACTTTTTGGGTCAAACTTTTTCATAGGATTTTAGAAAATGAAGTGATTTGTATTTGTCATGAAAAAAAATTTGAGTGGAGTGGAATGATTCAAATCCAATCAAATAAAACAAGAAAGATTAAAAAGGAGATTTGTTTGATGAGGAGGAGGACCAACTTACTAGTACATGCCACTGTTTATCCATATTATGGTTCTTTTGACACTAAAATCTGGAACTGCATTCACGGCTGCTTGTACTGTTGTGAAATTACAGCACCCTCTTCGATCAACACAAAGGTACGAAGTTGTATTGGTATTTGGAGGTGGAATTCCTGGTGGAAAATCATCACAGATAGAATCAGTATTGCCACTATCAGGGTGTTTCTTGTGATGTCTTTGGAAGTTCCCTGTTAAAGGTTTTGGCAAGTATGCAGATGAAGGTGACAAGGCATTTATGAGATGCTGTGGAATTGAATTTATGAGAAACTGTGGAATTGGATTTATGAGATACAAAGATGCAAAAACTGCGGCCAGAGCAACCAAAAGAGATAGGAGGTTGCTTTTGGGAGCCATTTTCTGATTTTTGAATGCAGGAGAGGGTGTGAAAAGGGATGAGGCTGAAAATTTGGAAATGTGTATATATATGAAAATAAAAATATGTCAAAAATGCACTTGAAGGGAAAGGTTTAATGGCATGTCTTGCAATCTACCCTGTCCTTATTCTTTCTTGGGGAAATTTCCAACTTTCACCAAACTTTTAAGTTGGTTAGTTTTTCTTCAACCTTTTTCATGACGTTGCAGGCCAACTAAAACGGTCTTTACATCAGCTTATCAAATATATTTTATGAAATAAGATCAAGGTCAATGCCTACATACTAATAATTTCCATACTTCAATGTTGTTATGCATCAATGATTTTAGTGTCATAGAGCTTAGGTCTCTCACCTCTGTGACTATTTGTACAAAAAAAAAAAAAAAACTTATATTCCATCATCCCAGATTTTAAAAGCATTCCATGTACAGGAATTTCATGGTAACTTCACTAAAATCGGATATAGAATACAGGCAGAGCAAAGACTATATCTATATGTATTAGGTTTGAAGAGTTTAGTTTAGAATGAGAAAGAGAGCTGCAGTTGAACTCAATTACCTGAATGGAAGGGAGTTTAAGTATGTAATAAACTGAATGTAAATTTTGGCCTCTGTGATTTAAAAAACATATTCTGCTTCTGAGACTTGGCAGAGTTTACCTGAATAATTTACCAGCATTATCTGAGTTTGGGTATTCTTAGCAGATCCCGGAATATGTAGACAGATTTCTAATACTTTTAGAAAAATAAAATAAACAAAATGATTTTTTTTCATGAATTAAAACCAAATGAGATATCTCAACTTTTGAAAAGGTTAGATGTAAGAGTTCATATAAAAGTTGACATGTGTAATTGTTTTAACTTAAGTAGATACTGAATCAACACAGTGTTTTGCATAAATTATTGAGAATGTTAAGAGTTTGACTTTAGTAAATTATGTTAGCCATCGCTTCAAGGACTTGTAGATGCCTTGCATGTACGGACAAAAGATGCATAAAATTCCTACATTGACTTGAATTTGCGCTGTAGTTGCATTGAGTTTTAATAGCCTAATCTATTAACTTGAGATTTTCTTTTTCACTTTCAAGGTCTGCCGCATCAGAAAATAATTTAGAGGAAGCTGGTTTCTTAAATGTAGAATGGATAACATTTCTCCTTCAAACTGCAGAACCACGTTTTATAATTCTTTGCCTTAGTTTTAGAAGTAAACGCCTAACAATTATTCTTTAGGAACATTTGATTCTGTTGAGTCCACGGAGTTGGAGAATGTGGGCAAAAGCTGGTTTGGTGACAATCCAAGGAAATTTTTTATTAGTCTCTCCTGATTTTGTTCTTTCCCACTCATCATGCGCGTAGCATAAATAAGGGAGGTGTGATTAGAATTGAGAACCTAAAAATCAAGAGAACTACATAATGGAAGAGTTGAGATGGATATAATGGGTCAAAAACCGAACTGTTAATCCCAATGGGACAAATTCTTCCTCCACCCCATACCCTCTTCCTGCACTCCCATATAATTTTTTTATTTCATGACTGCCCTTCATGAAATTACATAAGTACCCTCTCTTTCGTTTCTTGAAATTGTGAACCGAATGGGGGTGCATCCGGTTCTCATTTTAAAAAAAAAATACAAACTGGACGACTACATCCGGTTCTCAACCCAGCAGATCGTAAAATCCTCAAATTCGCCGTCGACAGCCTCCCAAATCCCAAATCAACTACTCTAATCATCAATATCACCTACTAATTGCTAATAAACATCACAAATTGGTTACCTAATACTTCTATGAAGGATTAATTGAAAGATTTTGAATAACGAAGGAACGAAAGTCGCGAATGACTTATCTAAACTGGACGAAGGTTCTCTTAACCGGACGGTTTGTATTTTTTTTTAAAATGAGAACCGGATGGGGGTGCATCCGGTTCTCATTTTCAAAAAATTAAACCGGATAGCCTGGTCATCCGGTTGGGAAGGGGAGGGATTTTATTAAGATAGGGGTATTTATGTAATTTCATGAAGGGCAATTATGGAATAAAAAAATTATATGGGGGTGCAGGAAGAGGGTATGGGAGTGGAGGAAGAATTTGTCTCCCAATGGTAGTATAATCCATTACGCAAGGTGTGTGCTGATTTACGAGGTTCAAGATATCAGTTGTTTCGAATATACGTTACTAGGACAACCAGCTAGATTGTCTTCGTCTCTACTTACTTACAGCTGTAGTTTTCCTTTCAAGATAGTTTTTTTTTCCTGGATTCTTTCTTGTAGTATAGTCGGGGGCACTATGATTCGCATAGTCTGGTTCTGATAGTAAGGTGCAGTGATTTTCTCATTCAATTCAACAATTCACTAGGCTATCGACACATTCGAGTGTTACGTAACAATCATGCGACGAGCAATATATGAAGAACACCTCTACACCATACACCAAGGTCTACCAAACTGTCACTTCCATCTCATTGTTACACAATCCAGATCACCATGTGACATGTCCCTTAAACTTAAACCAGAATCTTGGTGGAGACAAACAACGGGTTAAAAAATGGATCAATTTTGTACAATGAAGCGAATTTAGGTCACTTGTCCTACAGTTTTTATTCATTATCTTTTGAAAAAGGGCGAATTATTCCTGTAGGTCACTTGTTCTACAGTTTTTATTCATTATCTTTTCATATTTTGAAAAGGGGCGAATTCTTCCTACATCTCCACGCTTTTGTCCTACTAGAAAAAATAAAAATATCATTTTACCTTCTTTATCTTCTCATATTACACAATTTAAAACATAAAAAACTATATCCTAAATTATTCAATCCGAAATTCAAAAAACTTTTTTATAGTTCAGACTATCCTCCAAAACACAAAATGAAAACTATAATTTAAATTGTACAATTCAAAATAAATAAAAAATTATATTCTGATTTATCCAATTCAAAATAAAAAATATATATTTCAAATTATATAATCTAAAAATAAAAGGAAGGATATTTTTGAAATTTACAACAATATGAAGGTGGAGGAAGAATTCGCCCTAAAAAGCGATGTAGAACAGATAGCCACTACAGTACCATACTACTGCACAGGACAGCGATTGAGGGACAGGCCCTTAACCAACCTGGTCAGCCCACGAATCTCAAATCCACCACTACTATTATTACTAGTAAATCAGAAAGGTTAACACAGTAAATTCACAAAGCGAGAGCACCCAACAGAAATTCACGGGATGTTTAATTAAATAGAACAGCTCGAAGTTGGAAGACATGAAATGCAGTACACTAGATGTTGGCAGCTGGAATTTTTCACAAAAGGCCATTAATTTAGGCTAACAAAATATTACAGTAATTATTTTCACAAACAAAAAATATTACAATCAGATTAGCAACTATATTCTTCATTCGATTCTGTGTACCCCTGATGACATGGCATAAATAGGTGGGCACTCTAATTCACATCATCTGATCTCAGCTACCCGTTCAGCCAATAGAATTGGCAAGAGGAATTGAAGAGGAAGTTCAAAAAGGAAGCCAGAAACCTCGTTCCTGTACCATCATTAATTGTGTCATTGCACTATCTGCCAAAGATCAATCGCCTTGTAGACAATAAAGCTGACGAATGTTTCCAGAAGCTGCCACAACAGAACAAATTATTAGCATTATCTGCGTAACTGCCTCTTGCCAATAATTAGAATTTAGAGCAGCCAGTTCTGTACCAAACTTTATCCCATCATTGCCTTCTGATAGATACTAATTTAAGATTACTTAAACCATAAACATTTATCTCCTCCCTTAAACTATCTCCTATCAGCAACTAGAGTTGAGAAAATATTCTGTACAAAATATCTGAAACCTATGTTATAAACATGAATGCATGTATGCTTAAACCACTAAATCAGGGATGGTGATTATTGCTGGATCTGCCTAAATGGATGCAGGTGTTACTTCAGAAAGAGAAAAATCAAATCCATTAAAAGCCACGTTACTTATAGGTGCCGTTAAATTGTGTTTCGTCCAAGGCACAGGAAGACACACCAAACGGCCAATGCAATATTAAGAAAATTGAAAATTCTGTGGTACCACTGCCCAATTGCAGTAATATTGAATGTTCCGTGATTATTGAATGAAACTCACTATTTAATTCAGTGGTGGTTATTTGTAGAAGGTTCCACAATAAAACGTATCAGCGAAATCTCCACAAAACATTTACCAGAGAAATCATAAGCTTGGTAGAGAGCTAGTCCAAGTTTCAACTTCGAGGACATACAAAAAAATTTGCTTAAATGGGAAGACAGTGTTCATTGTAAAGGTAAAAGTCACATGTGCTGAAATAAAACACAATAATAAAAAAGACAGACGATTACCATATAACCAGTCCTTGAAGTACACATGGAGTGCAGTTGACAATTCTCGTTTGCGACTTTCTTCTAAAGATGCTTCCCGTATGAGTTGCCTTATCTCCCCTAAATTTTTGTGCTGCAGATAAGATTCATTCAAATGAGAATATATTTCACTTAAAATACAGCACTTTACAGTTTGATTTCTATAAATTTTGGAAATCCAATCAATAATACATTAGTGAATTGACACTGCATACATTTTTACGCTGAGATGCCATGTAAGCATCTGGTAGCGTGAATGGATTGCCTTCTGCAGACCCAGTAGAGTTTCCTCCAAGCCAGCTCGGAATCTGTGTGCCAATAGCATGGACCAAAAACAAAGCATACGACTAAATAGAGAAGAAAGAAATATGAACCTTGAAGATTCTTTATGCCAAAAAAGATCGGAAACAAGATACCAGCCAAGTATTGAAATCCATTAAATGTGACTATTTAAAAATAAAAATCTTAATTTTCCCTAAAAGTCAGTGTAAAAATAACGTCTTTACCACAAAACTAGTGAACTGATCTGGGTCCACCTGAGTAGCAGACTCAGCTTGAACATCAGAGACACCTGCTGGATGAGATAATGAATCATGGGGATCAACCATGCCCAATGCGAGAGGTTCGTCCCATCGGTTCACTGCAGGAACAATTCCAACTTCATTCATATGCTCCTCCAATTGGGAGTAAAAAGTATTATAGGGAGCCACCTGTTAACAATGAAAGGAAGTTCTCATGCAATCCAGGGGAGTAGAGTGAGGATAAATTATAAGAAGCTAGTACAACTAGAAGAAGTAGTAGTGTGAGCAGAAAAAGTAGACCTGTTAACGGACCGCGTAGCATTTTTTTCAAACCGAAAACCACACTTCTGTATTCTAACATAATGGTAAAGAAATCTGTTGCTAGATTTTGAAGATAAACTCCAAGGCTTGCTCTTGCAAAGAATCAAATATACTAATCTTTGAAGATTATCCATTTCATTACTTAAAGCTTAATCGCTAACCTTTTAATCTATTTCTCTGCTTTAATTAACAACACCTTAGAAATAAGATATCGGTCAGAGACTGTGTTTCCCGAGTTAATATAATTTAAAAATTAGAAACGCTAGTATAAATTATAACTATAATCTCTCTATAACCACGAATTAAGAGTTTTTTGTGGCACTCGGTTATAATCAGATAAGCCACATATGATATATAAAAATCAATCGTTTTGTACTTCGTATAGTTGCTTCCCAAATGAGACCTAAACAATATTCCAAAATTTTAAAGTTGCATTCAAATGTAACAAACACAAAATGGCAAAGCATCAGCTTCATAAATAATGCAACAGCGAACAAGAAGCTCACCTGCAGCTTATGGTTATCACCAAGCATAAGTGGTTGCTGATTCACTCCCAAAAAGAAAATGCATTCACGGCAATTAGCAATACAAATACGTTTTGCTGCTACAATTACATGAACACGTTCACAGTGTTCTACTCTCACAGCCTGTCAAGTAAAAAAGGGTGGAGATCAACTTCCTTCCAGCTATGCTAACGCTCACGGTAAGCATAAGATCAGTAAAATGTTTCAGTTACCAAGTCTTTCCAAACATAGACAGTCACATATGCATTTGATACAAGTAAATAATTTCATCGCCTCCTTTAAAATACAAATTCAATTGAAAGTACTTCATTGAAAGGTTTATGCGATGCTTGAAAATCAGACTAATGTACATACATAAGAGCAGGCAAACATCATTAATCACTATCTCACACTTCTCATATACCTGGAAGTGCTTTACCAAGCATGGATTCACTGAAGTGAAGCCAAATGAGAAAAATAATCCTTCCAAATTTCTTGTAATGAAGAAACAGTGACAAAAGAAACTTTCCATTTAAATAAGTTTAGGCAACAATAACCATCCACTCACTCAACAAAGTTGAAGTCTAGACCGTCTCACATTTAATCTTTCTGATTTAAAGCCACCTTTCCATCCTTTTTCACTTTATCTTTTCTGTTATATTAGCTAAAATAACCTTGACAATACGTTGGTTATAGTATTCCTTGGGAATTGATGATATTCAAGCTCACATTGGAAAGAATTACCTAGTTTCAGTTTGAATAAACTTTTCTACAAAACACTTGAAGGTAAAGAAAATAAAACAAACTGAATAGGTGAAAAGAATCAACTATAGTTATAGTTCAATTAGTTATATTTAAGAACAATTCAGATTTTAAAAACTAAATTAAAACAGCATTTTAGTTCAATTTGTTTTTCAAATCAATACAACTTTATTTATGCAACTCAGTTTAGTGTCAATTTAGTTCAGTTCAAATTTTTTTTAACAGTCATATATGAGAGCTTATATAAAGGTTAACACATAGGATAAGTTTGATTTATTTTATTTTACTATGATTCATATTATTTTCTTCTTTATTGGGAGGTTTATCCAAATTGGCTCCTAATAGAAGAACCGATTCCATTTCCCTAGTCTAATAGGACTTATAATCCTAAGGAAATCTCATTTACTTCAACGCAAGCCCACTTGACAGTTATCATATTAGTATCATCTACTGTCTAAAGTGTATGTCACCATACCATTTAGAATGACAAGATAATATTGCTTCCAGTATTCCAGTAGAAAAACACATTCCCAATTGTTCCTTCTAGATGAATAGTATGTTCCTTTTAAAAGCAGGCACAAAGCAACTAGTTGTTACCTTGCCAACTGCTCCAAGAACAATTGTTGCATCTGAACATCCATAGACAGTGGCATATCTCAATGGTGCTAGGATGTAGATGGCAGACTCGTGGCAATTGAGAACCTGTAATGATCAAACATAATTTTTATTAGCATGCCTACAGTGAAAATTTGAAGATCTCAGTTTCCGAAACTATATGAAGTAATATGCATAAGAAGCAAATTGAGTGAGAGCAGAAAAAAAATGTTTAACACAAGCACTCAACCTAAACTTCAAATATCAGCAATAGAAATTTCTTTCTAAGGAAAATTGTCTCAAAAAAGCTTAAACTGTCTGTAGGGATGTTCAAATTTTAACTTGTCCTGAACTAGCAATCAAAACCAATACAAACTGATCAGCAAGCATTGATTATTTTATCCCGATTATTCAAATAAGTTTATATTACCAATATCAATATGCATATAAAGGTTTATAGGCTTTTCAGTAGGCACATTTGACCTACAATCAAGGACTTCGAAAAAAAATTTCGTCAAAATTCAATTGTATAATTCATTTAAAAGAAATTATAATTTTAAGAACCCAAAAAGAGAAATGGAAATTTATAGAAACAAAGGAAATGGGCAATTTTATTGAACTAAGGATATGAGGAAAATAATTCCTTCAAGATTTCTCTTTCCTTACAAACTTTCAACTTCTTTAAATGGCTTCTTTAAAGTTCTCCTCTTCTTCCCCTAATTTATCTAATTGATTCCCTCTAACTAACTACTCAGCCTGTCGCTACTGATTTTTCCTTCCCTTTCTTCTACTGTAAAACCAGTGCAACAATTAGAAAAGATGATACAGGTCTTTAATGCATGTTAACAACCAGATCCACACAGAATATGGCAACAGAGATGACCAACACTAGTATTTTCAAATTTTTACGTGTATAATGTTCAGATATTAATCAGACTAGCAGTTCCAGATTTCAAACTTTTAGACAGAAAATTACAACTGAAGTTCTTAATCATACCCAAAATTAAGCATCAGTCATTTTATTACATCAAGTAAGAATATTAAGAGCTAAATAACTAGTAATTCAGAATAATATGTTTATATGGAATGCAATTGCACTTATTAGTAGTTATAGAAGAAAAAAATAAAATAAAGAGTTGAAATCTTACTTAGGATCAATAGGCTTCAATGATATTTCAAAAATTAAAATCAAATTACAAGCAAAAAGATACTTAAAAAACAAATATTTGAAAAGTAAGTGTGAGCAAACCTTGACAGAAGAACCTTTAATGTCAGATGCATGCTTCGTATATGATGATTTAGAGATCCCTTCAATGAAACTTGCACCTCTAGTACTTGTTGAGACCTTAACTGACACAGTGTTTGCATCAGTCATGGCAACATCCTGATCAGAGGCACTAGATGGGCCATTTTCCTTAGAAGAAGTTCGTTCAGAAATATATTCCAAAGTAGCCACTATATTCTGCAGAAGCCAATCATGAACTTGTGCAGCAGGAACAGGAACAGCAGGCATGTCAGGGTCTGAGTTTGCAAAAAAAGGAGAACATTGACTAAAAGAATTTCCTTCCAATCCCTTATCACCAAACTGAAATAGAAACCCAAGATGCTCGAATCTATCCATTGTTAAAACCTACCAAATAAGCAAAACAATAATAGAAGTAAGAACTAAATAAAACATATGTAAATTTTAATCATTGAAAACATAAATCGTTCACAAAATTCCTCGTACTTTGCTATCATAGCAAACAAATGCTATTAGCCTACAAAGTCGAGCTCATTAATAAAGGGGTGACACAGTCTGTAAGGCTCCAAACTAGCGGAATCTAGAAGGTATAGGCAACATTATTTCAGAATGCAGAGAAACTATTTCCAGGATTTGAGGCAGTAACCTTAACCATTGTACTAAGCCTCGCTGTGTTAAAGTTGAATTCAGTAGAATTTTAAAAGGAAGTCCACAGCTGACTCAATATATTATTCCCCAAATGAGAAGGTCGTAGTATGATTAACTATGTGATATACTGGTATGTGAAGCCTCCGAGTAGAAGAAAGAATATAATCTCAAATTAATACCATATAAGAACAAAGAAATTGCCAAGAAGCCACTTGCCTTTCTTTATCACCAAAGTCAAGAGAAAAGGCTGCTGGTCGGTAAAATAAAAATGGTTTGGTCATGTTACTCTCTCTAGGTATGCATAAATTAATTTTCACTGATTATTAGCGTATATTGTCAGCTGACACATCCACAACTCATTGGACCAAAGCTCTCACAGCAGATCACAACCCCAGCCTCATTCTTAAAGACAAATAGATAACTGATAAATTGTGTTTGAATCACAAAAATAACATGAATTATACACAAGAATTTTGACCAAATGTAGTAGCAATTGCGTGATATCTAACTTACATGTAAACCACCATGACCCCAATTAAATCAAATTAGAATCAGAATGAGACATACAACAGAATCATGTGTTTGCTCTCCACACTGCAAAGCTAGTGAAACGTCATAAAATCAGACTATAAACTTGCAATCGTACTGTAAGGGGATACAAAAGGGTATCTATATGCACCAAAATTCTTAACAGCTGATGTCTAACTGTAAGCACATAGAGTTTGGATAAAATACATGGAAATGAGTAAAGAATAGACCAATATGATTATGCGAAAGACAAAAAATCATCATTAACCGGAGCTACAGGTTTAGGAGCAACAGCTGTATGTGAAAAATGCATACAACCGATGATGCAAAATAACTTCCATAACACTGGACTTGGTCACTTTCAGGGTAGTACGCAACCTCAACAAGAACGGATCCCATATGCCAAGGCTGGTATTGGGAATGTAAGAAATAATGAACTGCAGTTAAAATCAGCAACAAAGGTAGCATACAGTAAATTAACAAACCAGAGACTCTTCGCCTTCTCCCTCTACAGGCTCTGCTAGAAGAGACATTATGTTAGCCAAGTGTTTTTGCAGATACGACAACTGATGTGCCTCTTCATCAGCCTGAGAAGGCATAAACCGCCGACTGTTGCTGCGTACAAGCTGCAAAACATTCAGCGTCAGAATCAACATTTTCTAGCTTTTAGTATTAAATCAACAAAAGAATCACTCAAAACGAAATAGTCAGCAGCTTAATGAAGAAGTCAATAAAAATAGAATCATAATCAAACAAAAAAAGTACCAGATACCAGCTATAAATCCAAAGTTTCAAATATGAAAGTAACCACGAGAAATCAATGAACTATTACAGGAATTAAGCAATGCATTGGTCCAGAACAGCACCTCGATGCCTAATAGCGCTAAATAACATCAAATTACGTCACAGAGAATTGAAACGATGAATTACCTGAAGCGGCGAGAGAGCGGACAAGTAGCCATCGAAGGCGGAAGTAGAAGGCCAGACATCGGCGACGGAGACGGAGTCCTTGTGCGTCCGCGGGAGGAGTCTCTTGTAGGATTGAATGTAGAGGAACAATACTAGATCATGCACGTCGACGCCGACCGCATCGATTTCGCCGAACTTTGCGGCGGTGAGAGGTTCCGAGTCGGAGTGCAGAATCGAGGCGAGCGTATCGAGGACGAGCCTGGCGTGCTCAATGGAGATCTGAAGTGAGTCGGAGATGACCACGGAGTCGACTCGGTGGTTGGAGGATAACTGTAGAAGCTTCTGCTTCAACGGAATTAGGGTTTGCGCGGGGTCGGAGAAGATGAGGCGTGGGATTGGCAAGAGACCGTGCTCGAAGGGCTCGCGCCTTGGGTGAATCACAGTGGATGGGTCCCTGGCCAAAGAAGATGAGGTGGATGGCTCGGTTGGTTCCGTCATGGCAAGGCAGAGAGAAAAAACATGGGAAAACGAGAGAGTGAGAGAGAGAGAGAGAGAGAAAGAGTTGCAGATCTTTGATTCGGGCACAAGTAGAGGGAGAAGAGAGAGAGAGAGATGCGGGAGCGTTCTGGTGGGGTTTACCTCAAGGTAGTGAGGTTACGTGGCGCATTATGATTGGCTTCCTCTGAACAGTGGCAAATGGTAAAATTCTAACATCACATTTAAATGCGTTTGTACTGGAAGGTTTGTACTCCTATTTCTCTCGTAATTCCTGTTGCGGCACGGAATTTTTGATTGAGGTACAAACACTGAGAGTGAGCGATGTAACGAGACCCTCCGTGGTTGCTGCTACACTAGATTTTGCAAATTTTTCTTCTACTTTTCCTCGTTCGGTGAATAATAAAGAATAATTAAGAATTACAAAGGGTATTAATTTTTTTTTCACGTACAAATTTCGGTTGTTTATTATTAGAAAGTAACAAGAACATTTACAACTTTGGATAAGTTGTATGGTACGATTTTGTTTAGATATTTCGGTTCAGATAAAATATTAAATTTATGTAATGATAAAACGATTTTAATTTAAAATGTTGAAAAAAATTGGATATTATAAATATAATTTTAATTGAAATTGTGCATCTATGACTTTGTTGTTAAATAAAAATAACTAAAGACCACTTTAGTTATTTTTATTTAATCCATCTTGCATTGTCATCTATGATGAAGATGAGAGAGAAGAAACATAGTAAAAAAAATCTCATTCTTAAAAGGTCTGTTCAAAATAAAAGTTTATTTAAAAAAAAAAACTCATTTTAGAAAATATATTTTGGAAGATATTATATAAGTTCTACAAAGTTTATCCTATAAATCCGATTTAAAAAACTTGTTTTGTAATATATTTCATGCCTTTTAACAAAAAAATTATTTCAATAAATCTTTGAAAATGTATTTTTTTTTCATAAAGTCTAAAAGGTATGTTCTAAAAAAAATTTCAAGACAGATATTTCAAAAATTTACTTTAAAAAGGATAAAATAGTTATTTTGAAAATTTGCGGGGATGTAGGTTCAATTTGAGGGGTGCAGAATCAATTGCATTTGTTTAGTGCTATTTCACTTTAGGAGTATTTGGAAAATAATTGATTTTGTTAGAGGGGAGTTGACTCAAGCAGTGTGTATTTTCTTTTTTTTTTGTAATAAAAATATCTAAAGGCAGTCTAATTATTTACTTGACTACAACCAACTAGAACACAGAGTGATGACAATCTGAAACCACCGATAATCTAAAACCACCACTTCCAAATACATGAGTCAGAACAATCTAAAAGACGGAGAAGAGATCATATGACACAACATGTCATAGATAGCTTATTTTAATTTATGTAATAACAATATTAAGATCCATATTTACTTTTAATGTAATTTATTTTACCCTATTTACTCATACATTTTTTTACTCAACAAATAATGTAATACCACAATATACATATTAATTAATTCTACAACAAAAAGTTTATTAAACAATTTTTAACATAATTCATTAAAATATTGTAGAATTAAATGTTAAATCAATTTTTAATACATCAATTCATATATTGTTACATCAAAATTTTAAATAATACTTAGTTTAATTTATTGAATTTAAACATTCATTATTAACACACTGCTAATAAAATAAATAAATCAGTATTTAATACATCATTTATTTACTTTAATACAAAAATTTAAAATAAATTATTACTTAATTTAACTTATTAAATTATACATTCACTTTTTAATTAATACAATTACACACATTCTATTAAAAGAAATTAACCATTAAAAAAGATATGCATGATGACACCATTCTAATATTATTTTTATTTAATTCTAAAGTCTTATTATTCATACACGATTTCAATTAAATTATAATCAAAATTTTAATTAAAATCATGTCTACCTTACATGATTATCTTTTCGAAAATTTTGAATCAAAGTTATTTTACCATAACATGACTTTGATATTTCACTTAGATTCAAACTAAAATCATCTTATACCAATATAACTTATTACAAACAAAATTATGTCAACGAAACATCATCTACCCAAAGTGACAACTAAAATCTTTTTTTTTTTTTTCCATTGTGTAATAGACATAAGAAATTGCATCATTATGATGCAACAACCGTTAAATCTAACTTGTAGTGGATCTTTGGTTCTGCAAGTGGTTAATCTGGTTTGTCTTCTGCGGGAATCTTCAACTGCTAATTTATGAATAGAGATATTCGTCAAACAAAACACATTGATATTAGCTTATGTCAGAAACATATTCACCAAATTATTTTAGTTACTCAAACTTTAAAACAACTCCTTTAACATATGGCTAATTGATAAGTAGGCGGTTAATGACTCTTGAAGAATAAGTTAAGCATTTGGTAAGGGAGTGCCGACTTATATTCATTACATTAATATATTCAATAACTAAAGCTCTTTTGACGTGCACTCCCTTCTTTTTAAGAAAACCAAATTCGACAAGTAGTTGCACGGTTAGGGAGCATTTCTCGATCAAGCTAGCCGTTATTAGGATCAGGTATGACGAATTAATTGCGAGGAACAAGTCGACTTCAACAACCAACGTCAGCAATGCTGCCAAACATTATAACGCAATCCTAAGGACCATTTACATCTTTCCTTCATAGCATCCACAGTAAGAAAACGACTTCGTGTAAGTTCAGAAAACAGACATTAGCTACTTGTACAAAAGCAAAATTCAGCCATTTACTAAACTAAGTATGTGTTTGGTTATGTGTCCAATAGTGTCTGACTCGCTTTTTCTCTTAAATAGAAGCTACACGGAGTAGTTTATGGCCTAACGTAGAAACTATAATCCTCTCCCACTGACTTGTAAAACCAGCACGTTAATGTACTAATTGAATTCGTAAAGTGATAGAACCCAACAGAATTCCCAAGTAAACGAAATCGAATATGGGAGATATACAGTATACTAGATGTTGGCCGCTGGAATTTTCACAAAAGCGCCATTAATTTAGGCTAACAAAATATTACAGTAAATTATTTTCACAAACAAAAAAATATTACAATCAGATTAGCAACTGTATTTTTCATCGATTCTGTGCAACGCTGATGTCACGGCATAAATAGGTGTCACTCTAATTCACCTATCTGAACTCAGCTACCTATGCCGCCAATATAATTGGCAAGGAGAATAGAAGAGGAAGTGCAAAAAAGGAAACCAGAAACCTTGTTCCTGTACCATTAACTGTGCCATTGCATTGTCTGACAAATATCAATCGCCTTGTAGAAAATAAAGCTGACGAATGTTTCCGGAAGCTGCAACATCAGAAAAAAAGTTATTGGCACTATCCGCTTAGCCTCCTCCAGAAAATAATTAGAGCAGCCCGCCTTCTACCAGATTTCTTTTATAATATACTGTTCATCAATTGTCTTGTGATTAAAACTTCTATTAGAAGTTTGATTCTTTTAATTTCTTCAAGCTGATTTATCTTATGGGGAAAGTTCGATTCACCTTACTTTCTACATTCACTTTTTTTTTCTCCTTTAAGTACTTGTAGAAAAACCCACTACATTGGATCTAAAAGGAAAAAACCGATAGTTACCATATAACCAGTCCCTGAAGTAGACATGGAGAGCAGTTGATAATTCTCGTTTGCGACTTTCTTCTAAAGGTGCTTCTCGTAAGAGCTGCTTTATCTCCCCTAAATTTTTTTGCTGCATAGATAAAATTCATTCAAATTGAAACATAATTCACATTCTTAAAAACAACCACTTAGTTGGAAATCCAATAGTTCATATACTCATCAATTAACAGAATGCATACGTTTTTATTCTGAGATGCCATATAAGCATCTGGTAACGTGAATGGGTTGCTTTTTGTAGACCCAGTGGACTCTCCTCCAAACCAGTTTGGAATCTGCATGCAACAATGCGGACAGAGTAAAATCACGACTAAATAAAGATTAAAGAAATGCACCCTTAACACTGTTCATCCCAGAATTTATAAATCATACACACAAGATCAATGTTTTAAATTCCAAATAGCAGCCCGTTCCACAAACATTATAGCTGGATAGCAGGACAGCCACTATTTTGAATTAATTTACTATATAAATATAAATTCTTAATAATGATAAAAATTACTCAAAATTAATAATATTCATAATTAAAAATAAAATGCCACAGGTGTCTTAACTCTTAAACAAAACATACAAAGACCAACAAATTCAAATAAGAGTTTCCTAGCCAAAAAATTATCAATTATCATCTTCGAACTCCAAGCCTTTTTATCATTATATCACTGTTAGTACATCTATAGATTTCAATTTTGGATATTAAAATCCCAAAAAAGCCCTAATGTCTTCCCTCAGAGGAATTCTTTTGGAATCAACAAAGTGTCTTATGGCTGTTATTCAGCCCACTATTTGATATCTGCTATGGCCGCGCTAGAGTAGCCCCTGTAGCAGGTAGGGGCCGCTCCCACTGCTATAGCAGCACCATATTGCACTACTTAAAACCCTGGACGATATATAAACTAATGGCAAACATATGAATATCTATTAAAAGACTACCTAAACATAAAGATCTCCACTTGCCATACAAGCAGTGTTAAAGGAACATTCATACCACAAAATAAGTGAACTGATCTGGGTCCACCCGCATAGCAGACTCAGCTTGAACATCAGAGACACCAGCTGGATGAGACAATGAATCATGCGGATCAACCATGCCCAATGCTAGAGGCTCATCCCATCGGTTAACTGTGGGCACAATTCCAACTTCATTCATATGCTCCTCCAAATGGGAATAAAAAGTATTATAGGGAGCCACCTGTTAACATTATAAGGAAGAATTTCAAACCAGGAATTCAGCAGAGAGAATTATAAAGAAAAATATGCATACATTCATGGCAAGAACAAAGAAGCTAGTAGTGTCACTAGAAGCATAAATGTGGGGTCAGAAAAAGGACTTCGGTAAAATGTTACTTAGAGACCATATGTTTGTCTAATTAAACAAATACTATAATAGTTGAGTAATCTGTTACTAGATTTTGAAGACAAGCTCAGAAGGCTTGTTCTCACGAAGCACCAAATATACTAATCTAGGACGACTTTTAAGGGTTTATCCATTTCACCACTTAAATCTTTCTCATGGTGATGAAGTTAGTCTTTTTGTTTCTTTCTCAACTACACCTTATAAATATGTATGTGCTGTGTTTTAAAAATTTAATAATCAACACATTAGAATTAAAAATTCAAATAATACCAGTACAGCAACAAAGTACGATCCATAACCAAGCTCAAAGTACACCTATTTACAGTCTAACTATTCTATCCACTCATGTATCACAGTGTCAGGATTTAAAAGTACTAGGCCGATAGTAATTTCATAAATAGTTGCCCAATATTTTGCATCGATTTCATTCATTATCTCCTTTCTGCACATTTGAGGAAACAAATGTAGTAACAAATAAGGCCAAATGACATTCCAATGATTAAAAATACCAACATGTTGCGACTTGACACTAACCCTTTAAAGTGTAAACTATATAAACAGCCATACAAAAATAATCACAGCGCTTTCAGTTATAATTTCTCTCTATCTATCTCTCTGTGTATGTGTCTATATATATATATATATATATATATATATATATATATATATATATATATATATATATAGAGAGAGAGAGAGAGAGAGTCGAATGAAATTAAATATGAGGAACCAAAGTATAAAACAAAATATTTAAATTAATAATTGAGATTTGTATATTCATTTTCATTCTCTTTCCTATCTGATATTTTATTGAGTGACAGTCAAAAAGCATTTTCTCTGCTTACAAAATATCTCAAAAACAAGAACTATACCTTTCAATACAAGTGTACTCACCTCAAAAGAACTTGCAAAGTTTTACATTCTTTTATTAAAATCAAATAATGACCTTCCGAAAAAAAAAATTGAGATGCATTATGTTTTAATATTTTAAATATTTTCAACTGACTTATCAAGTCGTTTAAAGTATTGAACATTTTTCATAATAATAATGTCCTTGAAGTGTTGAATTTAGACTCCAAGTGTATTCGGGTGTTGGCTTGGAACAAGTATTTGAGCTAATTTGTCGAAAGAAAATAAGTAGGCAGCTAGTGAGGAGTGCCTAACATGTGTTGTATACCTACAGCGTCAGAAACATTTCCAACACTACACCTCAACCAAGAGGACCCTGTTTCCTCTGTATCAACCTATATTGTGCAAAATTATACCAATTAAGCCACAAAGAACATCACAAGTCAATCTTTTTAAATTTTCTGTAGAATAATTTCATCATGCCTTAACATAGTTCCAAAATCTAAAGGTACATTTTCATGCAGAAGCAAAACTGGAAGGGCGAAAGTACCAATTTCATAAAAAATGAAAGAGAAAATGAAGAAGCTCACCTGCAGTTTATGGTTATCACCAACAATAAGAGGTTGCTGGTTCACTCCCAAAAAGAAAACACATTCCCGACAATTAGCAATACAAATATGTTTTGCTGCTACGATTACATGAACTCTTTCACAATGTTCTACTCTGACAGCCTGGCAAACAAAAACAAGAACGCAGAGATCAACTTCTTTTCTGCAAATTAAGCGCCAGCATTCTAGTACTAATTGTAGGCAGAATATCATTAACATGCCACCTCCCGTTACCAAGTCTTACCAAAAGGATTTAAAATGATGAGTAAATAGCTGTATTGTATACTTGAAAGTAGTAAAGCGCAGTAAAGTGAATCCAAAAGGATAAATCATTATAAATAAAAACAAAATTGGCACCTAAAAGTACCTTGTTGAAAGTTGTTATATTAAACGATGACAATTATGGCCTTTTCTGATTCTCCATAAACACTTCCAGGGGAGAAAAATAAAAAAGAAAAATGAAATCAGCTCCTCCACAGGTAACATATGCTTATGCTTATGTTACAAATAAGATTCTGAAGAAGCTGAAGGGAAATAACTCGTACAAATCAGTTCATGTATAGATTAATTTTAACTTACGGAGAAACAGATTTCATTTTTCCTTCTTATTCTTCTTTCTTAAAAGTATTTATAGAGAAACTTCTCCAAATAGGCATTTACTTCAAGTAAAAATCATCACATTTTCAGGCATCAATGTAATAACAGATTACCATTGCATTCATAGTGTGGGGGATGAAACAATAATCATTATCTCGTCCTTCACAAAGTGAAAATTCACAGAAACAAAACCAAATGATTAAAAAAATACCACTTGTGAATTTATTGTGATGAACCAACAGTTGCATAAGAAACTATCACTTCAAACAAGTTTAGATATCAACTATCATACCCCAACCCAAAGAAAGTTGAAGTCTTTACTTTTGCACATTCAATCTTTTTGATTGATTGGGCATCTCGCCATCCCTTTATTTTGCTTTTCTTTTTCATTCTTATACATGAACTTCAATCTCTTTTAACACAATTGAAGAATTTTCGAAGATCAGAATTTCTGTCACTTTGTATGGAACTCACACAAACATGAATCAATTTCTTTACACGAGGACCATTCATATGAGAAAAATTTTATATTCTCCAAGTTCCAATGTCTATTTAAATTGTGTCATACAATGGCAGCTAAAACCAACTTTACTTAAAATACATTTTAGAAATAATATATATTCCTTAGGAAATGATGATATTCAAGGCTACAATAGTAAAATAATATCTAATAGAAAAAGTTAGGTGAGGGTATTGGATCCGGATTGTATAAGACTACTTTGGAATAAAAAGTCTTAAGAATCTTAAAAGATTGTGTATAAATGTTGACTTATCAGATCTTTAAAAAAAAAAGACTTCTATGATTAAGATTTTGTATTTTCGATTTTTAATGGATTTATAATGTACGAATTTAACTGCAAAGATTTTAAGGATTTATTAGATATGAAAGAACTCGTCGGATTTTTAGAAGTTGAAAAACATCTTAATTGAATATCCTTAGATTTTGTTGCCCTTCTTAAAATATCCTACGTATATTAATTGAATACCACAAGGCTTATTTTTATATCATTTAAAAGCCTTGATTGAATACCATAATACTTTTTTTAACAAAATAAGTCTTTTAAAAGTTTTTGAAATCCTAATCCAATACCCCCCTTAGTTCTATAATTTCATTCCCCATACCTACTAGAACTTTAACCCTAAGGAAATCTCGTTCACTTGAAGCCCCTGCATATCTGTCACACCAGTATCATCTTCCATGCATATCACCTTACCATTAAAATGACCAAATAATATTGTTTCTCGCATTCCAGCAGTGTTACTAAAGGTGGATGGCAGTTCATACAGCATGCCACAAATCCACCATAAAAGTATGGCAGATGGCATTATGGCCTATGACAGAGGTGTGGGGCTATAACACACGCAAAACACATATAATAACATAAACTGCAGACTCTAATTAGAAAGAAGAAAGAAAAAAACTAATGTTAAAAACAATAGACTAAAAATAGCATATTCCATAAACTTTGAAGACAATGTAATAAGATTCAATAGTTCATTCTAAAGTAGAAGACATCAAGTTTAAGTAACCACAAAATAAGAAAAATAAATGAGAATAAGAGAACTAGACTGTAAGGTGGCAGAATGCAGTGGGATGTAGCCCACGAGTCAAAGAAAAAAGCAGAGTAACAGAATTAAAAAAAATGGACACAGAATCGATTGAAACAAAAAGAGGTGGGTCACAGGAGAAGCTGGTCAGAAAATGGAAGAGAAAAGGGACAGAAACACAGAAATAAACCAATAATGCAGAGACAGTAGGTAGCCAGAATATGGGTTGCTGCCAGGTGGATATGATGTTAATGCCTACATAGAAAATACAAGGAAGAAGAACGACTCAAAAGACACAAAATAGGAGTGACCAGACACACTGCTGGATGCTGAACAAGTATTTTACTGCTTTAGGCTTTCAAACAACATTTGGAGATGGGTTATACCATGAAATTAGTTGGTTCAGTTCCACCCATTTCTGTGTGTGATGTTTTTTCATTTCTGTCATAAGCACATTTGGCACCACGGACATTGCAGGCATCATGTCCTGCCATAAAATGGCCATGCCATAGCCTTTGTATGGGAGATATCAATTTTCCACAACATACTGCCATTACGCTATCATGCCCACCATTTAACAATAATGCACTATTAGTACAAAAACAAATTTCATAGTTATTCATTCCTTATATATGTACAGAATCATTATGCTCCTTTACAAACAGTACACAAAGCTACTAAGTATTACCTTGCCTACTGCTCCTAGAACTATTGTTGCATCTGAACACCCATAGACAGTAGCATATCTCAAAGGTGCTAAGATGTATATGGCAGACTCGTGGCAATTTAGAACCTGTAATGATCAAACAGAATTTTTATTAGCATACTACATTAGTTATCAACAATAATCTAAAGTAACCTCTCAATTCCCGAACACACATGAAGATGCATAAGATGGTGATTCAAGCAGAAAAAAATATATTCATTCAAAGAATACCATATCATAAGATGGTGACATATCCTTTTTAAGGAACTAAATGTTCAAAAAGTTTACTACAGATGCTCAAAAATGAAGCATGAAAACCAAACTTAACCCAATACAAACTGAACAGTTGGCAATTTTATGCCCTCTTTTCAAATATGGCTAAACATAACCAATAACAATCAGAGTTGTTAAATAGCAGCCATAGTGGTGATATAGCTCGACTGCATAGCGATATTTCTAGGATCCACAGTTGTGAATCCATCTTCTATCACAACCTCTATCATTGTTGTGGTTACAGCATGCATCCTCTAGTCATCTTTGGTGAGTATGCAACCAATTGAAATTTAGGGGGAACTTGGTTTAATTTATATAATTGTATTACTAGGAATAACATTACAGAGAATTTTATAGTCAGAATCTTATTCCTATGCATGTTCAAAAATATGTTTGGTTAACTTTTGATATTCCTTGGTATGTTTTTAAATTTTAAAATGATTAAAATAAGAAATAAAAATGGAATGGAAGTTAAACTGGAGTTAAAAAAATAACCTTCCTCATTCCCATGGAAATGTAACTTTCTCACCCCATTAGCATGTAAAATCAGTTCAGATAATGCAACTTTCCCAGGAATATAAGATACTGAGGAATATTTTGATAACCTACTAACAAAAATAGTAATAAACATTCTCACCTCATATTCCCGAAAATGCAAAAAGATTCCATGAAACAAACGCCTAATATTATGCCAATTTTAATGCATTTTATTTTTATTTGTGAACAATTTAATGTTTTGCAAATACATCATTGATATCATAAAATATATTTCAACCATTGAGTGACTTCTGCTATTAGACAGTGACGCTATTTGTTACAAGATATAGCAGATTATTGGTTTTCCTCCATTTTCCACAATCCACAATTGAACAATGACATAACATCAAACGCAGACATTGGTTATATATGCTTTTCACTCTTTCTACTGTTTCAAAACCAATGCAGCAACAATAATATAAGCACAAACATGATAGGATTCAGTGAGTGGATAGAAAGAAGAGGGAAAAGGTAGATGGGAGAAATAGTGAAAGAATTCTATTAATTCTACAAACATGAAGTAGGAGTCTGTAAGGCCACCTTAAAGGGTTCGCTCTTACAACAGAAAGTTTTAGTTACTACAAAATAAGCTTCCACTTCCTTCACAGCTGTACCCGTCTCCCTATTTAAATACATGAACCTAACTGTCAGTTTAACTAACCTTAACAGCCCACCAACTCCACGTTGTTTCCTCCACCTAGTATATACCTTCCAAACCCAATTCTCTAGCTGGAGCTCACGCCTAACATAATGCATCAAGCATTTAGAATAATTTTCAAATCATGAACCTCTATCTATATGCAGATAGCTTGTTCAGATATAAACAGACAAACCCTGGCGGTTTCAAATTGCAAACTTTCAGAAAACTGCATGTGATCAATACCAAAAAACAAGCTTCGGTCATTTTTTATTACATCAAGTTGGAAAACTATGAGCTATATAGGTACTCATTTAGAAGTCAATACCTATATAGTATGTTGGAACAAACAATACTTACTGTACTTAAGAAATAGTATATTCATGTGCTTAGGAAATTGCACATTCAAGTACACCAGTTGTTTTACTCATGTATCTAGGAAGTTGCATCCATTTACACTTTAGCCAGGGAAATAGCCTACTTAGACTATTAAGAGTGTGTGAGCGTGTGTATTAAGCACAAAAAGCAACTAAATGAGAAGGTCTTTATACAACAAAATAATCCAAAAATGCAAGTAACATTATACTAGAAAAAAAGAATATATGTATTAGAAACATACCTTAACAGTGGAACCTTTAATGTCAGGTGCATGCTTCATATATGACGATTTGGAAATCCCTTCAATGAAACTTGCACCTCTAGTACTTGTTGAGACCTTATTAACTGAGGCACTGCATGCATCAGTCATAGCAACATCGTGATCAGAAGGACTAGCTGGCCCATTTTCCTTAGAAGGAGTCCGTTCAGAAATATATTCCAAAGCAGCTGCTATATTCTGTAGAAGCCAATCATGAACTTGAGTGGCAGGAACAGGAACAGCAGGCATGTCAGGGTCTGAATTTGCAAAAAAGGGAGAAAATTGACTGAAAGAATTTCCTTCAGATCCCTTGTCACCAAACTGAATTAGAAACCCAAGGTGCTCAAATCTTTCCATGGTTAAAACCTATGAATTAAGCAAAACAATATTAAGATAATAAACTAAAAATAAAACATGAATTTGACTCATTAGAAAATAAATTGCTGTAACGAAACATTTAATCAAAGTCAAATTAAAAAAGGTTCAAAAATTCCTTGATCTTTCCTTCCAGTAACAAACTATACGATCTTAGGCTACAGAGTCAATTTTATTTGGGAGAAAAACTTCGGAATGCACCATTTCCTAAAACTATCATGCCACAATGAAAAGGTGGTAGCATTTAACTATGTGATAATCAATGCCTAAAAGAAATTGAATCTACACTCTAGCATATCCTTTAACTGTTATGAGTATTAATTACTAATGACAGCCAAATGCACAAGGTTATTTGCATTGCCACATGCATAAACAGTAAGAATTAATTAATGCACAGAAGTGACGGGACTAGCCTTAAAATAAAGAGAAGTTAGCTTCGCATTAACAATAAAGAGTAGATGCTGGCATCCTAATCAAATTAAACTATAAGTTGTCCCAAAACAAACAAGAACAAAGAAATGGCCAGCAACCAGCTTGCCTGTAGAGATGGAGCAGACATGCTAACTCTCTAGTGCATGATGCATGACATGTATATAAATAGACCAATTCAATTTCACTCATTATTAGTACAAATTGTCAATTGGCACATCCCTAACTCAGTGGACCAAAACTCAACTAGAAGATCACAACCAACTGCAACTCTAGAAGACAAAAACAGATCAATGATAAATTTGTATCTATATGAGTCATAATAAAAAAGTATGGATTGCATGCAAGAATTTCAACCAACATAGAGGCACTTGCACAATATTCTTATCTTACATGAAACCCTCCATGGCCAAATAAATCAAACAAGAGTGAGACAAACAACAGAATTGTGTTTTCTACTTCCCATGAGGATATTCCAATGCTCACAATACATCACAAAAACAGAGTAACTAGTCGCAATCATACAGGGCAGTGACACAGGAGGGAGTGTACCTATCTGCTACAAAATTCTTAACAGCTGATGACTTCAGAGTATACGCTCAAATTATCAAGTTCGCACTTCAGACAAAATTAATAGCAATGAGCAAACAATGTGATTAAGTAATACATAAATAATATCATTCTACAAGATCTAAGCAAAAGTTGGACACAAGAACAAGCATACAACAAGTGATACGAAACTACTTTCGATGGCATTCAAGGTCTCTTTTATTAGTTTGCATGGAAAATGGCCAAAAACACTATTTGAATTACAAGAATATATCCCAAAGATGAAAACAAAATAAAATAAATTTAAGAATAAACACACAATGCAGTTATTATAAACCAAGTATTTTGAATTGAGAAAATGAGAAATAATGAATAGCTATTAAAATCAGCAACGACCAATAGTACAGCAAATTAACAAACCAGATATTCTTCGCCTTCTCCATCCACGGGCTCTGCTAGAAGAGACAGAACGTTACCCAAGTGTTTTTGCAGATATGACAATTGATGCGCCTCTTCATCAGTCTGCGATGGCATAAACCGCCTACTGTTGCTGCGCACAAGCTGCAAAACACTCAACATCAGAATCAACACATTTTGTACCAAATCAACGACAGAATCACTCAAAACAAATTATCAGCAGTTTAATACGGAAATCAAACAGAAATTAATCATAAAGAACGAAACAGCAACGAATACCTGCTAAAAAAAACTAATCCAAGGGTTCAAATGTGAGAGTCACTACGGTAAAACTAATCCTACATTATAGTAACTAAGCAATGGATTGGTCCTGAACAGCACCGTCGTACCTAGTAGCGCTTAATAACAAATCGAATTACCTCACAGGAAATGAAAGAATCCAATGAAAACGGAGAATTCACCTGAAGCGGCGAGAGGGCGGACAAGTAGCCATCGAAGGCGGAAGTGGAAGGCCAGACATCGGCGACGGCAGCGGAGTCCTTGTGCGTCCGCGGGAGGAGCCTCTTGTAGGATTGAATGTAGAGGAATAGTAGCAGATCATGGACGTCGACGCCAACGGAATCGGCTTCGCCGAGCTTTGCGGCGACAAGAGGTTCGGATTCTGAGGGCAGAATCGAGGCGAGCGTATCGACGACGAGTCTGGCATGCTCAATGGAGATCTGCAGTGCCTCGGAGATGGCTGCCGAGTCGACTCGCTGGTTGGAGGATAACTGTAGAAGCTTCCGCTTCAACGAAATTAGGGTTTGCGCGGGGTCGGAGAAGATGAGGCGCGGGATTGGCAAGAGGCCGTGCTCAAAGGGCTCCCGCCTTGGGTGAATCACGGTGCTGGAGTCCCTCGCCAATGAAGAAGTCGTGCATGGCTCCGTTGGTTCCGTCATGGCAACGCAGAGAGAAAATTCATGCGAGAGAGGGAGAGAGAGGGAGGGAGAGAGTTGCAGATCTTTGAATCGGGAGAAAGTAGAGGGAGAAGAGAGAGATGCGGGTGCGTTCTGATGGGGTTCACCGCATGGTGTGTTGATACGTGGCGCCTTCTTATTGGTTTAGCAACAGTTACCATTTGATGAAGCTTCGCCCCTTTACTCTGAAATCGCATTCAGGTAATTGTACTTGAAGGCGTGCATCTTATATGTGTTTTTCATTAATAGATTTGTTTTTTAATTTTGTCCACACAAAAAAAAAGAATGCGTTTTTCATTTGATAATTTATACAAGAGAAATATTACTAATATAATTTTTATTGTGATTAAACTTCATTTAAATTGTAAATTTTTAAGCAGAGGTTTATTAAATAAGGGATTTACAAATTTTATAACCTACAACTATATAGAAATACTTACCTTTTTTGTAATATGATAAATTTCTTGAAAAATGAGATATATTAAATTTATTACTATCAATAAATTTTAATTAATTCTAATAAGAATGTTTAAAAAAGTAAAAATTGTTTTGATATATAAAATTATGTATTTTTGTTTTATTCTTACACGTTATTCCATAAATCTCGATTATGTTCTTATATATATATTTTTCGAACCAGTTATGTTCCTATCTTTATTAAATAAACTGTATACTTTATTATTTATCTTATTTAATATAGAACGAAGGTTAAATTTTATTTTTGAAAATAATATATATATATATATATATATATATATATATTCAAAAAAATTGTTTTTTTTAAGTAGAAACTTTGCAAAATAAGCTTTAATTGAATAAATAATTTAATGAATCAAGTAATTTTATATTGGTTTATCTTATATGTAGTTTTGGAAAACTTTTAAGTTTATTAATCGTGGAAAAAAGTATCAATATTGTTTTCATTTCTCTTTTTGGCTTCTGTGCAAGAATTTTTTTTAACTTGTTTTTCCCAGTAACTTTTTAAATATTAATTTTATAATAGTTTTTCAGAACTGTATTCACTCTAAACAAAATATTAAAAAAGTTTGACTAAAACAATATTTTTAAAAAATACAAAATATCATTTTTGGTTTAGGTTCATTTTCTAGGAAGTACTTTTAAACTTCTATAATTAAGTATAAAAAGTTTTTTCTGAAGGTTTTACATTGACATATGTTTGTTGTTATAAACTATAGTGTATGTTAGATATGTTATTCAATTTTAATAGGAAAAATATGATGGTAATTTTAAAAAGTAGAGTTTGAATAAAGTTAATAAAATATTTTTTTATATATATTGCTCAACTTACTTATTTTTATCTAAACAATTTCTCTCTCAAGTGAGAGAGGTCACCGTCACGTCGGCACGAACCTTCGACTCTGATACTACTTGTTGAGAAAATTCAATGGGTCATAACAGGAAAGATCTTGTAAGAATGAGAAATGGGCCAAACATATAAGGGAATGACACCACTTTTAACCCAAAACCTTAAGGCAGTAGGTTTATGGATCTTCTTTCTTATATATTGCTTAACTTTCTCATTTTTACACAATGTGGGACCTAGACTCACACTTGGATACCTAACAAGACACGATAATGGTTTTATAATTTCAAAACGAATAACCAAAAAATAATGTGTGTTAGAAGATTTACTGGTAAAAATTTATACTAATTTATTCCAATATGAATTATATCTAATTCTTTAATGTTAATGGAAAAGATTATACTAAAAAGGCATTTAGAAATATTATATTATCATTTATCACTTATAAAAAGCACATAAAGTCTTTCAAAGCTATTCTACACAACTTATTTTCAAATTTAGTACACAAAGTCTATTTAGGATATTTACTTAATTTTTCTTAATTTTATGTACAAGTATACAAATTATTTATGGACAAAGTACTTAAGATATCTCCTAGCTATAAAACAAAATAATATTGTTTACAAGATTCACACTCAAATGAGTGGATATAAAGTACAAATACTCATTATTCTAATAGATAACTTCACACCTGTGAAGGACATGCAAGAAAGGGCTATCTTACAAAGTCATCTAGTAGATAATTTACTTAAGTACTCAAATGCTGGAAGAATAAAAGAATTCTCCTTATTGTTGCAAAATTGATGGCATCCACTACTAAGAGGGGTAAAGAGTTTTTCAAAATGGTAAAGGAGAGTAATTTGTATCAACACCCAATTTCGTCTGAGTAAAAGAAATAATAAAAAATAAAAAAAAAATAATTTTTATTATTTGTATCATACATTTTTTTACCTACATTTTTAGTCATCAATATTGAGTTGGGCCTAAGTCTATATATTTTGTGTTTTTTTTTTACTTTTTGGTAGATCATTTTACTAACTAGGCCTACCTTCTTCAAATTTTATTATGCCTGGCCCATTATCTTTTAAATACCCTGCTCATTTTTTTCTATCTACACCTCTATTTTTCTTCTGTAAACCTTTTTTTGGGTTTGTGCCAAACCTATTTTTGATGTTTTTATTTCTGTTTGATTTTTTTTTTTATTCTGTCTGTTCGTCCACTTTTCTTACACCCTTCATTTGGCATTATTAAAATTGTATGTCTATTAAAATTGTTTAACCATATTTTTTTGTTGGGTTTAATTATTAATGTATCAGTTTTGTAATTAATCATCTACAACTGAATATTATTCATTGAATTTTAAAAATTAATTTCATGCATTTAAAACGTCCTATACTACTCAAATCATGGGGGTGGTCATGTAAAAAACATTGAAGTCATTGATTGAAGGGGTTTTCATGCAATTCTTACACATATTCACATATCAAAGAAAGAAAAAGGTGTTTCAGAAACAAAAAAAGAAACAGAAGAGGAGAAGCAAGAAAGAGAGAAAAATACAACGACTGAGCAACCGAGAGGATTTAGCTTCAAGAAATTATACTTCTTTTGGAAGTTGCTACCTCAGGCATGACTCCGAATCCTTTGCACCTTTATCTCCACCACTCACCACCTTTCATCTTCCCTCCGCTACCAACAAAGCCAATCAAGCCCATAAAATCTTTACCTATAATTCCCAAAACACCAGAAACCCAGCAAAAAAACAGAAACCTTTGCATAGAAAACCAATTAGCCATCAGAAAATAACCCAAAACCCAAAATTCATTAGAAATCGAATTCAATCACACCCAAAACTCAAAATAGAAAACCCAAACTTCAATCCCCAAATCAAATCTTCAACGAAATACCATAAATTACCCAAAATCCAAGCTAATTCTCAATCCAACAAAAAATCATACAAAAAAAACCTTGTAAACCACATTACGTCGCAGCGAAGGATACACAGACTTAGGAAGTTTTACTTTTATTCAGATTAAGATTTCACAATAGGAAATTTTAGAAGCAATAAAGAAGCAGTATGATCACTCCAAATTACTCAAAGCCACAACAGGAGAAGAACATAAAGGTTATAACTTACAAGCAGGAAACAAAATTCAAAGAAGGTAGTTCACATGGATTATATATGTTTTCTTTCTCATTGGAAAAGCACAAGAAATTGAAGAGCAAGGCATTGGATAACAGAGAAATGAAGAAATAGTTATCTAACAAACTTGCCAACAAACAAAAGAAAAAAAAGAGCATATGTCTCTTGACTACTATAGAGGAGACGCTTTTGATCGCTGGAAAATCGCCTTCGCTGTTTTAGGAGTTTTAACTACAACAAATGTTTAAGAGGTCACATAAGATTCCATTTCATGAAGCAACAAAAGAAGGTCAAGTGGTATAGGGTGGTGCTGAACGAAGCCCATAACATCAAACTCACAGTCGTCGCTGAGTGCTCCATCGGCGACAATGTCAGCATCATCACCGGCTCACCACACAAGTTGCCCCAACCACCACCTCGCCATCGCACGAGCACAACCAAGCCACGTCACCACTGGAGAGAGAGAGAGATAGATAGATCTTATGCCTTCACCACATCAATCATTCATAACACCTCTTCATCATCCTCTTCTAAATGCGCAAACTGCTACCTTCGTTGTACGCCTTGCTTCCACATCTACACATAACACTTCATGATCCTGAGAAAGTGTTGCGCCACCCATAAACAACTCGTATGGCCACAATGCATCTCTCCCCATGAAACTCGCTCCAACGCAAGTGTTGAGCTTGGATGGGGTTCACAATGAACTCGCGCCAAACCAAGATGGTTAAACTTGGTTGGGGTTCACAAGGAACTCACTCCAACGCAAGTGTTGAGCTCGGACGGGGTACCTGCTCTAAGCAGAAGCTGGGGGGAAAGGGCCAATGGTATTCATCTCCCACATGGCAAAAGGCCATGGTGAAATAATATTTTTTTACTCCGAGATGGATATGGATGAGAGGGTCATGTTGTTGACAACCTTTGCAACATTTTACGAACTCAACACAATCAGTCCTCAACCTTTGCATCCAACCTGCTTCTAAGATCTTGGTCACTTCGAAAGTTTTGTTCTCGAAGCACGGTCGATATAACACAATACAGAAGATAGAATCGTAGTTGGGCCTTTTGTCATTAGCCAGCTTAGACAATGCGTCATCCCTGATGTTCTGGTTACGAGAAACGTGCCCTGGTGCTCCACTTTAATATCTTTAAGTCCTTCTAAGACAATGCCAGCTCCACTCTCCTTCTTGTTGGATGATCCATCTACATATAAGATCCACACTTCTTCAACATGAGATTCCTTCTGCAATTCGGCAACGAAATCAGCTAAGCATTGAGACTTGATTGGCCCTCTCGATTTGTAGACTAAGCTGAATTCGAAGAGCTCGACTGACCACACTATCATTCTCCCTACAAGCTTAGGTTTTCTAAGTATTTTGGCTATTGGCTAGTCAGTTTTGACTACCACTTCATGGCTTTGGAAGTAGGTCACAATCTTCTCGCTGCAAAGATTAAAGCTAAAACAACCTTATCAACCATCTAGTACCTCGTCTCTGCTCCATGAAGAACTCTTGTGGTATCTGGATAAGAGGGGTTGCTAAAAACTTTTTTAAATCACAAAATACTTCCTCACACTTCGCCTCCCACTCAAAATTTTGGGACTTTTTTATTGACTTCACAATCAGTCTTGTCTTCTCGATTAGTTTAGGGAGGAATCTGGATAGTGCTGTTAACCTACCCATCAAACGTTGGACCTCTTTCACATTATCTGGACTTCTCATGTTTATAATGGATTGACATTTCTAAGGGTTAGCCTCAATCCCCCGGGATGTAAGCATAAAACCAATGAATTTTCTTCCATCCACTCCAAAGGTACACTTATCTAGATTTAACTTCACTTGGTATTTGCAAAGCTGCTCAAAGATCTCGCCCAAGTCAGCCATATGCTGCTCCAGGGTATCATAGTTAACCACCATATCATCAATGTATACCTCCACATTCTTTTCAATCTGATTCCTAAATATAGTATTCATAAGTCGTTGATATGTTGCGCCAGCATTCTTCAAGCCAAAAGGCGTAACATTATAGCAGTAGTTGGTTGAGTCAGTTATGAAAGTTATCTTGTTGCTATCAGGTGGGTACATGTGGATCTGATTATAGCCATGAGTATGCATCCAAGAAACTAAGTATCTGATGGCCCGATGCTCCATCTACAAGTCTACCGATGCTGGGAAGAGGGTAAGTGTCTATGGGGAAAGACTTGTTTAGGTCAATGTAATCCACACTCATTCTCCAATTCTCATTTACTTTCATAACCAAAACAACGTTGGCCAAGTAGGTCATATAACAGACTTCTCTGATGAACTGAGCTTTCAATAGTTTGTCTACCTCCATCTCGGTGGCTACCCTCCTTTCTTCTCCCATCTTCCTTTTCTTACGAGCAATGGGACAAGTGTCTTTATACACTACTAGCCTATGACATGCTACACTTGGATCTATTCCTACCATATCAGCAACTGTCCATGCAAATATGTTGATATTTTCCTTCAGAGTTTGTGCCAGCATGTTCTTCAAGTTGTCATTCATCTGCTCTCCTACCCTCACAAGTTGGGTCTCTTCCCTCATCTGACATAACAAAGTTGGTTCTTTAAGTTGTATGTGATCTCTTCATGGATTATGGGATCTAAGACCATTGTAGCTATAAACATTTGTCCTTCATTCTTGCAAACTAGCTGCTCAAGGTATGGCTTCAAATGGCCACGTAACACTCTCTGGCCATCTTTTGATCTTCATACATGGTAATCACCTTTCCACCTTCAGAAGGAAATTTCATGACTAAATAAGGGGTTGATACAATGGCCCCTAAAACGTTCAGAGAAGGTCTTCCAAGTAAGATGTTATAAGCAGTGTGAGCCTCTACTACTAAATAGTGTATTCCTATAACCTTGCTTGCTTCTCTCCCAATGAACTTGGTCTTCAACTCAACATACCCTTTGACACCAACCCTCTCCCCATAGAAACCAACAATCTGGTCGTGATACAGTTTAAGAAGGTCGTCAGAGAAGCTTAGACGCTTGTATGTTTTCTAATATAAAATATCCACGAAGCTACCTTGGTCAACTAGTGTTTTCATGAATGCAAAATCAGATGTTTTAATTGTGACCACCATAGGATAATCTTGCTCAAGGTCAATAGATTGGAAATCTTCATCTGTGAAAGTGATATCGGGTAAAGAACGTCGAGACTTGTTCAACACATTATTCATTGATTTCGCCACTCTAAGGTGTCTTCTTCTTGACGTAGATGAACTTCCTCCACCAGTGAATCCTTCAACAATAGTGTTAATGACACCTCTCAAAGGGCGATCCCGTTCTTGGTCTCGATCTTGGTCATCACTCTTTTTTCTCTTCTCTTGATTTTTGTATCTATCATCTCGGTATCTCGGTCTCGCTTCTCTGGTAGTCTCTACACGAACTGCTTGTGTGTCCAGCTCTAATGAGTTCTTCGGTTTTGTTTTTCAAAGCCACACATTCTTCGGTTACTTGGTCATAGTTGCCATGATATTTGCAGTATTTATTGGGGTTTGCGTTTGGAGGAGTGAGAATCTTCTTAAGCAACGAGAGCAAGTTTGTATTGAGAGCTTCTTGAAAAATTCAAGATCTCTCCACATTCAGGGGTGTGTATAGTTCGAACCAAGGTTCTCTGATCACATTCCTAGGCTTATGATTGGGCTTTGCGAACCGACTTCGATCAACTCAGTGGTCCCCTGTACGCTTTTGAGACCTCTCATCTTTGATTTACTTTCTAAATTCCTTCAGCTCCTCTAATTCCATGTACTTGGAGACCCTAGGCCGGCGACAGGCTTTTTGCATAGGCTATCAGAAAAAGGTCCTGGTTTAAGAGTTGTGACCAGGTGGTGTAACGCCACTTCTGGCTCAGATTCTTAATCTTCAAGGTCATTTTACCAAATCGCTCAATGAAAGCTCGTAATGTCTCATTTTTGCCTTAGGTTGACCAACGCCAAGGATGTTAACTGATGAGGTCGACTAGTGGCGAATTGTGCCTCGAACTTGGAGGCAAGGGTTGAAAATTTGTCTATTGAATTTGACAGCAATCGAGTAAACCAACTCAACGCAACGTCTTTCAGAGAGGTGGGAAACACCCAACAGAAAATAGCATCATTAGAGTTATACAACCCGACCTGAGTAACATACATATCCAAATGCTCGTCCGGATCAATGGACCCATTATACAACTCCAAAGAGGGGTTTTTCCAGTTAGGGGGAAGAGTTGACTCCATCAGCTCGCTCGTGAATGGGTGACGTCAAGACACATTAATTGAAGTGTTGTGAGATGGTTTGTTGCAGGATGTGTGGTGACTCCCAATGTCGTTATATGACTCCTCAGTCTCATCATGCAGTGGTATAGTGGATTGCTCTTTCTCACTCAACTTCTCTTTGAGCTTCTGATTCTCTAGTTTCAACTTCCACACTTCTTCTTCATTCTTTTTCTTCATATCTTCGAACTCCTTTCTCAGCTTCATTAATACAGTGTTAACTTCAATGTGATTCTCCTCTTCAACATGTGTTTCTCGTTCATTGTTAGTTATCCTCCGCGTATTCACCATGATTGTGAGTGATCTCGACCTCACGGTGGGTGTCAAAATGTTCCTAAAAACACTTAGTGGGGAATTGATTAGACGTGGGACTGGCTTCTTCCTTCCCGGCTCTGGGTTTTCTCCTTCTCAGTCTACTCTTTACTTTTCTCGATTGGGGGGAGGACCTGCGAAGACACTCCGATGCTCAAGTCAGTATGTTTCTAAAGAGGATAAGTGTAAAGTGACAGTAACCTTACCTTTGGAGGACTCTCTCCTATTTGTAGATTTGTTATTGGACCTTTTGACTATTCACCTAGGCCTATTGTTTTTATCCAAGCCTGATACAATATGATCATTCTCTGGTTTCTTTATTGTTATTATATCTATCTTTGTCAATTACCATTTAATCCTTTTTTGTGACAGGGTTTTGGGTTTCAGCTTTCTATACTCGGTTTTAGGCGTGGCCTGTGTTCGAAAGCCAATTACGTGGTACTTGGTTTTATTGCCCTGATTCTAGGTAAAGGTACAATTACTATTAAGGTAAAAATGTTTCCGTTTAAGAGGAAGTGTACTAAGTATACTAATATAAAATATGACTATAAATCCAAGATTGAATATAAATGATAAAGTTAGAATTGGAAAAATAACCTATAAAATTATTATATAAACTTTTTGAATTAGATATAATGTCAATTTTTTATAAGAAGTTATCTCATGTCTTATAGGTATCATCTCTTTTATGATTTTTTTTTTCGAAAATCGATCATAATAATTGGACCAAGAACAACGAGAGAAAATTAAGTTAAGAAAGCTAAGGTCTCTAATATTTCATTAAAGATCTTCCATTATTGATGATTATTATCATTTTTCGTCATAAAGAATTATAGGACTAAGTCCTAGCACGAGTTACAGGACTGAGCCCAAACAAAGTTAATAATAGTTCTTTGAAAGATAAAATAAATTATGCATAGCTCTTTTATTCACATTTCGAAAGAAAAAAAGAAAAGAAAAAGAGGCAGTACATGTAATTAGTGAGGGAGAACTAAATATATAGTGTTAGTGCAACCACCATTTCTTCTTAATAATGATATACACAAGAGAGACTAGGGGAAGAGAATAAATGTATTATAAATGGTAAATTTAATTAATATAGAGAGAGAAAGTTAAAAAGAGAATAATGATAGGTATAGTAGAGGGAGTAAAAATTGCATTGAAAATTAACGAATTAAATGTTTCTTTCACTCCAACATAAAGCTCGTGCCATAACATCATTACCTTTTTATGGATGCCACTGTTTTACACCATTTTAACGATCTTCTTCTAACTTTTCATTCAATTCAAAACTCTTATAAGCTTTACAATATAATAATTTTTAGTTCACACAACACCTTTTTAGAACTTAAAATAAATAATTATTATATGGATTCTGAATTACAATAAACACCAGTCTTTGCGGGCAGCAAACAATGATGTAGGGAAGAAAGAGAGATTGGGTAATTGTAGTCCTTTGATAGCAACTGGAAGTGACAAATCAAGGAAGAAATGTTAATAATAGACCTAAAAAATAGGTACATATAATAGTCACATTGTACAATTTGGAAACAATCCATCATATGGTCACTGGTAAGATTAAGAACAGACATGTGAAACGCGAAAATTTAAGCAACAGCCAATCTCTGAAGTTAGGAATAATGAGCAAAGATCACTTTCACTGCATGTTATGATTAAGGGATAAAATAACTTCACTTTCTGTTGAATCTTATTCAAACCACGGAAATTAATTGCACAAGCTTGTGTCGGTTGCCATATTCAATTTGAATTTCTTCACTTTCCATGGCTTGCTGTTATTCAAGGAAAAAAAAGAAGAAAATATGATGGAACATTATTAGCGAAATGTGAGTCAAGATAAAATAAAATGTACTTCAAATGCAACAATTAAGAATTTGATTCTCTGTTAATGTTTTATAAAATATATTTTAATGTATTAAAAAAATTAATATATTAAAATTAAATATTTTAAAGACAAGAAACAATCAACACCAAAAATCTAGCAAAAAAATTTAAAATCTAAAATTAAATTAGCATCGATCTTCTCGTGTAACAGAACATTCATTTGTAATGTGCACAACATGGAAAAACAGAAGATAGACTCTCCAAATAATTGAAAATAGTTGCTTGTTTTGTACTCTATAGAACACAATATCTGAATAAAAAAAGTCGGCAATACAAACGACTGAAACCCAAAACTAAGACGTGAGTACATAAGTATTGACTCAAACTCAAAATACTATCATTCTTTTTATTTATTTTTTTAAGTGGAATGTAGATCACATGTCAATTAAATATATAATTATAGGATAAAAATTAATCTTAAAAATGATGTGGTGAGGTTGAATTAACTTCTAAAAGTGATAAATCTTAAAAATTTCTTTTGGTATTTATTCGTTTGGGAAAAATTTAGATATAATATTATCAAGTTTTCTTATAAATTATCTTATGAAAATCAAAATTTTATCACAATCAACTATCTAATAAAGATTTATATTAAAAGTCAGTGTAGGCTATTTGTATTTTAGTTAGAAAACCGTATAAACACTAATATATATATATATATATATATATATA
>Ga0209700_100650_pt1 | contig 67919 bp, 29 predicted proteins | sample SiratroredBW_FD_187528 | JGI IMG/M metagenome (GOLD analysis project Ga0209700, IMG submission 187528) | Root nodule microbial communities of legume samples collected from California, USA - Siratro red BW (SPAdes) (version 2) | ecosystem: Host-associated > Plants > Roots > Nodule | place: USA... | reverse complement strand
ATATATATATATATATATATATATATATATATATATATATATATATATATATATATATATATATATATATATATATATATATATATATATATATTTAGCAAAGACGTTCGATTTTTAAAATAAACATGAATATAAAATTCATACATTTTATAAATGGATTAAAGAAATTAATAAAGTAAAAAAAAAAAATAGGAAAATGTTCTACAAGTAGATTGAAAGACGAAATTGATAAAGTTAAAAGTTCCAAAAAAAAATGTCGACAAAAAAGGTATTTAAATTTAAACTTTAAAAAACAATTTTGATTATGATGAGAATGATTTAAAAGCTAAACGAAAATTATAAAATATAACATATGAACACTATTCAAAAATTTAAGTAGAACAAAGCATGTAAAAGCAAAATAAATAAGTTCCCATGAAAATATGGATTACTTATGGAATTAAACAGATTTGCGACTAAGAACATGAGTAACATGAGTATTCTTATTCTCTTTGCTCTTTCAATCCTTTTTGTGTTTATAGAAATATGAGTATTTGGATACTTTTGTCACTAAGTATTCTACCTCACATAATTAACATCTACACTATGGTTATCAAAGTTCAATGATGCACAACTTTCATGAAAATGGGGTGGGTAAACTCTTCAAATATGACTGTATGACTGCTGTTCAACCTTCTAAATAAACTTCCCTTTCATATTTTCTTATTAAAATAGAATTCAAAAAATCTTTCTTTTCATCAACATATTTTATTTAAACTTATATATTAACATTTTTTTTACCTTTATAATTATACATCTTTATAATTTAAAATATTTATTGAAATATAAAAATTATATTATATGATTATTATAGACCACCAATATATTATCCCAACACAAACGTGATTCCCTCTCACTAATATAGTTGGACGATACACTCTTGACGTACTTAATAATAACGCGTCACCAAAAATTAAGAAATTTTCTAAAAAATTATATAAATATAAAAATCCATCAAAATTAGTATAAATAGATATAGATATTCTAAGATAAAAGTTTAGTTTTTTTTAACATTAATATAAGTTATTATATAATTAATTAACAAATCATACTTTACTAAAACACTTCGTCGTCAAGCAGGTACCCTATAGTCCAAGACTGAGAACACATAAAAGCTTAGAAGCCAGAGAATTTGAGACAGAGAGGATCAAATGAGCAAGTGGTTTTATACGATGATCATAAGAAAGTAATAATAAAAATAATATCCAAAAATAGATCAAACTTTTTTATCAACATACCGATAAAATAATCGAATTTCAACTTCATATTCCTCAATTTCCTTACATTCTTTATTTCTTTTAGGTTTATTTGCCATCTATAACTGCTACCATTCACAGACTCGTCTCATTAAATTCTATTTTTGGTAATCTCCATCCCAGATCTATCTCCATTGAGCGATTTTTTTTATCTTATTTGATGCAGATATTCTTACAAGTATATATTCGTAGAAATATCTTTTTTCATATATAAATTTGACTTTACTTTAGTAAACGACAAAATATGATTTCTGTGGCGTAAAGGTTAATTAGTCTGTACGTCAAAGTAAAGATTTGTGTGGAGGAGAGTGAGCATCTCATGCAGAAGGACGCTGATAAAAGAGACAACAGGAAAAAAAATAAGAAGGGTACATTAGAAAAAACAATAAATACTAAATTATTTAATAATATTCTATTAATAAAATTATGAAATTTAATTTCTATATAATGGTAGAAAACTTCATGATTTGGCCTAATAACCACCGTTTCTTTCTTCAAGTACGATTTAAGTCATAAAAGCGAGAAATCTAAATATGTTATCGTTATCCGATAATGATTGAGATAAACCAACACTTAAACCACGGAATTCAAAACTAAAACATAGATAAGATTATAAATATCTAAGTATGAAGAAGACAACAGTTACATCACCTCAACGTCACCAAAAGTACAAATATAACTTAATTGATAATAAGATAAATATAATTTATTTATGAATATTTAACACTAACACCTACTAAATTATTAATTACAACTTCTGATATAGAGAGAAAAGAAGAGAAAGAACATTAGAAGACCCATCTTCCAACAATTTTAATATTCAATTTACATTTTCATCATCATTTAACAAAATTATTTTGTCACTTGGCGAAGTCCATGTCTACCTATCATGTAAGATGTTGCAAGCATCGTAGCCACGCAAAGCAAAGTGACATTGTCTTATTCAGTGTCTTCAAGTTCACTATCCTCTGGAACCAATTTGTAACGTTCAAGAGATTCACTATTCACTTCTTGTTCCTTTTCATCATGATTTTCTTTCTTGCATGTGCCACGTACACATGCAACAAATCAATTGCAACCAGAATTTCTCCCCTGCTTTATAACCCTATCAGTTTTTTGACCGAATCTTCTTTGTCTTATTTCTAGTTGTTTTGATCAGTTTTACTTTGCATGCAACAAAACATTATACATCGTGAATATAAAATGTCATGTAGTAATTATCAGAAAAATACAAAACGAATGAGTGGTTAAATTCCTGATAAATATTCTTCATGATGGTATCGTATCAATACCACAGGCTTGCTTTGCTTATTTATGGATACCAATGAAGATATATCAGTGTCCGTTTTTTAGTGTTCAAGATATTCCTTTTTTGATAAAAGAAAAAGGATATTCTGTCTGTATCTTTAGATTTTTCTGCATTATTTTAGAGTTTGTTCATCATTGGTCAATCTGAATGGACTCTAATTAATTTATTGCCTAAACCATAAATAATGGCCTAAACCACAATTAGTGATTGAAAAATTTAATTACTATGAGGATCCAATAGGTATTATCTTATCACAAACTAGTGTTAACTACAATGCACATTGTATGAACCTGAAAGAGTTTCCTCTAACAATTTCTCATCAGTTCCAAGATTCTGGATCTTCACTTCTAGACTCTCTCTTTTCTCAGTCTCTTTCTGGTTTGTGCTTGAACTTTAGGGTGTCCTTTGTAGATGCAGTAAGTGAAAAATCAACTAGTCAAAGCAAATACAATGCTTAAGGGAAAAAAAATTCTACACTAGAACAAAAGTGATTACTGTTGTTCCAGTTTTGTTTGTTATAATGCTTGGCAGCTCTAATGTTTAAATACATTTAAATACATTCATATCGGTTATTTTAAACCATTAAATTTATTACTTATTTCCAAGCTTGTAAGTTGACCTATTGTTTGTTTCTGTCCATGGGAAAGACTAACGTTTGGACCAATGTATCTTCATCAAAATCACTTTCATACATCTAGTTGGTATTTCAGGAACAATGTTGTTGCCTATGCCAAGCATTCTGTTGGAGATGGAGGTACATAGAAAGGTCTATATGAGGGAAATACCATAGTATCATATCAAGAATTGGAGAGGTTACAGATGTCCCCTTATGTGGACTGCATAGCTAAGGGAGTTGCTACATTATGGTCACATATTCCAGCTGCAATGGAAATAAACTTCACGGTCACCATTAGTTACTGATATTTTGAAACAAAAGCTAGGTTTCAAGGTATTTCTTTCGGTCAATTACCAAATAATTTTATTATTATACCAACACCTCTCTCACGTGCTGAGATTTGTAAATAAAATCAAGTTAAACAAGTGTAAAGATTCTAATAAACTAGAACACCGAAATTGAGCTTCTTGGATTTTAAATACATATCTAATGCTCAAACACATATTTGTAATTGAAACCTCCTATCATCAAACATCAAACACCAGAATACAAAATACACTATCAAACATGTAACAACATAATACAAAACACATTATAAAAAAACGAATTTATACTAAAATCCATAAGTAATAGCAAACATTCATAAGTAAATCAACATTACCCACAAAAAAATCCTGTAAGTAATTTGGACGTAAGTAATTTACTTATAGATGATATATGTGGGTATTATCTATCAATTTAGTATGTAGGTATCAACCACCAACTATAGTCTATGAGTATATATATGCATACATTACCCACCAACTCTAGTTGTAGATAATACCTATCAACTTCAATCTATAGTAATATCTACACATACTAACTCTAGCTCGTAGGTAATACCTATCAACTCCAATCCATGTATCTATGCACACATTATCCACCAATTCTAGTCTATGAGTAAATCCGTAGGTAATCCTACATGCATCAAAATGTTAATTCAAGTATTAAATAAATTAATTTTAAATGTTTTATACTTGTACAAAACATTCAACTCATTCAAGATATCCAACACATCCAAGATATGAAGTAACATATCCAAATTCAATAATCTATTACCAATTGTATTGAACCCATAATATTAAATACAATAATCAACTATCACCCAATACAGTTATCATAAAATAAAACACATATTTAATTTCAAATTCAAACATAACATAGTTGAAGTCTCATCATATAATATAAGTAAAAAAATAACATAATTCAAAAGTTAAGTCAACTTGAAATATAATTCACAATCAAAACAAACTTGAAATATTAATAGTTTAAATTTTATTCATTTATTATTATTCTTCTTATCAATATTATTTTTATCAATATTATTAATATTATTATTGTCATTTTTAATAAAATTAATATTAATAATAAGAATAATAACATTATTAATAATAATAATAATAATAATATTAATAATATTAATAATTATAATTATAACAAGAATAATAATAATCATTAATTATTATATAGATTGTCTAGTATAATAGTCAAAGTCTCAATACTAAATATCTACTAATTTTGACTGTAAGTAAATACAAATGTAAAATAACAAGTCACATCAACCAGTTAATAGAAAAATTATATTTATATGGACTCAATTAAAAAATATAAAATTTTTAAATACTCAATTACCTAAAAAATTTTAATAGAGAATCTATTAAAAATATTTAAATATTTAAAACATAAAAAATTAAAAAAATATAAGTCGGTAATACTTTAAAAACACGAATTCTTCTTATTTTGGAAAGGAAGTGCTATTTGTTTATATATAATCTCTTAAAAATGTTTTTAAAATATATTGAAGTCCTGCTTTAAAACTCTTATTTAACTAAAAAAATCAACTAAAGGTGATTTTAGTTAAAATGTTTTATAAGTTGAAACTATGTTTCAAAACAGAATTGTTATCATTTTAAAAGATATATTTATTTGATACTTTTCTTAAAAACCATCGAGAAATGCGAAAATTCCAAGAAATAATGTTGCCGAAAAAAACGGAATTTATATTTTTTTATCAACTATAGGTATGTCATTTTCGATGCCCCTCATACACTACGAGACTAAGTCAATCGTGGCACTGATAAAGACCCACTTACACTCAATAATTCAAAATGGGTATTTAATATTATATATATATATATATATATATATATATATATATATATATTTATTTATTTATTTATTTATTTATGTGTGTGTATGTTTGTTTTTAAATGAGGTGTTTCATTAAAAGAACGTTTAGAATAATTTAATCTGTAAAAACGCTATAGTAGAAAACAAGAATTAGTTAGGTAGAAGAAAAGTGATTGAGAACTTAGATTTGTAACAGTATAAAAGCGGAGAATTCGATCTCTTAAAAAAATTATTTTTAAATATTTTTATTGAAAATTAAAAAATAAAAATTAAAAATATCTACAAGTTACCTGCATGTATTAAAAAAAGTTTAAATATTTTTTTATGAATCCTCAAGAAGTGTCAAGATAAATAATGAAACCGATCTTTTTAAGATGGGACGAAAATATCACATATATAGTGCCTCTTCGTGCCCATCTTATCCCTATGACCATAACTAGTATGACTTTTCAAGAGACCTTAAAAAAGATAAAACATTACTTATCAAGTGAACATGACATGTGAGACAACAACTAAGCTTAAATGAATAACCTCGATTCCCTTTTGCCACCTTAATTAGAATAAAATTTTATTATTGAACAGAAAAATAATGTTTGATATTACAAAATTCACCATTCATCCGGTTGTACCATCCTAGAATATTAATACTACATTTAACATAAATTTTACCATGAAGTTTAAGATATTAGATTTGCTAGTTATTCTCATTGTGTATGGATAGTTGTTCATTTTTTGTTATATGTTAAGCTTTATATTCCTATGTGAACTCAAACAAATTTCTTTTTGAATTTATTTTTCCCCCTGATAATGTGTATACGTAGATAGAGTTTCTTTATTTCTATGAGCTATAACAGAATTTCATATATATAATATAAAAATAGTATAGTGTAGACTATAACAATTTCATTTTTATTTTTAGTAAAAAAATATTTTTCTAAAAAGTTTCTTTATATTTTTTCTAGAAACTTATGCCGCTAATATATCATATCGAATATGTAAAGAGGTTGCAATGGGTACATCAAAGCAGTATGAATAGGTTTTTTTTTTTTTTTTTTTATCAAAATAAGTATTTAATTATCTATTATTGATTTAACTCCTTATTCTTCCTTTTTCTTAATTCTAAAGGGAGAAGAAGGTGTATATAGTTAAAGCTTTGAAAGTCTCGATAATACAATTTGAATTTCTAGAGATTTACGAGAACAATTTTACTAGTAGCTAAAAGAAGTTTAATCATATATTCAATTAATATAGAATTAGATGCGTGAAGTGATGGTTGGTTCGTTGAAGTTTTCTATATATGATATACCTTGGAAAGATGGTATTTATTAAATTAATTCATGCTAAGTTAATTTAGAGTTTAAGATATTTATTTTGAGTTCAAATAATTTATAACTTATTAAATGTAAAATTGTTTTTTACAAGTAAAAACATAATATCAGTAGTACAATCATATTTTCTATGTATACACTTAAAAACTGAGAGTTTATCAATATGGATAAATATGGTGGTGAGAAAACTTTATTTTATATTTTGTAATACTCAGATTTATGGTGGTAGTGTCATACATATATAAAGTGACATTTTTTCACCACCATACATATATATAAGATAGTACACGATATTATATAAAACAAAATGTTATCACATACACAATTTTTTATAATAAATGAATTATTCTCCAATTATTATTCAAATACTAAGAGATGGAATAATATTTTTATATTACTATTTTTCACTCAAAGTGTTATCTTAATTCCATGAAGTTAAAATATAATACCAAAAAGCCTTAAAATAGATTAACTAGTGAAACATATTTAATATTAATCTTTCGAAAATATTAAATAATTATATTTAAATATAAATTTTTCTAATTTTTCTCGAATGAGAAATCAATGTGACTGATTTATGTTATATAATATATCATATTGTATTGATTATTTAAATTAATAAATAACCTTATATATATTTTATGAGTTACTACGTAAGAGAATAAATAATCTTACCCGATTGAAAATATAGAAGTTGGGGTGGATTAAAGGACTTTTATATAGTTCTTTCTAATATTTTTTACACGTACATATCTTTTATATATTTGACAATAATTTTTTTCTTAATGTGATAAATTATTAAAAAAATTGATATATTGTGTGTTGACCACTACATTAAATAAAATATTTCCATAAACATTGCGAGCATTTTTTAAGCAACAACTACTGTTTATGCATATATATTAGACATACAATGGGGATTAGAGGAGCAAAGCCAAAACCAAACGCACTGATACTGCATATCTGGTTTTGATTAAAAGGTATACATATTTGATATTTTCTACATCCATTCTTTGTGAAGATATGATGAAACACATGCATAATCAGATTTTAAAAACTACCACTCTCATTTAATAATATTGAATTTGAATTCACTACGTTGTGATGAAGTAAATCTTTCGCTGGATCACATTCCACTGATATATATAAAATATCATATAACTATACCAAACCGGTGAACAATTTTTGGGAACGTGGTTTCTTGAACTCCACTGATCTCATGGATGAGTTTAGCATTCATTCTCCCAAAAGGGAAAATGCATGATCAAAGTTGAATACCCAAATGATTGAAGACTCTCTGAGGGAGAAGTTACGTGCGTACACAGATTATTATCATTTGAAACGGAAATGATAATGGATATGGAGGCGCACTATCTAATGAATCAATAATGCATCGTCACTAAAATTATTATATTTCAAAAATCATATTTTATACAAGTATTATGTGAGACACTCACATGTATTCCATCGAGCATTTATTATTAGAATATTTTCTTTTATTTAATAGCATAGCACAAATATTACAATTTGATTGTAATTTTAATATTAATGGTTACATAGAATATTTATTATTAAGTTAAAAACTATAACTCATAATTAAAGTGTAACTCTTTTTTATTTTATAAAATAACAATTTAATTATAAAGAAAAATGACAACTGCATGCTAAATAAGATCCACTTGTCAATCATATCTTTGGTAAATGGTATTATAGATATTTTGCACAAGATGTACTATGGAGATTTTAAATTGTAAAATCTATTACTGATCTAATAATTTAGGACGGGACTAATAAATTTAAGATTTTAATTGAAAAATTATATAGTGTTTCAGTATTATTTATCCTAAGTAACACTAAACTCTATCAAAATCACGTTGAATCTCAATATATACTAAAATATTGATGTGCAATAACCAACTAGAAAAACTGAAGCGAATGACACACACGTTAAGAAATACCAGAAACACCAAATCACCACCATGTCAAATTGTCATTTGATTATTATGACACCATGTCAAATTATTTGATTATTATGATACATGATGGTATCAAAGTCTTCTAACCCATATCAAAATTAGATTATCACTTCATATGTAACAATATGCAATAATAATTAGATACTTTACATATAAGTGGAAAGACTATTTATTTATAAAAATTTGAAACTTTATATGGCCTACAAATATTATTAAAATAGAGTCACTTTTAATAAAATTGAGTGCATACATAACATCACTTTCTATTAAGTACTTATTAAATCATTTACATATATTTAAACTTAAGTTACATTTAAACTTACACTTTTACAATTTTTTATAATTTTTAATCTTATTATTATAATTAAATATTAATTTAATGTTGAACTTTTTAAAAGTCTACACAATATAAAGATTTAATTTTAAAACAATCACCATGTTCAGAGAAAAATTTCTTATAATATTCACATTTCAAATTTAAGATCTTTGCTAAGAACATTATATTAAAATGCTCTAAACTTACTTTCAATATTCTAAACTTAGTTTCTGTTATTAATCTTTATTTTATGATAAAATTTTTTAAATCAACAATAATTATATAAAAAAAAATGAGATGGGTAGAAATTGTTTGTATGGTTGTGTATAGATATACGTATAGACGTGTGTGTAGGAGAAGGAGATTGTGGCGGCATCGTAGTTATTGTAGCATCGATTGTTGTAATTTGTGGGGCACAAGAAAAGGACCCAAAATGTTTCATGTATAATTGGGCCAACTTGGCCCACCAGTACTTGCAGAGAGGAAACTAATCAAGGTTTTCATCAATGCCGCTTTACAACTGAAAACCACGGCGCCAACAGTTATGAAAATTGGATTATATATACTTTAAATTTTAAATAAAATTTAATAAAATATATTTTTTAATAAAAATGGAGAAACAGTATTTTTAGTTGAATAAAAAAAATCTATATATAAACATTAAAATTAGCAATTTCTAAAATCTGTCTACACATATATATAATAAAATTCAAGATATGATATATTTATAAATTTATTTTAATAATATTTCTAAAATTTATTTATACCAGTGTTATAAAAGAATCAAACCTGTCATTAGTTGTTGAACCACGTGAACTGATTTATTTAAATAAAATACATGTAATATATATATATATATATATATATATATATAAATTAAATTTTAAAAGAGGTGTTTTGAAAACAGGTAAATTGAACTATATCAAATTTTTAAAAACCTATAATTATTTCTTTAATATATCAATTGATAATAGAATTTGGTTGTATACAATCAATAAAAAAAAATAAAATCAGAAATATCAAGAACTAACACGAAAGAGAAAAAGAAACTTAAAAGAAATGCACATAGAATTTTATATTGATTCACTATATTCAAGAACCGCATCCATATTAATATTAGAGTTTCACAAATACACAACCAATACATTAAAAATAAATCAATTTAAAAACAAACTCTTGAATCATACAATATTGATTTTCTCAACTAATACATGCTAGTACACTAAATCTAAAAATTGTATCTAAAGACAACTAAAGAATACAAAAAATAATACTGAAAAAGAAAACAATATCACTAATTTATTGTTGATTCCTTTGCATAATTTGGAACATAAAAGTTTTAAGCAAATAAAACTGAATCAATATGTCAGCTTTATTGATATCCAATCATAATAAAACAAGTGTCCAAACAATTATTATATGTATTAAAATAAATTACTACGATTTATACTCTAATAAAATAGAAAATACACAAATTTTAATAGATTAAATTTATTTTTAAATCGATTAAAACTATGAGGAGTATTTCAAAAAAATAATAATATATTATTTAATCGATTAAGTCAATAAATTAATCAATTAAAATGAAGAAGAAATACAAAAATAGGATTTTGAATCAAGTATTTATTCAATTGTTTCAACAAATCAATCTACTAAAATAGAATAAAATGAAAGTAAACTTAGTTTTAAAATTGAACATTTATTGGAATAGTACTAAAGTCATCAATTATAAAGATTTACAATTTAAATTAATTTATTATGTCAAGATAGGTAGAGACATATGGATAATATAATATTGAAGTAATCAAGAATTCCAAGTTCTTTTTTCATATAATTGAACCTGTTTCTTGTTAATGGTATTTTGAACATACCAACTAACTAGTTAATAATATCAATGAATTTAATTTCACAATCATTTTCTATATATGCTCTATTATGAAATGATGTCTTATTTCAATATGGTTGGTTCTTGAGCGTTGAATTAGGTTTTTGGTTAAATTTATGACACTTGTATTATCACACATTATACGTGTCTTATCCAATTGAAGTCCAAAAGTCGAGTAATTGTTGTTTCAATCATAATATTTGTGCACAACAACTTCCAACAACTATTTATTCAGCTTTCGTTATTGAAAGAGATAACACATCCTTATTTCTTATTATGCCAAGATACCAAGCTGTTTTAAAGAACGTAACAAGTACTACTTTTATTTTTTTCATCCAAACTTACAACCTACAAAATCATAGTCTAAGAAACTAACTAAATTAAGAGAAGCATCACTTGGACACCATAGTCCAACATTGATAGTTCGTTTCAAATATTTGAGGATTCTTTTAGCAAGTTTGTAAGGTGATTCCTTGGGGTTGGATTGATATCTTTCACACATATATACACTGAACAAGATGTCAGGTTTGCTAGCTATCAAGTAGAGTAATGATGCAATCAACCCTTTGCTTATTTGTGTCAACAATAGTTCCTTTTTCATCAGAGTTTAAGCAATAGTTTGAAGACACATGTGTAGTAGCTTCTTTGCAGGTTTCCATTTCAAACTTCTTCAACAGGTCTATATGGTACTTGGATTGACTCAATGGGTTTGTGAAGAAATTATTAAAGAATGTTTGATAGATACTCCCCTTTCAATTTGTCAAATAACATTGTCAAGTAAAAGATCTCTAAGAATTCTCCATTCTTTTTGGAAGATCCTTGTGAGGTCCTTGTTCATCATTAGTCTCACCCAAACTACTTTGATTAAATGGTTTGCTTAGCTTTAATTTGGTGAAGATATCTAACAAATCATCATCACCTGCTTCATTATTTGGTAACACTTGGATTTCTTAGTTAGATTCATCAAATATAACATGAATAAATTTCTCTATAGTCATAAGTCTTTTGTTGTAAATTTTGTATGAATGATTATGTGATAAATAACCTAAGAAGATACCTTCATCTACCTTTCCATCAAATTTGCCAAGATTTTATTTGTTATTATTTAATACAAAACACTTACATATGAAAGCTCTAATGTGTCCTATGTTTGGTTTTTCTACCCTTATATAGTTCATATGGAATTTTCTTAAGAATAGGCTTACTCAGCACTCTATTAAGTACATAACATGCAAAGTTAACAACACCAACCCAAAAATACTTAGATAGAGAGTTTTCTTTTAATATTGTTCTTTCCGATTCTTCTAAACACCTATTTTTCCTCTTTACAACTCCATTTTGTTTAGGTGTATAAAACTGGTTTTAAATACTGCACTGGGCAAAAATAAAGTGATTCCAGTATTCATGAAATCGAGTTATTCGATGCCTGGCAGAACTGAAATAATTGCTTTTTAAAAACAGAATTGACGCTTTTTCTTTTATAAAAACAACAAGGTTTCTAACATGCACCATATATTGAAAAACAAAAATTGAGAATCAATACAGCAGAATACTGTGAAAAACATTTTTGGGCAATTGAGAAAAATTAATTGAGGCTTTTTGTTGAAGAGTAACACTTTACCAACATTGTGCTATTGGAGCTCTTCAACACTGTGCAAAGGCCTCTTCTGTGCACCAATCAGGGAGTCTTTTCTTTACCATTCTTGATCTCTTTCTGTATCAAGATTTGTGTAAATTGATTATAAATCTGTGAAACTTTTGAAATATTGTATTGTTGTAGGCTATAAGTCTTAGCATGTGTGTGATTACTGATTTGAGTGGGGACTACAAGAGTAGGTGCTCAATTCAGTGGGTATTTGATTCTTATGAGGAGTAAGAATTGTGTAATTATTTGTGTTTGAATAATTGATTAAAGTTAGTGAAATTTTCTTTGCTTGAGGGGCAAAGGAGACTGGACATAGCCCTTGAGGAATGGTGAACCAGTATAATTGGATGTGTTCTGCTGTTCTTGACCCTTCTCTTTCAATTCTGTATTGTTTTGCACTGCCCATTGAGTTTAATTGAAAGTTGAATTAATTCCTGGTAATCTTAATAAAACTAGTTTAAGTTCTTTATTGGAAATTGAATTTTGTTCCTTATAACTTGAACTTGTTGTTGGTTCTGACAAATCTGTTGTAGTTGTCAAAGAAGTTTTGCTTTAAAGATTGGTTCTTTTCAAATTTCGTATTACATATAAAATTCTGGATCTGTGATTTTCCAAAGAATTGAAATACTGTTTGAATTGGTGTGTGTTCTTGTTTTGAGTTCTTAGTATAACTGGACAATTTAATTTACATTATGTATAATTCTCAAGTTTGTATCAACTACTATAATTGAGTCTTAGTTTTGATAATTAGCCTTTGTAATCTTGCTGGTGTTAGTTGACTTTATATAGAACTGTGTTAAGTATCACAAACTAGTAAACTTTGTAATTGTGTTCTTTCTTGTTCTTAATCAAATTAGTAACTTTGTGTGATTCATTTCTTAATGAGGTATTGCTCTAGAAACTGTGTGAATTTGATTTGCATAAGGTGTTGTTGTATGATTGTGAATCTGCTGTGTGTGTTGTTTGAAATTTTCTCTTTGCCAGTAATATAAATCAATTCATTCAAGATTGAAGCCAATTTATTTTTTGTTGTACCTTATATTCTTAATCATTGAGATTCATTAAAGTTTTTCAAATTGTGAAAAATATTTTTAGAGGTCTAAATAGAGAAAAATCTTTCAAAGTTCAATTCACCCCCCCTTTTGAACTCAGCCTAAAACGTTTTCACCATGTTTCTCGCAAAAAGAGTTAAATTTATCATTTTGAAACTCTCCCCCATGATCACTCCTTAGAGAGCTAATGTGACAACATTTTTCATTTTGTAAAAGTTTGGCAAGCTTTTCAAAAATAATAAATGCATCATCTTAAAATACCAAACACAATGTCCATGTAAATCTAGAAAAATCATCTACAGTGACAAGTGTATAATAATTTTCTCAAAGGCTTATAATTATTCAAAGACAAACATGTCCATGTACAACTCAAGGGGTCTATTTATTGAAACATAATTTTTATTTATTTTTATTTTTTTGCTCTTTTGACAAGCTTCACATACCTTGTCCTTTACAAACTTAAGCTTTAAAAGACCATTTACCAAATCTTTAGATATCAATTGATTAAGATGATGTATATGTATATTAGAAATCCTTCTATGTCACAACCATGAATCTTCATCTTTAGTTAACAAGCACTCAATCCTAGATTATGCATGATTTATATCTAGCTCCAACACGCTTACCAACCATAATGGTTCTATTAGATTTAGAATCAATAATCTATTAGTAATTATGTTTAAATATCACCTTATGGCCTATGTTGCACACTTCACTAGTACATAGAAGATTATGTTTAAGCCCAAGTATATTTTTTTATAGTAATAGAGAAATTTTTTCATTTGTCACCACAATCAAGAATGCTCTCCTTATTATTGTCAGCATATGTAATAGAACCTTCTATTTTCAGATTGGCAAATTTATTAACATCTCATGCCATGTGCCTTAAACAACCACTGTCTAAGTATCAAAGCTACATTTTGGCTTTCAAGTGCACCTACAAAACAAATTATACAATAGAGTATGATACCCTTATTAATTTGGGTCCAACCTTGTTAACTTTCTCTTTAGCATATTTTGGAATCTATTTAATTTTGTTGTTAGGAACATCAAATTTTTGAATTTGCAGTTTCTAATAGTAAAACCTTTTCTAATATGATAAAATAAAGTAATGAATGGAGAACTGCTCGATTTTTTGTAAAAAAAAAAAAAGAAGAAAGAAACTTTTATACGATTTAACTTTGTTCTGAAAACTAGATTTATATCTAATTCTAACTCCATAAAAAACACAATTTTGAAAACTAAGTAAAGCTTCAAGATTAGCTCTTCCCATTGAAAACTAAGCTAGTGTTTTAATAAGATAATGACATTTATTTTGCAAGGCTTTACAATTTTCGTAATCTTTTAGGGTTTGCTGATTTGTTTCAAAACAACTTCAAGAAGAATTTTTGTAAATGATTTCCAGATTTTTCAAATTAGTTTTAGCATTTACTTAATTCTTCTTCTAGTTTGGTGACTCTATTTTCAATTCAAATATTCATTACTTTGACTCTATTATTAGAATTGATCAATCTATTAGCTTCTTCTTACTTCTCATTAAAAGCATTTAAAAATTGGTTGTAGTTATTTTCATTTTCATAATTTTATGTACTTAGATTATTTGAAGAAGAGTCATAACCAACCATTAAGCAGAGGTTCACTTACTAAGCCTCCTTTGAAGAAGTACTAGAAGAGGTCTCATCATTGTCTTGCAATGCAATGCAAGCTCTCCTAATCTTATTTACTTTATCAAGTCTTCATTTCTTGTCACTAAATTGTCTTTGTTTTTACTATTTGGACATGTCATTTTGATTTGTCCTTGTTTTCCACATCCAAAACATGTAAAGTTGGAAGAATTAGAATTAGGTTTTGTTTCCATAACTTTTCTATGAAAAAATCCTATCCTTGCTCCTTTCTTTCTTCAGAAATTTTCCTAATTTCTTAACAAGTAGTGTCAGGTTTTTTGAGTCACTAATTCATTTGGTTCCTCTTCACTCTCTTCTTTCTTCTGTACAATAGTCTTTAATGCAATTATTTTGCTTTCTTGTTCACAAATTATATTCATCTCAAACTTGTTTCCCTTAGCTTTCCAAACAAATATCTTATTAACATTGTTGACATATCCTTTGATTCTGAAATTGTTATTACCTTAGGTTGTCAACTTCTCTTTAAAGAATTTAATACTTTAATGTTTAATTCTTCCTTGTCAAACATTTTTCCTAGACCAATCAAGTGATTTACAATGTGTATGAATTGTTTCTGCATATCAACAATTATTTTGCCTTGCTTCTAAAAATTTCATACTCCTGAATCAGTGCATGCTTTTTTGCTCTTTTTACATCAGTAGTTCCTTCATAAGTGACCTCAAGAATGTCCCATGTTTTCTTTGTAGAGTTGTACTGAGAAACTTTTAAAAATTCATAAAGATTCTAGGTAAGGATTATAATATTTTTGGCCATACAATCTTATTGAGCCTTTTTATTTTTAGTTTCAGAAAAAACAAACCAAGATTTTTCTACAATATCATTTCTAAAAACATGTTTAGGAATAAACGAACCATTGATTTTGGCATCCCAAATCCCTGTATGAATGAATTTAATAAAGATTTTCATTTTGGCTTTTCAAAATTGATATTTAACCACTCCATACATTTGTGGTCTATTGATTGATGTACCTTTAGTAAAAGGAAGCTTGTTTTCAACCATTTTTGAAAAATAAGATTAAATTTTGAATAACTTTCAAGAACTAACTCTCATACTAATTATTAGATTAAAAGGATTAAATTCAAGAGGGGAGTGAATTGAACTATCTCAAATTTTCAAAAACTTAGAATGATTTCTTTAATAAACCAATTGATTACAGAATTTGGTTGCTAACAAATCAATGAACATAAACAAAAACAAAACCAAAGAAATATCAGGATCTGAATGTAAAAAAGTAAGAGAAAGATAAAGAAATACATAAATGATTTCATATTGGTTCACTCTATTTAAGAGCTATATCTAATTGCTCAACCACACCAACCAAGCTCATACTAGTATCAGAGTTTTACAAAGATGCAACCAATATAGTGAAAGTAAATCAACTCAAAAAACTAACTCTTAAACCCTATAAGATTGGTTTTCTCACCTAGTAATGTCATGCAACTATATTGAATTTGAAAACCCTATCAAAAGACAAACAAAGAACACAAGAACATATATAGAAATGAAAATAATATTACCTAAAACAAGATAAGAATAACATGAAAGATTTAACTAGATAAAGAACTATGTTCCTCTTGAAAGTATGGTATCTGTCTCGTATTTACAAAAAAAAAAAGCTTTAAGAATAAGTTTCAACTTAATGGTAAAAAATATGTATGAAATTTAGGTTTTAATCTCGTGTCAAATGATTTTAAAATGAGAGATTTATGTAATTTTAAATTATTAGTTTTAATGAATTAAAGATGAGTTTTAATATGTTAATTTAATTTACTTGTAAAATTAATCAATTAACTCGTAACAGAAGAATTCAAAATCTCATCAAAGATTAAGAGGATTTAATCTATTAAATTTTTTTTAACGTATTAAAATAATTAAACTTCAGAATTGTGTTAATTAATTAAAATGACAATTTAATCAATTAAAATACTTTCTATAGTAAGATAAGAACATTTTAACATATTAAAAATAGTCAATTAACAAAATATTTTATTATAAGAGAAGTTCTAATGTGTTTTAAAAAACTTTTTTAACTATAATTAGAAGATCAAAACATGCAAGAAAAACTTGTACTGGATTCTAATCAACATAATACACTAAAGAAATGCATCTAAGTTTTCATGATGAAATCCAATTTTTAAATTTTTTTAAAAAGGATGTTGGATTTATCAAATATACCATAACTCTAACAATTATTATTAATTAAAATAATTATTAAATAATTTTATATTACACTTATAATATAAAATAATTTCTGTGATTCATTTAATAAAAATGTCGTGGTTATGTTTATTTAATTCATTCAAATAGTTGGGGTTTGATTGCGTTATGTATGTCCTTGGTTCAGACTTAAGACAAATTTATCTTTAAACTTAATAAAAATATCCCAAATTGGTTTGAGTTTTTATATTTTTTATTAGATTTGATTCATTTAGTTGAGTTTGATAGGATTGAATTAATTGGATACTGAGTTAAGAAAAATTGCTAAAATCTGTAATTTTTTTTAATTTTTAGATTTTTTAAATAAATTATATTATTTAATATTTGCATATTTCAAAATACAAAATTAATTTATAGAATAATAAAATAAATTTAATAATTACGGCTATTATTAATAATTTAATACTTTTAATTGATCTGACCCTCAAATTTAACATGTGAAATTCATCATCTAATATATAAAAAATTAAGTCAAATTAAATTTAACCGGATTTAACTCATTTAAAAAGAAAACTTAACCCATTATATTTGAATTAAATTCAACAATAAAGTAAAATGATACAATAAACATTCAGATCATCGTGACCTTTACCCATTTAAAAAAAAAAAAAAAAAACAATGAGCAGATGACAAAGGTGCCCTTGGAGCAGTGTGCAGCATGGTTAATGAAATTGCTTAAAACCACTCCACAAGCTTTTTTTTTTTATTCATTTTATATAATAAGCAACAACTTCACGAGTTTATTCCTCTTTTGGACAATGAACACAGATATTTTTGACAATCGTAAATGTGGTTTACATTTAACTTATACTTAAATAAATTATTATTTTATTATAATATAATATTTTATCCCAAAAAAATTTGTTGTAAGTGGATGTATTCTTAATAGTGGTATTACAAAGTGATAAACACACTTTAAGTTTGTAGATTTTTTTTAAAATGTTTTTAACCTTTTTTATATGTTGTTTAACTTTCTAAAGATTCTTTTTTAAATGTTGCTTATATGTTGCTCAATCTTCTAAATTTTACTTAATGTGGGACTTAAACTCACGCTTGGATTTCTAAGAATCTCTCTCTGAGGAGACAAACAAGAATGAGAACAAGAATAACACCACTTTCAATCCAAAACCTTAAAGTATTAGGTTTGTGAATTTTCTTTCTTATATGTTATTCAACTTTCTTATTTCTACTTAACATGGAACTTAAACTTACACTTAAATACCTAACACAAAGGTATTTTTTATAGACAATTTATCTTTAAATTTCCATTATCATTTTACATCACTTTTTTTTACTTCCACATTACAATTCTTTTTTAATAATAAAATATTGTACTTAATAAATAAAATAAATATGAACAAAATTTAAATCATAATATTTTTTTATTGTTAAATGAAAATATAAGAAAATAACCGTGTCTATCATTTCCCTGCATTATCAATTATAGCTGATATCCTAACTATTTCAAACACTTAATCAAGTTTTATGATTAACTTTCTGCGTATATCTTTTATCCTATTTTACATAATATGTTACATGTTCAGTTAACTCATAATTATTTCCCTATACATGTACATGTATCAACTTCATTGAGGTTTATTCCTAATGACATTATCAGTGAATTATGTCCAAATCTTTCACAATCTAAGCATCTTCTTTATTCAGCATTAAATGTTAAAATGACCATGTCTTACTTCTACGTACCCTTAGACCACAAATCTCACGAGGAAGTTGATGATTCAGAAGTAAACACGTATAGTTTAACATGTTACATTGTTCTAAATGGTTGAGCGTAGCAAAGAACACGTAAGTTACATAAAGCTATGATTGATTGACATGACTCGACGTTGATGAAAAAGGAAGACATAAAGTTGATGAAAATGTGTTTCAATATTTGAGGTTAGGCCCCCATGGCTACACTCAGAATTCAGTACTGGTGTATCAGTGTGATGTACCATGTGTGCATGTGTTCAGTTCATTATTCACAAGTTTTAGTACTGTGTGAATCAGTTACCTCATTGTGGGGTGTGCATGATAGAAGTTTTCCACTCCTGTAATTGAAAAAGGTTTGAAGAAAATTATACCTTCAAACTTGAGATACAGTTCAAGTGTTTGACTGGTTACTGGTTTAACCATTTTGTTGCTTTTTTACTTTAGATTTTTTCTTAAATTATTTATCATTTTAAAGCTCAAACTTTCATTAAATGTGATAAGTAAATTCGTATTATCACAAATATTTACTAAATATCATATTATCACATATACTTTATATGAATATTATGGTTAGGGTAAAGAGTTAACAAAATCATAAATAATAAAAATTGTGTGTAGAATTAAAATTTTTAAATTTTATAGAAAAAGAAAGAGATAAAAGTTAAAAATATTTTAATTAAGTTTTATTTTAATTAAAACTTATCCATCCAAAAGATTAAAGTAAAACAAAAGATATTATTAATTTTAATTGGATTTAAAATTTATTTTAATTAAAACTCAATTCATTAATGGAATGAGTATATTTTAATGTTGAAAATATAGTATAAAATTTAATTACATTAATTTTAAGTGAATAATGTTATATAGTAACATGTAAAAATATAATTTATTTATTAAAATATTATTTTAATCCTTAAACTTTTAAAAAATCTTCATGAAAAATTTTCTTTTTTTCATCTCTGCACGTTGGTTTTTTTATTTTTTTATTTTTTTTAAGACTTGCGTAAATTTCATCTTTTTAAATTAATTTTATAAGCGTGATTTAGGTTTAGATTTAATTTTCAAAAATCATATCATCAATAGCTTATCTAGCAAGATTAATTGAGTGTTAGCCGCTGTCTAATCTTCTCTATTTTAACATTTAATATTCTTTGTATTTAGAAATATATAAAAGATCTTCCATCATTTAAAGATATAACTAAGTTTATATATATATATATATATATATATATATAAGTTCTAACTCATTAAACTGTTTATGGAATCTAAGTATACTTAAATTTATTCATTTAAAGAGATATAATATATTGGATTTAAGTTCTTTTAAATTTTTACTCTATATATACTCACCTATAGTTTTCCCCTTAACAAGGATATTAATAAGATCTAAATACTTCCTAAGGTCGTGTTTCAAAATATTTCAAATATTAAGTCATAAGCTCATAAATCACTATCAATCAAATAAAAAAGTGATAAGAAAGACGCAATTGTGTGTACAAGTCATTTCATATATTGGACATTTATGCTAATGAAGGAGACACAGGTACCATTTGACAACAAAGAGAAGTTGACTTGAGACTTTCATTAGGAATTGTTTCTTCTTGTAATGAAGTTTTCTGTAATTGGGTTGCATGGCTAAATATTGATATTATTTATTCTTTAGGTTTCAACGAATATCCTGTAATTTAAGAAGAAAATATCAAAATTTAGGAAGAAACGAGAAGAGAAAAATAATAATTTATAGATAAAAGAGAGAAAGATTTAATATCAGTAATCGTAGGATTATAAGATAATAAAATGTAAACCAATCACTTTTATTGATTTGAATAGGTGAATATTTTGTAAAATTATGTACATAATTCGAACCAAACCATTCCAAACCAATTGATTTGGTTCGGATAAAATGGATCTAATATTACGCAAATGTATAAAATTTCACTTCCGAAAAAAAAGGAAAAAGGCACTTTATTTTCGCTGAATACAGAAAACAATATATTTTCTTGTAATTATTTTACATAAATGAAATAATAGAAAAATTATATAGATTCTCATTATTTTATGCTAAAACTAGAGGCATAATAATTAATAAGAGAAAATTAAAATGATTGATTTGGTTCATAGGATTAATAAAGGATGAATATGATACTCTAACCATTATTTATTATTTATTGAATTAATTGGCTTGATATAAGTAAGTAATCTTGTAATGAATAATTGAACACTAATAAAAATGTTCTTTTGAAATATGGATTAGCATTATATTATTTGCAATGTATTCTATAAGTCTCTTAGAATATAGTAGAATTTTCTTATATAGTATTGATGATCATAAAACTAATAAATAACATATCATGCACCATAAAAAAAATTGGAAAGTTTTGAACTGAACCGTGCATAGAAAGCTCAAATGAGGCCTATAATTATGCACATAAGAGTCAATTCCTTTGCCACCCATTTCGGAAGTATAATAAGTGTCTTGGTAAACCCTTAAGAATGTGTAATCTAGGAAATGCAGGATTATATTCCTTTTGTAATACTCAAAATTCACCACAATCCCCCACATATTGCAAGAGACAAGAGAAAGAAGGAAAGAAAGAAAGAAAAAATCCTAAGCCTCATATAAGATGTAATGCACCAAAGTTGGCATAGCAAGCTATACGAACCAATCCTAGATTGAGAAACTTAAGACACAATGTAGTTGATATATAGTAAGTTGTATGAACCAAAAACATTTAATGTGTCTAGCGATCAATCATTCACAATACATCTCCACAATTTTTGTTGTTATTGTTATGTTGCGCTTATTAGGTCATGCGCTTGTCATGTATTCATGAGTGCCTCGATAATCTTGTCAAGATCTCGTGTAAGCAACCCCACTTGACACTCTCATATAGGTGATTTTATCAAATGTATGCTGCAAATCATACACCATCCATAAGGAATACGAAAATCTTAAAAACCTTGTTCAAATTTAAAATTCTTTATTCCAATGATGTAGTATTTAGCACTTTCACACACCATAGGAATGGACAAATTTGATTTTAAATCAATTTTAGTGTTAGCAAAACTAACAAGTGGCTTATTTTTACCCATATAAACCTTGAATCAATCACAAAGGTTGGGTTTTCATGACTTGTTTGTTTGCAATTGGCTTGAGGCCCATTCCCCTGATGTTTTTAAATTCATGTTTCTCCCCAGGAGTTTTATCATAGGATCTTCTAGATTTCATTCTGACTTAACATAATCAATGGAAATTATTTCACTCTTTAACAATTACTTTATCAAATTATGTCTCAATTTTAGTTGTTCTTTGCATTGTAAGTGTTGGTTTTAGTTATAGCTATTACCAATTGGAAATCACAATGCATTGATACATATGACATTGGTTTCATTTCTAATGGAATGTTTGCTAAGAATTTTTTCAACCACTCAGCTTCATTCCCAGTCATTCCAAGAGTAATAAATTCTTATTTCATTATTGATCTCACAATAACTATTTGCCAAGCTGGTCTCCGTGTAATCGCACCACCTTCAAGTATAAACACATAACGACTAGTGAATTTTGTCTCATCTGAGTCAATGATCCCGTTGGCATCACTATATCCTTCTAATATAACTATCCATGACATAATTCATTGTACCTTTTAAGCATTTCATGAGTCTTGCAAGTGTATTCTAATGATCTTGATTAGGACATTGAGTATACCTACTCAGTCTACCTACTACATAAGCAATGTCTTCAACAATGTATGAGAATCTCAAATATCTTTGGCTTCCATATAAGAGCAATACACATCGAACAAATCATTAGATAATGAACTAAGCAAAGTGCGACGACATATCTTATTTGGATAGGTCTAGTCTTTGATGTGTTTTATAGATGTATTGGAGTCGGTTTTGGAAGTTGTAAGAGCGAAAATAACTCCATTCATGTCTAATATAATAAACTCTCGTTCTTGCCAATGTCAGAAGTTTTGACCAGTGAAAGCTTCAATCTTTGAAACGTCTCGGAATAGTTTCGGAAAGATGGTATGCATTGCAGCAACACCATTTGGCTTCTCTGGTGTAAAGTTGGTATTGATATACATGCTATTAGCCATAAGTCCTTAAGATTTTTGCAAAGACTGACTGATAACATGAGCAAGATGGTTTCCCAAGGGATGAGTTAGCATTGTCCTTAAGGACTTATCCACAGTGTATTGTGCAGACCTCCCAAGGTACAACATGAACTTCTCGAATGGTACAGGGGATCACATAACTAACAAAGTAAGCTTCTGAAAGAACCCTGGATAAGAGAAGGGTAAAAGAAGAGAGGAGAGTAGGTGAAGGTTTGTTTTGAAAGAGAGAAGACACACCTATTCATAGGAAGTGGAGACTTGACCTAGATGGTCACAAGCTCCCACAAACCTAGTCAGGTTATAGAAAATAAAGTGAACATTGTGAAAAGCATAAAGCACATTACAGAGAAAGGGGGCAACATTCACAAGCCAAAAATTAAGAAAATTTGAATAATCTTTAAAATTTATATTAACCATATTTAAAAAGAAAATAAATGGATAAACCAATTGGTAAAAATAATTTATACTTTCTTATCACACACCTAAAAAAGGAAAGAATCCACAAGATCTAAAATGAATTAAGCAAAAAATCCCAAGCTCATAACTTCATCTGTGCCAGACTCACCTTTTTTGTGTAAAAATTGACTTGATATATAAACTTTTTTGAAAGTGTATAATCTAGACAATGTAGGAATATATAACTTTCAAAATACTCAAAATTCACAACAGGTTATAAAAATACTAACTAATTTAATTGTTATTTTAGTTTGCATTCGAATTCAAAATTAATAGTCCTATTAATTGTAAAACTATGAACATTAATATAAAACTATCACAAAAAATTTTATTAACATAAATATCTTAAAAGTTATGATTCTCAATTTACATGGATTCGGTAATGAAGAAATTATATTCTCTTGCTAAAATAAATTGGTTTCTCTTTTTTCCCTCTTTATAAAACATGTAAAGATGGAAAATTATTATGATAATTTAAAAAGGACCAATTTATTTGTGACTCTCTTAATATCTCAACACGAAAATAAATAATTAATGACTAAAAAGAGTTTATATTAATAAATAAAAATTTAGGTTAAAATTAGTTTTTATTGTACATACAATATACTTTAAAATCATGCATACTAATTTATTAGTGTCGTTTTCGGAATGAAAACTCTAAGTAGTATCAGTTAAAAAAGTAATTTGTCACTTTTTTAACTAATTTTTAATTATAGTAACTGATGTGAATGTATTTATATTTTAAAATTCATTTAGTTTGTGTTAGTGTAAATAACACAAATGACGATGATTATTTAAAAGAAATTAGTTTTAATGTAAAAAAAATTATATAGAAAGACGAAAGAAAAAATTATGAGTTCTCATTAATTAAATTATACTCACATGAATCAAAACTAAGCACCTTTAAATTTGACTCTTAAGATTAAAAGTATCTATTGTTCCAATTCTGTATCAAAAACACAAAAACACAAAAACGCTGAGAAAGCTGAAGCGATGGGCCAATACGTAAGTGGACCAATACACAGGTGGGCCGAAGGAATTCATGAAGGACTGCTTCTTCCTGCACCTCCAAGGTTTCTTCAGACAACTCCAAATTTTCAAAATATTCCTAAACTGTTTTGTTTGCAACGACAGTTTTGTCCCTCTATACATTAAAGGAATGTAACAGTGAAAGAGGGAGCTGCGTGAGGATGGTGAAGGTGAACAGTGGCAGCGTGTTTTTTAGCAATAGAGGCTGAGTGGTGGCATGTGTCATCGGCAGAGTGGTGGCAGAGCAGCGGCAAAACAATTATTTTTTGTTGTCAAACAGTTCCAGAATGAAGTATTATGGAACTGTCCTTCAGATCTAGAGAACAGTCTATTCCAAAACTATTATTTTTATTGTCAATGAGTTCGGGAATAAGCTGTTTTGAAATTGTTCTCTGGGTCCGAAGGACAGTTCCAAAACAGCCTATCCCGAAACGCATTAACAACGAAAATCAGAAACCCTACATAACACTCTCAAATAGTACAAACCACCCACATCAACCATAAAACGTTCAAGAAATCATCATTACCTCACACGGTTGACAAGTATGTGGATGGTGGTGGATAACAGAAGCAAACTGACAACGACAACAACAAACAAAATCAGTAAAGATGCATTAGAGGTGGTGACAATGCATAAAAAACAGTAAAGGTGCGTTGAAAAATTATAATAAAACTTTAGGATTGGGAGGGACAAATTGGTCTATACAATAATAATTCAAGAACATTTTGAAAATCTTCTAAAAATTTGGAGGTGCCAAAGAAACCTTTGGAGGTGCATGAAGAAGCAGTCTTCATGAAGGGTCCAAGAGAAGGGTGTCCAAATCCAACTTTGTACTCTCTCTAGAAGATTATGTTTTAAATATAACTTATATTAGCTAATTAGCAAGTAGACTCGGTCAACACGAGTTGTTTTGGTTCATATGATTTTTTTAGACAAGTAAAAAATAATATACAAAAAAATAACATTAAATATGATGGACTCTCCTAATAGGTTTCTTCGAATGATTTTCTTATATTATATAAAATAATATATTTAAAAAATATTATTATAAAATAATAGTCTCCACAAATTTATTTTAAATAGTTTAATGTAATAGAAAATAGATTTAATATAGTGGCCTACTTTAGATAGTAATCTTAGTAACAAAGGTGCTTTATTCCATATCCGATTGAGATAACAAGTAACCTAAACATGTTATTTTATGACGCATACTTCATGATTGAACGCTCCTTGGTGAGAATTTATAGAAAAGGGATTCTGGGACGGTTTCTCATTGTAATCTGTGGTAAGAAACAAGTGAGCACTTGTTTTCACGTTGCACGATGATTTGAGCCATGTGGAACAACTCCAGGATACATTTTATTGTTCCATTGATCTATGAGTTTTGCTTTTATTATGGAGTTTATCATGTAGTCAAACTCAATATTTAGCTACTTCAGCTTTGACAAAATCCTTTTTAGGCTATTTGGACGATCATGAATCTGAGATTCAACAATGAGGTTATCATCCTACAAGTTTTGAAGACAGCAACCTCTCTCTTGAGATCCATTTCTTAATGACTTATAGTCAAATAAAATGCATGTCTTTTGTATTCTTATATCTTTTAATGTTGCTTCTCTTATTGGTCATGCACAAAAAATTGTGCAAGTGAATGTGGAGATGCCACAATTGAGTTATATTAAGTCTAATATTGATGTGACACTAAGATAATCTTGGTCATGCTTCAAGTGTTGTGATTCCAATGATGATTATGTTGTTGGTTTTATTGATTGTAATGGTACCAACTTGTGCTATTCAAGCTGAGATCGTGGCAGCTATATTAACTGCTTAATGACTACAAGTTGAGCTTGCATTGAATTGTGAGTGGGGTATGACTGAAAAGTTATTACCGAATCTTTTACTAACGCGATGTTAGTTTTTATATCTTTTGTTTAATGTCATGTCTCCTTTTATTTAGAAATAAGTTTGAGATATACAGGTTTCATTAAAAAAAATAGTATCTTTCAAAAAGTGATGTAAAATAAACAAAATCAACACTTATGCATTATAGTAGCGTCTATCATGAATTGATACTAAAACATTCAAAACTAGTTGAAATTAGGTCGATTATTGTAATATATGCAAATAACGTCAACCTGACTTATGTTAAATATGAAACTTTTTACATCAATTTAGCTCACGCAAAGACCGATACGAAACATGAATTCAAAAGAAAAAATTAGTTAAAATTTGAAAAGTAACATAACTTAAATTTCAAGATTTCAATCTTCAAATACAAAAAGATATAAAACCAAATTTCAATGCTTGAGATTTAATTAACATTGAATTTTACCTGTTTAATATTTCTCAGTATCACCTTCAACAACCACAATCTCATATTTCACAGCACCGCTATAGTGAATAAGGTACCAAAATGGAGTCTCTAAAGCACCTACATAGAATGAAAATGTTGACCCTTAGAACAAAAATGTTGAACTAAAATCAGCTCAAAATAGCAAACCACAGTCACTTACTAGTCTCCTAGCTCAGAATACACTTCATCCAACAACCACCGGAGACCAATAGAGCTGCTGTCGCGACCCATTTGATGTCAGTTCTTATGTAGGCAAAAAAGCAATTTCTGGAGTAAACAAACTAAATTTCAATTGATAAACTAATTTCCAGAGGCAAAGAACATTTGTGTGAACTTGGAATGGAAAAATAAGGCAAAGAAATGGAAGAATGAAGGTAGGGGGACGAGCGATGTCACGAGTCAAGAAGAAGGATGAAGTTGCGGAATGAAATTAGGAAAGTGAAATTCTAATAAATAAACAAGTGTATTGGTTTTAGCATAGATTAATGTTAGCTTGGTCGACGTTAGTATCTACTTTAATTTAGGATTTAAAGTTTAAGATTTTGTATATATTAGAGATGGTTAAAAGAGAATGAAAAATTTACACAAAAATGGGTGGGTAAGAATATTTGTTTATTATTATTATTATTATTATTATTATTATTATTTGTTTATTAAGGTAGAGTATTGTACAAATTTAGACTCCATCCTTATTTCTCTTTTTTATAATATAATATTATTTTTAATATTTTTAGTTTTTTTCAACTTGGCCTATAAGTTTTTTTTTTACTTATTTTTAAATTATTTATTGATTTATTTAACGTTTTAAAAATATTTTATTTTGAACTTTTTTAATAGTATATTATTTTATTTTAAAATTTACTTTATTATACTACTTTTTAAAAATTATTTTATTTACTTGTCGATGTTTAAACTTACGTGAATAACATATGAAAAAAATTAATATAAATTTAATCATAGGAGTTAAAAGAAAGAATTTTCAACTCTTATACTTAAAATAAAGATAAAATAAATATTATACTTATGAATATTATAAAATAAATATTATACTTATTTATTAGTTTTTTTATTATAATTTATGTAAACTTATTTTAATTTTTTTTATATATAGGTGTGTTCATCCATTGTGAAAAAATGGTATAACTTAAAAATTATGCTACCACGTTATGCTATCTTAAACATGTTGTTATTGCAAAAGCAAAATCATTACATATCATAAGTCACTCGTGAAAAAGAAAACTAGAATCTCATTAAGGTTTGTATGGACTTATGAAACTACTTAACATACTTATAAAACCAACTCTTTGGAACTAAGGTAGATTTAATAGATAGTAATTGAATAGTAAATAATCCATAATATATCCCTCTTTCAGTCATTATTATCCTTGATTTGGACATAAACTATTTAGTTGGTAAGTTCAACTAACATGGTTTTCCTCTCATGTTTGGAATGGAAAAAGAGTTAAAAACAAACAGGAAAAGAACAAAGTTGAATGTCGTCTTCACATAGGCTTAATGAGTAACATAGACTTTGTGTTTTAAAATAATGAGGTCAAACCTACTAATAAATCTTACCCTTGCATAATAGTTTTAGACTTGAATGTATTCTATTTGGAATCTATGCTGATGAGTTAGAATGTATTTCTTACGTCCAAAATTTAGAATGTTGTTATTAGTATACAATTTAGCACAGTTAAGGTTTTGTAATGGAGCTTATTCCATCAATAATTATGTTTTTTACTACAAAATTACATTATATTTGTAAAATGTGTCAAATATTCTTTAAATAATATTTTTTTTTATATTGAGATAAAGTGTATGATCAAAATTTTATATACAAATACTATTTTCAATGTTGAATTTGAAGAAGCAACACAACTTAAAAAAGTAACTTCATATGTCATATTAGGTTGGTTAGAATAACAATTTATGTTCATGCTATTTGTTGTTATGTAATATCATGTTTATATGTTTACAAAATATGTGAAAATACTGAGTTAATGTAATAATGATTAAGTCAGTAGTTTGAATCTTATAAACACAATATTAAAGAAATGATCTACAAAATCAGATTCGAGATTTCAAAATTGATTATATATATGAAAATTTGTTAGCATCCTACCAAGCTTGTCGTAAGACAATACATTAATTATATGTGTGGTAGTTTAAAATGTTTAATTTCCCTAAAAAAAGAAAGAAAATAATTTTAAATTTTTTTATTTATTCTTACATATTTCTATTCATAAAGATCGCATAATTTAAAATGATAAAGATATTTTTTGAAAATGTTTGTTAGTGTTGACATAGTTTTTAATTTTTAAAATTTTATGTTTTTTTATAATTCACGTGATTTAGAGTATAAGATAATATATGTGACTATGCTTAATAGTCTTATAAATTATACAATGAAGATGGTGTACACTATTCATCAATACTCTAGATTGTTGCACGAATTTATTTGAAATAAAAAAAATATTTTTAATTTTTATTGAAAAAAAAATGTTGAGTAGAAGATTGTGTACAAATAATCAAACAAATATTTTTTTAAATTAATATTTATTTATTTTTAAAATATTAAATATGAGATGACACATATCATCATACAAGTATAAAATTTATTTATAAAATTTATAACAAAAGGTTATTTAATTATTAGGTGATTAAGTATAAAATTTATTTATAAAATTTATAACAAAAGGTTATTTAATTATTAGGTGATTAATAAAAAGACGAGATTATAGAGTTTATCCACCAAAAATAGATAATCCTAGATTAAAAAGCTAAGAGTGCTTCTTTCTCCGCTTCCATATATTCTTAGTGCACTTCATACATTACAAAAATGATGATTTTGTCTTTACATAAAATATATTTTAACCCCACTTTATATCTTAGGCACCTCATAGTCACTATTCTTTGGTCTCATTGTGTTTTTTCAGAGACGGAGTGAAAGTGAGTTTCTTTTGATAATATGTTTTTGTTTGGATTATTTTGAGATGAATTTGGTTGAATACTATGCAATGTTTGTTCTTTTACAGGAAAAGGATGTCCCGGATTGTAGAATCCCTATACAAATTAATTACCGGATTGTAAAATCTACTATGCAAAAATGATGTTTTACGTACCAAATTGTATAAAAGTACTACAACCTACAATAGTCATAAAACAAAAAATAAACAGAATTGATGATAATTTGATTCTTGTCATAAAGACAAAATCAAATAATTAATATTTCTTTCCTTTTAATAATTTGATCATGTCATAAAGACAAAATCACAGAATTGATATTTTTTTCCTTTTATGAGCCTTGTATCCATATCTTCTGAATCTCCCTGCAAGCTGGAGAGCAAATATTGATGAGACCCAGCTTGGAACAAATATTTTTGAAAGATTGAGGATCTAAGGCTTTGTTATAAATGTCTGCTAGTTGCTCTATGGTGAAAATGGGAAGCAAATGGATGAGACCCTTCTTCATTTTTTCTCTAACAATGTGATGTCTATTTCTATATGTTTCGTACACTCATGAAACACTGGATTTGTTACAATGTATCGTGCTGAGTCATTGTCACAATATAAAAGAGATGGTTGCTCAAAAGGAACTTTCAAATCTTGAAGAAGATAGACTAACCATTAAATTTTACATGTAATAGTGGTCATTGCCCTGTATTCAGCTTCACAGGAACTCTTTGATATTGTTCCTTGCTTCTTTGATTTCCAGGATATAAAGGAAAGTGTATGATACACACTAAAATCAGTCACAGATTGTCTTGAATCACTACAGGTGCCTCAATCACTATCACAAAAGGCTTTTAGATGGGCAGAACTATTGGAAAAGAAAAATAAACCAAGACTTGGAGCTCCTTTAATATACTTGAGAATTCTAATTATTGCATTATAGTAAGCAATTGTAGGCATATCAAGAAACTGAGAAACTTGGTGAACAAAAAATGTTATGTCAGGTCGGGTATTAGTGAGATACATAAGTCTTCCAATCAACCTTCTATAGGCATGAACATTAGTGAAAGACACACTTCAAGTAGAAGACAATTTAATAAGATTATCCATAGGAGTGACTTTAGGTTTGCAGGCTAAAAGACTTGCATCTGTTAACAATTCCAATGCATATTTTCTTTAATTCATCATTATCGCTTTCTTACTTCTTGCTACTTCAAAACCAAGAAAATATCTTACTTCTTGCATCTTTGATCTTAAATGTGTTATTCAAACCTTCTTTGACTCGTTCAATCTCTTCTTTATCATTTCCTGCTAAAATTATATCATCCACATACACCAATAATGTTGTAAAAGATCCTTCAGAAGAATTAATAAATAAGGAATAATCGTTCATAGATTGAGTATATCTTGTAGAAATAAAAAAGGATGACAATTTAGCAAACCACTCCTTGCTAGCTTGCTTAAGGCCATATAAAGCATTTTTTAATTTACAAACTTGTCCTGGTTGAATAGAAGTCAATCCAGGAAGAGCAACCATGTATACATCTTCTTTCAACTCTCCATGTAAGAAGACATTATTTATGTCTAACTGTTTCAACTTCCAGTTATATATAGAAGCTAGAGAAAGAAACAATCTTATAGTGGTCATCTTTGCTACTGGAGAAAAAGTTTCAAGGTAGTCAATGTCCTCTGTTTGTGTGTATCCCTTTGCCACTAATCTTGCTTTATATCTTTCAACAGTCCCATCAGCATTATACTTTATTTTGAATACCCATTTGCAACCTATGACACTTTTGTTCTTAGGAAGAAGAACAGTCTCTCATGTTTGATTTGACTTCAAAGCAAATATCTCACACTGTATAGCCTTTCTCCAATAGTCATATTTCATAGCTTCAGAATAAGTGTTTGGCTCAATATGTGAAGAAATAGACATAACAAAAGATTTATAAGAAGGTGATAATTTATTATAAGACAAAACAGAATTCAAAGGATATTTAACTCTAGAAGATGTATTGGAAACATTGAGATTACAATGATAATCCTTTAGATACTTAGGTAGTCTTTTTGTTCTGGTACTCATTTGAATTGACTGTGTTGTTTCATGATTTTTATTGAGGTTTTGGTCTCTATGGGAACAAACTTCTTCGAGGATATGAATGTCCGTTTCATGGTCATTATTAACATTATTTTTAATATTATCACAGGGTGCAAAATGACTCGTGATGGTTGACTCAAAATAGGTTAATCTTCTGTAAAAACATATTGATCATGAATGTTTGAACTGTTAGTTTCATTGCTAGTATCTTCAACCCTTTGATATGGAAAAACATGTTCATAGAAGACAACATCACTAGACACAAATTTCTCTTGATTGAATGTTCAACAAAATATATCCTTTTGTCCCCCTCTAAAAACCAATAAAAACACATTTTGATACCCTTGGATCAAATTTACTTCTATTTCTTGACAAAGTGTTAGCATAACATAAAGACCCAAACACCTTTAATTGATTAAAATCTGGTGGAGTTTTGTAAAGCATTTGATGAGGAGAAAAATCATTTAAAATATGTGTGGGAAACATGTTTATAATATGCGCAGCATGTATCATAGAATATGACCAATAAATTTTGAGTAAATGAGATTGTATCATGAGAACTCTTGTTACATTTAATAAATGATCATATTTCCTTTCAACTATACTACTTTGTTGTGGAGTATTGACACATGAAGTTTGATGTATTATTCCTTTATTGATAAAAAAAATTAGTCATGAAAAATTCAGTGTCATTCTCACTTCTTATTACTTTTGTTGCTGTCTCAAATTGTGTTTGAATAAAAACAACAAAATCTTAACAACTTCATATTTTTGTTTTAAAGGAAAAATCCATGTGTATCTTGAATAATCATCAACTATGGTCAAGAAATATTTATGACCATGAATTGATGATAATGAGTATGGTCCCCACACATCAACATGAATCAAATCAAAATATTTTTTAGATATAGATGCACTAAGAGGAAAGGAAAGTCTTTTTTGCTTTTCAAAATGACAAATACCACAAATAAAAGATTTGTTATATTTAACAAAAGAAAATTTATTTTTTATAACATCTAAAGATTTGTGTGAAATATGTCATGACCGAAAATGTCAAAGGGTCCTAAGATCACTAGCAATAAAATTGATAGTATTGGTGATATGTGGAGATTTGACAGGTTTGATTTGAAGGTTTTGATAAGAAAGGACCCTGAGTATATAAAGTCTACCTTGCATCTCAACTGATCCAATCACTTTCAAAGAGTTTTTATCGTTAATGTGACAACCATTAGAATAAAAAATAATCACACAAGACAAATTATCAATTAACTTTGTTACTGAAAGAAGATTAAAAGTGAAGTTAGGAATATACAAAACATTATCTAGGACATGATCTTGATTGATAAAAACACTTCCAGAATAATTTGCAATGACTTGATTTCCATTTGGTAATTTGACAGAGATAAGATTAATTTGATGATATAAAGTGAAATGAGTCAAGAATGAACAAATATGACCAGTAACACCACTATCAAGAATCCAATAACTATAGGAAGAGAGAAATTTATTACCAGTGTGTGTTGTTGTGTTGGAAGGAACGATAGAAATTTGATTAGAGACATTGTCACTGGATTTAGACTATTATATAAGGGTAACAATGTTTGATACTGCTTAGGAGTAAAACCAATTTGCTGATAATGTACCTCTAACCTTGAACCTTCATGATTCTGGTGATTATTGTTACAGTCTGCTTTATGATTTTTAAACTTGAACTGAGGTGAAAAATCATGTTTTCTATAACATGTATCAATCACATGTCCTGTCTTTCCACAATGACTGCAGACTTTAGAAGTATATTGTCTTCCATAACTACTTTTGTTACTATCAATTATTGCCTTTGACTAATCATCAAAAAATTTTCTCTCATGTTGTGTATTGAGAGAACAAATCATATGTTGCTGAAAACTAACATGATAAGGTGAACTAAAATGTTGTGAGGGATCAACAATTTTAACCATGATAAATGTAGCAATCAGAGCTCTCAAATTAGAGCTCTGATACCATATCAGAAGTGGACTTTAAGCCTAACTCAACCTTACAAAACTGGCTTGTAAGATGAGGTTTGCACTCACTTATAAACTATTGAAAGGCCTCATCTTTAGTCGATGTGGGATCTCCAACACACTCCCCTCACGCCGAGACTTCTCAACTTGAGTGTGAAATTTATATGCAAGGGTGGTCCAATAACGACCCGATAGCGGGTGGCCTGATAGGTCCAACAACCTTGCTAGGATAGACTCTGATACCATATTATAAAAGTAAAGATATGAACAAAAATAAACAAAGGATATTAGAATGAAAATATTCTGTTTTTTTATGTATTGATGAAAAACAAAGAGTTGAATATATACAAATATTGTACTCATTCTAGGTATAGCTAAAGAAAGAAAATAAAGAAAAATATTACAACATGATATTGTCATAAAACAAAAAATAAATAGAATTGATGATAATTTGATTCTTGTCATAAACACAAAATCAAATAATTAATATTTCTTTCCTTATAACAAAATTTGATCCTGTCATAAAAGACAAAATCATAGAATTGATACTAGTTTCTTTCTATAAGTCTTGTATCCTTATAAAGGTAAAGAAATGAGTTGTATATTTTTTTTATAATTTGACTGGAAATTGTTGTAATTTGATGTTAATTATTTTTAAATGAATCATGTTACAATTAAATCATGCTTTTTTAAATTATTACATTTAATTAAAAATAATTTAAATTATATAAAAAATATCAAATCACAATTAAATCTTCAATTACTCTTTTTAATTTAATAATAACTTAAATTGTGTAAGAAAATAAAAAAAAATATTTTAATAATAGAAATCTTACCAATTATATTCTTATCACCTCTATTTATAATAATTAAATTTTTAAATTAAAAAATACTTTAAATATGTTTGCCAAAGATACAAAAGATATGTGTTCAAATTACTATAAATATATTAAAAATATTTTTATCTCAATAATTCTCCATTTAAAACTAGATATATATATATATATATATATATATATATATATATATATATATATATATATATATAATTTTACATTAAAATCATTAATCATAGATGACAAATAATGTAAAAAGATAAAGAAATTAGACGTAAATTTCTTCTATAATTTGAGAGAGAAATTCTTAACATTGATGTTAGTGATCATTGTTAGGAAAAAGATCAAAGAATTATTATTATTATTATAATTATATTATTAGTAATTTTATTATTAATAACATTTTTATCATTATTATCTACAAAGTGTAGTGTGACAAGAATTTTGTCCAAGTCTTTCGAGTATATAATTAGTATACTAACATTAACTTTATAATCATATACTTATTATTATTATTATTATTTTATTATTATTATTAAGTGTAATATTAATAATATTAATAATAATATTCATCACAATATTAATAATAATATTAATAACAATACTAAAATAATAATAATAATATTAATAATATAGTATTAATAATAACAATATTATTATTAATAACATTAATATTAAAAATAGTAATAATATTGATAATATAATATTAATATTACTCTTATTAACAACATTAATATTAAAATTAAAATAATTGTATTATTAATAATACTAATAATAATAATAATTAATGATATAATACTGATAGTAATAATATTAACCGTAATAATAATATTAATAGTAGTAGTAATAGTAATAATATTAAAATAATAATAATGTTAATAATAATAATAATTTTGATAAAATTAAATTATTAATATTGTTCACGAAAAAATCTATAAATTACCTACAGATTTTTTTGTAGGTAACAAATTCGTAGGTAAAATCCGTAAATAATGTCAAATTTACTTATGGGTTGAGATCCTATTTAAATTACCTGTGGATATTTTCGTAGATAAGATTCGCAGGAAAAATTTGTATGTAATATATCCGTAAGTAAAAAATTGGTATGTAATACTGAGTTTACTTATGGATGAGTGGTAATGTTATAATTGTGAGCCCGTTTATTAGAATGTTATATACAAAATAAAAGAATAATTAATGTTACATGTAATGCATTTAATGCATCCTTCTCATCTCACTAATAAAGACATTTAAGTTAGCTGGAGTTACTCAATAACCAACAAACTTGTAACAGCTATATTCTTTAACATCTATATAAAGTATTCATAAAGAAGAAGAACCAATGAGACCTACTTTCATATGTTAAAATGGTACTGAAATTTATGTGTTATTAGAAACTTTACAGAGAACATTGTGTTCACTTTGCAAATTAGAAGAGAGAACACAAACCTTGTATACATTGAGAGACGTTATCTCTCTCTAGTGAGTAACCATACCTTGTATACATTGAGAGACGTTATCTCTCTCTAGTGAGTAACCATGTGATCTATTGATCACTATTTAGATAAAATTCTTTATCTTCGTGAAAAGTGGTTGTTTGGTAAAGAATTCTTGGTTATTAGTTAGAAATGATTGTTGTTTAAAAAGTACTCATTTTTAGTCAAGAGTGGTTGTATTCCAAACAATACTCATTTTATCTAAGATTGTTTGTGTTCCAAATTATACTCGTTTTAGTTAGGAGTAGTTGTGTTCTAAAGAATATTCGTTTTAGCTAAGAGTAATTGTGTTTCTAATAATGTTCAAGGAGTTAGCTAGGAGTCACTACGAGTCCAAAGAATATTCAACAAAAGTGGTTACAATCCTAAATAATACTCAATTGTACTTCACACATTAGTATACTTAGTGGAACTTAAACTGTTGATTGAGAGTTGTGTGTATTTTATTTTGTGAGATGAACTAGTATAAAATTGTCATGTATATTTCTCTTTTTTCTTATCTCTTTTTTACTTTACATGTTATTATCATTTGTGTCAATATAAGAAGGATAATCACTGCGAAAACTAAGTTTTTAAACTCGTTTAAATAAGTAAATCTCTCAAGTTATAAAGTTGTATATGTTACATTCCAACAAGCCAAATAGAGATTAAAAGAATATTAAAAAAAATCCCTTGTCATACAAAACTATTGTCTAATTACTGTAAAAACTAAGTTTTTAAACTCGTTTAAATAAGTAAATCTCTCAAGTTATAAAGCTGTATATGTTACATTCCAACAAACCAAATAGAGATTAAAAGAATCCCTTGTCATACAAAACTATTGTCTGAGCCATCATCATCACACAATTTATAAAATTATTAAAACACACTTCAATCATTCATTCCTTCTTATATTTCTTTTCCTGTATCTTATAATCATATGTATGAATCAAGTTATCATCAAATCACCACTTTCAATTATCCAACAATAACTTGAACTATACAAGAAATAAAAAAATCATTTCAGTAACAGCAATAATACCAATTATATACCTATCACCTCTATTTGTAATAATTAAAATTAAAAAAAAACTATATATTAAAAAAAAAGTAAAATTTTAAACATATTTTTCCAATCACTACAAACATATTTAAAATCTTTTTATCTTAATAATTATCTATTTAAAAATAAATATATATATATATATATATATATAACTTTACATTAAATTCATTAATATATATAATAATTAAAAAAACGTGTTTTTCATTTATTACATAAGTAACTACAACAACATAAAAGATAAAAAAAAATATTGTAAAATTCATTTATGAAAAGTATAATGGTTACAAGTGATATGTCAGTTATTCTATATGAATCAAATTACAATTGAATTATGTTAAATTCAATAATAACTTAAACTATATAAGATAATAAAAATTGTACTAATTATATACTTATCACTTCTATTTATAACAATTAAATTTTCAAAATAAAAAATAAATATGTTTCCAACAATTTTATAATAATTCTATCTCTCTATATATATACATTAAATTTATTAATAGTATATGTTTTCATTTATTACATAACATAGTAAGAATACTAAAAAAAAATAAAATGAGTTGTAAATATATTTTATAATAATTATTGAAATAATTGTATATTGTAATCTCTCTCTCTCTCTCTCTCTCTCTCTATATATATATATATATATATATATATATATATATATATATATATATAATCTATAATATAATGAACCCAACAAAGGGTATATAGCATATGATGTTTTAAAATACTTTCGTCACACCTCCAAGACTTGTATAAATACATTTGTTTATAGAAGTTTGAAATAAAAGTTTGTAGTCTTTCATATGCTTCTGCATCCACATCCACATCATCATGTACATAATACAATCATCACAATTCATAACACAACATGAAAAACAAGAATAAATTAGTGCAAAGAAAATTTTACAAAATACTTAATACATGTAAAAAGAAAAAAAAAATCTTATTAGTCATTCATAAAAATTTCTTTAAAAAGACAGACATAAAAAGTTTCAATACCAACCAAATAGGATCTATTTTTAATCACAGTACTTTTCATTTCATTTCAATCAGTCATATTGAGTGCACATAAATCCATTTGCAATCTCACTACCTTGATTACCTTTGAATCCCTATTACTCTGATCTTATTTCAATCATATAAATTGCATTTGGAATTAACGTCGTCTTCAGGAAGGCTCATTTATCATTAGGTAAGTCCCTACCAGAGACTAACATCTAATTCATACATCAAGGATCAGGGTGAATTCAAATATCTAATACCGAGTGTCTATCGTAGGTCCGAGTATGTATGAACTCCTTCATCAGCTTCTCACCACTTGATATCTTAGTCTACATGACTTAGATCATCAACGATTGAGGATCTCTATTAAAATATAAGTGTCAATACATAATACACAATCAAGCCACAACTAATACAGTATCCCAAATGCCTGATCACAATTTCATACTCATTCCATTGTCACATCAATGCAAATGATTCAAAAAATTCACATTCTACAATATTTAAGAACCTTTCAACATAAAAAAAAAAAAAACAAATAGCATTTTCTTCTTCACATCGAGATCTTTTAAGTATGATACTATAGAAAGATTAAAACTAGTTTTCTTACATGAAAAACTTAATTTCAAGACAATTCTAAAGTCAACTTATGTTATAACTTCAAAATTTAGAGATCTAGAACAAGTTATTCAAACATAACTAAAATTTAATAGAATAAGTTGAAGTGATCACGTTACTCAATTGATTCATCAAATATTAATGACCAAATCCTATGAAAAAAAAATAGAAAATAAAGAATCTTTAAAATAAAAATTTTTTCTATAACTAAAATTTAATAGAATAAGTTGAAGTGATCACGTTACTCAATTGATTCATCAAATATTAATGACCAAATCCTATGAAAAAAAAAATAGAAAATAAAGAATCTTTAAAATAAAAATTTTTTCTATTTAAAAATCTGATTAAGTAAAAGTGATCTGTATTATAATGTGTGAAGAAATTCAAAGTAAATAAGATATTAAGAAAAGATATTAAAGAGAAAGGGAATAAGAGTTTGAAAGATATTAAAGAATAGTAAGAAAAAGAAAGTGAAAATATCGTCTAACAATAACTTAATCTATCTATATATATATATATATATATATATATATATATATATATATTTACAGCAATCATATAAGTTATATATTCTTTACTAGTATTTATAATAATTAAATTTTTAAAATAAATAAATTAAAAATAAACTGAAAGTTAAAAAAAAAATATTTTTCCAATTACTATAAATATATTAAAAACAATTTTGTCTTAATTATTCTATATTTAAACTGTAATAACATTAAGTTAATATATATATATATATATATATATATTATAATTAACATGTTTTAAACATAATAACATAAAAGGATAAAAAAATGGGTTGTAAATTTCTTTTATAATATTTAATAAAATAATTGTACCTGGAGAACTAATTCTTTTCAGATATTTTTCTGAAAAACATTTATATATATATATATATATATATATATATATATATATATATATATATATATATATATATATATATATATATATAACCTACTGATTAAAAAGTTATATTAAAATATGTATATATATAGAACTTAAATTAAATACAAATTATTTTATTATAGCAATTACGCTAATTATATTCTTATTATCATTATTTATAATAATAAAATTATTTCAAATTAAAAATAAAAATATGTTTTAATCACTCAAGAACATTTTTGAATAATAATCCACTATTTAGTATATATATATATATATATATATATATATATATATATATATATATATATATTAGTTTATCATAAATTCATTAATGTTGATTACTAACTTCTTCTCCAAGTATCAATATTAACATAAAAGGCAAAAAAATAGCTGTAGATTTCTTTTAAATAGTTAATAACATAATTGTGTTTGAAGGAGTAATTTTGTTCTTGTAAAGAGTTAAAAAAAAACAATTACCTTAATTATACATACTTATAGAAATTGTAGTGAATAATCTAATGGCAGAAAACAACCTGTGAAGGTCAACGCTAGAATAAAAGCAAGTCATTGGAGTTCTCGTCACGGTGAGGTTCCCAACGAAGTTACATCGAATCAACAACACCATCATTCAAACCTTTATCACCCCTCTTCATTTATTCATTCTTCTTCAGATTCAGATCGCAGAGAAACACACTCCAATTTGATGCAATTTTAAGACAATCACTGCAGAGAGAGAAAGAGAGTCAAAGTATGGAAGGTGAATTTTGCGAGTGCAGACCATTGGGTTTCGTGATTGGATTACCCTTCGCTGTGCTTTCATCGGTTTTTTGTCCTGTTGGTGTTATCATCTGGCTTTTCGGGTATGCAACTTTTTCTATTCTCTCTGCACTTTTCTATGCTTCTCTGTTCTTATTCTAACTTTCTTCCTCATTTATTTACAGCATTATTTCTTTCTTTTTTTTTCTTCTTTTCTTACTGTTTTATATTTTTCTTTTTTTCTTATTGTTTCATATGTAAGACCAATTTAATAATTGAATACTGACAATATAAAGTAATTTTACACTGATATTATCAGACACTAGAAAAGTTTCTTCTCAGACACGTCTATCTACATAATATGAGTAAGTAAGTAAACTTACAATATTTACAGATATGATTGTTTGCATTTGAATGACTGTTTTATTGAGTTATTGTATGATTCTTTTTCATGTAGAATGTATTTATTTAATAGAAAATAATTCAAAGAACAAAATTGTTTAATATCTTATGGTATAGTTTAAATACAAATTGTTATGAATGATAAGTTTATTAATTTTTATAATAACTATCTTCCATAAGTTCTTATTAGGTTGTAGCATGCATACATAGTTTGGTCCTAACAATTCTTGGATTAATTCATGAATTTCTCCTCTCTTTTTGTTTTCCTTCATATTTGAATATAATTTTAGTTATGGCAATGCAGGTCAATAATGAGTTGCTTGTGTCCATGTTGCAAAGGTTGTGCAGAATTGAGTAAGGTGGGTCTGAGTCTTGTAAAGTTTCCAATTAGGGTTCTTAGATGGTTCATAGAAAGGATTCCTTGCTAATTATATATAAATACATTAGTAGCCATTTTGACTCTTTTGGAGTTCTTCATTTTTTCAGGGGCTAGCCTTTGTTTATGATTCAAGGAATTGTTATATTTGTTTCATAGTGATATTTGTAACATTCTATTTCTACCTACTTTCACCTACTTTCTTGGTATTGATGAAATTGAAATTTAGGTACAATGCATTAAATATATGAATCTGGTCTTGGAATGCTGGATTCTATTTATAAGTTTGGTAGGATTTATTTATTTACCCTTTTAATAATAACTTCTCTCATAATTTACCTCACCTACTTAGATTATGAGTTATAATTTCCAAATGATTTAACTTTATGGGATGATAGTATAAAATATTATCAGTTAAGTCTTCTCTTGTTAATGTTTATTTATTACCGAATATAATATAAAATTTTATTTAAGAGAATAAAGTTTAATGTCCTGTAAGAATTTATTAAAATATTAAACTTTTCTATAATAAACTATTAAAAACTAATTTATTAATAATTTTATAAAGTAATTTAAGTTTTATTCTTTTAAAAATTTACTTGTAAAATAAAGATTGATCTCATCTATAAGTTACTTTCAGAAGTACATGTGCTTCATGGTTGTATCTCCTAATTTTTATATGTAAAAAATATAATGTTAAAAAATAAAACATATATAATTTTGTAAGGATAAGAGTAAAGAAATTATGTCATTATTTTTAATTAAGAGGCTATTGGTTATGCATTTTTAAATAATAAAATTATTTTATTTAATAAAAATAAATTTGCTTAGTTAAAATTTACACCAAAATTAGTTATAAAAAGGCACTTATAAATATTTTTTTATAAGGTGACTAATTAACATGGAACTTGAATTTTCAACCATATAAGTATGTAATTGTACTGCACAATATTCTAAAAATAATAAAAGAAATAATCAATTCATGTAGTCGTGATAATTAAGAGTGATAATTACCATCATTCAATTTAATTAATTTAATTTTTAAATAAAGTACTAACTTTTTTCATCATCTAAACTTCATATCAAGAATAAAAAATATCACAAAAGCTCAGTTAAATAAAAAATATTTTTAAAATAAAATGAAATTAGTTAAATTTCCTAATTTTAATCATATTTTTATATAGTTGAATTTTAAAAGAGTATATTATAGTTAAAATTTAATTACATTTAAGTCCATCAGTCAAGTGATGTTTTTTCATTTACATGTGTTCTAAAATAATAAAACTAAAAAATTATGCTAGCAATCTTAAAATCTTATGTTATATTTTTTTAACAATGAAAATCAAAGCAGTTTACTTTAAAATGGTAATTTTTCTTAAATATCATGTTAATTGCACAATTATTTTTGAAACCTATATTATGTATAAAAAAACATCTCATATTAGATTAAAGTGTTTGGTCAAGGAGTGTGATGTAAATAAAGTGAATCAAGTTAACTCTAAATAACTCTAAATGGGTACAAAATAAATATGATCTAGAGTATATTTAACACTGATGGTAAAAAGAAGAAAATAGAAAAAAAAAAAGTCATTATATTGGTTATTGGGATTCAAGAAAAAATAATTTTTTAATAGGTTTATGCACTATAATGAAATTAGCTTAATGAAGAAAAAAAATAGTTTTACATTAATTATATTAGGATATGAAATCAGTGCGTAAGCTTGACCCACGTTTAAGTATATTTATTTATTTATTTTTATTTTTTTCAAATTATTGTGTGAGTTTTGTCATGTTGAAGAATATTTATTTGTTTTCTTTAAATGTGATTTTTTTTTTAAATTCTATTTTTTACTTTGCTTTAGTGACCTCTTTTTCTTTGTTGTTCCTTTTCTTCCTTGTAGATGTTGTTAGATCTTAACCTTTCTTCTATTTCTTTGTTTTTCGAACACAAAATTTATAAGATTTTTTTTAACAGTCAAAAATAAATAAATATATAACTATGAAGTAGTTAAGGAGTATCTCAACCCGTATATAATATTATAGAAAGGGTATTGACCCTATATCTACAGACAACACAATAACTCACAAAAGGGTTACACTAACGAGAAGTACAAATAAACATCCACCTAATAACAAGTCTACAAATCTGTGATCTTCCCATCTCATACATAATCTAAACATATCATATGCAAGCTTGTCATAATTCATTGTGGGAGATCCCATTCGTTATACCTATAAATTACCTGCAACCACATCTCAATCTAGGTCAGAATAACAAGTGAGAACATTACAACCACTTAAGTTAAGTATTTCAAACAGTGTAGAGGGCATAAGATCCAATCAGAATAAGTAAATTGAGTTCTCTTAACTCTATGTTTTAGCCAATACCGGCCTCTAAACTGGGCAAGGCTAAAGATCTCCATATTGTCCACAACCCCCATTTCTAAAAACCATTTTATTTCTAAGAGCCCATGTCTCAGTCACAATAGCCACCTATAAAACTTTCCATAGTTGGTTACCTTTTGTGGTTAATATTGGTAGATGGAAGTGATGATAATGAGGCAAAATAGACTCATGCCTGACAGACATTATCCCAATCCACCTCTCATAAGCATCCCACACTTCCTGCACCACTACACAATTGATAAAAAGATGTTGAGCGATCTCCTCCACCCTCTTACACAACGGGCAAAAATATGTTCCCAATTGAACTCCTCTTTTAAAGAGGTTAACCTTAGTAGGCAATTTGTCCAATAAAGCTCGACGGACATTAGTGCTGAAGGCACCACCTTTAAGGACCAAAGTTGTTGGAAACCTCTGACCTCTCCACTATACCCTCCTTAATCAAGATAATGTATCCAGACTTAATCGTATAATGTTGTTCTTCCTCCCTAGCCAAACTTACTAGCTCTTCTCCATACCAGATTCCATCCAGATACGTGTATAGGGTTCTCTTGCTCCTCTACCCCTAATTCTTCCATTGTGCTCTCCTTACATTCAGAAACAGAGAATAGTCTAGGATATGTATCTTTTAGAAAATGATCACCAACTCAAATATCCTCCTAAAATTTCACCTTTTTCCCATCCCCCAAAACCCACTTGACTTGTCCATCGAACCAATTATCTTTAGCTCCCTTCCCACATACTTTAGCTAGATCACACCACCACCATGACTGTGTACTATTAATCAGATTAATATCCATTCTCTCCAAAATCCATACCGAGACTTTAGTACCTCTCTCCATAACTCCAATTCTGGCCCACCAAGCCTCCATTTCCATTTAGATAACAAGGCTACATTAAAGTTACCTACATCTTTAATCCTTAATCCTCCTTCTTGTAATGGCCTACATACCTTCTCCCAACTGACCCATGATATTTGTTTACCCTCGTGACCCCACCCCCAAAGGAATTTAGCTTGTAGTTTCCTAATTTTATTGCACATAGTAATAGAGGCTTTAAAGAAGGACAAATAGAATAAAGGTAGTGCAGTGATCACAAATTTTATTAAACACACTCTACCAGCCATAGAGAGTAGTCTTCCCTTCCATCTTGACAACCTAGATTGGACTTTATCGATCACATGATCCCAAAATGATGCTCTTCTAGGATTTCCCCCAACAATCATTCCTAAGTACTTAAAAGGAAGCTTCATCTGCCTATAATTCAGACAATTGGAAAACACCTGTAATTCCACCTGACTAACTCTTATACCCCTCACCTGGCTTTTATGAAAGTTAACTTTTAGTCTTGAAACCAATTCAAAGCTCCTCAAAATAGCTTTAAAGGTCAAAACATTTCCATAGGTAGGTTGACAAAATAAGAGTGTATCATCTGCAAACTGAAGCAAGTCAACATTCACTCCCTTCCTACCCACCTTTATACCGTATAATAAATTCTTATGTCTTGCTTCCCTAACTAGTCCCGTAAGTCCCTCTACAACAATAAGAAACAGAAACAGGGCCAACGGATCACCTTGTCAAAGACCCTTCCGAGGTTTAAATTCTTCTGTTGGACTCTCATTAACCAATATTAAAATTGCAGTTGATTCTAAACACATCTTTATCCATTTGATCCATTTACCATCAAATCCCAACCTCTTCATCATATAGTATAAGAACTGCCAATTCACTAAATCATATGTTTTTTCATAGTCCACCTTAACAATGACACCTTTCTTCCTCTCCTTCCTAATAAAGTCTGCTATCTCATTAGCAATTAGAATGCTATCTAACATCCCTCTTCCACTAAGGAATGCAAATTGGTGTAAATCGATAACCTTAGGAAGTACACATTTAAGCCTATTAGCCAAAATTTTAGACAGGATTTTATACATGCACCCCACTAGAGAAATAGGTCTATAGTCATTCAAGCTAAAAGGGCTTTCTTGCTTAGGGACCAAAGTGATGAAAGAGGTGTTGCATCCCCTAGGAATATACCCAGATTCCTGAAAGTTCAATATAGCATTAATAATATTTGGCCCTACCACCTCCCAGTTATTTTTCAGAAAGTAAAAATTATAGCCATCCGGGCCTGGGCTCTTAGTGCTACCACATTGCCTAACTGCATCTACAATCTCCTCCTCAGTGATGTCTTTACATAATACATCAATATCTTCCCTCGAAAGAGAATTGAACTGGACCCCATCAAACCTAATCTTGAACCATGTCTGTTCTACAAACTTGTTTTCAAAATAATTTTTCACTTAACTTCTTACACTCACTGGGTCATCACACCATGCTCCAACTATGTTGAGACCTACTAGATCATTAGTCAACTTCCTCCATCTTAATGTTGAGTGGAAAAATTTTGAGTTCATGTCAACCTTTTCTACCCACTATATCCTGGACTTCTATTTAATCATTTCCACTTCCTTATCTTTCATACCTTTAAGTTCACTTAGTAAAACCAAGCGCCTCACTCTCAGCTCCTCATTCAAGGGCCCTTCGTCATCCTTCTTATCAATATCCTCAATCTCACTAACAACCTGTTTCTTCCTCACTTTTGACTTATTAACTACTTCCAAATTCCACTTTTTGGGATCTGATTTCAACCACTTAAGTTTCAACTTTAAATTACCAAACTATTACCATGTCTTAATAGAGTCGTCCAAGAATTCCTAACAACCTCTTTAAAACCTTCCATCTGCTACCACACATCGAAGGTTCTAAATGGTTTCGGTCCCTAATCAATTATACTATTCTTCACCACTATAGCACAATGATCAAACACTGATCTACTCAAAATAAACCGCTTAGATTCAGGCCACAATTGCAAGGCCACAATTGCAACCACACCTCTGAGACAAGGATCATATCAATTATGCTATTAGCCATACCATTAGGATGATACCATGTATACTTCCTCCCAACTACTGGTATATCTAATAATTCACAATTCTGAATGAAGTCATTGAACTTATCCATCTCAATTTTGTAAGTTGATTTCCTCCTAATACCACTTCTTTCACACTCAAACCTCATTGAGTTGAAATCTCCTACCTCTATGTCTCTCCATAGCAAAAACTTTTCACTATTAAAGCACGGGGCATAAACTTTCATTATCCCCCTCCCCCCCCTCACAGAGTGCCCCAACTATCAAAAAGAAACCCTTCCCCTTTAAACTGTTGATTATCCCACATAATTAAGATTTCTCCTCCTTCTTTATCGACACCTATATGCACCCAACTCACATCATTTTTACTCCATAGAGTATAGTATCTAGACTCTGAAATATTTTCTAATTTGGTCTCGTGCACACACATAACACAAGGTTTTTCTTATCTAACAACTGCCGAAGATACTTCCACTTATTATCTCCTCCCAGACCCCTGATATTAATCGTAAGAACCTTCATTACTAACCTATATCTTCCTCTTGGGATACCTTTCCCATAAGCTTCCTATCCCTCTCTTCCATATCTGCAAATTGTTGAAGAATACTCTCCTCACATTCCTGGCACACCACACCTATTTCCTTAGCAATATCACATATCCTGAGTTCATCAATACCACTTTCGGAGCCCCAGATTCTCTTATTACAGTTAAAAATATTGCTATCAGAAATAGAATTTGAAAGATTAGGTGAACCTGACCTAGGATGCACGCCACTATTCCTCCCACCATACCATTTTTTCCTATTTCTGGACTTGCTAGACTCTCTTATGCACATCAACCTCCGTGTTCTCCTATATACATAAACCTTCTTGTTCTGAAAATAGTCGAATTCATAGGCTCTTCACTAATGAGTGAAAATCCCCCTTCCGTTGCCCAATTGGATTTGGGCTTTGAATACCTCTTTCCTTAACCACCTCTCCCCCACTTAGAATCAAGTCATCTTTCCCATTGCTGACAGCTTACACCGCTCTCCGGGCATAGTACCATCACCATCACCGACTACTCTTTTATTGTTAGTGTCCACAAAAGAGTATCTATTCGATTTATTGTTTTCATTTCATCTTGTTCGAACTTATTTATCTCGACATGGTGTTTTTTTAGATTTAGGATTCTTATATCCTTTGAAGCCATCTTCTGTCGTATTTCTGGATTCTTTTTGGTCGAGCTTGTGTGTTAGTTTATGGTTGTAAATCATTGTTCTTTAGGGTTTTATCAATTCAATTTTTTGAGTTGGTTTTATTTTATCTGATTTGTTGAATGATTTTGGTGTGTTCTTGTTTGTGTTTGTAAGCTTATTATGAAATATTCTCAAATTGCTAACAGAGAAATCAACTCATAAGGTCAGTTTAGTTTATCATTGGTTTATTCATTTTTGGATGGTATTACTTTTGTTTGGTATAGTTTGCAAATTCATTATATATGGTATATTGTGTTCAGTTGTCTTTTAAAAATACATTGTATATAAGATTGGTGGTTTAGTTTTACTGGTATTATGTTTAAGATATGTTATTAATTAATCTCGTTTGTGTTTTGATTGTTTGTGTTTTGATAGTATTGTAACTTGAAATGTCACAACCTAGTCAACGCTCACACACATAAAAATAATAATTTAAGTTAAATGGCTAAGTCTCTGGAAATTCAATTATTAATAAAAATATATAACTTAACACCTATATATTTGAAAAATATAATATTTTATTTTGTAATTATATAGTGTTCATTATCTAAGTCATTATTTAAGTCAACATTATAATACAAACGATCAGTCATTATTTAGAGTTTGCTGAACAACTCATAATCAATACATAAGCATTGATTTTCAGTCATTTTTCTTAGTTAAGGCATAAACTTTTTTATGTTATCAGAATAAATTAGGTAATCATTTTTTTCTCAAAACTGAAAAATCAAATATTTTATTATTTAGCTGTAATTAAGATTTTGAATTCTTTACTTCGAAATAATTATGTTACATCTAAATAAGTTAAGTTAGTTAATCTAAAAATTAATTAAAAGAAATACCACAATTAAATTTATAAATTTATATAATTTTTATGTTGGTTGTAATAGAATTATTTTCTATCATGTTTCTCACAACCAACATAAAATATCTTTATAACCTAGCTTTTTTATCAATTTGTATCTGAGTTTTTTTTTATTATTATACATTTTTACAGCATCTTATTCTTTTTCACTGTTGCACTCCTGTACAACCGTGTACAACGCTGTGATTTTACCTGCACAATTACAACAGTGTACCACCACAAGTTGTGATGCAATAAGCCCATAGTCACTCCTTTTATTGTGTCGCCAACAATTGCGTTCTTGTTCTGTTGTTGTTGATACCCTGTTGTATATGCATGTACATGTCTCTCTCATTCTAATAATTTTATTTATTATATTTTACTAATTTTAATATTTATTATTATTATTATTATTTTTAAATTATTTTAGAATTTTCATTTACTTTGTTCAAATATTTAATACAATATATATATAAGTGTTTTACTGTTTAAATTGTATGACATTAATTCGTATAAAAATATCTTTTATGTCGATTTCAATATCAAATGAAAAAAAAAAACTTTTTTTTACAATTATTGATAATGTTATCAACATAAAAAAAAAACACCTTTTAGGTAACATGATTAACTGATATAAATATTTAATTTTATCGAAACAACATAATTTAGTTCAAATAACTAATATAAAAAAAACATTTTAATCTACTTATATTTAAAATATGTTATGATAGTTATCAACAATTATTAATTTTCTATCTTATTTCACCTTAATTATCTACAAAAAATTATTAATTTCCTATCTTATTTCACCTTAATTATCTACAAAATTTAATCATTAGAATATATTAAGTTTTTATTAAGAATTTAAATAAATAAAATATTGTAATGTGATTTGTGAATAATTTAGTTTTAGTTAAGAGAAGACATTCTAAAATCGCAGTGTTTAAAAAGACCAACTACTTGAACGACGGAAACATATTTGATAATAAATTGTTAGTATTTTATTTCTATAATCATCGCGATGACTTCGTTGAATATATTATCCGAAAACACAGGTGTGACATCTGCAAAACACTATTTTTACTATTCATCTTCGTTTTAACAACTCAATAAACAAAATTGAAAGGTTTATACAAGAAAACAAACTATCTCTTTCAATAAAATACTTAGTCCTTTAACAAAGAGAACTTGTTTTTAAACTTAAACAACTACAATTATTTGTTTTTAACCAATTTATTTAGTTTAGAAGCATTATAATACTATTAGTATAGAAAACCAACATTTAATAAACATTTGATGTTAAACTTCTACAAATCATTCTTTTGAAACTACTTCTAAACATTTAAAATTACAAGCATACAAAATCAAAACTTTTTTCTTTTGTAAAAAAAAAAAAAAAGTTAAAATTCCAAGGATTACAATTGAAACCCACATGTACTAATAACTCTAATTTACTTTAAGGTTTGTCCTCTAATCCACTTCAAAGGTCCATTTGTGATAGATACATGTCACATGCACTCTTCCAATCATTTCACAACCTAATTCTGGATTTAATTATATAGTGGGAAGCTATGTGAAATTCCACAATCTTAAAATCACTTTCAAGGTGAATGTGGATTTGTGTGACATTTTTATCACAAGACAGTCTAATGTAATTCATATGTCCAAAGTTTCATCATTAAGCCATTTGTTCCACCAATCTTACCTTGAAGAAGCTTAGCATCACCCACCCTCTTTATTTCTTAGGGTAACTCTGCTCAAAATTAACTTTGCTCTTCTTATAAAACTTTACTTTACTCTTCTTATAAATAGGATGTGGAAAGGAGTTTAAATCAACCAGAACTTATTAGGAGTTCATGACAGGTTTATATTAAAAAGATTATAATTTTTTTAATGTGATTTAATTTATAACTTAACATGAGTAGAGATAGAGGTGGTTTGATTTTTTATTATTTACTATTATGTAGATTAATTTTTTGATTGTTAAAGAGTATTCCAAAGTTTTGAATGCTTAATTTATTTATTTGTCTATTATATAAGTTACTATTTTAATTTTTATTTAATATCTTTGTAATATCACTTTCTATTTTGTGATTGATGTTTAGTGGAATAGTTAAACACTAAGGTAATTAAGAGGGAGATTATGAAAAAGATCCTAATTAGATAACAAAATGGTTAATCATAGATTTTATTTTTACCAGAATTTATATATATATATATATATATATATATATAAAAGAAAATATTTAAGAGATATTATAAAAAAATTAAATAAAATATGTGCACATTAAAAATGGTTTTGTTTGGTTTTATTTTAATTGAATCTGAAAGTTCAATTCAATTAAAAACACGAAGAGTGTAACATAAAACACTCTTAAGTCTTAATTGAGTTTGAAATTTTAATTACATTAATTTTTAATTAAAATTAAGTTTGAATTGAATCTACCCACTCAAGAAGGTGAATAATCAATATAAAAAAAAATTGCATTACACGTTTTTATGATTCTTATTATTTTAGGGTTTAAAAATATAATATTTACGATCATATGATGTTAGGATTTAAAAATTGATTTTAACTATCTCAGTAAACACCTCAAAATAGGTGGGTCTAGTCAATATATTTTGATTGTACTATGATATATATATATATATATATATATTGAAATACAAAAGGAGTCTATCCAATTAACTCATCCACATGTGACTTGCCAAAAAAAATGAGTGATGACATATATTTTATATACACATTTATAGTTTAATTGTACAACCAAAATATTCTATATAATTTATTTTCAGTTTTTAACTCATTTTTTTAGTAATAATAAATTGAGTTCATTTACATATTGCTTTAATTTTGTATTTCCAGCTTCTTTGACCTTTGCTTATTATTTCACCTATAATATTTTGTAGATATTATTTTTGTTTGATTACATTTTTATTATATTCTAGTAAAGCTTCAAAATACACATAATTTTCTAAATTTGGAATTATCTTCTATTTTCCATGATTTTTTAAAATTGAAGCAGATTTGCTGAATTTTTGTAAAGAACTAATTAGACTTTTGCAATTGGGCTTATGGACCTAATTAAAGTCCATACTTAACACTCATGTTTACTTCACATTTTAAAACATTAAAATAGCCTAAATGTGTTATAAACTTGTACCCTATAACTCATTTGCTTAATTTTTCAGTTTTAGGAATTATCTATTCATATTCTTTTATCTGTTTTCTCTCAGTTTTTGTTTTGACTTCTCCTCTCCCCTAAATTTCTTTTATTTTTCTTCGTTAACAGATAACTAATCATTAAGGATGGCATCAAAATCATACATGGCAAATTGAGAGTTAAATTGAGTTTTGCATTGATAGTTAAACTTTATGGGATTATTCTTCTTTTCTCTAGTTTCGGTTTCACATTTTGTAAATACAATTTGTGTTTCTGATTTTAGAAATAAAATTAGGATTGGATTGAAATCTTGATTTGATATCGATAATTAAATAAGAATTAGATTGAATGATATTTTTTTATTTGATTTGTATAACCAGTTTAATTGATTAATTGAATCCATTAATTATTCAAACTTAGATCTCAATCTTTAGATAACTAAGATAAGAGAAATTGTTTGATTATTGAATATGTGAATTGACTTTTTCATCTTTTTAATACTTGATTTTTGATTATGTTTCATTTTACATTTCTAAATCTTAAATTTCAAATTAATTTATATAAGAAGATCTGAATCTTTAGATAACTAAGATAAGAGAAATCGTTTGATTATTGAATATGTGAATGGACTTTTTCATCTTCTTGATTTTTGATTATGTTTCATTTTACATTTCTAAATCCTAAACCCCAAATTAATTTGTATAAGAAGAATATTAAAAATTGAATATAATATAGGTTATTTGTCTTTTGAAAATGGACTTAGGTTGTAATTTATATTTAAAAATTTAGAAAAAAAATATATTTAATTTCAACAATGAAAGTGAATATTAGTGAGCCCAATTCAATTAAATCATAAAAGGCTTTCCATAATTTTTTGGTTGCATAATGATCTTCGTCTCTTTATGATTAGAAGAATTCATCATTTCTTATAAACATTTAAACTAAGAACTCAAGCTAGTAGTTTAATCTAAGTGAGGGAAAAATAAAAGATTAAAATACAAATTCAAAATGAAGAAGATAAGAAAAAAGAAAAGGAAGAACAAAACACCTTAAATTTGTCTAAAGATAAGTAGAATAATGATTCACTACTTAAAAATTTTGGATAATTTAACGGAAATTTTGGATAATTCAACGAAAAATTCATCAAGGAAATTTTATAATAATAAGTCATGAGCAAACCTATATGAAGACTATGGATATCATTTTCAATCTAAAACCTTAAAATAATGAGTTTGTAATCTTCTTCATATGATTCTCAAATTTGTTATTTCTATTCAATGTGGACTCAAACTCATACTTAGATTTACAAAAGAAAAATCTTAAAGATAATAGCATAACAAAAAATTAGATTCTCAATACGTTCAATCTCAAATAATTTTTATTTCATAATTCTCAACTGCAAAGAATATAATGCAGAAACATTTTATTTATAAAAAGAGTAGACATGTTAAATAACTTTCTAAGGTGTTAAATAGAATCAAACAAACTATCCAAAAGCTTTGTACATTGGTTTGGTTGAGAGTTGCATACCATGAATGTAAGGGAAATTGCAACTCTTTGGCTAATTTAATGGTTAGGTAGTTAAATACATGAATTAACTTTAATGATTGATAATTTAAGTTAGTTTATGAGATTTAACTACCTTTTCTACTAAATTCTAAAAACTTTTAGAATATTTTAGAAGGAATATTTCTTTAAGATAATTTATTTAGAATATTCTAAAAATTTGTTAAGAATTATCTTTTGAAATATTTTGGAAAATTATTTTAAAAATAATGAATTTCAACCTATTTTAAAATAAAAAAAGTTTCATGTTTATACAACTTCTTCTCAAACTTGAGTCTTGTTTTTACATTTCTTCAAAGACTTTTTCTTTTCCTTCTTTATATTTTTCTTTAGTCATACTTCTTGTATTGTTTAAGCTTTCTCTCATAGTTTAGATTTTCTTTCACTTTAGGGAGGATTGAGTCTTTCAATGCATATAATTGATAAATATTCTCTCTAAGATGGTTGAATGAACACTTTCCGTGTTCTTCTAATGACCTATTCTGATTCATAAATATGATAGTTTCTTTGCTTTTAGCTCTTGATTTTCTTTATAAAGCTTTAAGGATTGCTTAGCATGTAGACAATATTTTGGTAACTTTTGCTCTCTTTTTGTTTGAAAACTTTATATAAGTCCTAGAAGAGGATAACCATTGAGAGTTTGTTTTTGTTTATTGAATAACTTCAGTTCTTTTTATAACTTTTCTTCCTTTATGGAGTTTGAATATATTTATTACATTTAATGCTCTTTATCTTTACACAACATCCTTGATTGTTAAAAATATTCATTTTTCTAGGTAGCATTACCTTTTGTACCAACTTATGGTATAGTAAATGTTAGGGTAAATAATTGGGCGGGAGTTGAAATGATCTTTATGTTAGAAGGTTGCTAAAGAAGACAACTTTAACTTTTTTTTTTCCAAAGAGATCATTTGATGTTGACTTTATTTAGTACCTTTTAATATATCTCTTTAGCAAATGAAGTTAGTAGACATTTCCTATATCTAAATAATAAGCATACAATATATATGTGTTTAAGTAATACAAAGTTAGTTGTTAGTATTGTCCCATCTTCTAAACATATGGTCTAATTATAAACATTTTGTTAGACATAGTAAAAGATTGTATAATATTATTTTCTTTATCGGACACAACACTTGTATTTTATGTAATTTGTTTTACATGATTTGTTTGTTAAAAACATTCGGTCTTATAAATAATGCATAATTACATTTTTATACTTAATTGTTTTTAATATTTAATAAAAAAATTATCTTTAACATTTTCTTGAATAAACTGCTTTTTTTTAGTCAACATTAAAATTTTGAACTGCACGATGAAACCTCCTTTATCCAGATCTTAATTTATTCATTGACCTATTTGTGAATATTTCATATTTAATGCTATAATTATATCTTAATTTATTCATTGACCTATTTGTGAATATTTCATATTTAATGCTATAATTATATAATTATTTAAACCTCTTCCAAAAACATTAGATTAATGACTTATCAACTGTAATAATTTGATTCTTTAAGACATTCATTCACAATCAAAGGTATATCCTTTAACATGGAGAATGTTATATCAGATTTCTTTAAAACAAACTTTTACTAATCCACTAATCCTATCAATTTAGATACTATCTACTTTAATTGATTATTCAACTGGGAGTAGAAAAAGAAAGACTCCACATTAGGTGAAGGTGACATGATACCTAGGTATACCCTTTGGTGTACTTAGAGTGATGAAAACATAAAACACACCTAGGTTTGGTGTGCTTTGCTTAGAGTGATGAAAACATAAAAAGTAGAAAGTGTGGAAAATGATTATCAATAAAATAATCTTAGATACTTATACCAGATGTTGATATTTATAACAAATTTTGGATACATATAATTATGGAAACAAGTAAAAGATGATTGAGTTTGCAATAAATTCTGAAAACATTGATAAAAGAAAAAATTAAAATTTATTTTACAATTAACACGTTATTTGAGTCCAACAACTATTATTATTTTCAATCTATTCTTTTCTTCCTTTTCACTATACAAACTTTCTATTCATTTTTAGAGTTTTTTTTTTTTTTTTTTTTTTTTTTTTTTTTCTCTTCTCCTTCTCTCTCTCAACCCAACCTTTCTTTCCTTTTTCTTCTCTTCTTTTCTCTCACAAGTCCAACCTTCTCTTTTTCTTTGTTTTCTGTTATTATTATTATTATTTTTTTTTCTAGAAGACTCTTTTCATTTTTTCATCTCTTCCCTCAAACCTTCCACAAGCCCGAGAATCACAATAAGGTAAAAATAAAGATAAGAAGATCAATAAGAAGATTTGATCTTATAGTTTTGTATTTAAATTTTATTTTATTTTTTATTTATTTTTTTAATTTATTTTTATTTATTTATGATGTTTTATTTATTTTTTTTATTTCTTATCTCATAATTTTGAACTCCTCCTACATTTTATTCTACTTTTTTATTTTTCTTCTTCATGTTAGTGGTTCAGTTCCGATATTGTAAAAAGTACAAAATAACATATTTTTCTCTTTTTTAATAAACTGTTAGTTCAACAAGCAACTTAATTTTCTTTTAGAAATTTTGGTAGCAAAGTCATTTTTTCTCTTGTAGTAAGATTTGTTAAAGCAACTCCATTGATGCATTCGTTAGACATTTCTCATGTGATTATATCACAATTTTTCTCACAACAAGCTATATGATATTTTTTAGTATGCTGAGTGATACCACTAGTTTTGAATCATATGTTGAAGATGTTGGGAGACAGAATTTGAAAATCATCAAATTTAATTAAAATGCTTATATCCAAATTTACCAAAACTAAATATTTATATGAAATTATGTAATTTTTGGTAGAAAACATAAATAATTTTCTAACTTTAAAGCCTTAATTTTTCAAATATTAATTAATAGTATAGTTTAAAATCTATCAACTAAGATAGATATAAATTGGATAAATAGAATAATTAAAAATAGAAATATCTTAATAATTATTTATACCAAGAAATATTTTTTTTATAATTTTATAATTAAATAAATTTATTTGTTGTTAAATCAAAATGATTTTATTATTTAAACACGAATAACTATACAATTTATTTAATTAAAAATAACTACATAATCTCTTAACTAAAGAATAATAATATAATTCATATTTTTTTTTTATTTTTATACAATTATTTATATATTATTTTTAAAATTATATTTTTTACATTGGGAATGCACATGTTTGTCAGCTGGTGATTTATAGCAACTCCACTCCTAATAAAAAAAATGTTTTTAGTCTTAGAAAAATTATCTCAATCAAATAATAAGAGATATAACTCAACATTAGTCAACAATAAAATCACTCAACATTATAACATAAAATCTGCGGTTAGAATTAATTTAAGTGCATATTTAATTGCATCAAATTAATAATATCAAACACAAAAATTAAAACCACTTGTTATGAAGGCAAAAAATTACCTAAATCAAAATTAATTATGTAAAATTAAGTTTGAAGTGTACTAATTCATCCCATAAATTAATACGGATATTATTTTCCTTTTTAGGTATTATTTAATGTTTTTTATGCAAGAAATGTAATAACTTTTTAATAAAATATTTTGATTTTTAGATCACAAAATAAATTAATAAGATATTATGTGAAAAATAGAAAACAAAAAATAATTAATATCGTCTTTAATTTTACAATAATATATAAATAAAATTACTTTAAAAATAAATATTAAAAATTAATGGAAATAATAAAAAAAAGTATTCTTATATTATCAAAAGATTCTTCAAGAGAATAAATACTTTTCACAAATAATATTAATTTCTCTCAAAGATACTTAAAGAAAAATGATTGATTAAATGTTTTCTCACAAAACAAAAACCAACCAATTTCTGAAAAAGCCCAGAAATAGAAAATCAAGCCAAGCTGGTGGGTTTCTGGAACCTTCCACCAAGATCGAGATGCTACTACACCTCTAGAACACCAACTTCATCACCAGAATGATTTAAACAAATCCTTTCGCACTATCATCATTCTCAACCTCAATCCAAGAAAAAGTTCTCTGAGTTGTTTGTGAGATAGAGCATAACATAACAGAAAGAGTGTGTAACAACCGCCAAACTGAAGAGAAAGAGGGGAGAAGAAGAACAAGCACCTTCACAGTCAAAGATGGGTGTGGATTACTACAAGATCTTGCAGGTTGATAAGAACGCCAAAGACGATGACTTGAAGAAGGCTTATAGGAAACTTGCTATGAAATGGCACCCTGATAAAAACCCCAACAACAAAAAAGAAGCTGAAGCGAAGTTTAAGCAGATTTCCGAAGCATATGAGGTATGTTTTCATGAGGGTGTTGTAAATTTTTTAACTTTTTGTGGAAATAGGAGTGAAATAATGAAACCAGATAAAATATTTCATCTGGGTTATGCTCACTTCTTTTAACCTAGTATGATTCAAACATTTTCCTCTAGGGTGTCTGAAATTTTTGAGTTTTTCTGAAATTAGAAGTGAGATAGTGAAACAGAGATGAAATATTTCTTCTGGTAATGCTAATTTCTCTTTCGCCCTTGTGCTTCTAAGGTTTTCCATAAGGGTGCTGCTGCAAAAATTTTAAGCTTTTATGAATAAATAGTGGAATCCACAGAAGAAATTTATTTGTCTGGAGGTTGATGCTTATCTTTTATGTTGTTATTGTTGAAGGTGCTTAGCGATCCTCAAAAGAAAGCTATATATGATCAATATGGAGAAGAGGGTCTGAAAGGTCAGGTTCCTCCACCTGATGCTGGTGGTGCTGGAACTACTTACTTTTCCACAGGAGATATCCCGGCGGGATCGTTTCGGTTCAATCCGAGGAATGCCGATGACATTTTTGCGGAGTTTTTTGGTTTCTCAAGCCCATTTGGGGGAATGGGTGGGAGAGGGGGCGGCGGTGGTGGCGGTGGCATGAGATCAAGGTTCCCTGGTGGAATGTTCGGTGATGATATGTTTGCATCTTTTGGGGATGGAGCGGTACATATGAGTCAAGGTGCTCCTAGGAAAGCTCCTCCTATTGAGAACAAGTTGCCTTGCACTCTTGAGGAGATATATAGAGGAACTACAAAGAAGATGAAGATCTCTAGAGAAATTGCTGATGCCAGTGGGTGAGTACATGTTATGTTATTAACTGGCTATTTCTTTTATATTTGATCTTCTGGTTTTCTTAGTTTTTGTTGTCTTGTATGTGGTATGAACTCTGATATGTCAATTTTGTGCATGACTGAAATGGTTGAGCTTTCAATTTGGGGTTGAGTAAAAGTATATATTGATCCCTAAGGCGAAACTAATTGATCCTAAAGCATGATTGCAATATGCTATTTTCACTTATTTTGAGTGCTTGACCTGAAATTGTTACACTTGAGAACTAAAGCTTGGTGATTGGCTGTGCTTCTGAATGCTAGTTTAGCTAGATTGTTTTTCTTTATTTTTGTGTAAAATTATTTCATCTTCTTTATGGGATGTTCAAGCCATGATTGGTAGGTGTTTAGCTTACACAATGTTTACTGCACAAACTGTCATTTGTTATTCTGTGCCATGTGCCATTTGAACTTAGTTTGAAGAAGAAAATTGACGACTACTTTCTAAAACTATTTTAATAGCTACTTGAATATTAAAAAATACTTGTAACTTTGAAACATCCTGCACTGTATCCTTTTTGCACTGCAAAGTCTGTACAACCTCTGATCTGTGTTCCTAGACATTCTCTAATTGTTTACTGATGGTTCAGAGTTGAATTGAAGCAATGTTCTAATTTTCAAAGGGTATATAGAGAACTTTCTAGGTTTTAATTTCTAAAATCTAAATAAATAAAACTCATTTCAGCTAGTCTGTGAGTGGTAGGCATTTGATGGGTAGTGATGGTGAATGTTATATTGGTCTTATATTTCAATTCATTACATACTCTTGGTACTTACTGTTATTCCCAGTAATGACTATATGAAATTTAAGCTTTTAATAATAAAGGTTATTGATCTAACAAGTAGGTGTTTGCCAAATAACTAAACTTCTACTCTATATAGTCTTTCTATTGTTACTTTGTTATGCCAACATAACAAAAATTATCTATGTATAAATCCTGTTCTGGAAAACTGTTGTTTCATTATACATTTTTATGAGCAATGCATGCCCCTTTGTAATGTAAAAAACAACTAATCTTGTATAGTTTATCCAGCTTAAAATTTCCTTTATGGTGTGAATTTCTTGAAAACTTGATGACTGGCATTAAGGATTATTCTTGTAAAACTTCTATTCCTTTTTCTTTTGATCACCAAATTTACTTTTTCAGTTCCCTTGTGGTGACAATTCCCTGTTAAACTTCACTGTGTCTTAATCAGATTATTGACCCTTTCTCTTGTGGTGCAGCAAAACCATCCCAGTGGAAGAGATCTTGACCATCAATGTGAAGCCTGGTTGGAAGAAGGGCACAAAGATCACCTTCCCTGAAAAGGGTAACGAACAGCCAAACGTGACACCGGCTGATCTCGTTTTCATCATCGATGAAAAGCCACATGGTGTCTTTACTCGCGACGGAAACGACCTTGTTGTGACACAGAAGATCTCCCTTGCAGAGGCCTTAACTGGTTATACAGTGCACCTCACCACACTGGATGGTAGAAACTTAACCATACCAATCAACAATGTTATTCATCCCACATATGAAGAGGTTGTCCCAAGAGAAGGCATGCCACTTCCAAAAGACCCATCAAAGAAGGGAAACTTGAGGATAAAGTTCAACATCAAGTTTCCAACTAGGCTCACTGATGAGCAAAAAGCAGGAATCAAGAAACTCTTGGCTGCCTAAAGCCTGGGATAGTATATAGTATTTGTTGGATTTCCCTGAGAGCTACTTTAATGCATATGTATGATATAGTAATAAACCTTTCAAAAAGATGTACTCAGAAACATTGTTGTTTCTCTCTGTGTTGTATTTCAGTGAAAAAATTTTGATTTGATTCTTTTGCATGGATTATAGGTTAATATGTAAGGCTTTCTAATAATGCTTGTTATGTTTAGCAGGAATCAACTCAGTTAGGATGAGCTCTAAATGCTTTGGGCACAAAGGGTCAAAATTATGGAAATTTTATCGTACAAATTCTTCTTCCAAATTTTGGTCCAAATCTTAAGAATGAAATGTTTAGTTACTATTCAGAAAATTAAAGGTGTATTTTTAATATTACACTGAAATATTAGTTATTGTTTGGAGAACAGTTGTTTATATTTTTCTTAATTTGTGTATAGCATCTCCTTTTTCAGGAAAAGTCTTTTTTAGAAAAGATGAAATAATTAACTCTTGAAATTTAAGATGTATTAACTAAGTTAAGAGATTAGGAAAATGTAATTTAATAATGTTAATAAAAGTGTTTTTAGGTTAAAGGAAGATAAAAGGAACAAATAATAATAACAAAAAGCATGCATCACACTGAATTATAATTTTTTTTAAAAATAAATAAATTTTCAACCTTGAATAAAATGTTTTCGATAAAATAAATAAGAGTTATTCAAACTAATTTTTTTTAAAACCACTTAATTAAGTATAGCATAAAGAAGACGTTGAATATCAAAAAAGAAAAAGTCATCGACATATCAGTATTTTACTTTAATTTAAAAAAAATTATATACAACTTTAGTAAATAAAAAAACTTACGTAGAAGAAAGAACTTTTTCACTTTTAATGGTAATATTAATCTGTCTTAAAATAGAAAAAATTAAAATTTAATTAGTTATATGTTTTTTTTAAAGTATTATTAGAGATCCGGATATCATTCTTAATAATATGTAAAGTAATATATTTTCAATAAAAAAATAATAGTCTAATATGATAAAATTCTTCATTTTTCATATCATCTAAAAAAAGTAATAATCGAAAGTTTAATGAGAAGAATAATGAAAGATAATTATTAAGTTTTGAAGTGTCAGCTAAATAATTATCGAAATTTATAACAATGCCCTAAATGAATCTTTTACTTAAAAAAAGTAAGAGTTTTTGTAGACTTCTAAAATTTACTGGTAATTTTAATACCAATACTTACCATGTGCTGTCTTCTTCTGGTTTATTGTTGTTCACGTTGGCAATGGACTGTTTTGTCCTTGGTCAAAATGTACATTCACAGTGAAAATATTGTAATTTAAAATTAGTTTCTACTTTGCAGTAGTAATAAAGAGGCTAGATTTGTCCCATGTGCAAAATAAATGATATATTCTTTAAGGTTGGTATGGAGAAAAGGGTATTAATCAATTTTTAAAAAATATTTATTTTATTAATTTGTTAAGATAAAATCTATTAAATTTAAATACAATAAATTAAAATTTATCAAAATAAAATCTGTTAAACAAAATGATTCTTTTACTTGATTGGTTGTATAATCTTTATAAATATCGAAATTTTAAATTGGGTTAATATCCATAGTTTTAAAGAAATTCCATCACTAAGGTACTTAAGTTACTAATTAAGGGACGTAAAGCTTACTAATTGTACTAAAAATTGAAGTAAAATTGAAGTGAAATGCAACCTAAGGCAGCAAAGGATAGAGTGTGAAATTCATTGCACATTTGCACATAGCGAGACACATGTCCAAGTTTATAAAATTGTTCAGTTTTCAGATCTTCGAAAATTTTGATTAAATAGAAAATATTTTGGATAACTATTAAATTTTTTAAAACAAAGAATTATTGAAAAAACAAATAAAAAGATAAATTGATTTAAAAATGACTTTTAAAAATTTTAGAAAATTTTCTTGAACAATTTGTTAAATTAAGTGCAATGACACCAAAAATAAGAAAGAATTCAAGATAAGGAGAAGTATGAGAGTCAAGTTATTATTATTGTTTATTGTTACGAGGTAATGTGAAAAATAAAATTGGTCACACAACACACTCAAATCCTAAGACCCAAATAACTCAGTATTTGTCATCACTATATATAATCAACTCTCTCTATTGATAATAAAAAACTAATAAATCTTGAAGAGAATAGTATTTGTCACCACTATATACAATCAACCCTCTATTCACAGTAAAGAACTAATAAATCTTTGAGAAAATTGTTATTAAGTTACGACTCTTGTTATATGTGACAAATGAAAAATGACTTAATTTATAAGCCTAGCATGCATATGATGAACACATTAATGTAAGGAGATGACATTTCTCTACTCCTCATGACTTAAGTCCGTTATAATCACTAAAAAAAATCATAATCATTAGAAAAAAAAAAAAACAGGTTTTAGTGACTGTCAAAATGGTGATATTCAAATTTTGTCAGTAAATAAAAATTGACAGGAATTGAAAGTGAGAAATCTATCAATAAAATGTTTGTCGATGTTTAAAAACAATACCGATAGATATATTCTTTTATAATTACCGACAGATATATCCTTTAATAATTATCATTATCGAATCATACAAGTGTAGATGGTTAAGATAAAGAAAGTATCACCAAAAATCCATCAATAATTTAAGAATTGCATGGAAAAGTATACCTGCACAAGTCAAACTACTAATCTGCATTTTCAGACATCCACGTACACATGCAATTTCAAACACCCACATAATAATTGCGGACACTTCCAGAGTTCAATATCAACATTCCAAAAATATTCCCACATACATAATGAACATGTCAAATATATAATCGACATGAGGAGATTGTGGTTGCTCTAAATTTTCTTCTTAATCACTTTGCTGCGGAGGGCATGTTCGTTTTGGTTAAACTGTTGTTGTAGAAGAGATCGATCTGCAGGAGAAAGAGGAAGGAATTGCATAAATAGTGATTGAAGGGTTTGAATCTTACGAGTCAATCGTTCAGTTGACTCCTCAAGTGCTGATATGTCTTGTCTAATGTCGTTAAGGTCCTTAGATTTGCAAGAGGTGGATCGCTGATGCTTCAGACTATCATTTCCACCTGTATAATTTGAAACAATTTCTCCAGTATCGTAAAGTCTCCTTTTCTTTTTTTCACCAACCACCTCAACACAACACTTAGTCCTAATCATCTCTTCCTGCATAGGATCAACAGCATTAACCTCTTCTATGTCACCAGCACATGATGCAACCTCAGATCTAGCCGGTGAAAGTCTAGTCTCAAACTTCTTTTCCTGTTACAGAAAGAATGAAGAATATTAATCTAATATATAAGTTTAAAAGTAAATAATGTTAGTAGTAAAAGAAATTACATGTGTCTTCCTAGATCTTTTATTTACAATCCGGCCAGTATCCTTCCGGATATGTACATTAGTACTTGAATCGGACATACAATTATCATCAACATTTAAATCATCATCTTGCATGTTTTCACCGTGATCAGTCCAGATCCAATAATTAGGTTTAAACCCTTGTTTGTATAGGTGAACTTTAACAACTTCATCCTTCAAAATCCTAGTACAATCGCATTTAAGACATGGACATCGAATCCCTCCATCAAGTTCATAATATTTGTACTGGCGAGCTTTTTGGACAAACTCTTCAACCCCTATTATAAACGACTCCTTCAAACCTCTCCTACCACTATAACATCTATCATACATCCATCCACGATTGAAGGAAAGTCCATCCATGATCTGTAACAATGACAAAAACAGGATCAAGAAAGTGAATTTTTGTTGTATATAAGAACTAATGTCTTAATAGTTGTTATTGTAAAAAAGAAACATAAAAAAACCTTAACAAACAAAGAACAAGGCTTAGTAATCAATAAGAAAAAGTTCTCATTGTTCTCTTGCCTTTTCAAGAAAAATTCAGGCCTCAAATCTTCTATCCCATAACGGAATTAAGCAAAGTATGTTTAGATTTCAGAGAGGAAAATTTAATATCTAAACTTACATATTAAGAATCACGAAATTGAGGAGTGATACAGAAATAGCCCTGCAACTCCTACTACGGAAAGAATAAATGAAACAAACAAATACATTGCAGAAGTTAATCTTCCATTTATTAGTTACAGTAAAAGTTGACTCTCCAAGTAACTGGACAAGGTTCTAAGCAGTATGCAAGCAAGAAAAACAAAGCCTGGAAAATGTTTAAAAAAAAAAAAAAATTCAGCATGACCAAAGAAATATCACGCAAGAGAATATTAAAAAGAGCATACATGGCACACAAAAAACAGAGTGAACATGAGGCTATTTCCGCATTTCTTGGTCTTTTATCATCTGCAACAAGGTATTCGCTTTTAATTGTAAATTACAATTTCATATATCTTTCACTATTTGATATATCTCTTATCATCTACGACTCCCACAGATTGCAGTTACACACAATTTCAAAACCATTTTCAGCTTGCTTTAATGAAGGTACCAATTTTAGAAAAAAAGTAAAACCATTAGCCAATTCGTAAACTAGGAAGAATGACATTGGAAACAAAACCCAAAGATTGAGAGAAAGGAAGTTGAAACAAACTATGGTAGGTTGTGTACTGCAATGATTGGAACTTTAGCCCAAGCACTTATGGGAAGGTTAAGAGTTCCAATTTTCCAAACTTCTTCTACCAAACATCTCAGTTTGTTTCTTGGAAATAAAAATCATGAATTGAACACATATCAAACAAACAGCAGAAAATGTTAGACATAAAAGCAACTGATTCGAAAGAGTTCGATTATATACAGTTTAACTCCAAGGTTTGGTTCTGTTCCCATAACCTATTTTTTTTTTTTTTTTTTTTTTTTTCAATTCCTATCAAATAGAACAAATCAATAACTTATTGACAATAAACAAGGACTTCCAATACAGATAATCCTAAATGACATTACATTAAATAAATCTCCAAACGGGGCACAGTTTCTGATACGCATTCATAAGATAAATCTCCAAACGGCACACAGTTCCTGATACGCATTCATAAAATAAATTCAGAGCAGAAGCACAAATCAAATAAGATACAAAATTCTATTAAAAAATTACAACAAATTACAACGTGTGCGAACTAAATTACAACAAAATCTAAAAGCAATAGCAACTTCTGGAACTTCATAGTTGGCAATAAGAAAAAGTTATGCAATTAAATAATTAGGGTTTACTTAGTGAGCAGTATGGGTAAAAGAGCCTGAAAACTAAAAACTATTCTTGCAAAGAGAAAGAGAAAAGGGATTTGAACAGATAAAGGTTGCACATTGTGTGAAAAAAATGGAATTAAGTTGCAGGATAAAAAATAAGGAAGAAAGAGGAGAAAAATACCTGAGATTCAGAATTCGTCCTTGTGCGGGGTTGTGAGGTGCTCTGCAGGTTTAAGAGAAAGCCCATGGGTTGAAACACCAAATGTCTTTTCGGTTCCTGTATTTTATTCTATAATTATCTCATTTTTACATTTTATAGATATTTTTTTCATGGACAAGAATTTATAAAATAGAAATAATAAAGTTATTCCAACTTATATATAAAAAATAAAAAAATATATTAATGCTACCAATTTACACAATACATCATAAATTACATATTTATTATTTAATCACTATTTTTTATTTGTTATTTATTATTATAATTCATTTAAATTTAAAAAATATAACATCACATAATATTTGTTACTAAATAAGAATTAATACTAATTGTATATAGGCAGTAAGCAAGTACTTATATATATCTAAATCTTTAACCCAAATTTATGAAGTTTGAATTTGAAAATGTATTTAAATAAAAAAAATAAAAAGAATGATTTAGCTTAGTGATACACAAAAAAAAAATTAGATAAAAAATTAGAAAAAAAACATTTTTTTAAAAATTTTAAAAAATATCTTAATCATTTAAAATTATACAATTTTTTTTAATTTTAAATATTTAAAATTGTCTAAATAACGATTAGATTAGAGTACTAGTTTATATATAAATTAGAAGTATCCTACCTATAGTCATTCCATTGAAACCATCATATAGGAAATATATTACTTGAAAAATAAATATTACTTTTTAAATAAAAATTAAATAAGAAAATAATGATATTTTGAGTTTGAAAAAAAAAAAAATCAGTTTTTTACTTTTTATTGTTGGTGACTTAACTGAGTTAGGGTACCTTTCCCAAGTACCTAATTAAATGAACTGAACGGGCTGGGGAACAAGTCTTTTCCCGCCAAGTAACATATAAATTCGATCAAAATATTTTTTCGAAATTTCTTTTACATAAACCTCATAATTTTTTATTTAAAATATTGAATAACTTAATTTTATTTTAAAAACTCACAAAAAAATATTTAATTGTATAAAAAATTAAGTATTTTAGAAAATAAACTATTTAAACTTTAATCCTACATTTCTTAAATAATCTCCCACAAAATTATTTACAAAGGTTAATTAAAGTTAAACAATTTTTTTTTTCATAAAGCAAATAACTGTCACATTGCTTATTTCTCAACACTTTCAAAGAAAAACAAAATTAAACAAGAGAAATTAATGGAAAGAAAATTTATGTATTTTGAGTCATTATAGACTTTTACAATTAGATTAAACAATTATTTTAACGATCTTAATACTAGAGTGCTTTTTTGCATAAAATATTTAAATATATATGATATTATATGACTGCAAAGTATGATTAAAAACACTCGATTTTATTAATTTTAAAAACACGCTATTAGTCTGAATTATCCACCTGACTTTATTGATTATTAATCTTTACCCAACTATTTCTTTGACTATCCTTAATTAAGTCTCTATTTCAACTAATTTTTTCATTTTTTAATACTCAAATTGGACACTTTAATTATAAATATCAACTTTAATATCATCATAACAAAATACGGGAAATAAAAAGGTTAATTTGATTTCACATAAAGATAAACTACTAATTACAAATTTCAAAATTTATACATACGTTTAACACACTATTAATATTTTTCTATAGGTACGTAGTAACTATATCAATAGATTTTTTAGTATAAAATATATGGCTTCCTGCTTCGCGTTTATATATCAACGAATTTTATCAACAAAATACAACATCTCAAAATACATGTAGCTTCCTGTTTGATGTTCAATTTAGTGACAAATTTTCCTGATAGATCGCAACATTGAAATAATAAATAATCTAAAATGTAAAACATGTGACTCCTTGTTTGACATTTAATCTACCAACAAATCACAACACAGAAATAAAAAAAAAAAAAAAAAAAAAAAAAAAA
>Ga0209700_100649_pt1 | contig 67967 bp, 31 predicted proteins | sample SiratroredBW_FD_187528 | JGI IMG/M metagenome (GOLD analysis project Ga0209700, IMG submission 187528) | Root nodule microbial communities of legume samples collected from California, USA - Siratro red BW (SPAdes) (version 2) | ecosystem: Host-associated > Plants > Roots > Nodule | place: USA... | reverse complement strand
TTTTTTCTTTTTAAGTATATATTTTTCCGTCTTCTTTTTGTATATTTTGTCATCATTTTTTCATGTATTTTACTATTAAATTTTCAACTATTATTGATTTGTTAAATTTCTAACATGTTGCAAGAAGAAAAAATAAAAAATAAAAACATCATTTTATTACTAGTTACTATTTTTTTAAATGGACATCATATTGACCTTGTTTAATTTTATATTATACTTTCATGAATTATTCTGTTAAAAAATAGTAATGAAACACACCTTTTTTTTTTAGGCCGATTCAAAATGAATAACTTTCTTAGTCTCTGAAACACTAGTTCCAGAACTGAAAATATGTATTTCAAAATTATCAATTCAAGACATTTTACCTTATGAAATATGTTTTTTAGAACGTAAAATTATTATTCTGAAATACACTTTTCGAAACGAGCTTTGAATATTGCCTTCGAGAATTGTTGTTTCAGAAAGTTTCCATATTTTTCATTCCATAATATTTATATAACACTTCCAAGATGCACTTTCCAGAATTTAAAAAAAAAAAACCTCCCAAATATAACAATTTATTATAATTTCTTTCCTACTACATTTTAAAATGTGCTTTCTGAAGTTCAAAACCACAACTTCCAGATACAATAATCCAGAAGCCAATTCTTTGTTGCCAAAACACATTCCGAAATACATGTTTCAAATAAATGGCGGTGCAGGTACTAATAAGGGCTGCAGGAAGCAAAAGCTGAAATATGGTTTAAAGTTGGGCCTCAACGGGTTGTCCCAACTCTTTTTTGTAAACTTTTTTTTTTTTTTTGAGATATAGGTTGACCAAAATATACTTTTTTGTTACATTTGTAATTTTTTTATCTGCTTCAGCATAACATGTACTTTTTCTTTTTTTATTACATTTGTTTGTGGGAAATTATATTTCCACACCATTATTTATAAATTACATTTATTTAATATTCGTTTTATTTAATAAAATATTATATAATAATAAAATAATAATTTACTTTAATATCAAATTGTTATATTTTACTGTATTATCAAAATATCAACACCATTTATTTATTTATTTATGAATAGAGGTAAAGTCTTGATAGTAATACTACATATGATAAAGTACAATTATTTAGCACTAAACTAAATTATTATATTATATAATATTTTTTTAAAAAAATAGTGTCAAATAAACATAATCTATGAAGAATGGTCTCAAAAGTAGAATTTTCCTTACAAGTAAGTGCTAAAAAAATTCGAGTCAGTGAGAAAGCACAAAAATGGTTATATTAAAAACTCAAATAGTGTATACTTCTTTTACACGCATATTTCTTTAATATTGCACGGTTTTGGAATAAAATAAAGTGCACTGATTGAACTTTTACTTTTCGGATTGCAAGGCAATCCACAGTTCAGATATTTAAGAAAAAAAATGATAAATATAAAGAGTAATATAATAATTAAAGAAGAGCATAAAAGAAATGTAAGATTGAGGAGCACTTGACTGAAGGCTGCTCTCCGAAAAGCTTCTGCAAGGAAACTGTTGTTGCTCCTTTTGTTTTTTAAACAGTGAAGAGTTGTAAAAACTGCAAGGAAAATGGTTTTCATTACATGGTCTATTTAAGAAACATTTTAAATGTTTAGAATTAAGAAAAAGTTAGCTTGGTCATTAATTAAGTAAAGTAATTAACAACAACTGTGTACTATTATACAAAATGTTAAAAGTGATAAAAAATAGTATTTAACAACTTGTTAGAGCTACTTGATCAAGATGTAAATTAAAAATAAATAAATGTGGCATAAAATAGTAAGTTTTTAGGTAAGTACAACATTAGTACAAAATATTTTTTAGTTTTGTTGAAATCTTTGTTAAAAAATCTGACTGATGATTTCTAATGATTTTTTTTAATTATTATTATTATTTTTTCATTTACCACACTCGAATCAAAGATTTTGCTTAAAGATTTTAATTAGAAAGTAATGACATGAAATAATTTATATTATGATTGTAATGGAGAAAATTTATAGCAATTAGACTTCCTACAATTTTTTTTTTATCTAAAACCCAGAAGAAAAGATAGGTCAATGGAGTCAATTTTTTAAAAGTAAGAAATATTATTACAACCCTACATGCTAGTACTTTGATGCATCATTTATTCTTTTATCATTACCAAATTTTTTCTCTTTGACAAAACCAAGTGGCATACTTTCTGTAATATTATTTTGAAGAAAAAAGAATCACTAACCCTACCATTCCTTAATCGTGTGATATACTGCTTCTTCTATTTTTCCAAGAGAACTAAGACTACTTTTTATTCAACTGCATGTGCTTCAGTCTTGTTCATTCTTCTTTTGATTCAGCTTAAAACCCTAATAGATAAACCCCAAGTAAAAAGCTAAAGCATATTAAAGCTGTTCATTCTTGTCTCTATCTTCATTCCTTGCTTTGTCTCTGGTCTTTCACTTTCAACATTCATCAAATGACATAAGCATTCATCTTTACCCTTCTTTTCCTCTCATTTCAGGCTCCAAAATCCATGTCAACCCACATGTTTCACTTTGATTTGTAGGGTCCCTCATCTTCTTTAACCACACATATTTTATTTACAAAACAAAGGGTGTGTTGTGGATATTCCTTTGGTGCAGCCATGCACATTCATGATCCAGTCACCAAGCAATATACATAAACCTTTTTGTGGGTCAATGTGCAGGGAAAAAAAATGGAGAGGAATCTCTTTGTAGTTTTCCATCCACCACTTTTACTTTGCTCATCTTCTCTTCACACCAATGCAACTGTTCCTCACTTAACTCACTCATTCTCAAAACCCTTGACACCACTTTCAGGTCTATGAGTGCCATCAAAATCTCCATCTCTTCTTCTCCCTTCAACTTTCTCTTCCTCAAGCATTTTCTTGAACGTCGAAGGTCCTTCACCTTCATCTTCTTCTGCACACACACACACACACAAAATAGTACATGTTAGTTATGATAAACTATAACATATAAAGTTGTAAAGATAATATATATTATGAAATGAATAATGATCTGGAAGGCACTTAAGGAAATGATTAATTTAGTTAATTAATTGCCTTTTGATTAACTTTCTTCATGAGGCGTAGAAGTGTTGGATCAACCAAGGGTCTTCGGTTTCTCCTAAAGTAAGCTGCAAATATCTGACATGGTTTCTCTTTATCAGCCTTCAGAAAACTCATGAACGTTCTGATCCCATCTTCCATTATAATAAGAAATGAAGCTGATGATATTTTTGACTGAAAATCATTTTCTTCCCTCTGATCATCTTCTGATTCTATGCAAGCACACACAAAAAGAAGTCCTTAATTAGTTAATCATGCATCACAATGCTATGGATAATTATCATGAAAAATAATAAATTTATTGTATATGAACTTTTTGAAGCTTATAAGTATTGTAACTTGTAAGGTTTCACTTAGTTTTAAAGCTAGTTAAAATGATAGTTTTTGTAAAGTTAAAAGTTAAAGCAGACATGAGCTGCAATCTCAAGAACCAAAACAAAGCTTTATTACCTCGATATTCTGGTACTAGTAGCAATTTTGGAGCCAAATGTCTCACTCTAGCATAGATCTCTGGTCTTCTACCATGCTCATAAGGCTCGTTCTCTATGTATCTCTGCAACAACACTTGAAATTGTTGTAATCTCTGTGCAATGGTGGCTGGACAACCCAGATCAACATCATGGCCTCGTGAAGCTCGTTTGGATTGAAAATTCTTGTAGTTCCAATTAAGAGCTTCCCATGTTGAGCAAATTTGGGCAACATATGCAGCCTCAAGTTCATGATATGGGTTGTGACGTGTGTCACTTGGTTTTTTATTCATGCTTGAAAACTTGAACACAATGCGCTCTGATATTGACCTCGGAGATACCTTAATAGACCTTAAAGATTCTGAAATTAATCATGTTGTTAATCACATGCAATTGGTAAAATCAATCCTCCACCACAGTTTAAACTTGCAATCACTATACAAAGTTTTCATATGACAATGAGAAAAAAGTAAGGCATTAAGATTACTTTCCACCCATATAACCTTTATTTAATCTAAATTAAATTATTGTTGCAGATATTGTGCTTCTAATAATATATGCATTACGCTAAAGAAATAAGATTGGTGGACATCTTTTTTGATCCATACATCTGGAGAAAAATGGCTAGGATTATTAACATGATTAGCAATGATGAAATGATAAAAAAGGAAATCAAGTGTTAATTAAGTGCTTGTAACTATTTTGAGTGTCCAAATATTAGAATTCTTATATTACACTAATGGAACTATTTGTTAACATATATAATGCATATTTCTATCAGTAATGACATTTTTTAAGAGTGAACAATGGACAAAAAACTGGGAAAAATTACCAATTTCTTGAAGTTTCTGTGCACTAATTCTATCTTGGAATGACATTTCTTCATCATATTTTTGGAAAACTGTGTATGATTCCCACTTGGGACAACTTCTTCTTGATGAGGAAGAAAAAGGGTCATCAGTTCCAGAATCTCTGCAGTTAATGGAGCTCCTCCACTCAGAGGAACTCTTAGAAGTGGATCCAACAGTGCATGAGTCACCATATATTTCTTCATCATCCTTTTCCTCAACAATGAGCTTCTTGGCCTCCAATTGGGTAGGAGCATAGACCAAGAATCTCTCATCTCGTGTGAGGCTTTCCTCTTGCAGCTTCTTATTTTCAACAAATCCAATTTCAACACGATCTTCTGCACAGAAAATAGAATCAGTAATAGTTGGACTATGTGAAAATGTTGCATGTGAATCATGTAACAAACTTTGGTACGTAATAGATACCGTCATAGTTTTTGTCACTGTCTAGTGAGTCACTTTTGTAGAGGTTCAGCGTAATAGGCGATGTGGGCCTGCTTTCATTTGGAACAGAATCAGCATCTTCAGCTGGAAATTCTTCTGCCTCTTCTTCATTTTCCAAGTCTGAGACCAAAGGTGACTTGTGAAAACACAAGGTTTCTGTTGAATACTTTTCTTCTGGCTCTTCTTCAATAAGGCTATCTCGGGGACTCGTGAATTCATCAGAAGAAGAATGAGTCATCAGAGGCTGGTTGTTGTGCACAAACAAAAGGGCTTCTCCACCACCAATGATGTCAGCTACTAGGTGATCTGACTCACCAGAATCATGCACGTAAGAGTATCTTCCTTGAATTTCTTCTTCTTCTTCTTCATCATCATCATCATCACACTCAGAAGACACATATTCATAGTACTGGTGATCTCTGCAACATGCAAAAAGAAAAGGTGTGAGTTAGGTGGTGGAGGCAAGTGAGGTGGAGAAAGATGGAAGAAGAGCAGCATAATAATAAGAAGACCTTTGGAAGATGGTGAAGCTGGCAATGAAGTTTAAGAACTTGATAAGCAAGAGGGAAGAAGAGAAGAGGAGGAGGAAGAGAAGGTGGAAGGAGCTAGAGACATTGTAGAAGAGTCTAACAAGAGCTTCTTCTTTGGAACATGGCATTTTCTTTGTGGTTGATCCAAAGAACTCCTCCACTAAGCAAAGCAACTCTTAAAAAAAAAAGGTGGACTTGGTTGCTTTCCTAACATATTAACATGCATCACTCTCTTTCAACATAGGTCAAAAATTACTGAAGTCTCCATTATATCCTCAAATGTGGTTTTTACCCTCAATTGTAAGATGCTAGCACAAGGGCAAATCTGTAATGCTGTACTCAGTGTTTAGGAGATTGGACAATTGTGGCTTCTCTCTTAGGTCTTCTAATCAGATATATTGGGACTTGGGATTATGCTTTTTATATTAGGATATTGAAGGACATTCCCTTGGACAATGACAAATTTGAGAATTGCTTACTGTGCTTTCACTTGTAAGATAATGTGTGTTGAATATTTAAGAGGTAAATTTTGCTAACCATGATAACAGATAAAATAAAATGCCTTTTTTATTATAAATTGCAGTAAAATTATATTGATAACATTACATGTTAGTATATTACATTTTATAATTTATTTTTTATTTATCTTGATAATATTATTTTGCAGAATATTACACGCTAGTTATTTTTTTCTGGTAGAGTTCCTAAGGCAAGATCTAATATTGTTATTTATACGAATTTTGATGGTTATTTTTGTTTTGCAATCATCAAGAGAGTTTATTTTGAGTAAAGTAGCCTATAAATTAAAAGGAGTATAAAGGTATCCAAACCCATATACAGAATGAATTTACATGCCAAAACTTTCTATTATCTACACTAATGACTATTTTGTATTTAAATAAATTACTAATATATATATATATATATATAACAATATAAAAAAATTTAATTTCATAAAATAGTTTTAAGCTACTCAAAGAAATATTCTACCAAAAACAGAGTAAAATGTTTGTTTATGTAGTATGAAATTTATAGTAGAATCTTCAAGAAAGTTTTGGAGACAGACTCTAGTTATTTTTAAGAATTTTAACTCTTAAGTTTTATCATAAAAAATTATGAGAGTAAAAATTAAAGTGGACGTGCTCTGTGTTTTTTTTTTTTTTTTTATGTGTTTGCCATGTTTTTAGCCAGAATAATCGTGAATAAAACTGATAGATATATAACATGTGTTAATGATATGATATAAAAAATATATTGACTCGTGCTTTATCATATCGTGTTACATAATTTATGCGCAAGTATTTTCTTTTGTATTTTAAACTGTCTTAGGAATTGGTTTGGAACACAGTTTTCCTTATGAGTAGGAAAAAGAAAAGTTAAAACAAGGGAATCATTTGGAGAACACTTTCCATAAAAAACGCGTAAATCTTGTTTTTAGTGCTTTTATATGTAACACACAAAACCCAAGTTTGTAACAGGGCACTTTTATTTTTCCCTATATGAACATATGTGAAGAAAACAAATGCAAAAAGAAGAGACCAAAACCAAACCACACACTCTGTGCAAAGAATGATATGATCCTTTTTAAAAATAAAGTTGAATACATATATAGTATAGTTTTTAATAAAATTAGTATTGTATATTCGGCACGCTTGCATAAATATATTAAATGCTTTTTCCACCAAATTAAAATATATTAAAGTTTTTGTCTACCAAATTAAAATGAATTAAAGGTTTTGTCTCTGTAGAGTTTTCTGTGGCTAATGGAGACTTTGAGTGTGTTCCTTACCTACCCAAGGAATAAAAAGCCTTTTTAAAAAGATGATGTCAATTGCAAGTGCTTTTAGCATTTTAGGAACCCCCTTAATTGATCCTTGTTTTCAATTTGGCTACTAAGATTGTGGATTCATGGTGTCCTCTCAAAATAATTTAATTTTATTAATTATTATTTTATTTTATTTTATGAAGTTTTGCTGGCTTATTTGTTGTTCACACAACTTTGTTTACTGCTTTTAAAATGAAAAAGTTGGGGTCACTTATGTCTTTGGCAAAGCCTCTTTGGCTTCACCGTACTGTTTCAATAATTAGGAATTAAAACTATGTTTAGAGAAGAGATATGGAAAGAAAATAATGCACATAAGAGAAGAATAATTGATCATGATGTTTTTTTTTTTTTCATTTTTTAATTAAAAATTCCTTGTTGCAGCATAATGATCACAACAATAGTTCAGATGGCCATTGGTCTTTTCTATAAATAATGATTTTTCTAATTACAGTCTGAAGTTGATATAAATTGGGGTTTAAGAATGAGATTAAGACCACATACCAAATAATGGTTTAAAAGTTTAGTTGTTTGTCAGGGCAAGTAGGCTAAGCTGTCTGTCATGACTTTTACAATTAGTTTGATTTAAATACTTCTTCGTATTTTAAACATTATAAAAAGTTATTATAATTTAAATTGTTACTATAAATTTTAGAAACAAAATATTTTTTGAAAATTATAACACTATAATTTTATTTGTTTTTATTTAATCTATATAATTTTGATTTTTTTTTTCGTTACAAATGATGAACTATTACGATTTTTTAGTAATTGATTAAATTCAATATATTAATTTTTAAAATATAACTTGGTTTTAGTTTTTGATTTCTCAATGAATATGATTTAACTTCGATTTAAAAAAATATCATCCATTTATGTTAAAATTTATAAATAATTTCGGTTTTATATTAATTTTTAATTTTACTTTTTTCCTTTTATAATGTAAACTATGATTATGTGTAACACCTCAAAACAATTTCATTAATTTAATATATACATACACCTCCAACTCAAACAATTTAAGTTTTTCTTCCAAGACATAAATACATCAATAAAAAATATAAAAAAAATGTTTTTTTTTCTCATGCATCAATTCCTTCTTATTGAGTTCTTTTTATGTCACATAATCTAATCCTATGTAAGAATATGATTTTCACAATGAGATTGCAGCACAAATCCCAACAAAAGTAAGTTAAGTAATTTAAAAACTTTTATAATACAAAAAAATAGCATAATATTATCAAATTTTATATTTATTTATGATATTTATATTAAATACATTTTAATTAACAATTTAATTTGTTTATCCATCTCATATAAAATTTACTGACATTATTGATCACATCTTACAAACATCATACTCATATTTTTCCAACCTATCATATTAGATTATTCAAATCACATCAATTTACACTTCGCAATCTTTATACACATTTATATTTTCTATACAACAAAATTCATCTAATAAAAAAAACAAAGCAATTAAATATATAATTCAATATTTTCTATATAGACATACTATAATCACATTATTTTAATTAAAGAAACATCTTTTTAGTGACTTTAATATTTTATTATTCTTGTTTTAATGACAAAATCCATCTAACTTTTTTCTTTTGGAAGATTTTACTTGAGAGAAAATCCTTTGCTTAAATTAAAATCACCCTAATTGAGCAATTAAAACCCTTTTTGATTGAAAACTTACCATTCCAAACCTCTCTTCATTATGAGATTTTTGCTTGAATGAAAATTTATTCAAATCGCATCCTCTTCTCAATTGTTTTTTCGTTTGAGCAACCAAAATAACGTTGAAGTGAAAAATGAAGAAACTAGAAAGACCCTTGTGTGGAAAAGGTTTTATCCAACACTAACATGTTGTAACATTTAAAATATTTAAAATGCATAAAGTAAATTTTTTTTCCAATTCAATAAAGATCAAATTTATTCTACATCCAAATCTAAAAATACATAACATGCAACATGCAACAAGCTTAAGTCTAACACCATAAAAATTTTCATTTATAAGTGTTAATTTTTATTCTAAAACTACTAATTACTTTCACTAAACTAAAGCATGTTCACAAATTCATATATTTATCTACACATGCATTTCTTTTGAAAATCACATAAAATTTCATAGACCACGATGGCCAGTCATTATAACAATATTATAATTCTTATGTTTATATATCGTAACATCTCAAAATAAAATAATATCATATCCATACTCACGACATCTTTTATCCTAAAATGTTATTAAATTTTAATTACCTTCTCTTAAGTAAAATTCTAGCTATTCCAGACAAAGGTTTAATAAGTTCTAGTTTAATGTAGGAAGATCAAACTTGCTTACAAAAGATCCTAATTATGAAACTCGCTGGAAGTTCTAAATTTTGTGAAACACTTCCTCAAATTCTCACGGGAATGTCAAGGTCCTTCAATTTGATTATGTCTGCTGCTGTGATTGGTTCTTGACTTGATTGTATTAACCTGGTGTGGGAATTGTATTATTGAAAAATGGATATTTTTGGTGTGAATGAATGTGACCATAAAGTCATTTTCCCCGTTTTTTTTTTAATTTTTTTATTCGGATTAGGATAATTCCTTTATTTTATTATTTACAAAATTGTTATTGCTGATAAAAAAATATATTAAAAGTCTAAGTTTTTTATTGACGAGTAAATATAAACCATTGTAATATATGCATAAAAGTTTCATTTCCATTATTTAATGTCAAAGTAACTCGTTATTATGTTTCAATATTAGTACCGACTATCATATATCACTTTTTTATACAGCTTCCGACATTTTAATGTCCCTGTTTAATATATTACTTATTGTTAATAAAAAGAATTTGAAGCTTAAAATTAAATAAATCTATTAATAACACCCTCAGTTTGGGAAATACAATTATGTAAAATGAAACATGTTTGATGAATTTTTCAGGTCAAGAAAAGTACAATTATTAAGCTGAGAGAAGGAAGATTTGTTGTGGTTCAACATCGCTTAGTTTGAACTTCGAAAGAGATAGAGAGTGAAAGAGATCGAGAGAAAGAGGGTGAATGTTTGAAAAGTTGAACAAAGACAAAAAGATAGAAGGAAGGGACAAATCAAGAGGACGAAATTAGAACTGTGTTCAATTTTAGGTCTAAAATTTAGAAACAGACAATGATTAATTTCAGCTTGAGCTACCAGCAAACATGTGCCATAGGACAATTCGTAATTTGATCTCTGTCCTTTTGACTTTGTGGTTTATACTTCAGTTCCAAATTGCCAAATTTATTAAAAAAAAAAAGAAGCTATTATTGTCAGAGAGAGAAGAGTATGCATACATGTGTGCTTCTAGAAACCCTAATGTACACATGATTACGTAGAACTCACAAATTTCTTGTTTAGGATTGACATTTAGGAGAGAGGCTATAGTTAAATATTAACACATGAAATTGTGGTCAAAGAGAAAGGGTTACCTTAAGAATATATACACAGTGTCGTGGGTTGGTGACCATTTTAACCACTCGGTAATATTAGTCACCACACGCAGATCAATATTGAAAAAAAAAAAGCTTAGGTACATATGAACAGGAGATGAATATTCTCCTAGGTAATGCCGTCATTTTTCACATAGTCTTTTTGCTCCACTTTACTTTCTCTCCTTTTAATACATGCTTCCCTTAATTAACTAATATATGCATAATTTTGATCTCTTATAAACTGCTGTTTAAACTCTGGTTAATCATATAGCTCATACATTGCTTATAGAAGTGTGAAAATGAGAAATTTTGTTATTAAAATGGTTTATTTTCTGACAAATTGTTGAATTATTGATAATTTTTGTATTTACTACAGTAACTTTATAACCCTAGTAAAACTTTAAAATTGTTTTTTAAATATAATTGACTATGATCTTTCCATAATTAATTATTTCAATTTTCTCATCTTTTCAATCTATTTTTACTTTATCTTTTATCTATTTAAAACCAAACCACATATATTCTGACCATTATTTTCTTCTTATACTTTTCTCTATGTGTCAAATACTCCATGAAAATAAATATCATATTTGTAACTTTAATTTCCCTTGTGACGGTGCGAATGTGGACAACATAGATGATACAAGTTCAATACTTAAAAAATAATTAAAGAGAATATGGTTTAGATGAGTCCATGTTCCCATTGGGATTAGTGTGAAACATTTTTTCTGGTGGGTAGAAATGGGTGAAGGTGGTTGGACAGGATCATAGAAAATATATATGTGGAAATTAATAATCTCAAATATGGTGTAACAGAGACTCAACCCCCTCGTGCACAAACATTATCATATCCACTAGTCTTCCCAATAAATATAACATCTTTTCACATTACATCTATATATATACATATATATTATATATATTGAAATGACACATAACACACCACATTGATCGAGTCAAGGTTGCAGCTATGTTTTGGTTTGTTCAGTAAATATACGAAAATCCAAGCAACAGTTTGGTAAATCTAAGCCCTAAAAAAGAAAAGTAATGTTTAAGAAGGATGTGATAAGGGTTAGCTGTATATTTAACAAAGATATATGAAGAAGACTGCTATGAGAGGCTTCTTGTTGAAGGGTGAATTATAAAACCATAAAGTGAAGAGGTCTTTGAAAGCTCATCTTGATGATGTTATTGAGCTTACTTTGAGGATCACTCTTTGGTTCTTCCCATATATTTGAGGTGCACCATCTTCACTTCTTTAAACTAAGCTTCTTCAGTTCAAGGGGTATATATATCAGAAGCTGCTGCTGCTGCTGCTGCTGGTTTTATGAATCTGATGGAGGAAAATCTGCCTCCTGGATTCAGGTTTCATCCTACAGACGAAGAACTCATCACATGTTATCTTACAAAGAAGGTTTCTGATTCTAGCTTCACACCCAAAGCTATAGCAGTTGCTGATCTCAACAAATCTGAACCTTGGGACCTACCAGGTATACAATTTCACATGGAAAATCTTTTCTCTCAGCATAATCTCCCCTCTTACGTATACTTGATTTCTTGTTAATTATCTGAGTCTCCTTCAAATACTAGCAAGCTTCAGTATTTTTTTGTCTATGGTTACATGATTATTTATGTTTCTTAGATATTATATATATAAATTTAATCCAATTCTAAAAAATGGATGTGGGAAATAAGGATTTTATCACTTAAATTCTATTTTTAACTAATAATTAATGTGAGGCTTTGATTTCTCCGGACACAATTTCTTTGTATATTTATTATGTAACTTATTAGTTGAAAAATATTTATATAGAGAAATTTGGAATTATAAGGGAAAAACTCAATGGAAGGAAGTTATCAATTTCATAATAATTTTTCACTTTTTTCACCAGAAACTTAAGTTTCTAAATATATATATATATATATATATATATATATATATATATATATATATATATATATATATATATATATATATATATATATATATATATATATAAAACATTGTATTCATTCTTGAGTCTCTGCAACTGACCATTTCATAACCTTTTCAGTTTCATCAAGCAAATATTAATCAACACAGTCTTTGTTCTTTTACATAATAGAAGTTTGATCCATTCTATTTCTGCGGCGTGGCTTACAACTCATGCATACGATGATAATGTGTAATATCCTGAAAAACAAAACAAAACCTGATATTTCAACTCTTTATTTTTTCAGTGAACATAAAATAATTAAATAATGATAAGGATCATTGACATATTGATGTTGAAATTGAACAGGTAAGGCCTCTATGGGGGAAAAAGAGTGGTACTTCTTTAGCTTAAGAGACAGAAAGTATCCAACTGGACTTCGGACAAACCGAGCCACTGCATCAGGTTACTGGAAAACCACAGGGAAAGACAAGGAAATATTTCGTACTGGTGTTTTGGTAGGAATGAAGAAAACCCTAGTCTTCTATAGGGGTAGAGCTCCAAGGGGAGAGAAAAGTAATTGGGTCATGCACGAATATAGACTTGAAAACAAGCATCACACAAGACCTTCCAAGGTTAGTAACTCAATGCATGCATCACATTTCACCAATATTTCAATGCATTACAATTGTTCAATATATTACCATAATACACCTAACTTCAAGATCCATTTTTCTAGTAAATGCATGTTTATTAGGTTTTGTGGTTTGAGAAGTCAACTTTTTGTTATGGTGTGTGCTTTTGTAGGATGAATGGGTGGTTTGCAGGGTTTTCCAAAAGAGCTTACAAGTGAAGAAACCACAGCAAACACACTCACCACAACCAGAGTCCCCATGTGACACAGTCTCAATGGTCAATGAATTTGGTGACCTTGAGCTTCCTAATCTAAACAGCATTGCAAATTCCTCAGGTGAACTCACTAACAATATTTCAGGGCAGGGTTTTATGAATGCTGATCTCAGTAACAGTGTTAACACAAACATGAACTTGGCCATGAATTGGCCAGTTGCAAGTGAGCTTCAGGTTCCCTCTCTTCCACCCCTACCATGGCCTTCTGGGTTGCTAAGTCCAAGTATTTCTGTAAATTCTTTGCTTCTCAAGGCTTTGCAACTTAGGAATTATCAACAAAGAGAAGCAGCAACAGATCATTTTGCATCATATATGGCTCAAGGAGTTTGCCAAGTTGGAACTGACCTAAGTTCAAATCTGACAGCATCTTCTTCAAAAGTTCAAGAATGTATGCCACAGCAACAACAGGAGCAACCATTCAATTTGGACTCCATTTGGTGAATCTGTTTGAATCAGGAAACTAACATATTGTGTAATTACACCAACCTTCCAGCTCCCATAAATAAAATAGCACCATTTCCAAACTAAACACCTTCATATCGAGGTTTTAAAACCTTGCTCTTCTATTGTAATTAGGTATCAAAATAGACGGCTTTTAAATCAATGTTAAACTCCTTTAGTGTTTTATCCTGAATTTCATGTTTTAGAATTAATTTCGACCTAAGAAATAAAGAAAAAAACACTTCTTTGTGTTATAAATAAATTCATAAAAACGAAAATGATGCTCTAACAACCATATAATCCATTTCTATCTTGTAACCTCCGCATGCAGTTATGCATGGATGTATGTATACGAAGGATATGGATGAATCTTAGAATTTGAAAAAAAAAATTATATGTAAGTTAAAATTATTATATGCAAATGAAAAAAAGGAAACTTAAAGAAGTTAAGATAACATTTTTATTTATAAATAATTTGAACTTTATAAAAAGTTTATTTTTTTTAGAGGTATTTATTTGAACCTGCCTTAATTTTGAACCACTTAATCATAAGGGGTACATGCAAATGGAAATCATCAAAGGGATTGTTGAAAGAGAGAATAATAGTAGCTGTGGAGGTTAGTGATACTTAGAAATGTTGTTTGTTTTATTATTCCAATACTACACATTGCATATACTTTTTGTTGACCCTCTTTTGTTTCTTTCTATTCATATATTCTATACACTGGTGGATCTATCAACCCTTCAAGGTTTTGGACTGTTGGTTACAAGAGAAGGAATTTTAATCTATAATTAAGGAGGTTTGGGAGATTATACGGGTCAACAAAAGAATTATGCCATAAAAGAAAAACTAGATGGATAACTTTAATTTTTTTTAAAGAATTTTAGTCTTAGGTTAAAATTTATTTCCTTGCATTCTGGGAGAAATTTATGACAACGGCCAAATTTTCTATAGTTAGCATCGTACTAAACCTGACAAGAATATATACTTCGTAAAATCTGCAGATGATTATTTTATAAGAAGGGAAATGGAACTCAATAACACTTAAGGCCTTTCAAGATTATGTGGAACACTAGGGTGTCATCCAAGGTTAAGTGTTTTTTTTTTTTTTTTTTTTTTTTAAAAAAGTTTTATGGAACAAGAGGTGACTATAAAGGATAAATATACAAAGGATAATTTTGGGCTCACAAATTCATTAAATTCAAATTATTAATATTTCATTTGAATTTCTATTTAAAATCTTTATTATATTGAATGTTTAAGATCTTGATATTTTTCAATTAGGTCTCTACATCATTTAAGGTGTCATGATCATTTTGATTTTACGGTTACAACACTATGAATTTGGACAATAAAAAAAATAAGCTCTTTAATCTTAATTAATTATAAAATGATATTTTTTCATGTCTTTATATGATTTTATTTTAGTATTTAATTTAAGAAAGCAAAAAAATATCATATTTTATTATAAAGATAATTAGGGTTCTAAACATTTATTTTTATTATTGTCTAAGTTTTTAGTGTTATACTTGACACTAAATTAACTATCATACAAAAGTCTTGTCACTTCACTTAACAACAAAATTAAAGAGATAAATTCAATTGAAAAATATATCCTATCACACCACTTGACAACAAAATAAAGAGAGGAATTCTATTGACAAATATAAACATTTTGGATATTCAATAGAATAAAAAAAACTCATTTAAAAAATATCAAACTTTATAAAAAAACTTAAAACTTAATTATTCATTTACCATTTTTCATGACATACAACTAATAATGATGCAAGACAGCAATCATGTAATCACTTTTGATAACAAAATCAAAAGACAATGTCTCAATTGAAAAATCTAAAATTTTTAATACTCAATAAAACGAAAATTTTCAATAAAAACTTAATTAAAAAATATCCAAGTTTCTAAAAGGATTAAAACTTAGTTAAACCCACAAAAATTATAAATTTAAGACTTAACTCTTATAAAACCTCTCCATTAAATTTTATGATATAAAATTTAAGATGTTTAGTTTTTTAAATAAAATCAAGTATTATAGGAATAAAAAATATCTTAAAAGTATATTTTTCTACCCATAATTAAACAAAACAAACTATGACAGTGAATCTTATATATAACATTTCATTGGATTAAAAGTTATAAAAAATAATGATGTGAATGTACAAAAATTAATTAAGACCTTCTATAATTTATTAATTGTTTATATTAAATGATAGAAGTGATAAGTGGAGAGTAGTAAAGAGCGCACCAACTTAATTATTTGATAAAAGTCATGGCCCATAATTATGAAATCTTTATACAAATAAGCACTGATTACTCAAGAATTATTTTTATTTTCTCAAAATAAATGTCCAACAAAATCTTTTTTCATAAAAGCTTATTAAAAAATTACTTTTAAATAAAAAAAAACCATATGAAATCAATAAAAAAAAATGTACAACTCACGGTGTTCACAACTCTATTAATAAAATGACTAAATAGTTCTACCATGAAGTATGTGTACAATTGTGAACCAAAATTCAAGTTATGTCAAATTTAATGAAGAAAGTCTATTCATATATCATACCAAAAGACACTATTAAATCAAGCACTCAATAACGGTTAATCTTGTTGACAAACTAATTGAAGACATGCTAACTTTAATTTTGCAAAAGGAATCTAGTAGCTATTTTTTTTAGTTTTTATAAATAAATAAATGTAAAAAAAACTCATTAATTTAAGATGTAAAAATGATTCATTTCTAGAAACACATAATTCAAAGGTAGGGAGTTAAGGGCATTTATTAAGAATGCAGGTGAGCTGAGTGAAAAAAAAAAAAATTAGTGGGAAGAGTGCAATAAATAGTAATGGTGCATGAGTACAATACATTTGAAAATGGCATCAATTGGAAAAAATGATATATGTATCTTTCTGAAGACTAAATAAGGAAATTACAGTAATTGATTATGGATGGAAGCACATGCATGGTCAGACCAAAATCAGAAGGTGGCAGATCTCAGACTGTTCATATGAAAGAAAAGTTTTGTTTAGGAGTGTCAGATTTCACACTGTTCATCTGAAATGAAAGGGTCCATTTTCAAAGGATGAAGTAAAGAATTATAATAATTTAAGTTAATGGTTAATTTTTGATAATTTTGCAATTTGTATTGCACGTGTTAAAATTGTTTTAGTTATTGATTTTTAATCATTAGTTAAGTGTAATGTAATCGGTAAACAATAAAGAAATGAGAAATAAAGTATGTGTGTTTGATTGGAAAAAATATAAAAATGATTCTAAAATCAAACTTTTAAATTAAATTAAATTTGTAAATAATATATGATGCATTGTATATGGTTAAATTAAAATACATATTTTAGTCTTTTTATGATATAAAAAATTATACTGATAGTGTATCAAAATTAATTAAACTCGTGTAAATTTACTTAAATAATTTCAATGGAACTTTAAAAGAAACAAAAATAAAAGCATTTGAAATTATAAAAAAAAAGAACAAGTGTCATTCTTTAGCTACACCAAGGACTGTAAAAAAAATTAAAAAATGGGAACTACTATTAAATTTAATTAACTATTATTAAAAAAGTGGTAGGTGCTTCTATCGTTTACCATATAAATCCATAAGTGGCATATTTTTTTTTTCTCTTTTAATTTTGATTATGCTAAAATTTCAGTCTTTACTCACTCATATGCTAGATACTGTAATACTATAAAACCAAACAAAAAATAGTTTATACTTTTTAATTTTACTAATTAAATTACTACTTCAATATACTATTTTATTTCAATCACTAAAATAATCTTTTTAAATTTTAGCATTATATAAAGCTTTAGCATTAAAGTAAAAGGATTGTTGCATAAAATTTATTATAGAAGTTACGTTTAGCGATTTTTTCTATAGTAATTGCGTCTATAATACATTATTTTACTTATTAAAATATTTAAAAGTATAATTTATTATTAGTTTGATTTTGTAATATTAGTTATTTATATAAATACATGTATATTCTTAATTTTCACACATTTAAGTCATATATAACAAATAAGTAAAATGTTCTAATCATTCTTATGAATGTCAATAAGGTAAAAGTTAATGACTCTATATAATTTATATTAAACACTTTTCTTTAAAAGTTTGAGTTCCCTTTGATTAAAAATTAATTAAAATTTGATTCAATTTCATTAGTTTAAAAACATAAAAATTCAGCAATTGAAATTGTAATAACTAAAAAATAGTTATGAACCTTAAAAATATTCCATATTTTTTATACAAATTATTATTTTTTCAGTCCACTACCAAAACGAATTATAGCATTATTAATATTATTATTGAGTTATTTTAAGGAAATATATAGGAGAAATTAAATTATATAAAAAATTATCACATCACTTCTAATTTAAAACTTTAAGAACAAAATTATATAAAAAATTATTACATCACTCCTAATTTAAAACTTTTAGACAAAACATTTATAAACTTCATATTATATATTACTCAACTCCCTCGTTAAACTCACTTAAATTTCTAAAAATTTTGCTCAAATATTCTAGAAGCTTTTTATTCTCTTATTCCTTGTCTCCTCCTCATAAAACATTCTATCAACCACCACCTAACAAAAGCAAAAGCCCTACTTGATACATGCACATCCAAATTACAGAAATAGTAAAGTAATCATAGAGTCCATTTAGCAAGTTTAGTGATTTGATATTTATACATAGTATAGTACGTAAGAACTAGCTAGCACATTAAATAAGCAAGAGTATGGTGAAAAAAAGTGGATCCAATGTCATAAATAAGGTGAGAAAATATTAACTCCCCAGCAGCATGTAATTAAATTTTGGAACCAAACCCTTCTGATATGTTGACCTAGCCACTACCATCTAACCAAATGTAACTTAATGCATGTCACCCCTTTTCTCTGGGAACCTTTCTTTCTCTCTCTCTTTGTTTCTTCTAATAAGTTCTCACTTCCTTACTCCTTCCTACTAACTTGCACCCTAACTTTTCTTCTTTTGTTCTGCATGATTTGAGTCACATACATTAGCATATCAAGAGAGGAGGAACAATGGTTGGAAGCAAAAACGAAGAAGTAAAATATATGAGTGATGATTTGCAAACCATTTTTCTGGCCAACTTGGATGAGGCACCTGCTAGAAGGCGTGCTCGTGAGGCCTTTAAGGATATTCAACTTACCATTGATCATTGCTTGTTTAGGGTAAGTAATGTATCTTCTGTTTATGACATTAAGTTCTCTAAAATCTCATGAAAATGTTAGTTAACATGTTCCACAAAGTCATATATAGTAATATAATGAAAAAGTGTTGAACTAACTTCTTCTTGTTTTATCTTCATCATGAGAAACAATTGATTATTATCACTGTGAAACTAATCCCAATGCACTGTTTTAGTTGAAAAAATAATATTGCATCATGCAGCAAATTATACTGAAATTTATTGCAAATTTACTTTTGTAAGAAAAACATATCAACATAAATATCATTAATGTATAATCCATTTCAATATTAATCAATTTTGTCAAACACTAGTTCAAACATACATACTAATTTGATCACATTGTGACAAACCATGTATTCCAAAAATATAGAATGAGTATAGAGAAGATTATTGCAGCTCATTTCTGTTTTTGAAATTTGCTGCAGTTACCATCAGACGGGGTGAAGATGAAAGAGGTAAAGAACTCTCATTCTTATATGCTCTAATTCAATTTATGATTAGTCTTGATGGCTCTAGTTACAGTTGCCTTTGACTTTAAACTTGGAGAGTAAAGAATAAATTAAAAAAGTGGTAGAGGAATGTGAAATTTCCAAGACAAAAAAGTGTATTCATGTGTAATAAGCATTTATCTCATGCGTGATTGGTAATTAGTCATTACTTACATTGTGTTTATGAATTTCTAGGTAATAGTATCACACAAGGCTTATCATTAATTTGGTGAAATAATTTCAAATATTTGTTTGTGCACAGGTTTATGAAGTGAACTCCAGAGGAATAAAAATATTCTCTAAAAGTTGGCTTCCAGAAAGTTCTTCTTTGAAAGCAATCATTTGTTACTGTCATGGATACGCAGACACTTGCACATTTTACTTTGAAGGCAAGAAAAGATCTATAATAAATGAGAGATTAGTTTGATATAATTAAGAAAAAAGATAGATAATAGGATGTCATTTTCTGTTGTATTTAGGAGTTGCAAGGAAGTTAGCATCATCTGGATATGGAGTATTTGCATTGGATTACCCTGGATTTGGCCTATCAGATGGTCTGCATGGTTATATTCCTAGCTTTGAAAATTTAGTGAATGATGTCATCGAACATTTCTCAAAAATTAAAGGTAAGATCTAATTTTCCATTATTTCAGATAATTCTTTTTAGTGTCATTTTGAGTTTTCTCAAATGTTTGCATGAAGTTTTCTTCTTGAACAAATAACAAACTCAAATACAATTTCATAAATGTTTTTAATAGTTATTCTTTTAGAACTAGAGTTTTAATTAGAAAACTTTAGTACTAACTGAAGAACAACACTGGCAATATTTACAACATTTAGCACTAATCACAACTAGAGTTTTAATTCGAAAAGTTTAATGCTAATTGAAGAACAACACTCGAAATATTTAAGGAATTGTATTTAAATTTTGTCCTTGCACAGATCCATGCAGTGGCTTGTCATTTTCATTTTAATTATGTGTGAATAACTCTGTTGCATTTGGATGACAGAACAAAAGAAGTATCAAGATGTGCCTAGCTTCTTGTTGGGTGAATCCATGGGAGGAGCCATTGCCTTGAATATTCACTTCAAACAACCTACTGCATGGAATGGTGCTGCACTTATTGCACCTTTGTGCAAGGTGTATCTCCTTGAATTTAAACAACTAGAATTACTTGATTGCTCAATCCATATGTAAGTATACTAACCAATTTTCTTGAGTAGTTTGCGGAGGATATGATTCCACATTGGTTGGTGAAGCAACTACTAATTGGTGTAGCCAAAGTTCTTCCCAAAACTAAGTTAGTTCCACAAAAGGAAGAGGTGAAAGATAATATATTTAGAGATCTGAACAAGAGAAAACTGGTGGGTGTACCACACCATGCTTGAATTATGTGAAGTTAAATAGAGGAAATAATCCATGTTTGTTTTCTCTTCTTCTATTAACGATTTTTCTGAGTGGTTCTCTCCAGGCACCCTATAATGTGTTACTCTACAAGGATAGGCCAAGACTGGGAACTGCATTGGAGCTGTTGAAAGCCACACAGGAGCTAGAACAGCGTTTGGAAGAAGTATATGATATCTTTCCCTTTGACTTGCTTTTTATCACTAATTAATTATATATTTGAAATGCTGAATAAGATTTCATGAGGAAACAAACAACCAAATTCCTTAAAACAAAAGAAACAAGCAAACAACATCAGGTTGGTATTAATTTTCCTGATATTTTGGTGATTGCACAAATAAACCAAAGCTAGTGCATAATTGTAGGAAAAAACTTGTGGTATCAAAGGTCTTGTTACTTCCTTGAGCTATAGCACATGTTTCTTTTTTATAATAACTTTCTTGAGATATTGAACGTGTTTCTGGTGGAACTTTCTCTGTCAATGAAACTCACGGAAGAGTGTTAATTGCTAGGTTTCTCTGCCACTGTTGATCATGCATGGAGAGGCTGATATAATTACTGATCCATCAGCTAGCAAGGCTTTGTATGAGAAAGCTAAAGTTAAGGACAAGAAACTCTGCCTCTATAAGGATGCTTTCCATACTCTACTTGAAGGTGAACCTGATGAAACTATATTTCACGTGCTTGGTGATATTATATCTTGGCTTGACGAGCATAGCAGCAGAAAAAACACATATCAGGCACCTTAGCATATCGGTTTGCTACAAAAATTAGCCATTAAGTTCAGTTTCTGTAATGTTTTATTAGGGGAATTAGAAGGTCAAATGGACTCGGAGTAAACAATCAAATGTGGACTTCAATGTTCAAAGCTTGAATATCAATTTACACGTGTTTGGTTGCTTGAATATCAATTTTCTCTTTTCTTTGGTTTCAATCCAATTAATTGATGTCTAATAAGAAAATCCTATTTGTTGATGTTGCATGACACCATGTCAACGACTACATGCGTTTGGATTTGTATCATACATATGTAGTCTAAGTAACTTGTATAGGTTGTAACCAGTAGATTTTACATTTATCCAAACCCATGCTATACTTCTTTGAGGTTGATCACTTTCACTCAACCCTTTTTGCTTTTTCCATAATCAGAGCATGAAAATGATGTACGTACACCCTGTTTTGGTATGTCTAATTGAAAGGAAGAAATAGATACAAAGAAAATAAATACAGAAAAAGAAAATGATTTATAAGATATATTTATTATTGATTATTGCATGAACCTATTTGCCAAATTCCTTTGTGCCTTCTTTCACATTCAATATTTATCATCAAATTTCTCCTAAATACTTTTTACATAATACCAATGTTAACAAAAAAGACAAATAAAAATTGCAAGCAAATATGGACAGTAGAGCATGTTTGATAGCTATAACCAAAATTGTGCCTCTTATCCCATTAAATCAGCATACTACATTAGCATAGTACATTTATTGTCTACTTCACCGAATTGAAAGTAAAATCTAAGGCATAATAATATCAATATAGTAAATACAAAAGAAGAATTATCCTTTACCAAACAGCCTATTACAATGTGAAGATTTACAATAATCAACTCGGCTACAGCGGAAATTTTGTCCATGCAGCTCAAAAGTCAGCCAGCATACTGAAAGATGGTAGTAGAAAAACCAGAGAAGAGTAGATAATGGATGATGAATTTTTGCTGCTGCAAGATCACGAATCTAGGCACATCTTTGTACAAGTTTGAATAAAGGAACACCGTATTTTCATCTCAAAAGAATGGGCTAATAGAGGAAGTACCATACAAGTTGCTTATAACCTGCCTCTTGATTATCCTACATGTAGAGAAAATTACTGCATTTAATCCCTATAAAGGGATAAAAAAAAATGCCTCAACCGTAGAACAATTGAGAATTACAACCAGCACGTTAGGTCAACTGCTTTTAGTATTGACAATCCAAGATCACAGAGATAAGGCATGGCATCAGAATTGCATAATTCGGGATTATTATGCTTTCATAAAATGAAGTGTATGCAAATGCAAACTTATGAGCTAAATGATCAGTAGCAAAGCTAATACCTTTAAGCTTCATGTAATGGAAGATGTGATCCAGGAATCTTCAATACAAATATGTCAACCGGTCTTCAAGAATGCTCATCACTTACGAATTTTGAAAACTCAGGTCCTCATCATCTTCCCAATCACTTTCTGCCTCATCATCTAACCAGTCGCTTTCTTCCTCATCACCAAAACCATCAGAATCTTCATTCTCACTCTGCATTCCCAATAACTGGACAAATTAATTGTCATTGTAGTTAAAAATTATTTTTGCCCTCATTTCTTTCTTTCAATCTTTCTCCCCCTTACCCTCTTTCAGCTGATAAGTAAATATTATTATAAGCAGTATCATATTCCATATTAATCATTTAATAAATTCCAAAACTTACCACTGAGTTTTACCCGAGAACTTAAGTATAAGTACAAGAAATTATAAATGCCAGAGCTACCATTTAAAATAGTATTAAATTGGCAAAAGCTATTTGATAGCCTTACCAAAATCAAGCAGACAAGAGAATGAACAGAGACTAGGGGTATCTTACAAGGGTCAAATCTGAGATGTTTTCTATTTGGTCATGATCTTCTTCCTCTGAGCTCGCCCCATCTTCATCATCTAAATCTTGAGGCTTATCCTGATTAAATTTAAAAGACTTAGCAATAGGTTTATTTTAAAATTTGAAAGTCAATTCTCACATTTTCAAATGAAAAACACATTCTAATGTGCTTATGTGGTTCAGATTAATTTAGACACGCATCTCATCACATTCAACTGTTCAAAATTAATTCCACCTAACTTCACATCAAGAGGACATATAAGCCACAATTCTGACCTGTTAATAGGCTGTCAACTTCACATTTAATTGAGCAGAGTGAAATTCTAGAATATCTAAATGCTAACATAGGGACAAAGCACAAGTAGGGACTAAGAACATAAGATTTTCAGACATAGACCATTCCAAACTAATTCTGAAGCCACTTGACGACTTCATAACATGACTAATCTCACATGTTTAAAATATCTAAAGCAGATCCCGTAACATAATGTCAGTCTAGGCACAGGAAGCAGATGGGTTAAGATTGATTTAAGAGCCTATAACTCGAAAAATGCAAAATCAAGATATTCTTGGGAAAGGGTAGCTGCTGTCTTCTCTTGTCAAGAGGTCATAATGAAGAAACAATAATCAAGTCATTTCTGTCTAACTTTTAGTACGGACCTCTCCTCTACATCAAAATAACACTAAATAATTGCTGACAAGTCACCAATACTTACAAGTTCCTTTTTCAATTGTTCTATATTCTTTTCCAGTTCAGTAATATGCTGACTCAGAGCCTGCACAATTCAGACAAGACCAAATGTAACATCATAGATACGAAGTCAGGAATAGATCAGTAATTGTCATATAGAAAATAGGGAACCTCGTGACGTTGCATGGCTACATGTCGCTTTAATGCCTTTCCCTTCGTTAGAAGGTTTCTTGGCCTCAGATTAATTGGCCGCGTATAATTCTTTCCACGATAGTAAATAAGAGCAAATTCTTTGGAAACTTTTTCTATTGCAACCAATATTCCACCACTCTCATATTCAAGTAACCTTGCTGTGTCTTCCACAAAAGCAAGAGTCTTTTGTTTTGTCATCAATTTTACAAGTTCTCGGTATTTCCAATGCAAATGCATATTCTCGACAACACCATCAAAAACACCACGTATACCTGGATAGAAAGATGTCAGCTTTGCATTGCTAGAATAGAGCAACTTTTGAGCAGTTCAAAATTACTCACCAAGTGGTAAGTATGGTTTCATTCTTAGACCAACTTTGCGGAACATAACACGTTCTTCATCTGTGATTGTTTCCTGGTCATAATCAGGACCAGCTGGAACCATCGATGATTCTATTTTAGCCAAGAGCTTTTCAGCTCTGTGCTTTTTGGTCTGGGCCTGTTCAGACATTAGAATGGTAAATATGATGAGCAAAGAAAGTCCAGTTTTGTAAAGACAACCATAAAAAAGAACTGTTAAGTTACATCCTCTTATGCTGCACTCCTTTACGCATATATTGCAGAAATAAATTACAGCCTACTGCAACCAGACAATCATACAGCAGCTGAAAATAAAGGTGAAAAAAGCTGGCAGGATTTATATTCTAATCAATCAAGAATTCCAATCTGAGGACTACTAAAATATATAATGTGAATAAGTTATATCCACCAACACACTATAAACCCAGTCTGACTTTCAGGTGAAATAAACCAATTACTATCACAAGCATATAATATTTTAAAAATAATATATAGATACTTACTAAAAATAGTTTATGTTCAATTCTTCTGACAAGCTTAGCAGTCTTGGCTTTGGCAGCTTCTTCCACCATCTTCTCACGTTCTCCAGGAGATACTTCCCTGCCCCATCGAGCCTGGGCCTCGTAGAACTCTGCTAAAGTCCCAGCCTGTGCAGTTGCTTCACCTTGCCCTGATGGAATTGCTTTAACTGCTCTGCACCGGAACTTGTCTTCAACATCCTGTACTTGCTTTGTCATTTCCTCTCTTTCAGCCAAAACAGATGCTACACTTGTTGGAACGAAGTCTTTCCCACGGTATATAACAATGAAATATTTATTCCTTAGCAGCAAGGTACCTCCTGTTAGCATCTGTATCAAAACAAGAAAAAAATCACTCTTCTCAAATTGAAATTGACAGTGCTAGCAGTGTATCACGTCTAAGCAATAAAATGGACAGGAGAAAAAAACAAGATTTAGTCACATCACATATATTAAGCCCAGAGAATGTGTTATACCTTTATATAACAGAATTGTTTTGTGATAACATTAAAAAATAAAATAACTGTAGAAGTGAATGATATTTTGGCAAAAAATGTGAAGGCATATTAATTGTGAGTATATAGTTTCCTTTTAATTATTCCTAGCTAGCTACACTTATTTGCTCCCTGATAAAATTACAGGAAAAGGAAAACCAGTGGTTTCCTCAAAGATAAATGCAAAAACAAATTATAATTCTGAGTGGTGACTCTAGCTGAATAAAAGCAAAACCAGCAGCTTCGAAGAACAATTGGATTAGGTCCAAAAACTTAATACAAGATTTACATCCAAGTGTGTATTAATTGAAAGGTCAATGGAATGAGATGTATTAGATTAGATCTGACACAAGCATGATTGCACAAGTCAAAACTTCCATATTGCAAATAAACAAACCTTCAGCTCCTCAGACATAAGTTCATTGTTTGTGTTCTGGATGCCAGGTTTGACAGCAATCTTTACAACTAAACTTTTCTCCCAAAGCTTAAGAATAGCACATGCTAGACCTTGGTGATTTCTGTTTCTCCCTTCATAAAATACAAAAAAAAATTATACAGGCACAACGGAAAAGAAATTTAACAAATATTGCAGTGGATGAATCTTACCTAAGGCAAAATGACAAGGAAGTGATTTTGCAAGTTTCCTTAAATTGGTCATCTCTGCATTTGTCAGCCGAGAGCGCATTCCTGTAGGAAGAAGCCTAAATGGTGTTTTGTAACCTGGAACTGTTCTTGGAAGCAAATCAGCATCAACAGGGAGTATCCCCGTACCCCACCATCCAACAAAACGGGGACCTAGTTCATCAAGAAGTGCATTGTACTCTACTTCTGCCTCAGTCATATTCTTAGACTGTTCTTGCTCCCTCACAACCTCCAGAGATGAGGCTGCATTACTGACTTCACTTTTCAACGAACTTCCCGATGAGACATCAGGCACAAAAAAGTCATTGGCTTTCTTGTCATTAACTTCCTTCCTTGAGTCAGGCCCTTGGTAATCAATACCACGATACACCATCATAACACTCCCTGACCTCCATGTAACCAATCCTCCAGTTCGACGCTGCACACTACAACTAATCAGTCCATTGTTCATCAAACAAGACACAAAGTCAACATCACCATTCAACATATGCAGAATCACACAGCAAGTAACAACATTCTAACTTGATGGAAAAGGAAGAAAAACAAATGCACACTTAAAAATGCAACTCAAAACTCTCCAAGACCCTAATTGGAGAAACATCCCCATAAGCACATACACGAGAAATAAAAGCTCAACTCATGCATTTAAACATTATAAAGGTTCTCTCCTCCGACTTAAGCAAAAACCAAATGTACATGAGCTGATTCAATTCATTGGCTTTTTATTTTCTTTTCCTACGCATTAAATCGTTTATTGAGAAATTTCTCCAAACTGAGCCTAAGACAAGAACAACAATGAAGTGAAGTATCTGGTAAATAATACTTTTGGACATCTCAACAATGCAAACACTCAATTGACATCTCTATCTCATTTCTTGTCACATTATACATGCATTTGGAAAACCATTGAGAATGTCTAAACTATAACTACTAGCTTTTCTGTAAACATGAAAAACCACATCTAGGAATCAAACGCATTACACATCACATATCACATCTACACTTCACTCTCGTTCTCTCTCTCAGTATAGATTGGCACTTGATGACCCTGGATCATTTTTGAACCATAATTGGTGTCTATGCCATGCTATGTGTTACGTTAAATGTTTGAGAAAGGGTAAGAATTGAACCTCAACAATCTCATGAGCCTTCCTCATATCCTTTGCAAGTTCCTCATGAAACTTGAGTCTCACCAATTCCTCCTTCATCCACCTCTTATGAATCTTCTCCATCACCTCCTGAGTGAGTCCAGCCTTGGGAACACTCACCCTCTCCCTCACACGCATCCCCTCTCTCCTCAACCTCCTCAGCAACTCATCCTCAAGGGTCAAATCAGCCAAACTAGGAGCAACAACCCTCCTCTTCTTCAACCCTTCTTCATCCCTTCCACTCCTAACCACCACCACTTTCTCCTCCTCCCTCTCCCACGGCAGCATCATCTCCTCCTCCTCATCCTCGCCCACCAGCCCGGCGTCCGGCCGGACCCACTCCCGCCGGAGCAACTCGCTCAGCCTCTCATCTCCGGTCACCGGCGCCGGATTACTTGCAGGAGCTTCTTGCTGTTGTTCTGGTTCTTCTTCTTCTTCTGAAGGCAGACCCAAGTTGCGTAACCGAAGGACGATTCTCTCGACGGCATTCTGCGGTTGTTTTGGGGTTGTCCGGTGAACTGGGTCGTCGGCAGTGAGGGGTTCGGCGGCCTTTTTGGGAGAGGGGGATTTGGTGAGCCAGGGTGCAGACACGTTGGGTTTAGGGGTTGGGAGAGAAGCGAAGGTGAGTGTGCGAAATGGGAATTTGTGGAAAGAGCGAGAAGAAGGAGAAGGGTTGAGTGATGGAAAGGAAAATTCTGAAAGTTTAAAAGTGTTAGCAAACGCCATTGTTGAGTGTTAATTTTGTTGAAGCATTTTATCGGACTTTGTTCGGATGAAGAGAAAGTTGCAGAGTGAGGAACAGAAACGTAGGATGAGACCGATGAGGCGTGTCACTCAGTAACATGATAAGATGTTTTTGTTTGAGAAGTTTTTTTTTTTTTTTATTTATATTTTAAATTATTTTAAATACTAAAATATATATATATATATTAATTCTAATTACTTTTAAGATTAAAGAATCAATTAAATATAAAAGAAATTAAGAAGAGAATATAGTGATGTTAATAATTGTAAAATAAAATATGTATACAAAACAATGAATTTTTTTTATATGTTTATTAAAGAGTTATTAAAAGTGTAAAGTTTTGCATTTTTTTTAATATTTTTCTTTTTTCAGTAAAGATGGTTCAAGACAAGTGACTGAAGTTTTATTTTAGATCTTATTATGTTATATTATTTTTAAGATATTTTTATATTTTTTATTATAATGTAAGAGTTCTATAAAGTTTATATTTTAATATTTTGAAACTTAGAAAGTAACCTTTTTTTAATTTTTAATTTTCATAATTTTTAAATAATTTATAATTAGTAGTTTTTAAATAGAATAAGGAAAATAAATGTGTTTTGTTAATGTGAATCTATTTAAATACAAGAGAAGGTATGATTTTGGTTATATTAAAAACATAAAAGAAATATATTATTTATTTTAAAATTAGAGTAGGCGTGAGTATAATTTAACTTAATAATAAAAGGAGAAAAAAGTTCAATTTATCTTTGATAAAAGTGTATAGTATGTCAACTTTATGTATAACATTATCCTAAAAAAATTTAGATTAAATCAAATTTTATAAATATGGAATGGACTTTAAATTCATCTATAGATTTGAACATTACGTTGTCCCATCAAAAGTTTAGAAATAGTTTGTGGAACGTATAATAGAGTAATTCAATCCCTAATCATTAAAAATTAAATTTTTAACTTGTCTTTCAATATCAGTAGTCATTTTTATGATTCCATTTGTTTGATCAATCCCTGTCATGCAAAATTAAATGGAACCTTTTTCTAGCAGAAAAAAAGAAATTACAGTTTCAGATATTGATTAATGGATGTAAACAACAGAAATGAAATATGTCTAAGTTTACAAATATTAAAAAAATTGAAAACCAGAGACAACAATAACAGATTCATCTTTGAAAACATCATTCCTTTCAATCACAATAAAATAGTAATTAATTACAGAAATCCATAGCAGAACCTAGTTTCCTGTGCAAGTGTGAAATAGGCACCTCCTTCCATTTATTTTGCATCCCTATACCCAGAAAAGAACTTGAGAAGGAAAAAAAAAATGATCAAATAACCATGTACAAGCTATATGTGGTGGTATAAGAAGGCTATCTAGTTTAGGAAAACATGTACAAAATCTGTCCTTGAAGATTCCCACAAGCAAGATTGTTCATGGGAAAACGTATAAATAATAAATACTGAGCTCATGCAGATCAGTTTCCAGCTGAAGAAGATCTTCTGCTGAGGGAAGAAGGAGAAGAATTAATGATTTCTTGGCCAAGTTCCTTTATTTTGCTGAGAAGAAGCATTTGTTCAGTCTCCAGCTGAGCTACATACGCTTCCTGTGTATCCTCAAGAGTTTCTAGCTCACTCAATGTTGTAGAGAGTCCTTCAAGATTTCCATCCTCTATGAAGGACCTGAACTTGATCATCATCTGTTTTATCTGGCAACCACAATCACACAATGTGTTAGAATAACAGCATAAAATGAAAGTCAAAATAGTGACAACTTCACATAATAAAGGCATGCGCATTGTTGAAATTCATCAAACACTTTATCCTTTGAGCTGAATTACTTAATGTTGCAAAAAGATTTTTTTTTTTAACTTTTCAGTCATGGGGTATGAAGATATCACCTGGTTAGGAATTTGGTGGAGTTTACTCAAGGAAGGTTCAGAGTCTAGACTTTGCCTCATCTGCAACTCTGGAACTTTTCTAGTGATTTGGACATGAATTTCACCTCTTTTCACCCCTTGGAGAGGTATCCATTTGTCAGCCGTCTGGTTTGGAGGCAACCTTTGATATTCTACAACACATTCACCTATACTTGATGTGGGCAATAATGCATTGTGATCTTTGACATAAAGCATTAGGGGACTTCCATCATCAGGGAACTCTAAGGTCTGGTTCCACTGAGGATTAAGAGTTTTGTATATGACCTACAGACAAAGCCACAGCCAGTAAGTATTTTGAGTTTAGTGCTTTACAAGGATGAAGGAAAACAAAGTATGGAAATGCAAAGGAAAGGTGTAATACTGAGAAAAATCAAGAGTAAAACATATGAATGAAAAGGCAAGAGATTTCTCTTCAGAACATGAGAAAAATATATCAAGTTTGAAAATATTGAGAAATTCCAAAGGAAAAAGAGAGGAATGAGAAAAGCCAAATAGTAAATATGTGATATTGATGTTGTCCAATGAAAGCTTTATGAAACACTTGATGTCATTGGACTAAGTTAGAATTAGAAACCAAATTCTCTTATATCATGACATTCAATTTCATGAAAAAGAAACCAAGGATGAAGTATTCTAACCTTTGTCCTTTTCTTAAAGCTTCCATAGTGCACCCTCACATATGGATCACTTGTGCCTCTGAGATCGGCAGCAACAAGATCCCTTCCCTCTATCAGAACAAGTTCAATCCAACCATTGCCTGAGCCAATACCCGAACCCTGCCCATTGCAAAATGTTAGCATGAATATCCAAGCAGTGAAAAAAAAAATGAGCAAAATGAGTGAAATAATCACTAATTGAAGAGATAATAAGCAATTAATATGTTTACGCTTTTGCAGCCTATATTCATCTTGTAACTAAATGGTTGAAAGAATCACTAATTTCCAAGTGAATAAGCACACCTTAGATCCTTCTTGGTCATCCACTCTAACAGATATTTGAAGTCTTAATTCTCCAGAACGCACTCTTTCAAGAGGGATCCATACATCCCTGACTGAGCCATCAACCAGTCCTTCCAAATTCACATGAGCACTACCAATATTTTCATCTCCAAAAATTTCTTCAGAAAAGGCTTTTATTTTTAAGTATTCCCCACCACCAATCTCATCGAATTCAAATGTCTGATTCCAGACAGGATTTGGAGTATGACTGGTTCTTGATTTCTGGACAACCTAGAAAAATTGTTAAAAACAAAACTAGTTAAACCAATAACCGTTAACTTAAGGCCTGAGTTAATCAAGTAATGAAAGAACTGGAAGTGTCCCACTGGCATGCAGTGCCACTCACCTTTCCATACTGCAATTTGATATAAGGGTCAAATTTTCCAGATTTGTCTTTTGCAGCAAGATCCTTTCCTTCCACAATAGTTACACTAATTTTCCTTCCAGTTTTTAACTGAAAATTTGGTGATCCATTAATTGACTGCTGAGAGCTGCTACTCCGGAGACTGTTCAAGCTATGCGAACCATCAGAAAATTGCCACTCTTTGACTACAATGCTCACCTTCAACTGAAAAAATGATGAGGTGAAATGAATAAAATCTATGATTCAATCACAATTTTATTTTCATTCAGAAAGGTAAATCAATTCTCCATTTTCAAGTACAAAACATGACAAAAGGGCATTTTGATCTGAGCTCTGAGATTAGAAACCAGTAAGAGAAGAATAAAGGAATATGTTTTTGTAAGAATATGGTGCATTAAAGGGCCATTTAATTTAGTAAGACCAAAGAAGAAGTTAAGACAATAAACTCAAGAGGTAGAGGATTGCAGAATACTGGTTCAGTTACAAGCATTACAGCAGAAACACTACTGATATGAAACTCATCCATTTTAAATGATTAGTACAATACAATGTTTATTCACAAATCAACCAACATGATTGATAGTATAATCAAGTTCCTTTGACACACATAAAGAACAAATATTGAATAATATGCAATCATTTTCAGATATCTTCTTCGGTGCATAATCAAGATATATGTTAAGAATAGGAAAGAATAACCTTGTTAACTTGGAAGAGCAAATTATGATGCAGTAAGATAACCAGGGTGTCTGTGTTATATTTCATAATGATTAGATTTCATCTAAAAACTAATTGCCATCAAGTAAAACTGTCCAATAAATATATAAGTTGTGTTGAGAAGAGAGAAATTGAGAAGGAATATAATGAATTCCATGTGTTATGTATGCACATAAGTATTCTTATTTATAATGAAGAAGAGATATGATGATAAGGAACAAAATCAAATCCAATAATGAGAAATATTATATTTGGTAAGCTATTTTCCTATCAAATCATACATATCTTCCTACGTAATGTAATTAAATCATATCACTAAGATAATCAAATCATATCTTTAAAAAGTTGCACCAAGGAAGGGGATGTCGTAGTTTCCAGACATTTGCTTGCTAGAATAGGTGATACCTACTAGAATGGACCATACACGCAGATAGGTTATGTAGGCTTTATTGTCATTCTAGAATTAGGGTAGGAGGAACCTGGCTATTGGTTATTATACAATAAAAAATATTGTACCTCTGCAGAGTTGAGGCCCTCAAATGGGACAACCATTTCAATTTCTTCTCCACAGAACTGTGCCTGCTTTGCAATGACTCCAGAATCAGGTCCTACGGCCCACATTATTGTTGAATCATCTTCAACATGCCTCAACTGCACAAAGGCATAAATATTAATTTATCACAGTATTAGTATAGAAGACAAAGAAGTACTTGTTGAAAAGAAATGAACACTAGAAAAATAATTCGTGTCTGAACAAATATAACACTTATAGGTAAATGATATTCTCCTGTTGCTAGCTCAAAAAGGAGGACATTGACCAAAGGAAGTACCTTGATTTCACAACTTGCTAGATAGTCACACCTCACATTGTTGTGATGGCTCTGATAAAGATTGAAACGAAGAGTTCCTGTATTATCATGTAAAACCATATTAAATGGTGCATCCCATCTGGGGGTTGAACCCATTCTGACATCTGTTCTCCTGGTTAATTCCTCAACTTCTACTTCTACATATGTCTCCAGATCCTTGTCATCAAAATTGTCCTCTGAATAACCATTGGTTGCCCCATTTGGTTGCCTCCTAGATGTCTTAAAGCAACTCCCAGAAAGTTTATTCGCTGAAATCACTCTAATATATATAATGCCTCCAACTGCTTTTTTCCTTAAATCAACAGCAGGCAAAGTGAAACAACGTCGCCGAGGTTCCACCATGGTTTTTACCAAGGTGTCAGCAAAAAGTTTTTCCTGCACAAAATGCAAACTTCCAATCAGTATGAAACAAGCTGCTGTGTAATAACAGCAAGTAATAAGAAAATATTGAGAGAATTTACGACATTGAGCATGTGATACTAAACATCTAATTGATACTTTCATTAAAAAAAAAAGAAAAAGAACTGTTATTTACTGATGAAGCTATTTCAATATTATGAGTTATCAACTATTTCTCATGTTGGCTTAACTTTCTAATTAATTAACAGAGACTCAACCTGATTTATATTACAATTTCTCCAAATTAAATTCTGTGAAAATACTTCTTCATCTCCTCTTCTTTGATAGTTATCTGTGACTAGCAGTCCTTATATTAAACCTATAACCATCTGGAAACAAATATCCATCAACTTAAGCATAAGATTGAAATCCATTAACACATAGGATAAGGTTCAATTTGAACCAAAAAGTGTGCGTATCTTTCTACAATAGCACAATAAATATAAGATAGTTTAGGGAATTTAACTCAGAAAGACAACTTTGTAACTTTAGCACTAGCATGATATTAAGCTTGGTGGTAACGCACCAGCCAAGAAGAAACACCAGGCCATTCAGTGGCAGGAAGTGATTGGCTCCCACCGCTTCCGAAGGCAACTCCTACTCTCACCTCAGGGGTTGATACAAATGAGTATAGAAGTGCTTTTCCATCTAGAATTGGCGTAGCAAGAAGCTGAAAAATAAATATAACGATTATTAGATTCATAAAAAGAAAAAGGACTAAATCAGTTTCTTAGTTTACATATTTTCACATATTAGAGAAGAAAAAACGCAAAGGATAGATTTACATACATCACCCTTGATATGAAGACTATTAATCACAATTCGAGCAGTTCCAATTAACGGCTTTGCAAGCTTAGCAAGCAATAAAATGCTCATTTCACTTGTATCCCAATCAAAACCCAGTTGCAGAAATCGCTGCAAAAGGCCAACATAATGCTTGATCAAAATCTCAGATATCTAGCAATATATTGATACTTAAAGACAGGGTACACAGCCATACACCTAAAGAAAAAATAATGACATATTTACTATAAAAATCACTATAAAAGTATGATTTAAGGGAAGACTAACTATATAAGAATTGTATTTACTAATGTCATTTGAAATAGAAGGAAACCAAAACCTGATCACCAATAGTTGACCAACGCATCCCTCTCAGAGCCAAGCTAGGAGGGCATGATCCTAGCGAAAACTCCTGCAACTCAACTCTTTCCTGTAGTACACATCACACAAATATCCAATGTCCATAAAGTGTTCAAGCTGTTTTGATAAATTAATTAAACTTCTATCATATCATAGAATAAAACATGATCACTTACCAGAAGTCTTGGTTTCCGGAGCTTTATACGTTTCTAGAGACCCAAAAGATAGAAATTAGATTAGTTCATCTATCAAAATACAAAATACATGTCTGAAAAGAGCATTGAACAGAATGAAGGATCCTGACCGTAAAATATAACATTAACGAATCTTTAACTAGAAGCTTATCCACTATTATGACCACTTTTTATTTACCATATGGCGAAAGGTAAACAAGTAATTATTGATCCTTTCAGCCAAGACATAATCAGCATATCATTCTGTTTCTTTATTCAATATTTGAATCGATAGCGGCAACATGAAGTGTCAGGTTACCTAAAGTCTGAAGCATGTAGCTTTGTGTTGTTCAGAGTCTAAGGTTTTCTGCTATGCACACTTAACAGAAGTTACATTCTTTTACTGTAATATAAGTAGAATCTACACAATCCATTTAAATCATAGATGAAAAAGGATGTGTATGTAATCCGCTGTACATAAATGTATGATGTGTAGTGCAACCATATAAGAAGAAGATATTTAACCACAATTTCTGTATTGAATCTTGAATAAGGATGAAAATTAATCAATGTGTAGCACATGAGAAAAGGGAGTGAAATTTCACCTCAACAATAGCAGATAGCCTTATTGAGAACTTGGCATTAAAATAGTTGGACCAGATTTCTGTCAACAACTTATTCAACCACTCACAATGCTCCAATGGTGTGATGGGCTATATGAACAGGAACTTGAGGTCAACTTCAAAAGTCATTTTGGAAAGATGAAAGGAGGAAAGGAAGGGAAAAAAGTACCGAGACATTCAGTATGATCCTCTTCCATTTCTTATCCAAGTCCTCCACGAGTAGTTTGCGTTGGTATCTCCCATACTGAAAATGAAAAAGCAGCACCTCACATTAACTACCAGAATAGTACACCACCGAAAAAGCAGCCAATAACTCAACTCAGAGATTATAAATCAGGGAGATTTGCTTGCACAGAATTTGAAGTTAACCAAACATATTTTTTTGAAAGTTACTGATACCTGTGATGGATACAAGTACAGAATACAGCATTTTTTAATATGTAAGATTGAAAACATTTCTATAATTTTATAATGAACTAAATGAAGAGTCTAAGATATTTATAGATTTTCGTGAAAACATCTATAATTTTAATTTTATAATCATTGGAAATGAGTTTAGGCTCGAGCAGTAGTACTATGAGTTTAGGCTCGAGCCATTGACACACTACTGTACCTAGTAGTATTGGTGACTCTCCTTTTCATTTTCCTTCAGCAAAAAAAAAAAAAAGGAAACTCACATCTCATGATTCATTATGAAATTACCCCAATTCAACGATAACAAGAAATAACAAATGCATAAGATGATCCATAACAAAGTAACTATTTTGTGGAAACATATTTGGGCAAAAAGAATGGTAGGATTCAGTTAACAGTCTAAACGTGTCATTGACGCATTTGACACGTGAGTGGCGCTCAGTTCAATCACTTTTATTCAAAACAGAAACTTAAATCTCACAAGTAAGCATGACTTCTGAAACTGCCCCAATTCAACAAAATCAAGAAATATTAAATGCAATTTAATATGAAATCAGATTGATTGATCAGGTAAGATGATTCACATCATAATAACTTTTGTGGGCACAAAAAGCATAAGAGATGAGAAGAGAGTAATGATGAATAAAAGTGAGGAGTGAGAACCTGTATGGTGGTCCACACAGCAAGAGCAAGAGGAACCCAACAGGAGGCAGAGAAGAGCCATCTCTCAACAGCCCAAGCAATCAGAATCAGAGGAATAAAGACTGGAATTCTGGGCTTCTCCTGCAAGAGATGGTTGAAAAAGTCCACAGCAGCCTCTTCAATGTTAATTGAAAGGACCCTTTTCTTCAAGCTCATTGTTTTGCTCTGGGTAAGCACCAAAACCACAAAAGGGAAGTTTTTGAGTTCAAATTTTGGAGCTTTTGGTGTTTGGGTCTCTTAATTCCCCCAAAAGGGTCAACTTTTCCTATCCATGTTACAAGACCAAGGTCAAAGACTCATGGGGATGGGGAAAAACCATAAACCAAGGAATGTTTGGGAGTTGACAAATCTTGAAGGGTTGTTATAACTCAGAAGAAGAAGCTGTGAGAAACAGAGAAGATGAAAAGTCAGCTGAGGGAACAGAAAACGAACACTTTGCTGCATCAAAGGACGTTTGAGTTGGACAGAATTGAAGTTCTCAAAACTTAGGAAAACTCTGAAACAAATCTGAAGTGTAACATTTTGTGTCCTTATGCAAAGGTTCTTGGTCCAAATGGTGGGTCCCATTTTTCCAACTTTTTTACATTGAATTTATTATTTTGAGTCACATCATTTGATTTGCATCTAAGGATAATAAGCAGTTAAATTTGGAGCTATGCATATACAGAATCAAACAAATGTTTCCACAAGAGAAATATCCTTGAAGATACCTTCTTCTGTTATCATATTTTTCAATTGATTCTGTTACTAATTAAAATTTATAGAAGTTACAAAGTCTTTTGACTTATTTTATATTTAACATTTATTCTTTTAATTTTATAACTTTTAGTCAATATTAATAAAGTGTTTTAAAAAAATGAATCATCGAATATGTTGTTGGTTCTCCTCTTGGCCTAAACATGTGAACAAAATGCATTGTTTTTTTCAAAAAAAAATAAGGTTAAGATGATAAAAGTTTAATATATAAACAAAGGGTCTGATATATTTATGTGATATTGTAGAAATGATTAACAAAGTATCTCATCTCATATTTAATTAGAAGAATAAATACAAAAATAAACATGAAATGAGAAAATGCCAAAGTAATCTTAATTACATTAAAAATAGATAAAAGGAATCTAGCTAATACAGAAAAATAATAATATTTTCTTGAAATACTTTAATGTGGGACTTTGTTACATCATCACATTGTTTTATATTTCTAATTTTGTTTGTAGGCACAATAATTTGTTAACAAAAGTAAGTTATTCATTTGTAGAAATCAAGGTATTTGAAATAGATACGAGTTAATAATTTTGGTCTTTTTGGATAAGTTAGGAGAAAAACAAAAGAAACTGAGAAAAAAAATAGCTCGAATATCAGACAGTAACTAAGTGCGAGATACCAATCAGAAAATGACGCAAACCCTGTACCCAAAAAAGGACATGTTTGGATAAATATCCAGAAAAAACAGTAAAACTAGTTTTAGATAAGTTAATTATAAAAATATATTGATTTTCTTAGAAAATTTTTTTGAATTCATGAATTAATTTTAATTTACGAAAAATTTTTATTTTGTTTTTACAAATAGTTTTTTATGGTGGTTTCCGACCTACCTAGTAATTAAAAAAAATTAAGGTATAGCCAACAAATAAGGTAAAAAGTATCTGTCTTGCATAAATATAAAAAAAAAACTATCACAAAATATATAATCTAAAACAAATATATTAAATAATATAATAAATTATAAATAAAAATAAGTAATGTCAAATAATAAACAATATAAATTAGGGAAATGGATCATAATTTTACCAAAATAATTATAAGCTTAAAAGAAATCATTGACTATAAATAGGATTAGTAAGAACTCGTTTAGTGTCTTTCGTTAGAACATTTTTTAAGAAACTTATTTTGGCAAAAGAGGAAAAATGGTATGATATTTTTTAAACCATTAAGAAACATTATGTGATATATAAAATACAGGATAAATTTATGTAACTTGGAAAATATTTTTTTATGTAACTAATAATTTATTGAGTTATCTTAAGTATATAGAAATGTCAAAAATATATAAAAGATAATATTTTAGAACGAAGAAGCATAAATGGAAAGATGGATGGGACCCACCACAATATTATAAGTGGGCCGGCTTATTCAAATTCAATTGGAGAATCCAACGGCTGCGATTAATTGGACAAAACTTGTAACTGTGGTGGGACCCACATGCATGTGGTTGTGGTGTTAGACGCGTGCAGGTTGGTCAAAACTAATGGCCTCCATCAATATAAAAAAAAGTACTACTTTTCAAGCTATGTTGGAAAATAAAATACTATTTTAAAATTCACCAACTTATATTGACCAATTAATTCCACTTATTCTAGATTATAAGAAAAATATCAACTTTTTTTTTGGAGAATGTATTTTTATATTTTTTTTATCATTATGATGTAACTGTTTTTAATGAGAACTATTACTTTTAGATTCTTTAGAAAACAATAATAAAGACAGATCTTAATCAAATAATTAAAGTAACCCACTTGTTTAGCTAGCTTACAAAATATTAGTTAAAATAGTTATCATTTAGGTTTTCTATAAATATATTTTTTGTTTTACAGTAAAATATATTCTAAAATAAAATACGTATTATTTACTCGTCATTATGTAGATAGTTTCACTTCAAAACAATTTTGTTTTAGTTTTCATTTACGATTTTTTTTTAATTGTTCCCCATAACTTTCATTTTCTTTCACACATATAACTAGTATGTTTTTTATTATAGACATAAATGTAATAAGCACCGTTAAAATTAACTAATTAAGTATTTCAGAATAACATATTTTAAATAGTCAAATTAAAGTCTGAATTTAGTTGTATCTCGTATCATGTATATATTTGAAATTAAGAAGTTAAATAAATCCTCAAATTCTGAAGACTTCATTTAATTAAAATGATCATTTTGTCCAAAAATTTAAATAATAATAATAATGTATATTTAAAGATTAAATTTTAAAAAAATAAAGACTTAGATTAAATCTTAAAAAATTATAGATTTTAAATAGTTTTATTAACTTCTTTTGTTTTATTCTTTCAAACCTATATTGTCAAATACTTGATGTGAACGCAAAAGAAAATGATAAAAAATTATATTTAAAAGCCCACGGAACTGACCTGAAAAATGGAGAATTGTATTATAGAAGACATAGTCTCCCAAAATACAAATATGACAGAAAAGTAAAAGAGACAATGGGAAAAAGACAATTTAATGATTATTGGTCATTGTGAAAATTCATTTTCAACTATGAAACTTTGGTGTTTGAATTAGAAATAGAAAGAATATCCAAAAATTCCATTATAATATCAATGAATTGAAATGGGTTAGAATCACCGGTTTACAAGATATTTTAAAAAAGACACAAATTTGAATTTTAAGTTGTATTTTAAAAATGCAACTGCAATAATTATTTATTTTTAAAATTATATTCTTTAAACATTTTTATATGTCCTTTAGTTTTTTTAAACAATATTCATTATTTTTTCGATTAGATTATAGTAATTAAGAAGTGACTGAATATAATATTTTCAATTAGTTAGAATTTAATTTAGGGTACGAATTTTTTCTCCTAAAATTTATTATATATATTTTTCCTTTATATGTGAGTTTTAAAATTTATAAGCTTAATTAGTTGAGAATTATTTAAGTTCATTCGACTTCTTCTTAATTATTTTAGTTTATTAAGTGGAATTTTTTTTGGATTGGCAGATTCTTTCAAAACTCACCTTTCCTTTATATATATATATATATATATATATATTAGAGTTCTTATTGATTCTAAATAAGCAACCACTAAAAAAATCGTTTTGAACTTTCCTTCTTTTTATTTTAGAGTTCTTATTGATTCTAAAAATGCAATCACTAAAAAACTAAACTAAGTTATGTATTGTTTTGAAATATTTGTGTGATTTGAAATTGGTTGTTCATATTGCAATGATTGAACTCTAATATTTCATGTGAATTCAAATAAATGTGATGTATTATTTTAAATTAATTTAGGAATAAAATTGTGATCTTGATAACAAAAATATGTTGTATTTGAACGTTTAAGTGAAGAAAAGACAAAAATTCTTCTCTTTGAAGTTGTATTAAGTGATGTGAGTTTGTTTAAGTGGAGAAGTCTTCTACACTCTAGAAATATAAGTTTGTTTAAAACAGAAAAGATTGCTCAAGTGACATCATTTTAAGTTATATGTATGTTATTTTTTTTTAAATATTTATAATGATGATATTGTGGTCTCAAAAGAGTGTTTATAATATTAAATATGAAACTCATTAATAAAAAGTTATATACTGTTTTTATTGATGATATAATTATATAAATAAAACTTTAAATAGTAAGAAGTTGAATAAAATCAAAATAAACATTATAATATAAAAAATTAAGGTTGATTTTACTAATATTGTTTTTAATAAATCAAGTGTTACTATAAAATAAAAAATATATTCAATATGACTATTCCAAAAGTCATCAAATATTACAAATTACATTATTTATTAAAATGTGGTTGATTATTTTTACATTTTTTGTTGAAAGTAATAATAATTTGTTGTATTATTTTGATAATATAATTTGATATCTAGTTGCATAAAGATTATTTTATATTACTTAACTCTCATGAATAATGTTATTGAAAATAAGAAGAAGCTACTCAAATATAAATAAATGTTTTATATCTTTTATAAATTTGGTATATACATATCTTTTTAACAAACTTTTAATATATTATTATTTTGACTAGTATAAGTTAGAATTGGTTGCAGTACTAAAAAACCAGGGGAAGTTACAAATCACAAATAATGAAAAATAAAACTACATATTTTTAAATGGAATAGATGCTAAGATTCTTTTTGTTTAATTTTTTTCCTCTTTCTAATGTTCAAAAAAAATTTCCGGTTTGAATGTCAAAATCTTGTAATAAATCATAATTCATATGATACTTAAATAAGTACATAATAACAAACTTATTGTGAATTAGATTACATCAAATATATACTAACGCCATGTTAAAAAACTTAAATAATTTTAGTTATTTTTAAATATTTGACCAGGATTTTGATTCAGTATAGAATTATATCGGTAAAAAATAATATTAATTTTTAAAAAATACTAATAATCTAAGAAACTACTTTTCATTCTTTGGTGGAGATATTCGACACACTATATTGAATATATATTTAACAAATTGTATATTAGATATAGATATATGTATTTTTTTTTCACATATATTTTCTCTCTGTCACTATTAGTCTTTGAAAAAAAAACATTAATTAAAACAAAAATCTATATGGTTCCACGTTTTATTTTCTTTCCAATAAACATTATTCTCGGAATTTTCATGTTTTGTGGAAGAACAACTTAACTGCTTCCTCCGAATGGGCCGCTCACAGTGACGCGTGGCCCACTGATTCACGCATTTCGCTCCTACGACACCTCAACAGTTCTTCCGTCTTAACGAAATTCCCAAACTGACCTTCCCTTATTTTCGTACGTGTCGCGATCTCATTGGCTAGCACTTGCATGGCCCATGCAAAACCAAACTCTATTTATACACAAACACACTCATCTCTGCAAATCTTTGCCTCAATCATCTCCACACAAAACCCTAATCTTCATAAAATTTCCAATTTTTTCATTCACTTCTTTGCCACAAATCCAATTAAGAAAACTCAATCACCAATTCCATAACCTCACCTTTCTTTCTCTTGTGGGTGATTGCTACCTTCCTTCAAAACCAAAAGCCATGAGCCCTTCACAGTTCCATTCAAAGAAAGAAATCACCTCCACCAATAACAAGAACACCAATGGACTCCTACCACCACCTTTGAAAATCAACAGAGAATCTCATTTCATAAAGAAATCGTCTTCATCACCACCACAATCCTCATCCTCATCTTCATCATCAATATCATCCTCTCTAGTTAATGCAATGACACAAGGAATGCCGACACAAGGAATCCTCTCTAGACCGCAACAACAACGTCACCCTGTGATCATTTACACACATTCTCCAAAAGTTATCCACACTCAGCCCAAGGATTTCATGTCACTGGTGCAAAAACTCACCGGCCTCTCTCATTCCGATGAGGAGGAGGAGGACGATGACAATCTACCCCCGCAACAACCTTCAAAGCAGGAATCTGGGGGTGTGATAGGAGACAAGGAAAGTGATAGAGAAAGTGTGATTGTTGTGAGAAACGAGGAAAACGAGGCATCGTCGGTGATAACCGAGGAAAATAATTGTAGCAGCAGCATGGGAGAAAACCAAGTTAACTCCTGTTTCATGGCGGGGGAGGGGCCAATGCTGGAGCCTCCGTTGAACCCTTACGTGACCATGTTGCCGCCGAGCTCGGCAAAGTTCGTGTGTTCGAGTCAGCCATTGATGAATTACTCAGATTCTTTGTTCTTCTCACATAATTTGAGGACCTCTATTCCATCATCGGCCACGTTTGAAGGGAGGAAAGAGTTCCGTGAGCATTGATTATATAGTTTAAACTTTTTCTTTTTGTTTGAGTGAATAAAAGTTCTAGTTTTCCAGGATAGAACTTCATTTTTTTTAAGAATTATAACGGTTTTATTTTCTTAGAAAAGTTGTATCTACAGGGATTTTTACAGTTGTTGGTTTAATACTCAGTTTCAATAGCCTGTGATTCAGAAGAATAAAGAAAGACATAGCTTTCTAAGCGACATGTTTGCCATGACATGATCCTTTCCTTTTATAGCTTCATAGAACTTCCACATGCTTTGTGGATCATGTTTGGTTTTATACGTACATGCGTTTTAATTTGTGTACACGTATATTTTTGGAAAAAACACGCGAATCATGAAGCTGAAAAAGTTCCGTTCTCAAGTATCAGATGCCATTTTCTAAAAGCATGATCTTAGGTGGAGAATAGTTTGGTACCACCACCAAATTTACGTGGTTTCCACACAAGTAATAAATATTTCAGAATCCCACCTAATAATTTTTCTGAGGGGACAATCAATTATAAGAAAGAATAGATCTTTTTGTTTAAATTAGAAGTATAAAAGCATAACAATTGACAGACCACAGTTTTTAAATGAAACAAGACGTGTGAGACAATGGCAGCAATAAAAATAGCTTGCTCCAACAGTATATATGCGAACATTGTTTTGTCTGTTTTAAACAAACAAACGACACTTTTGGGAAAGTCGCACATGTGACACTACAAACAATTAGGGCCAGGAATCAAGACGAAAAATTATATCTGTTTTTGGGATGGCCAAAGTTTGTCAATCAGAGCTTTAAACTAAGCTGTCATTTTGTTTTGGGCAGATCTTCAAGCTATAATATTTTGAGGTGAGAATTTTGCCGTAATGTATATATTGTTATGCTATCAACAGATCATTATTTAAAATAATACATAATTTCAAATGTTGTAAAATATATGTCTTCAGAAAAAATTATATAGTCAAATTATTCATGGTTAATGATGAATTCTATACAAATCTTTGGATGCATACTACACCATATAGATATCTCCGAATATAGTTTATTCCATGACATCACCAGGATCTTAACCCTAAATTACTTAGTGAATATTTCAGCTAATACTGATTTTTGAATTAGTTAATTATGCATTTCTCAGCAATTAAAAAAATTATGTATTTACATATTTTTTGTAATTTGTTTGACAATATTATATATTTGTTTGTCTCAACACATACAGAAGTGAGATCCCTTTCAAGTTCTCATACACATACATATATACACAAACACACACATATGTACTGACTAATTGGATGCTATGCAAGAGTTTTTACGTGGGAAGGGTGTAATTTCATTTTTCTAATTAATTGCAATACTTTCACTGTTGAGTTTACACCTTTAAGATCTCTATTTACAAGAGAAAAGCAATATTAAACAAAAACATATACACAGCACATTTAACCATGCATGCATGAATCTATTTTTTCTTCTTTTCCTCTCTATCTCTTTCAATTGTAACAGGAGCTGCTGGCACGCTGAACCACCATTCCTTTAATCTCCTCATCCATCTCTCAGTGCTAGTTTTCCTTGGAGGCGAATATCTTGTGAATATCTCCAAGAATAGTAGCAGAACTATGTATTTAGTAGGCAAGAAAGCCAAAATCAAAGCTATTGATAGAAGGCCAAAGGCCAACTTCTCTGTGGCCTGAAAATCATATAAACGGAAACAGGTATCCTATATTATATGTGACACTCATGTTTCTAATGAATTGGATGAAATACATAGCATTTTAAGAAGATTAATAGCTTATGTTGCCAGGTGTAAAAGTTTTCACACTGTCAACCAATCAGAGATGACTTTTAAGACAGTTTTTACGAAATCAAGAAACTTATCATAGAGGGTGATTATGGTTGGAATGTAAACAGTGTATCATGTATTGTTCATTAAAAATTAAATACTAGCAAAAGGGAAAGAATGAGACAGCACCTGAGGAAAAATGGACAACAACAGGCCGCGAAACTTGAGCAAAATTACGTTGCCATCTTGGATGAGCTGTTCAGCTTGAGAGACAGCATTCTGAACGGCCAAAAGCTGTTCCATTGTATTCATTGGGGGAGGAGCAATTACTTTAACTTCAGGAACTGACCTATCTTGGCTAAAACATCGAGTAATTATCATAAAAACAGCAAATAACACAAGCACCAGTGCTGCCGCATAGCCAAGCCAATTCCTGCGAATAATCAGATTATCTTAGTTAATGAAATGAAACAAGGGAAAAGCACCACAAAGAATGCAGAAAATGAGAACTGAAGGGCTTATTTGGTTTGAATAAAACATTTTCTGATTTCAACATTTCTTGTACAATGTTTGAAAATATGAAACTAAAAGAAAACAAAGTGACATTGTGAAATTGTGAATGCTAACAAAGAAAAGTAACTTTTTACAGATCAAACAAGTTCTGAAGTATTCAGAATTTCTGTTTTTCCCTCAGATAAAATATTTGGTGTTTCTTATATAAAGAAGAAAAGAAACTAAAGACCTGCATCATATGAAAACATGTACTAAAACACCAACCAGACAATTAGATTGAAAATTGCTTAGATATGATTCATATGAATCATGTTAGAATATGAAGAAAACATTTTGTGATACCATTATCAGAATATTTTGGAGTATCTTACACGATCCCTTAGCATGGTTTTTCACAACGAACCCAAGATTATATAACTAGAGGCTGTTGCTTTGTCTTCTATATTACATCAAATTGCATCGGATAAGAACAACAACAATTTCAAATTATTCAATCTCTATTCCTCTTTCCTCCTCTACATTAAAGCCCTATAATTTCAACAAATAAAGCCTATAACTTCTGAATCTATGAATTCTTACCAAGCTTCATAAATGCTTATTCAATGTTGAAACTTGATAGGAAAAGCTTTGCTGCTCTTAGTTCTACCCGAGCGGAGTCCAAATGGTGTAAAAGAAACCCAAAAAATAATTCTTGTTCAATGTTATTGAGTTATTCCCAACACCTTTTATTATTACAATAGTATCCCATAGCAAATCATCCAGAATTTCCCCCTGAAAATTACTTCTCAAATTTCTATAACAATTTCATAAATTTCCATGAAAAAATATATTTTCTCTCTCCTGCCTCTCAACAAAATACAGATCAACAGAATATTACTTGATCTAAAGAAGTTTTACCTGTAAATGATGAAACTGAAAAACAAACAAAACCCTAAAGACTTCCACGGATCATCCCAATATGCCAAAGATTGAAGAGACTTCCCAAGTTCATTAATAGGAAAAAGTAACTCCTGAAAGTAGATGAATTGATAAGTATCGGAATAGGATAATACTTAAGCTAGATTAACTGTTCTAAAATTTATGATTCTACAATCTGTAGCAGTTTGACTAAAGGGTTATAAAGAGCATATCAAAACAGTACCTTCATGACAGCTAAATTAGTGTCAATACCGTCAACTTTAACACCATCAACTGTCGCTTGTGCAGATATAACCTTTTTATGATTGTTCTTAGATTCCTTAACCGCTATTTCCAATTCAGTCATTTCTCCAACAGATATCTCACCCACAGCAATTCTGCTCTCATTTGAGTTGTTTGAACTTGTTCCAAATACAAATCCTAAGTTAGAAACCATGTCCAAGGCTGAGATAGAATGCATTCCACTACCACCCTTGAAATCTTTCTCACGATCTGACTCTCTTATGTTTACCATATTTGCAAGGGTTTCTAATATCACGTCTCCACCAGGAAGCTGATCACATAAATTAAACATGAGAAGAGCATCATTCTGTATAGGAATAGGTGAACTAATATCCTGAAGAGCTTGTAAACGCAAAATTCCTAAAACAGCCTTCCAAAGCACTTCATCTCGTGCAACCCCTTTAATTCCGTATTTGCTTATGAATTTGTGAACATACAGAATCTCCTGGATGATAGCTAACCAATAATCACGACGAGCATGACCTTTAAGTTCTGGAAACTCTAGTACAATGGGTTCTGATCTACAAGAGAAGTACTTTTGAAAGTTAATAGCAAGATAACTTTTCAGCAGTTATAATAGTTAAATTACTTACAGGGATGATGAACTATAGAAGACTGCCTTGTCAAAAAGTCTGGTACCCCATGGTCCAGTCAACTCAGGTTTAACAACTTGTTTAAGATCTTCTGATAAGTCATATCTTTTTGGTTTGTCATAGGATACAACGCGAAGTGCTTCGAAATGAAGTGCATAATCTGTCAGGATTAACCTTCCTGCATCATGCCACAGGGGAAAGTTAAGGATAAACAATGCATACTCCTACTTTATCACTAAGTATATATAATAATTTGGTGGGGCATGAGCTTAAGAAACATGGCTGATAAATATTTTTTTTTTTTGCACGCTTACCAGGCCAGGTGGATACTCCAACATGCTCAAGGACTGGCTGTGTTGTGACTGTACCATCAATCTCGAGAATCTTCTCTCCTCTAGAGGATCTTACAGCAGCCAAAAGAGACGACTCTGAATTGCTCTTCATCTTTCTTATAGCTCTGTTAAAATGAAAATAAAAATTAAATAATTTATACAAAAAAAAAAAATGTTCATACCACTAATCACATACTAAAAATACAAGAAAACAACAGACTGTTGCATCAGAAACTGAAGCAGATAAATACATAAGCTCGATCTTTGAAATTAACAACTATAAAATAAAAACTAAACTGAAAGTTTCATTAAATCATTTTGGCGTGTGATTAGAATCAATGAACCTGGACCTCAGTCCACAAGCCTTTCTGGCAGATAACCATCACATTTATGTGCATACACTTGCCTGAATTTTCATTACAAACTTAATAAAGTGCTCGTGTGCTAATATGGGGAGAAAGGCTTTCTCAAATAATAAGCTTAACTGTCTTGAGTCTTTAAACAACACCATCACCATTTCCCGTTGCTAAAGGATATAGTAAAACTGCACAAACCCTTTTCCTGTTGTTAAAGGAACCCAGAAGTGGCTTCTGAGTTTTCAGAGAGCAATATAGAGATGGGGTAAAAAAGAAAAAAAGGAAAAAAAAAATACTTTGGTACGCTTTATTGAATTATAAACAAAGAACCTATGGAAAAATTCTCCTTCTAAGGATTTTCCCTTTCAACAATAGAGCTAAAGCCTAGTCCTCAAATGATGACAAAACAGAATTCAATATTTAAGCATTTAACCGAATTCCCTGCCTCTACAGCTTTAACCAACAACTATTTCTAACTACTAACTACTCTCTGCCCTATCATCTTCTTAGTGCTGTTGGCACAAACATTAAATCTAAGGGTCCATAAATTTCCCTAAAACTACTTCTGAAAAACTGCACTGAATTTTAAGCAGAACTAAAAACTTTTAATGAATTTTTTTCAACGCTATCTATGTTATTAAAGTTGTTAGAAACCAAGAAATGAGAATGGGAAAGAAATGGAAGATTTTATTGAATAAGATGAAAAGAACAAGAAATAGGAGAGTACTTCCTCCTCTGAGGGCTTCCCCTTTTACAAGGGTGCCATTGCTCTATTCCCACAAAGGTCTACTAATCTGAATGCTTCCCCTTTACCCTAGTATCTTCCTATTTATAGATAGGATGTCCCTCTAATATGTAACTACTCTAATTCCCTTTATTCTATATCCTAACAGGATATATATGTAATAACAAAAGATGAAATAAAATACACAAGCAAAGATGCCTTACTAAAAAAGTGCTGATTATATAGTATTCTTGTGTGATTTGGAAAGTCTTCCCGATTAAGTGCGTATAGCTACTTGTAGAGTAGCCAAAGTGGAAGGGACAATAGCAGAGGTGTTATGCCTTCAATCATACCTATACAAAGCCTTAGTACTAAACTATATTTTCATATGTTCTTCTCTCTATGTGCTTGAAATTTCAACAAGTAAAGAAGAACAGTACTATCTGTATTCTTGTAAGCCAACCCTCCCACAGTTTCATTCTCTTATAAATTCATAGGATAAACATTGCAGAAAATAGATGGGAGGGATTCCACTAAACTGTTTCAGAAAAATATAGGACCACTTCAAAAAGTTAAGAACAATTAGAAGGAACTTAAACAATTGATAACTCTTAAACTACTCAAAGTAAACTCTGTGTCTAAATTTTGCTAGAAAACTTCATTTTCATGTTCTAAAAACTTAAATGTCTTCATCCTGTTTAGAGCCATGGTAGCATCTGAACCAACACTTTTTGTGCTTCTCTTCCTAACAGGAGAAACTAAGCCAAGAACCAATTAGCAAAGCTCTCAAAAAATTAAAGTAGTTTTTCAATGAACAAAAGTCAAAAACAGAGCTAGGTGCTAATTATATGAGTTTCTATTTTAAAGAAATAAAGCCCAAAACGCTAGGTCAAACACTACCTAAGTAGAATTTTATAAAACTAGGGAAGGGTGAATAATCGATCAACACAGATATATATCAGCCAGTTTCCTTTTAAACTATGAATCAAATGTGAAATAGCATTTGTCAGCACTCCTACTGACAAATATGTCCTATGCCCTGCCCCAAAAAAATGAAGAAAGGAGATGAGAAAAAAAAAATCAAACATGCCCATACAAAAAAGCAGCAAATGGCTTGTATAAATGAAACTCAAAGGAATACCAGACACAAGAAAAAGATACATTGTACTTTCAACTTTCAAGGTAGAATTTCAAACCTTTCTAAGCCACTGAGGTACTTGTCATAGATGGGGAACTGAAGGCGACCACCAGTTGATGAACTCAGCACCTCAAAAAGATTTTCACTAATGATGACATTGGCAATGATTGGAATTGAAGGGGCTATCCGACAGAAAGCTTCCAAACCAACAGATACGTCCTCATCAACCTTCTAGAATGTTTGACATCAATCTTTAGAAATACCAAATTACTAAAGATAACACAAACAAACTATGCATATAAGACACTAATATTCATCATTACGAGGACATATGCTTAATAATTATATCTATTTGTATGCATATAACAATGGAAACTCACAAACTATAAGTTCAGAGAATACCAGAGAAGATATTTTGAATATGATTTGTGTTCATCCATAGAAATGAACAGACATAACTAATACAGAAAGATATATATTATTAATTTAAGAATATTCTAGTTATTCATTTCTTGGAACCATATTCCTCATTTTATTGTATAAGGTCCACCAGTATTAACAGCAATAAAGTCAATCTCAAAATATTGTACTCTGAAAAACATACATTAGTTAAAGGTTGGCTGTCAGCAGCAGGGACTTCCCAAGCCAACATCATGTCGAATGTCAAACGGCGGAATGTTTTATCAAAGAGATGACCAGTCATTTGTGTAGTCAGGAAAAGTGCCTTGAAACAGCAATACTCCAATAAGTTCCTCGCATATCGTGATGGATGCTTTATAGAATCAGAAGCCTCTTGATTGAAGCTCTCTTGAAGATCACTTGAAGAGGTTCTGAGGATTCTGCATTATTTGTTTTTCTTATTACAGTTGAATTTCCAATCAATTTGTGTCAAACAAAAAACAGGGGAAGGTCCAATGCTACCTAATACTCATACAAAATCCAACAAGACCAAAATCTGAAAAGTGATTATGAAGCAATAATTCCCAAGTAAACAAGCTAATATGTACAGAATTGCACTTACTTTGAGCATCTACGAACAACTAGGTTTGCAACAGGAGATAGCTCTCGTATAAAATTCCTCCCAGCAGAAGGAGATCTTTCCATCTCTTCAAATTCTTCATCAAAGTAACTTTTCTTGCCAAGCAACCATTTAAATGACCCTTCTTTTACCAAACCTTCAAACATATTTCTGGTTTTGCTGCCTACAGCCATCAATTTTCACCTCACGATCTTATCGGTGTTGGAAAACAAGATATCCAATATCCAATCTATCATAAAGGTTACCAATTAAATAAGTCCCACCAAATTGAATCCTCAAAACTATGAAATCAAACTACCAAGTATGAACCTAGAAAAGCTCAACCTATCCAACCCCATCAGCATGACTTAAAGATATTTCAGTTGGAACAGAGTGGTCACACTTTCATACTACAAACAATTCCTAAAATGGAGAACAAAATTCTCAATAAGCACTTAAAGAAGAAACAACAATGAATTAGACTTCTTCCATCAAAAAAATTAATTCGTCTCAACTTATCGAGGAGTCAGATGAGAAAGTTACCATAAAAATTAAAGTTCATTAGTTAATCTGTGAAACATAATAGTGCTACACACGTTCTAAGATCAAGGTGCCACTAACTCACAGAAGCAAAAATCCAAATTGAGGACAAATAAAACACAAGGGGTGCATAACAAAAAGGGTGCTTAACTATTTCAGTTTCGATCACACACAATTACGATTTCACTTGCACAAACTCATCAATGATCACCGTCCTCCTAAATTCACACAAACAAATGAATTAGACAGACATTCAATCAGGCAGACATTGAATCAGAGGTGACCCCACCAAACAACACCGAACAAAACCCAAGTGACCTACCTCTAAGCGCATAAAAATCTCAACTTTGGCAAATGGGCTAACTTGAAATTGAGAAATTTTTTACGATCCCCGAAAGCGAAGGGATTGTGAACCACCCCATTGCAACAAAATATGGAACAAGTGCATAACTTGGATCATTAGAAAGAAAAAGAATCCATAGTTGTATTGATTAAAGTTGATGAAGGAAAGAAAAGAATTTTCAGTGATGGATAAGCACAAAGAGAGAGAAAAAGGTTTTATCTTTCTGATAGGGGAAATACTGGAGTCGGTACCCTCTGAGGGACATAATCAGGAGCTACCAGATGCAAGGAAAGGAAAAAAATAATAATTAGATATTCCAATTTAAATTTGTGATCATTAAAAATAATTAAATATTAACACTTTAATTTTAATATTTTCACTTAATTGGAATTTATTATGTATGGAGTTTTTAACACTTTCACTAATTAATTTAAAAACCATATATAATCTAACCTAAAATTAATATAGTTTATTTTGGTGAAAAGTATTTCTTTTGTGAAAACACCATACCATATAAATTGAGGCATAAACTGAAATATAGTTTCTTAGAGAATGCATCTTATGCTACCTTAGCTCATGAGATTAATATTAATGGGGATGATGCATGTGAAAGAAATACCTTTAAATGTAGTCATAAACAGGATATTATTTTTATTTTTTTTAACATAATCTTCATACAATTTTTGTATATATTATTTTTATTGTAATGTTTTTTATTATATAACAAAAATATAGACATAAGACCTTGTAACTGTGTTTCCAGTAATGAATATAATGAATTTACATTTAGTTGGTAACTGTATATGTTTAACATTTTGAATAGAAATGATACTTTTACTCTCTTTTTTCCAAGTTACATGTATGTTGTGGTAAAATATTAAGTGAGTAAATTAATTGACACAAAAGCTTTTGAATTTAATAAGTAATATAAATTCAAATTTAAGTATGCAAATATGTTAAATATTCTAAAAAAAGATATTACATGTAATAGTCCCATTCACTCAATTATATTTATGGTACTTTAAAACAATATATAGTTAAATTAAAATTTTAACTATTTTATTATTTATTTTTAAAAACTTTATGATTTATGTAAATTGTCGTTTTTAAACCTTATCTGATTTTACTATAAAAGTTTGAAATTAATTCTCATTTTTTTTATCACATGACACTAGTAAGAGGGTGGTAGAGTAAAACTCATTTATAATATTTTGTAGTCTTTGATGAGTTTACATTAAAGTTTTGATTCTCACAAGTTTTTGTAAATAAGTAGATGATGTTTCTTCAAAACTATCTTAGATTTTGACATTTTAGATTTTTTTTCTATATATTTAATGCTATTTAAGGTAGTTTTTAAACCTTTAGTTTATGTAGATTGGAAGGCAATAAGGGAAAGTTAATAATCATACTTCAATTCACTTTATATGAAATTTGGTAGGAAATTAAATTGAATATTTAAAGATACTAAGGTAGATCTTGGAGTTCCAATAATATATTTTGTAGGATTAGAAACGATCCTAAAGGTATAATTTGACTAGTTGCATAAAATATTTTTTAAATGTAAAATTTTTTTTAAATGTAAAATTTGACTAGTTATATGGGTTATTATATATAATTGAGATAGTTAAAAAAAATATTTGTTGCATAATATTTTTTTCTTATATATTTTTGTTCAATTGATATATCATTCAAACAAGAATGAGATAGAAAGATTAAGTTATTTTCTTTGATATTTTCTTATTTAAACAACTGTCTGTTGCATAAGTTATAGTGATCATTCAACAAAATAATAAGACAGATAATATCCCCTTCATGAATTTCCTTTAGGTGACTTTACACGATGAAATTAATATGATTTTATGTTGATAAATGTTCTATATGATTGATAATAAATCATGAATGAGTGAGAGTGTGATTGATTACAAGTTATAAGTCGTAGAATATAATTGATGATATGTTAAGAATGTGAATATATAAGTGTTATCAATATGATGATATGTGTGTGCTAATAGTTATCACATAGATACTAATAAAATGTGATAAGATTTTTTGGATATTTAAACTTTAATGATACACCCGTTAATTAGGCACAAAGGTATCATGAATGAAGAGTTAATGAAAAATTCATATACACTAATATGAGGATGAAGAGTTATTAATATTCAATTAAAAATCTAGAAATCACCTTATTATTTGAAATTATCTAGTGATAATTTTATGCCTGAAATTAGTAGCATTTTAAAATAAGTTAGTTTTTGTTTATTTAATATAATTTGTGATAAGTGATTTTCGTAATTATTCATATATTAATTATATATTATTGAGATGTTTGTAATAATTTTATGTTTGTATTAACTGAGTATGAAGAACTATAATTACTTGTAACAAAGTTTTATTCAAAAACATTGATTCAACTTAATACATTTTGTGACAATTGATCCTATACTCAATAATAATAATAATAATAATAATAATAATAATAATAATAATAATAATAATAATAATAATAATAATAATAATAATAATAATAATAATAATATCTATTTAATATAATTTTCAGAATGAATCAATACCCTTAATGAAATAATTGAACATGATATAATATCACTATCATTGTTATAATAGTGAAACTCACTTTATAACTTTTTATGTGTAACTAACATTGTAACCATCATTATTATATTCATTTTCATATTAAAAAAACTCCACAATCTTTTTATCATTTAAATATTTTTAAATATGTGACAAGCAATAAAGATTTATTTTTTAAAATATTAAAATTTTAAAATTGATATCTACGAATTATATATCAACAAATACACATAAGTGATTTCTTAAGATTATATTGACTTGTCAACAAGTCTAAAATTATAATTTACCAATTTTTATGTTTTTTAAATGCATAATAAAAGAAATAACAAGAAAAGGGGTACTAGAAAAAGGATAAGAAATTAAGTAGAGATCCCTCGTTCAATAAAAAAAATAATTCATGCAAGATATATGACAAGGAAAAAAATGTGAAAGTGAGAAAAGAAAGATATCTAACCTATAAACAGGTAAAGAGATTGAAAACAATTAAAGAGATGGAAAAAGAAGGTGAGAATAGAAGAACACGTGGACATGAAGTAGTGAAGAATTAGGTTTTATAGTTCAATCCTCTAACACCTAACATTAATATGGGTTAGATATACCTTTATCTCATTCATTTCTAAAGTTAGGTAATGAAAAAAATAGAGTGTTGATGAAATTTTAAAGAATCTTTTGGTGTTTGGAACTTTTTATTTTTAAGAATAAAAATATCTCCAATTTTGTTTTTCAAAAATTTGTATAAAAAAACATAGGATACACTTTTTCATGTAACTCGTTCAATTGAAATATATTCCGAATATATGATAATTATAAATCAGTCTTCTTATATTATAAGGTTGAAAGAAGAAAAATTTAGAAAAGAAGGAAAAAATAGTTCAGTTTGTCATGGGCCTTCTTGTTATGGGCTTTCGCTACGGTTTTAACAGTAATGAAAATTTCATGGTTTTTTTATCTGCACCCCTGTGAGTACTAAATGCACCTCTATATTACAAGCAAAAAGACTAAAATATTTACCCTCACTTCACTGCTCTATTGCCACTGCATTATTTTGGGAGGAAAAAGAAGAAGAAAAGAGAAGGTAAAATGATATGTTTAGTTGGAAGTTTCTTCTGAAAAACTTGTTCAAGAAGATATATTCCGGAAAGCTTGTTCTAAAAATTTTATTCTAAAAAGCTCTTCAGAGAGTTGTTTTGGAAATATTCCTTTGAAAAATTCGTTCTGAAGTATATTTTATATGCTTTAGAAAACCAGTTTAATAAATTATGCTCCAAAAAATTTGTTCTAAAATGCATTCATGTTTCAGAAATTTTATTCTAGAAATCATGTTCTGAAAATCATTCTTTAGAAATTCCAGACATATTGTTTTGGAAGATTTCCACAAAAAATAATCCAAAAATTACATTTAAAAGTTATGGGGGATGCAATTAGAAATTATGGGAGTGCAGGAATTCCCAAAAGAAAAACCATAAAACATCAAATCATAATCTTTTATATGTATAAAACCTTATTTAAACATATTTTACGTGTTATAAAGCGAAACTGAAATCTTACTAAAAAAGGAAAGTTAAATTATCTGTTTACGCAATCAATTGGTGTATCATTAAAATATGAACCAGTTCCTTTCAGCACAAAACTTTCGTACAACACAAAACTTCTAAAAGCATTATTCACTTACTATTTTACCCCATCTCTTGTAGGTTTGTGTACTTGCTCCATTTAGACAAAAAAGTACATAAATTTAATTAAAAATCCTAAGTCAACTTAATTTACGTAATTGATAATATATTTTTCCATCTTCTCTTTAAACAACACATTTTCAACTTCACAAACATAAAAATCAACATTTCCTTCCTCACATAAATATATATTTTCAAGGCTCTTCCCAAAAGTGAAAACACTTAAACAAAATATGTTGAAAGGATAAACAGAATGGTGATGTTAAATCCAAGAAAAAAACAGTGAAATTAATAGAGTAATGTGAGTAGTTGCATTCATAGTTGATGAGTTGGTAATTGGAATTGAGGAATTGTGTTCTAACGTATTGTCTTGGCCATATATGTGACTAGGAATAATGTGTTATGTGAATAGCAGTTAGAAAAAGTCTAGGTGCAAAAAACTTCTCTGTGGAAATGGGGGCTGATGTGAAGTGAATAATTAACAGCAACTGAATGGCAGATTACAAACTCAGAATCCCTCACCAGTGTTGTGAAGAGACAGAAGTCTTGGTTTTGGTCCAAACCATATCATGCCAAGTCAACACCACTTGACCTTAACAGAGGGAGGTGAACATGTTGGTTTTAAGAAGATAACAACAAAATTGGGGTGAGAGTGTTTGTTGCAATTGTAGAGTCATCAACTTTGTTTTCAATGTTAAGTGAAGAGACCATACAAACAGATACTGATGGTTTTGCTTCCATTTTGGCAAAACTGGTGGGGTTATGGTATACCTCACCACCTAGCAACTTCCACTTTCACTTCAGAACTTGGTAGTGACTTGTGAGCCCACTGTACTTGTGCTTGGATCCTTGAACTTTGAACTTGCCCAACTTTTTTTGGTAGAAGACTACTTTATTATCCTTTATAAGAAACAATTTTGATAAGGTAAAATCATGTAAAAAGTAAAACTTTAACACTAATAGAAAATTTGTACACTAAACTTGTGATCACTATTTGCTTGTATCAAGATTTGAACTGGTGTCTTGATGAGGTGGACTGAGACCTGATCCGAGTCCGAGTTCGAGTATTTGAAAATCCAATCACTATTTGTTTGTACTAAGATTTGAACTGGTGTCTTGACGAAGTGGACTGAGACCTGATCCGAATCCGAATACTTGAAGATCCGAGTGATGGATGATTCATGCATGGATAGAGTAATGGGTAAGTTAATTTGATGATTAGTGTTCTCCCCCAACTACTACCTCCCAACATGTGTCCCCAAATCTCAATCCATATTGGGAATATATGATATACCCATCTTTCAAGCATTTAACTTTAAGACCCTTTAAGTCCATATTCCTCCTCCTTATTCATGCATGGTAGCTCTAAGAGACAAGGAAACAGCATGGTCAAAAGTGGGTCAAATAAGGAGATTGAGTTGGAGTGAAGAAGCAAAAGTGGCTTTAAAAGGTTCACAAGCTCTTATCATTTTCCTGAAGTTGGAGAACCCACATTGCCCATCCTCTTTTCAGCATGCTATGGCCCATTCAAGCTGTCCTCTTCTTCTACCAATTCCATGGATGCAATGCATCTAACCCCTCCTTCCCCTTTCATTAAACAATAACAACAAATGTGCTACAACCTCATTAATGCTTTCTCTCCTCAATCATTCACTTAATGAATTGGCAACATCCACAAGATTTCATCAATTCATTGCCTCAAGTGGGTTCCATGCACACTGTTCCCCTTGGATTTGCCTTGTGCTTTGTCATGTTACTACAATTGTTGCACTCACCCCTCATTACACTGCCAAAATGGATAAGCAATTTCCTTGTTTTACCGACAAACCAGATTTTTAAACTACTTCTTGACAAAGCATCGCCTCTGGCTCAATTGACAGCACTTTTATATGAGCATAAAACATCAACTGAAAATTACTACTTTCTTCTTTTCCCTCATACCCCCCTTCTTGATTAACATGGTCCATTCCAAAGAGACCAAAAGAGATATGGAAGCAAATTCTTAGACAAATCTCATATCACATACTAACAGTGTTCCTTTAGTTTAAGTCTTACAGATGAAAAAAAAAAAGACAGTAATAAAAATGATCAACCAGATTTATGAACTGTTATGTTATGATAGAGTTAAGTACTATTGTATAATTTATGTAATCAACTTGTGAGACAATATAATATTGTGATTGTGATAAGGGTTGACCACTAATTTTGATGGTTCTAGTTTCATTAACAACTCCTTTAGCCAGGTTCATCTTATTATAAAAAGCCTAAGTAGGTGTTAGTCGACATAGCCAAGTGAAATAGCGACATCTCCTGAGAGAAATTGAAAGATAAACACTGTTGAATTTGCAATAAAAAAGAAACACTTGTTAATATTATTGTTGTTGCCGTAGGTCCTACGAGACATGGACCTCATAGTTGATTCATGATCGCAACAATTCAATCTGGGGCCATGTGTGGAACTTGGTAGAATGGAATCACGAGAACAGTTTTTCACAGTAGTTTTTGCAAGTAAAATATTTGCCAAGAATTTCAGCAAGATTTGGAATTAGTTATGTGAGATTTATTTATGTACGATTAATATTCTCAACCACCAAAAAGTGACATATACGAATAACCAGCCAAATTCAAATTCAACTTAGAATCTCAAAGTTCAGATTGACAAGTAACTAATAGACATCTTTGGCAATTGACAAGGAAACTAATACTTTGGATTGACTAAAATGGTAAAAACACTGAAATTAAAGTCTTGGGTTGTTACATTTGAGGTTACCAAACTGGTTATTTTTGCTACCATGATGGTCAAATTTATTTCTTAAAGAAAATGAGAAAGGGAATTCATCAAATTCAATAATTTTTTGAATGTGTATGGTAATCAGAATAATATGATTCGAGAACAATTTTATTCCCAAAATCATAAAAAGATATGAGCCTTTTGTACTCAGAAAATGAAAGAATCCTTGTACTGGCATGAGCTTTTGAACTTTGAGGTGTAAATGTATCTAGCAAGATTATTGATCATGCATGAATGAATAATTATACTATGTTGTTCTTGCTGAATAATGCATTTTTGTTACATAACACTATCTGGCTATTGCAATTTGCAAACATATCAAACAAAAAATGTTAGGTTCAAGATCTTGCATGCACAAGGGCAATTAATTCCAAGTATTGTTGGATTAATTAATAACTAGCCTAGAATGCACATGCTTCGGTCGAAGGCAGAAATACATAGTAGAATTATTTCTTCTTATTTCTTTTTTCCTTTTTGATTGTTGTTATTTGAGGTATGATTATTGGTGTCTGTGTATTTGGCCATATATTGTCAAATCTGCAAGTACTGCAACCCACCACACCATTCCACAGATAAAAAATATATATGAAATGTGGGCTTTTTTCTTTTTATTAACTTCCATTTGATTTCTACACATGTCTGAAGGATTGTACAAGCAAGAATGTCCACTTGTGCTAGCAGCACAGAGTGGAAACAAATTGATCTTTGCAGAAAGTAAAAGTAAAAGAGCAGATGAAGTGTGATCTCATGTCTTGTATGGCTGCTGAGTTAAAACATCCAAAACTGAAGTCAAAGTGGCCAACTTGGTTGAAAGCAAGAAACTCCTCCATACCCTTCTCTCTTATACTTCCCTAACTCTTTTGCCTCTGATGCCCTTGCTCTCTGCCACAAATTAAAAAACTAAAGATGAATATAATATACTTTGAATTTGAACATTGAGTGACACAACTACTCATACCCTTGTCTTCTATCAAACATATTTCATGTTCACCATCTCTTATACTTATTCTTATCCATCAAAACAATTTGCACATATATGAATTCAGAAGTTTTCATGCTTATTGATTAAATACCACTCAAAAGGAGCAATCATTTAAACAACACAAAACTTTATTTTAGAAGTAGGTACCTGCATTGTTTCTAAAGCATCTGTCTCGGAATTGAAGTCATAAAAGGTACTTGCTGCAGTAAGCTTCAAGGAAAGGAACTGCAAAAGAGCCAAAAGTGGATTGCTATTAATATTAGTAAGGCTATGTTGAAACATAAAGTATCTTTCTAACAAAAAATGAACACCATCTTCTTCTCTCTCTTTTATTTTGATCACTTACCTCTACTTGATGCTGCAAGGACTGCACATAGTTTATGATTTCATCCAACATTACTGCCATACCCATGGTCTGCAAACATTGATTAGAAAGTTGAAATATAAGAGTTTGGTTCATGAAGTAACACAAAAATTGGAGCTTTTAAAGGAAACATGTCTCTACCTTGTAACATCCTGGAACAATATTCTGTAAGCACCTTAATTTCTCATTGATTTTCCCTCTTCTAACCTGAACAACAATAAATGATACACAAATATGCATTAGTCCACGTTCATCACAATCAAACAGACAAAAAAATTAGCCAAAGTGAGATTGAATATATTCATATATTTGATTGTTTCATTTTTTTTACTTTTGTGTTGTTATTCAACAATTCTTTCTTGGTTCGAAGAAAGTGAAGTTAGGAATCATATATACACACACCCTTTCTGCTAAACTGTGACTATCTGTAGCTTGACCTCTTCTGGCTCTCACATGGACCACTTCCTTTGCTTTCTCCTCTTCTGTCACATTGCTTTTTGCTCTCTTTCCTCTTCCAGAACTCTGAAATCATTCACAAAGTGAAAGCCAAATTCAGTCTTGCTCTTGCATACATTTTCAAACGAAATTATCCAACATAAGGCATGGTGCATGCATGAAAAAACAGCAGAAGAAATTTACATGTTTTATCTTGCTGCCACTCTCAGAAACTGCAGGAGTTGAGTTAGCCGAACTGGTCTCGAGAAGATCCATTGATTTCCTCTTTTTACCTTCATGGATCTCACTTTCTGCTTGGAAAATGGGGAGGGAAACAGGAAGTGCATTGTGGTTGACAAGGGCAGGGAAATTTTCTTCCAAGTTTCCCGGAAACTCAGGCTCTTGAGGGCCCAAGAAGGTGTCACAGGAGAATGGCATCAAGTTGTGCATAGTGAAGTTAGAGTTGTCTATGACATGGTGTTGGTTGATGCCAATGAATTGGTTTAAGAGTTCCATGCTTGGATCAATGTCTAAGAAGGGAAAGGAGGAGGGTCTAATGCTTTGCATTTGCAAATTTTCTGAGAATTCAGCCATGTGAATGAAGAACTGAGTGAGAGTTTATGAGGTGTGTTAAGTGGTATTTGGATAATGTGGGTTACACCTGTGGTATTTATACTGTGGAAATGTGACTACATTGGTGAATAGAAGGTATTCTGAGGTGGCCACGTGGCAGCTCAAGCTTCTGTAGTTTATGTTCCCTTAGTTGGCCCCTTGCACAGGGAAAAATGTCCAATATGAATAAGGAGCCATGTTTTGTGAGAAAAGCACGCCTAGTTTTGGAGCTTTTAGACTTTTGAAGTTGTGTTTGTGCTATCATTCAATTTTTTAGCTGTAGTGGGAATTAGAAAAAGTGCACTTGTTTAGTGGGGAAGCATGGCCTTGGTGCAAAATCTTCCAAAATATATCACCTTTCTCCTTCCTTATTCTATGTCACCACCATAACTTCCATTTTTCTTTTCATTCTCACACTTTATAGCATAATGTTCAACCATTTCCTCAATATCTAGTGTATCATCAATATTCATTCATGGCTCCTTCATTCTATAGTATTTAATTTTGTTTAAGTCAAATAATAAATTACTCCCTCTTTCAAATATTTAACAAAATTGTGTACTAAACATTCAAACTTATAATCATCTGTTAAATTATAACATATTGATTGATGCATTCAATGATTTTTTTTTTGTTTCTATGGCATTCTATTAGTCAGTTAATTAACCACTAATTTTTTCTTCTTCTCAAGTTTCTCTAAATTTACTACTCAGAGACTAATGTTTTAAAATCTAAAATAGATAATTAAATAAAAAAATCAAGTGAGAAACATGTATATTTATAAAACTATATAAATATATAAAAATATATATGATGAATCCAAGTAAAATCTATGAACTTAGAAAAAACAATTAAAAGCACACACAAATAAATGTATAAGTAGTTTATATATAAAATAATGCATTATCATTTAACAAAAAATATTTTAAAATATCTGATTAGACTAAATAAATAAATAATTATATTTGTTAAGATAGTTGTACTTCTGGTTGGAGAAAGTTATATAACTCAAAATTATACAAATCTGGATATTTCACAATAAAGTACTGTTCCATTCCAAAAAAATTTGTACCAATCAAATCGATTGTTACCTACGTCACTATTCACTACCCTGGTACTTGTATACGTGCAAGAATTTCATCCATAAAACTATTAAAAATAATCTGCTTACAATATTTTTATAAAAATAACTACATAATAACTTTTTTTTAATAATAAAGCATTATATTAAAATAAAATAATAATAAGTTTAGTTTTATAATAATTATATAAAATAAGAAAAACGTCAAAATATCGTTATTCTAAGAAGATTAATAGTAAGATTGGATCAAATAATATGTTTTCTTTACAAGTGAGTTAAACTTAAATCAATTGGTTAGAGATAGAGTAACTGATTCTATATCTTTAACTTTAAAACTAACTCAACTCAGCTAAAATTATTAAATAATATTAATATCAATAATACTGTTAATATAATTATTATTCAATTTGTTCTGTTATTTTATTATATAAATGCGTTTTATTAAAATATTTAATTATATAAATATTACTAATTCAATCAAATCAAACTTAATTAAAGATGAGATAAAGTTGAATCGAGTCTAGTAAAAACTTACTTCAATATCCGACCCAAAATGTTATTAAATTGAGTAATGAGTTAGTTTAACTCAGACTCCGTTAATACTTTTTATACTCTATTATCATTCTGTTTTCTAAAATCAAAATAAATTTAAAAATCACATGCTAAAATTATGTTGAAATTGATCTTAAATTCATTAAATGCTCAGATATCATATTATTAAAGTACCCAATAGAAAGGTATACAGGAAAAATTAAAATCTCAACAGAATTTGAAAAGAAAAATGAGAAAGATCCCATTTCACTGGTTTTATGTGATTAGGTATAGCTAATTCATATTCTAATAATTATAACTTGATTTCTTTTTGGGTTTTGTTCTTTTGCTTCCGAATTGTTTTCCAAAGATTAAAATCAAAAGTTAATTTGATAATTATTTGAATAAGGAAAAAAAAGTACTTATATATATATTAAAGTAAATTGGACAAAAACAGGAAGAAAGCACCCTGGAAAGTTGGTCACTTAGTTTTGCACCCCATTGCAATGGTGAAGCAGAATATTTGAAATGGTGTATGTTGTGACGCATACTGTGCACACAAACTGTCATTGTTAGAGTGCGATCTTTTCTGCAACTTGTTCTTCACCCTTGTCCATACTTGAGGCCACATAAGCATGCTGCTTTATGTTCACTACCATTAAAACTCTTATTGTTACGTAATGGACCAGAGGGTATAGATCCATTAACTCACACCAACATGAATGTGTGAGAAAAGGACCAAACTTTAGCTTTCTTAATGACCAAGTCACGTTAAAACAGTGTGTTTGGTCAATGTATCATCAACCAACCTAACCAAGGGCCTAAACATCAAGGAAAATTTCTTTAGTATCAAAGGATTCTCATGCAAACAAACTGATACTATTTTATTGAAGGTTAAACTAAAGAAATAGTTTGATAAAACTAACTGGTTTAACAAAAAGTTCACAATGAAATGAAATGAAGTTTAAGAAAGAAAAATTGCATGCACTCTTATATTTTGTATTTTTCTTGTTATACGATTTGTTGAATGGACGTGTTTATCCAAAAACGTGGTTTAGATTCCATCTCATAATACATTGTTTAAACATTTTTTCATAATTATCGAAAATTTTATATCGACTAGAAGTGAGACGTTTTAATAATTTATAAATAAATATAAATCTTATTAGTTTTATATAAACTAAACTTTATCTTATAAGTTGATTTTGTAAGATTGAGTTACACTTAAAATATTTTTGATATGAAATCTAATAATAAATTTAATCTTGAATAGGTTAAAAAAAATATGTGAAACATGTTTATAAACTTGGAAGAGTCTTCAAGTTGTTCAAGCTTTCAATTCCTACTGTTTGGCCACAGAGTTTGTTGTCCTATGTTTGCTCATACTGCCTCTGATTTGAACTGATATTCGAGAAATGAATGAACCAAACTTTGAAACAGGCTTCTGACATGTGGGGTGTGTGTTTGGCCTGCGGCAGTTCATTAAATTCTCATTAAGGGTTACATTCCTTGGTCTCACTCACACTCTAAAGAAACCATATGGGCATTGAAAAGTTGGAGTTGCCCCTATATGCACACACACCCAATTGTAGCCTTGCCAAAAATGGCCATTATTTTCATCATTTGCATGTAGCCATTGACGGCACACACAGAAAGACAAATCATAGTTACTTAACTTTGGAACAAACCTTTTCCTATAGTAAAAACCCTTCATTACCCTTTTGCAAAACTACATCCTTAGAGTTTTCAAAACTAAATGCAAGACCTTAGGACTATAGAGGATTTGGTTGTGATGTCACACTCCCCTATGGGAAAACATCTTCCATATTGTAAACGTGCAATGGTGAACTTGCCCATGCATTTTCCTTTAAGCCTTAGTATGAATCAAAGGTGTGCATCCAAAGAAGTTTCTTTGGAAGAGAATGCCATATGAAGAATCCCTAGTCTATGGCTACAATAGGTATAGGCCGGATTCACCTAACATAACTGTAATAGTCTTGACTTTTGACATTTGGGAGCTAAAATGTACTCTCTTCCACTTGTTTCCAAATACCTTGTCTTCAATTTTCCAAGATAACATTTCTCATGACCACTAATATTTTCTTAATAAAAGTCATATATGTATGTCAGTTGGATACTGAAAAATGTGAGAGAAATAGTAGAATTGCCTATATTGAGAAATTAATTTGGTGGAAAATTTACTTGCACTTAATTCATTGTACTTTCAGCAAGTTATATTAGCTTTGTTTTTCAAAATCACAAGTTAAATACCTTTAATATATATCATTAACGTGATAAATATTTGAGAAAGATAATGTTCAGTAAAACTCAACTTGTGTATTGATCATGTGAAAGCCAAGAGGTATCACTACAAACTTCTCTTTTGCTCACAAAAGATGAAATTTATCAGTATCCTCTTTGGTTTTGGTATCTCTTGGTATCAGCATCCACTCTTTAGAATTAAATACTGAAAAAATGAACAGAAAGAGAGTGATGCCTATGTCAGATAAGTATGAGAAGTTAATTTTGTGAAAATATGACTTAGTTGGATATGCTTATTAGCAAGTTCTACAATTGTATCTGCTCATTTCAAAAATGCAGATTGAATACATTTTTGTAACCCCTTTAAAACTGTATTTAAGAAAAACTAGTAATACAAAATAAAGAGAACAAGAAATACTTGAGAATGACATGATCCGGTTCACAACTGAAACACAATATTAACACACCCTCTTAATATTTTTTGTGTTTTAGACACAAAGTTATCCTTTTTCCTGTTTCATTAAAAGTTATCTTCTAAAATTACTTGAAACAAGTGCCACAAAGTTGTATCCTTTCCAGCAAGAGAAAGTGGATTGTTTTCTTTTAAAAGAAAAAAAAATCAGTTTTTTTTAAGGTTGTAACCCCACTCCACCATATGAAACTACAACAGTATCACACACATTAGGACATATATATAGGGTATTAGGTGGTTCAATTTAAATCACCTCAAATCCCAATGTAGTCCAAATATAATAATATACTTAACCTTGTTGGCAGGATTCAACATTTCCTTAAAATTTTTATCTGAAAACTATGGTGCAATCATATAGTTGAACAACCTAGGCAAGATGACAGATTCAGTGACAAAATATGGTCTACTTTTTTTGACCTAAAAGATGATTTGATGATTGATAAGATGCCCACTTGCTAATACTATGTCTAAATGCATCCTTCACATCTTATGGCCTTTGAAGGGAACATTTTCAAGCAGAAAATTGTAAGTGGGTGCGTAAGAAATCAACTATAAATGGAAAAGAAAGAAAGTTGCAATCTCTCAACAGTTCATTACTACATTAATTTGGTTGTGGCTGAAGGATATCATTATTCTGACACTATTAACTTATATTTGTAAGAGGGGTTCATTGAATCCTTGGAATTTATTATAGTGGCTTTAAGAAGTGATTGATTTATAATACCTTTTGTAAAACTATTTGCACATCAAAGAAATTGTTCTTTTAGCATATAATCATCATTTAAATTCTTTTTATTACATAAACTTCTAAATTTTGATTACATGTAGTGGCTATCTATACAAACAAATGTTACTATAAAAAAAAAAAAAGTGAGAAATTCACCTTTAAAATCTAACAAATTTTATAGGATGAATAATCGGTTTAGTACAACAAATTTTTGGTATATTATTAATTTTAATACACAAATTTTAATTTAATTATTTTTAAATAATTCAATTAGTTATTTATGTAATTGACCACGTGTTTGATATCTAATACTTATCATATGTGTTAGTTAGAATAATGATTAATATTAATCTGGTTCTACCTTAATAGATTTTTACCCTTCAAAGTGTCAAATAAGACGACTTAAACAAAAAAAATTTAAACACCCTATTCCGTCAAACCAATTGGATCCAAACTCCAACATTCTCACACAAAAATGACACTTTCTAAAAAGACACTCCAATATAGTGAATACTCTTCTTTTTATATCTAACACAAATTCACACCAAGCTACAATGGTAAAACTCTTAACTATTTAAAAAACACATAAACCAAAGGATAAAAATCTCTATGAAGGTTACAACCATCTCTCTAAATAACAAATCAACATTAATTATTAACAGAATTGATTTAATGAAATTAAAGTTTTTATATTAAAATTGATTTTCTTTTGTTGTATTAAAAAAATATCAAAACTAATTTGAACCCTATATAAAAAATAATTTTTCTTTTATAATTTCACAATCTAAAGAGTATTTTCTTCTATGAAATAGTGTGAAATATATCCTGAAAATATAGTTTTCTTGTAAATATGACTTTTTTTTAATAAATTATAACAATCTCTCTCAAGGTTTGCTCTAATTACATATACATTCTTAATTTAGTTAGTCTTTTTATATCATATTAACATCACTTGATTTTCAATGAAAATTTAAAGATGAATTTATCTTATCTGCTTTATTAAGTAACATATTTCACATTTTTCATTCATCGTCTTATAAAAAGTTGTTCTTTTCGTTGGTGTCACTTGTAGTATTTTTTTTTTTTGTTAAATCTAAATTTTCATTTATAGCCATCTTCCATTGAACTTTTTCCATGTTTATTTTACATTTCACTTGGCTAGCTTGGTAAACATTGAAATTACATTTTATATTAAATAAATCATATTCATTATTTTCTTATAATTTAGAAAATCAGTGTTATTAGAATACTATTTATAAAATATTATGGAGAACTTGGTTATATTTCTTTTTTCTTTCTATAAGTTTTTTTTTATACTTTCTTTTGTGTTCCGTGTACTTCTGAAATTCTCATACTTATTTAATGCTAAACCTTTCTTGTGAGCATCTGGTAAGATAATTTATGCTTACCACAATAATATTGTGCTTTTATATAATTTTTTATTATATTTTGTAAAAAAAAAATATTGAATATTTCATGTTATTTAAAGAAAGAGGTAGAGTATATACAATTCAGTAGATTCATCTCCATGTGATGATTTCAGTAGCTCACAAATCCTTTTCTAATTTGTCATTTTCCTTC